>Ga0335397_10011178_pt1 | contig 11081 bp, 10 predicted proteins | sample MAT04_FD_205740 | JGI IMG/M metagenome (GOLD analysis project Ga0335397, IMG submission 205740) | Freshwater microbial communities from Lake Fryxell liftoff mats and glacier meltwater in Antarctica - MAT-04 (spades assembly) (version 2) ...
CCAGCGACTGGGCCGCGAAGGCCTCGTTGAGCTCGATCCAGTCCATGTCGTCCTGCTTCAGGCCGGCGCTGCGCAGCGCCGCCGGAATCGCCTCGATCGGGCCGATGCCCATGATGTGCGGCGGCACGCCCTTGCTGGCGAAGCTGACGAAGCGCGCCAGAGGCGTCAGGCCGAATTGCCTCACCGCCTTTTCACTGGCCAGAATCAGGGCACCGGCGCCGTCCGAGGTCTGCGAACTGTTGCCCGCCGTGACCGAACCGCGCGCGGCAAAAACCGCCCGCAGTTTGGCCAGGCCTTCGAGCGAGGTGTCGGGCCGTGCGCCTTCGTCGAGCGACACGGTGCGCGAGGTCACGCGCACCTTGCCGGTATCGAGGTCGGGCGCGCGATCGAACACCTCGACTGGCGTGATCTCATCGGCAAAGAAGCCAGCCTTCATCGCAGCGATGGCGCGCTGATGCGACTCCAGCGCAAATGCGTCCTGCGCCTGGCGCGTGACATTCCATTGGCTGGCAACCTTCTCGGCCGTCAGGCCCATGCCGTAGGCGATGCCGACGTTCTCGTCGTTGTCAAACATCGCGGGCGACAACGACGGCGAGTTGCCCATCATCGGCACCATGCTCATGCTCTCGGCGCCAGCGGCCAGCATCACGTCGGCCTCGCCGACCCGGATGCGGTCGGCCGCCATCTGGATCGCACTGATGCCCGAGGCGCAGAAGCGATTCACGGTGATGCCGCCCACGCTGTTAGGCAAGCCGGCGAGCACCGCGCCGATCCGCGCGATGTTCAGGCCCTGTGGCCCTTCCGGAATCGCGCAGCCGCAGATCAGGTCCTCGATCGCCTGCGGGTCCAGCGTCGGCGCCTGCGCCAGCGCACCCTGGATGGCCTTGACCAGCAGGTCGTCGGGACGGGTGTTGCGGAAAAAGCCGCGGTGCGAACGCCCGATCGGGGTTCGGGTGGCGGCAACGATGTAGGCGTCCTGGATCTGTTTCATGCGGGTTCTCCGTTCAGTTGCGCACCGGCTTGCCGGTGGACATCATGCCCATGATGCGCTCCTGGGTCTTGGCGTTGGTGACGAGCGAGCAGAAGACCTCGCGCTCGAGCGTCATCAGATATTCCTCGGTCACCAGCGTACCGGCATCGACGTCGCCACCGCAGACCACATGGGCGATCTGGCTGGCGATGTGAAAGTCGTGCTGGCTGATGAAGCCACCGTCGCGCATGTTGACCAGCGAGCCCTTGATCGTCGCGATGGCGCTACGCCCGGCGACCGGAAAGGTCCGGCGCAGCGGCGCGCGGTAGCCGGACTGGAACATCGCGCGCGCCTGCGTCATGGCCACGTGCAGCAGTTCGTCCTTGTGCGGCACGACCAGGTCGCTGTCCAGCAGGTAACCGAGCTGGCGCGACTCCAGCGCGCTGGTGCCCACCTTGGCCATCGCAGCGGCGGTGAAACCCTCCGTCAGAAACGGCAACAGGTCCTTGTTGGTCGAGGCCGCTGCGTTCTCGGCGGCGCGGCGCGCGATATAGGTCAGGCCGCCGGCACCAGGCACCAGCCCGACGCCGACTTCGACCAGGCCGATGTAACTCTCCATGGCCGCAACCCGCCGGGCGCAGTACACCGCCATTTCGCAGCCGCCACCCAGGGCCAGGCCACGCACGGCCGCCACCGTGGGCACGCTCGCATAACGCAGCCGCAGCATCGCCTTTTGCAACTCATGCTCGGCGCCATCGATCGCCGATACGCCGGCCACCATGAAGGCCGGCAACATCGCCTGCAGGTCGGCGCCGACCGAGAACATCTCGTCGTTGGACCAGATGACCAGCCCTTCGTATGAGGCTTCGGCCAGTTCCACCGCGCGCACCAGGCCTTCGGCCACGTCCGGGCTGATCGCATGCATCTTGGTTTTGATGCTGGCGATCAGCACCGGCGCATCCAGCGTCCACAGCCGGATCGCGTCGTCTTCGTACACCGTGGTGCCGGCGGTCTGCGCACGCGGCGCGTCGGCGCCGCGCACATTCTCGCGGAAGTGCTGGCGCCGGTAAACCTGCAGCTCATGGCGCGGCACGAATTTCTGTGCCGAAGCGCTCCACGAACCTTTGGGCGTGTGCACGCCGCGGGCATCGGCCACCGGGCCCTTGAACACCCACTCGGGCAACGGCGCCTTGCTCAGCGACTTGCCGGCGTCGATGTCCTGCTGGATCATGTTGGCCACGTCCAGCCAACCGGCCTCCTGCCACAACTCGAACGGGCCCTGCTGGAGCCCGAAGCCCCAGCGCATCGCCAGGTCGATGTCGCGCGCCGACTCGGCCACCGTCTGCAAATGCACGGCCGCATAGTGGAACTGGTCGCGCAAGATGGCCCACAGGAAGCGCGGCTCGGCGCCTTCGGCGTCGCGCAGCAACCGGAGCCGTTCACCGGCCGGTTTCTTGAGCATGCGGGTCACGACCTCGTCGGCCTTGGCGCCGGTGGGCACGTAGTCACCCTTGCCTTCGGCTGCATGGGCGTCGTAACGCAGGATGTCGCGCCCGACCTTCTTGTAGAAACCCGCACCCGTCTTCTGGCCCAGGTTCCCCATTTCCAGCAATCTGGCCAATACCGTCGGCGTCGCAAAGTTGTCGTAGAACGGGTCGGTCTTGGCGTCCAGGTTGTCCTGCAGCGTCTTGATGACATGGGCCATGGTGTCCAGGCCCACGACGTCGGCAGTGCGGAAGGTGCCCGAGCTGGCACGACCGAGTTTCTTGCCGGTCAGGTCGTCGACGACGTCATAGGACAGGCCGAAGTTCTCCACCTGCTTCATCGTCGCCAGCATGCCTGCGATGCCGATGCGGTTGGCGATGAAATTGGGCGTGTCGTTGGCCCGCACGACCCCCTTGCCGAGCGCGCTGGTGACGAAGGCCTCCAGGTTGTCGAGCACCTGCGGCTCGGTGGTCGGCGTGTTGATCAGCTCGACCAGCGCCATGTAACGCGGCGGATTGAAGAAGTGGATGCCGCAAAAGCGCGGCTTGATCTCTTCGGGCAAGGCTTCACTGAGTTTGGTGATCGACAGGCCTGAAGTGTTGGATGCGACGATGGCCGTGGGCGCCAGGTGCGGCGCAATCTTGCGGTACAGGTCGAGTTTCCAGTCCATGCGCTCGGCGATCGCCTCGATCACCAGGTCGCATTCCTGCAGCAGGTCCATGTGTTCTTCGTAGTTGGCCTGGCGGATCAGTGCAGCCTCGTGCGCCAGGCCCAGCGGCGCCGGCTTGAGCTTCTTCAGCCCCTCCACGGCCCTGGTGACGATACCGTTCTTCGGACCTTCCCTGGCCGGCAGATCGAACAGGATGACCGGCACCCGGACGTTGACCAGGTGCGCGGCGATCTGCGCACCCATCACGCCGGCACCGAGCACGGCGACTTGTTTGACTTGAAAACGGGACATGGATGGACTCTCTGAAGGCACGCCTCAACGTGCAGGGGGAGGCTGGGCGCCGGCCAGCCAGAACAGGCGTGGTGCCTTATGGCACGCGGACCCAGGTCTGGGTGCGGCCGAATGGCCCGATGGAGCCGCGCACTTCGAGTTTCTTGCCACCGTCGATCGGTGTCAGGCGCAGGCCGTAGGTGGACCCCTTCTCCGGGTCGAGTATCTTGCCGCCTTCCCACACGTCCCTGCCGTCGGCCTTTTTTGCGCCGCGGATGATCTCCAGGCCCAGCATGGGTTTGTCCTTGCGGTCGTCGGCGCACTTGTCGCACACCGCTTCCTGCCTGGCGCCCTTGCGCAGCAGCTTGGTCACCTTGCCGTTGAGCACGCCGGCGCTGTCGACGATCTGGACCTCGGACTTGATCTCCTGGGTCTCGTCATCGATGGTGTGCCAACTGCCGACTGGCGTCATCTGGGCCATGGCCAGCGCGCCGGCACATAACAAAACACACGCGGTAAAGCTGTTCCTGATCATGAGCATCTCCTGAATCGGGTGGTGTGAGGAAAGGTCGACATACTGCCGTAATACTAGGCAAACACCGCCTCGGTGTCCATCAGCGCCCGGGCGCCCGAACGCACGGTGAGCATCAGCGATGCGGTCTCCGGGAACAGACGGGCGAAATAGAAGCGCGCGGTCTGCAGCTTGGCCTGGTAGAACGGGTCGGTGTTGCCTGCGGCGATCTCGCGCAGCGCAACCTGCGCCATGCGGGCCCAGAAGTAGCCGAACACCAGATGGCCCGCCACGCGCAGGTAGTCGACGGCAGCCGCGCCCACTTCGTCGGCGTCCTGGAAACCCTTGAAGCCGATCTCGGTCGTGAGTTTGGTCATCTTGTCGCCCAGGTAGGCGATCGGATTGATGAACTCGGCCATCTTCTCGTTCACGCCTTCTTCCTCGACCAGGGCAGCGATCAGCTTGCCGAACTTCTTCAGCGTCGCGCCGTTGTTGCCCAAGATCTTGCGGCCCAGCAGGTCCAGGCTCTGGATCGTGTTCGTGCCCTCGTAGATCATGTTGATGCGGGCATCGCGCACGAATTGCTCCATGCCCCACTCCTTGATGTAGCCATGACCGCCGAACACCTGCAGGCAATCCGACGTGGCACGCCAGCCGTTGTCGGTCAGGAAGGCCTTGACCACCGGCGTGAGCAGCGAGAGCATTTCGCCGCTGTCCTTGCGCACTTTTGCATCAGGGTGGAGATGCTCCTTTTCCAACAAAACCGAGCAGAAAATCGCCAGTGCCCGGCCGCCTTCGGCATAGGCCCGGGCGGTCAGCAGCATCTTGCGCACATCCGGGTGCACGATGATCGGATCGGCCGGCTTGTCCTTGGCCTTGGGGCCGGACAGGGAACGCATCTGGATACGGTCCTTGGCATACGCCAGCGCGTTCTGGTAGGCGACCTCGGTCAGACCCAATGACTGATTGCCCACGCCCAGCCGGGCTGCGTTCATCATCACGAACATCGCGGCCATGCCCTTGTTCGGCTCGCCGACCAGGGTACCAACCGCAGCGTCGAGCACGATCTGGCAGGTGGCATTGCCATGGATGCCCATTTTGTGTTCCAGACCACCGCAGTAAATGCCGTTGCGCTCGCCCAGTGCGCCGTCCTTGCCCACATGGTGCTTGGGCACGATGAACAAGCTCACACCCTTGATGCCGGCCGGCGCATCGACGATGCGTGCCAGCACCAGGTGCACGATGTTTTCGGCCAGGTCATGTTCACCGGCACTGATGAAGATCTTGTTGCCGGTCAGCCGGTACGTGCCGTCCGCCTGCGGTGCGGCCTTGGTGCGCATCAGGCCCAGGTCGGTGCCGCAATGCGGCTCGGTCAGGCACATGGTGCCAGTCCACTCGCCGCTGGTCAACTTGTGCAGATAGGTCTGCTTCTGGGCATCCGTGCCGTAGGAGTGCAGCGCGGCATACGCGCCGTGCGTCAACCCCGGGTACATGGTCCAGGCCTGATTGGCCGAGTTCAGCATCTCGTACAGGCATTGGTTGACCACCAGCGGCAGCCCCTGGCCGCCAAATTCGGGGTCGCCACTCAGGCCTGGCCAGCCGTTGGCCACGAACTGCGCGTAGGCCTGCTTGAAACCGTCTGGCGCGGTCACCGCGTGGGTCTTGGGGTCGAGCCTGCAGCCCTGCGCGTCGCCGCTGACATTGAGCGGCAAGGCCACCTCGGAGGCGAACTTGCCCGCCTGTTCCAGCACCGCGTCGATCGTCTCGGCGTCGATGTCCGCATGACGAGGAATGGAGCGGAAATCGTCGCAGACCTTGAGCACCTCGTGCATGACGAACTGCATGTCGCGCAAGGGCGGGGAATAGGTAGGCATGACATCAACTCCTTGAAGAGAAACAATCGAATCGGTGATTCCGGTACTTCCGGGCTGCAGCGGATCAGGCGGCCGGCGCAGGCTTGACGCAGTCGGCGGACGTGCCCTGGCTGTAGGTCGACAACACATGATCGAAGCCGGCGTGCGCACGTGCGATCGAACCGGGCTTGTTCAGAAAACGCGCCTCGTAATGCAGCGCAAGGATCAGCCCGTGAATTTCGTACGCCATCTGGTCGGCGTCGACGTCCGCCCGCAGATGACCCTGATCGCGGGCCAGCAACACTGCCCGGCGAAACGCGCCGAGCCAGGTGTTGACCGAATCGGCCAGCGCGTCGCGCACCGGGCCGGGACGGTCGTCGAACGCGACCGCACCACTGATGAAGATGCAGCCACACTGGATCTCGACTGCCACCCGCTTCATCCAGTTCGCGAACAAGGCCTCGACCCGCGGCAGGCCCCGGGGCAAGGCCAGTACCGGCGTGAAGACTTCCTGCTCGAAACGGTGGAAATATTCGCGCACGACCGAGATCTGCAACTCCTCGCGGGCGCCGAAATGCGCGAACACCCCGGACTTGCTCATGTGCATGATCTCGGCGACGGCGCCAATGCTCAACCCCTCCAGGCCGACCTGGCTGGCCAGACGCAGCGCCGCATCGACGATCGCGGCCTTGGTCTGCTGGCCTTTCGCCGAACCGCGCGCCTCGCTGACCCCCGAACGCGGGCCGGCGTCGACGACTTCCAAGGAGGATGTGGCGTGGCTGGGCAGATGGGATACGGACATCGAAACAGTCAGAATAAAACGAACGGTCGTTCTATTTTGCGTCAGATTCCCGAGGTGATACCAGCCAAGGCCCCAAATAGACCCTAATTTCTAAGTCGGCCTAGGGTAAACCCGATGACACATTGGTGCAGCCACTCCATTGATCCTGGAGCGCGCCGCACCCCACTCAAGCCAGTGCCGCCTGCGCCGCCAGCACCTCCGCCCGCACCTGCTCGGTCAGTTCCGCCTTGAGCTCCATGAACACCGGGGTGGTCTTGATGTTGTAGTGGCGCGGATGCACCAACGACACAGGCCGGTCGAGCTTGATACGGCCCGGGCGCGCGCTCGTCACCATGACGCGGCTGCCCATGAACACCGCCTCGTCGATGTCCACCATGCGCAGCAGTGTGCTCTTGCCGCAGCCCGAGGGACCCAGAATGGTGATGAAGTCATTTTCGGCCACCTTCATGTCGGTGGCCTGCAGCGCCGTCGTGCCGCCGTTGGCCCCCGGGAAGGTCTTGGAGACCTGGGCAATGGACAGAATCGTCATGCTGATGCGGCGACGATCTTCACAACCGTGCCCATGGAAACAGCTTGCGATTGAGCGCCTTGAAGGCCAGGTCGGTCACCAGCCCGATGACGTCGATCACGATGATGCCGAAGATGATCTGGTCGGTCGCCAGCAAGGCCTGCCTGTAGGTGATCATGTGGCCGATGCCGCTGGAGGCGCCGATCAGCTCGGCGACGATGACATAAGTCCAGGCCCAGCCAAGCACCATGCGCAGGGTTTCGGCAATCTCGGGTGCGGCGCTGGGCAGCAGCACACGGGTCACGATACCGCGGTCGGCAGCGCCCAGCGTATAGGCCGCCTCGACCAGGTCGCGCCGTGTGTTGCCCACCGACACCGCGAACATCAACACCAGCTGGAAAAAGCTGCCGATGAAGATGACGCTGAGTTTCTGGGCCTCACCGATGCCGGCCCACAGGATCAGCAACGCAATGAAAGCCGATGCCGGCAGATAGCGCGCGAAACTGACGAACGGCTCGAAGAACGCCTCCACCGGCTTGTAAGCGCCCATCACAGCACCACGCGGGCGCGTGGGCTGGTCGGCTGCAAGGGTCGCATGCGGTCCGGTTTACTGGATGAATCGCGTGTCGGCCAGCTTGCTCATGCCGGGCAACGCCTTGATGATGCCAGCCTCGAGCAGCAGCCCGGCGGCTTCCTTGCTGAACCGGGCATGTTCACCGACAAAGAACTTCAGGAAGTTCGAGGCCAGCCAGAAGTACCTGCGTTGGCAGGACCCGGTCTGCACTGTGGCGAGCATTTCCCATGCCAGGGTATTGGGAACGCCGCAGGGACCGGCGACCGACCCATTGCGGGCCGGTGCCATGCGTGTGGTTGGCGCGTTACAGCTTGAACGGCACGACGGTCTGGCGCTGTTCGCCCAGGCCTTCGATGCCCAGGGTCATGACATCGCCCTTTTTCAGGTACAGGGGCGGCTTCATGCCCAGACCCACGCCCGGAGGTGTACCAGTGGTGATGACGTCACCGGGCTCCAGCGTCATGAACTGGCTGACGTAGCTGACCAGCTTGGCCACACTGAAGACCATTGTCTTGGTGTTGCCGGTCTGCACGCGTTTGCCGTTCAGGTCCAGCCACATCGCCAGCTTCTGCGGATTGGCAATCTCGTCGCGTGTGACGAGCCAGGGGCCGATCGGACCGAAGGTGTCACAACCCTTGCCCTTGTCCCAGGTGCCACCGCGCTCGATCTGGTATTCGCGCTCGCTGACGTCGTTGATCGTGCAGTATCCGGCCACGTAGTCGAGTGCCGCCTTCTGCGACACATACCGCGCCTGCTTGCCGATGACCACGCCGAGTTCGACTTCCCAGTCGCTCTTGACCGAGCCCTTGGGCAGCATGACATCATCGTCAGGGCCCTGGATGCAGCTCGTGGCCTTCATGAACACGATCGGCTCCTTCGGGATCGGCTGGTTCGACTCGGCCGCATGGTCGGCGTAGTTCAGCCCGATGGCGATGAACTTCGGCACGCCGGCGACCGGGCAACCCATGCGCGGCTTGCCCCGGACCAGCGGCAACGTGTCGGTCTTGACCTTGCGCAACCTGGCCAGCGCGGCATCGCCGAGCTGCGACGGGTCTATGTCCTTGACGATACCGCTCAGGTCGCGCAGCTTGCCTTGCGCGTCGATCAGACCCGGCTTTTCCTTGCCGGGGTTGCCATAACGTACCAGTTTCATGCGATTGCCTTTCTTGGGCAGTTAGTAAGTGGAGCGGCCGCCGGACAGGTCGAACACGGCGCCAGTGGAAAACGAACAATCCTCGGTGCATAACCAGCCCACCATGGCCGCAACTTCCTCGGGAGTGCCGAACCGGCCCATCGGAATCTTGGACAACATGAACTGGATGAACTCGGGTTTCATCTGGTCGAATATCGCGGTCTTCACCGCCGCCGGCGTGACACAGTTGACGCGCACGCCGCTGTCGGCGAGTTCCTTGCCCAGCGACTTGGTGATCGCCATCACGGCTGCCTTGCTGGCGCTGTAGGCGCTGGCATTCGGATTGCCGTCCTTGCCGGCCACCGAGGCAATGTTGACGATACGCCCGTAGTTGCGCTCGCGCATGTGCGGCACCCACTCGCGGCAGCAATAGAACAGGCCGTTGAGGTTGACCTGCATCACCTTGTGCCATTCATCGACCGGGTAGTCGGCCAGCTTGGTGTTGGGCCCGGTGATGCCGGCGCTGTTGACCAGCGCGTCGACCGTCGGTGCCAGCTTCAGCGTCTGCTGCACCGCAGCCGCCACGCCAGCGTGGTCGCTCACGTCGACCACGACCGAGCTCGCCTTGGCCCCCAGTTCACCGCAGGCGCGCGCCAGCGCCGCGGCGTCGCGGTCCCACAGGCACACGCTGCCACCGGAGGCCAGCAGGCGTTGGGCGATCGCGTATCCGAGTCCGGTGGCGCCACCGGTGATGACCGCACAGCGGCCAGCGAAATCGAGCTGGTTCATATCGTCATTCCTCCATCGACTGCGAAGATCTGGCCACTGGCGAACACCGACTCGTCGCTGGCCAGATACAGGATGATCGGCGCAATTTCCTCGGCTTGCGCGATCCGGCCCATGGGCTGGCGCGCGACGAAGTCCTTGCGCGCCTGCACCGGATCGGCATAACTGTTGATGCGGTCCGCCAGCGACGGGGTGTCGACGGTGCCCGGCGCGATTGCATTGCAGCGGATGCCCTTGGTCACGAAATCGGCCGCGACCGACTTGGTCAGCCCCACCACCGCCGCCTTGCTGGCGCCGTAGATGAAGCGGTTCGGAAGGCCCTTGAGGCTGCCGCAGACACTGGCCATGTTGATGATGCTGCCGCCACCCGCCTCGAGCATTTTCGGCAACACCGCCTGGATCATCCAGAACTGGGCACGCGCGTTGAGGTTGAATGCCAACTCCCAATCCGCGTCGGTGGCCTGCAGGATGCTGCCGTTGTGCACATAGCCGGCGCAGTTGAACAATACGTTGATGCGATCCATGCCCTGCACCAGTTTGCCAATCGCCTCCTTGTCGAGTACGTCCAGCACCGCGGTGCGTACGTTGGCGACCCCCTCATAGGCCTTGAGCAGGCCAGCATCGCGGTCGGTCGCCAGCACCTGAGCGCCCTCGGCCGCCATCGCCAGCACGCTGGCCTTGCCAATGCCCTGACCTGCCGCGGTCACCAGGGCCGATTTACCTTTCAGTCGCATAGTTCCTCCATTGAAGTGGCCTTCACCCCGATCGGCCGGCTGTCGGGCGAACCCGCAGAAGCACCGATGATTGGCCTTACCACCTGTCCAATTATGACCCAGCCGCCATCATGCCGGCACGTTCAAGCTGGAGGCAGCCATGACGCGGTCATTTGCGGGGGTGCTCAGTAGTTCACGAAGCGCGGCGGGCCGACATCCACCGTGGCCATCAGCGCATTCATGTGCGCGCGCATCTGCTGCAGCTTGAGCGTCTCGTGACCTGGCGCGAGCCACAGGTTGTCGAATTCCTCGGGATCTTCGGTGTGGTCGAACAGTTCGGCGATGGCATGGCCGTGGTAGAAGATGCTCTTGAAGCGGCCGTCGAACACCATAGACGCATGGGTGTAATCCGGGTGGCCACCCATCGCGTCGCGGTACTCACAGACCACCGCTTTCTTGTGCACGGCGGGGTCGGCATCTCCGCGCAGCAGCGGCAGCAGCGATCGGCCTTGCATCTGCGGCGGCACGCCCAGGCCACAGGCGTCCATCAATGTCGGCGCAACATCCACCGTCTCGACCAGCGCATCGCTGCGCAGTCCGGCCCGGAACTGGCCTGGCCACGACATGACCAGCGGTATCCGCACCAAGCCGTCGAAGAAGCGGCAGCCCTTGAGGATGAGGCCGTGGTCGCCCAGCATCTCGCCATGATCGCTCATGTACACCACGATGGTGTTCTCCCATTGGCCGGTGTCGCGCAGCGTTTGCAGGATGCGTGCGAACTGGTCGTCGATCTGCTCGATCATCGCG
>Ga0335397_10011179_pt1 | contig 11080 bp, 7 predicted proteins | sample MAT04_FD_205740 | JGI IMG/M metagenome (GOLD analysis project Ga0335397, IMG submission 205740) | Freshwater microbial communities from Lake Fryxell liftoff mats and glacier meltwater in Antarctica - MAT-04 (spades assembly) (version 2) ...
GTGGCCAACCAGCCAAAGTTCATCGTGGTTTTGGCAGGATCTATCAGCAATGCATCACGGCCAATATAAGAATTAGAGCCGCCCGGTTTAAACCCTACCCGTATAAAAGCTGTTGCAAATTCATTTGTGTAAACAATTTTTATATTGGCATATTGTTCCCATTCCTTGGCATAGAATTTTACTTTATCTATTAGGTCAATACTGCCGCCAATAATGTCAAATGCAACGGTAATTTCCTGCCCGGGCTCCCACATTTTTTCAGTATAGCCTGCAAGCGGCTGGCGTATAAAAGCTACTTCACCTATATTTCCATTTTCGTCTATTTTGTAATGTGTACGATAATTAGTGGCTGTTCTGGGAGGTAAAAGCCTGCTTGCAACTGGGGGATAATCGGTACATAATTTAATACCTGATAAATTATAAAAATTTTTGTTTGCAGAGAGGCCATTGTTTTTTTTATTAATCAAATAAGCCAACCGGGATGTGTCTATTATGCTACTGTTATTATTTGTGGAAGCAGCCCGTTTCATTATCCATTTCCCGTTTTGTGTAAACTTGTTGGTTGTGCCTGCATCTTGCAGCCTTCGCCATATTCCTGAAAGAGTACCGGTTGGTCTATCCAGTTTGCCGGTGCATTCATACTGAATTACATCTTTGATGTAGCGGTAAACAATCGTTACATCGGGGTCTTTAAACACATAAGTACCTTCTGCCAGTATTTTTTTATTTTGATTGACAACTTTCATTTGCCCGCCTGGCAAAATCTGGAAGGAGTAGAAATACGGATTGTTTTTTTCATTATTGCCATAAGTGCCTTCCCAGGTACTTTCCAGTACAGGTTTCTTTTCCTGGGCGCTTAATTCATGAGCTAAAAAAAGCAGCAATAAAAAGGCACTTAATTTTTTCATCTATCTTATTTTTTATTTTAGAAAATTGTATTAATAATTGTTGTTTGCTTAAAAATTGATGTAGGAAAATGTTGCTGCGTTATTCTTGTTAAGCAAAAAAAGAAATCAACCTGTTGTTTAATTATTAATCCGGCGAAGAATTAATTCAAACTCAATTACTCCTTTTGAAAAGGGGGTGATATAAACTTCCTCCCGGTTATCCCATAGATAACTTTTATACGTAACGGGAAAGGTTCTTTTAATCTCTAATACTTTTTGTCCGGGTTTAATAAAACCTTGAAGAGTATCCCTAAGTTTTGGGAAGAACTTTTCATACTCAAGCCCAATTTCAGGTTCGTGGTTTTCTTCTTTAATACGTATGTAATTATTTACCTGCAGTTTTTTATCGTACACATTCCATTTTTCATACACCGCCGTTTTTACTGCGAATCCCGGGAGGGAAAGAATCCAGGTCCCGGTTTGCCAATCAATCTGCAAATCAATTGAACTGGCATCGCCTAGTTTTAAGTGTGCGGAACTTCCTGCAGTTGCATAATAAATAAAATTGTGTGGAGTTCTGCAACATTTATCTGAAGTAATCACCGTTACTTCTTTTATAGTATCGGCAATATAGTTCCAGCTTTTTTTCTTTCCTTCCGCAATCCATGATTCCCACCTGCTATTATTATTTTTATCGGGCTGGTTAACTCTTATGGGATATCTTATTTCCCGGCTTAATTCCGCATAACTTGTATGTATATGATTAAAGGAAACATCGTAACGATGCGGGGCAGGACGGTTTCCTTTGCCCCTAAATTGTACCCGAAATACATATTGCCCCACCCATCCATTTTTCATGGTAGGCTGATAGGGGATAGATGGAAGGCTGTCATGCGTATTTGCTTTGGATGTGTTGATAAATGGTTTTGTAAATGAAAATGCAAAACATAATAATATCAGCAAGATTGGAAACAATTAAAGTGGATTTTTTATCTTATTAATAAACTGCATAATTCTTATTTATCGAATTTTTTCTTTTTTGTTATCACTTCTTTTCAGTAAGGGTTGCTGAAAGTGTATAAATTTAAAAGTGTAATTAAATGCAACCGTCTTTTCGCCAGGTAAGTGTTACCCTGCATCCGCCTTTCAAGGCCGGCAGTACTGGCCAGCCATAGTTTAGCCGTGTTTGAACGCCAAGAAATTTTGCCTTATTAAACAATATGGGTTTGCTGTTAAATAATAAATATGTATTAATAATGGCACTATTTGAAGATCCATTCATAATTTCAATACGTCGGTAACTGATCTCATTTATCGGAATGTCAATTGCTTTCCACCACGTAATTTTTGTTTCAGCATGTAAAACAAATTCTATCGTTCCGGTGTCCACTACATTGTATTCTACTTTAAAATCTATTTCATCGCAATCATCACCGGTTCTTAAAATACCGGTTGCTTTGCCAGGTACGGGAGGGAAGGGGTAAACTTGTTTTGCATATAACGAGTCCATAGTAGATAATCGGGCGGTCATTGGTACCTGTACCCTGTTGTTTGTAAGGCTGGCAGGAATAAAATAATGCATAATTGAAGAGGGATCATAAACTGTAAAGTTTGTATGACTTCTGTTGTACTTATTAATCACCTGCTGATCAATCATTGCTCTTGACCATGAATTAGGCGGTTTGGAAAACCAGTCATACACATTTGCATAATTCCAATCAATGCTTCCGGATGTGGGAGACTGGTGTTCATGAATAAAGCCAAGGGCATGTCCAAATTCATGCAAAACCAAACTTCTTACAGTGGCTTCCTGAATATTATCGTTGAGATTTGCAAAATTCATTGTTTGTAAGCCTAAGGGATTGCTTAGTACATCCTGGCCAAGCCACGACCAGTTGCCATCGGTTGTATCAAACCCTACTTTAATTTGTGCCTGCCGGATATCTTCTGTAAACTCAAAGTGTATATTGGCAACCCTCTCCCAGGTTTTGGAATATATTTTTACCCTGTCTTGCTGAAAATCAGAACCTTTTTTTCCGGGTAGAAAGCCAACAGTAATTACGTTACCCGGTGACCACATTTTGTCTGTATACGCAGCCAATGGCTGTTGTGTAATGGCACTATAAAATATGGAGCCATCATGGTTTATATTCCAACGGGTAATTGAGGGTGAATTTCTAGGCGGTATTTGTGATTGCTCGTATAACGGATCATAACAAAAACCTTTCATATCGACAGGTTTAGGTATTTGGGCTTTTGCTGTATCTAAAATGAATATATTTTTAATGATATCTATCTTTTTTTGCCGGGCACTGTCATTTTTAATGCCTTTTAAATACATGGTATCTTTTTTTTGCTGCATTGTAAATCTGCCCTTTTGTGTAAATGAATTATTTCCACCTACATCCTCAATTCGTTGCCAGATACCGTTAAGGATATTACTTGCTGTGTTTAAATTGCCGTTGCATGCATATTGCATTACATCATTGCTGTATTTATAAACAATTTTAATATTGTCTTCTATAACAGAAAAACTACCTGATGCCAGAATTTTATTATTCTGGTTCACTACATTCATTTTTCCTTCCGGTAAAAATTCAAAAGAAAAATAATAAGGGGCCTCTTTTTCATTATTGCCCCAAGTGCCTACCCATTTTCCCTGCAATTGATTTATTTTCTGCTGGCCCCATAGCTGCTGGTTAAAAAACAGTAGCAATACATAGGATATTATTATTTTCATGTTATAAGATTTATTTTAATAGTTTGCCTTAATATTATTTAAATAAAACACATCATTTTTATCATCGCTGCCTTTGTAACGGCTGAACGTGTAGAGATTATATTTCACAGCAGAAAGAAAAATATTTTCCAGCTCCACCTCTTTTTTATCATCAATAAAAACTACTAATGCATTTCCTTTTCGCTGAATATTTATTTTATGATTGTTCTTAGCCATATAAAAATCGGGAAGCGTGATACGCTTTTTGGCAATAATATTTTCCCGTTGATCATAAGAATAAACTTCGAGTGTGCCGCCCCCATTCCAGTAAGGGTCAAACCAAAGCACCACCCGGTTAAAATTACCTACATAGCTATCGTAAAAACTCCAGTACTTACTTAGACTGTCTTCCATTTTATAGCGTTCTATAGCGTTATCATAAGGAATACCGGAAAGTGACACGGTGAACAATCCGCTGCTGTAAGGAATTTCCTTATTCCAGCTCACATCAAAGGAAAGGGAAAAATTATTGCTGATTTCTTTATTATACTGCCGGGGAAACCAATAACCGTTTTTATTGAGTACCAGCCAGTTTCTATTTTCAAATGGCTGAACAGAAATATTTTTCATTCCCTCCCAGCCCAATGGGAAAGCGCCTGTTTTTGTATTATCAAAATTTATTTCAAGGGATGCTGCATTGTTTGTTTGTTGTGCTTTTGTTGTTGTTTTGATTTCAGCAACAGAAGCATTTATTGAATTGATGCCACCGGGTTTCTTTGGCGTTTCCCCCACCATTTTACCAGGCACATCCATATTAAACTGGCTGTGAAACAAATCCATAAAGTTCTTTTTTGGCAGGTTGTCATCCTCCCTTCTTACATAAAATGCGATGCACTGCGGTTCATCTTTTGGTTTTGTTTTATCAAAAAAATCAAGATTGTCCACCCATGCACTATAGCCTTCTCCCGGTTTGGCTGTTAATTTTTCAGGGTAAAAAAGCGATTGATTTACAGTGGTTACATAGGCGGTATCGTTAATGGTTGATTGCTTCAGGGAAGTATTATACCAATTGGTTATTTTTTCTTTTTCAATTGTATAGTTTTTCAGATAGTCTTTATTCTTTCGGATAATATCAGGCCAGTAATTCTGTTGTTGTTTTTCCGCTGCAGATAAGCTGTTGTATTTCTTCTCATCATCAATAACTAACTTTTCAAATTTTGCAATTTGCTCATCTGTCTTTTTTTCATGATGCATTTTATAGGACAAAAACAATTCACGATTGGTTATTTTTCTCAGGGGAAAATCTCTTCTTGCAGAAAAATAATAGCAATGCTTTTTCATTTCGTCAGGCCGGTAGCCAGCGTAAATGATTTTATTGCCGGCTGCGTCAGTTTGTATTTCAATATTGGTAACACGAATATTTGATTCGTATGCATGATATTTGATGGCACCCTGTTCGGGTAAAGGAAATTTTTTTCCATCAATTTGGTTGATGGAAAAATAAACCCAGCAACCGGTTACACCTTCCGGCTTCAATTCATTGTATCCTTTCAGGCATTCATACTTTTTCAGCATCAGGTAATTTTCATAAGCTGCAGGGCTGCTGTTGCTGTACCAAAAAGCTTTTCCTTTTGGAAACGCAATGCTGTTGGTTGCATACAATCCGTCTAATGCTACGGGCATAATACGCTGCATTTCTTTTCGGATGGGTTCGCCAAATTTCCATTGGCTTACAAGTATTTGGTCCTCAAAGGAGACTTTGCTTTGCCAAACCCACTTGCCGGGCACTTTGTTAATGTCAAGCGTGGCGCAATTTACCTGTGCACTGCTTTTGAAAAAAAGAAATGCCGGCAGCAGAATGAGTATCGTTTTAAATCTGTTCATGCTATTTTTATTTATAATCAACACTTGCCTTGCTCATGTCTGATTTTATTTCAAACGAAGATTTGCCAGACTTGAGAGATATTTTGCCTTCGGCACCAATTAAGGTAATGTCACCGCCCTCCAGACCCACTTTACCTTTTACACCATAATTTGAAATGCCGGTTCTGTCTATTTCAATAAACCCACCCACTTCTGCTTCTACACCACCCACTTTTACACCTAGCTTATCAGTCACTTTTTTTGAGCCAATATTCACACCTACTTCCAGACTCATATTGGTCCACTCGCCTGTAAATAAATCTTCAGTATAAGAGCCTTCGGCAAAAAGGACATCAAATTTGAAAGTGATTTTATTACAGTCTGTGGAAACTTCGCTAAAAGGCAACTTCATTTGCCATTTATTACCACAATGCAAATCTTCAAATTTTGATAACCCTTTATCCTCAAACTCATTTTCATCTTTATCGATGCAGGCTTGTGCATACGGTAAGCCCAACGCATAATTCGGTATTTCATAACTCACCGATTGCAATGCATACAAAAATTGAAGCTTTGAATTGCTTGCATAATATTCGTAGTATTCTTTGTCCATAAATTGCTTTCCTGCGTACACCAATTCGTTGGTCATTTTTCGTTTATGGTCTATATAGGCAGTATAAAATTTTTCAAACATGTCATTGGCCGGTTGCATATAGTTGTCATAAGCCTCCTTATAAGCCATGCAGGCTTCGGCATCCGTAAATTTTTTACCGAGTGCATCTTGCTCAAATCTTTTAGCAAGATGTACTTTTACAATTGTATCCAGTTCATCCTGCATTTGGCTGTTTTTTTCAGTAAGCTGCCTGGCTTCTTTCATAAAAGCCTCTTCTTTTTTTGTAAACTCATCCTCCAATAGTTGATAAAAATTATTCCAGCTTTGGTTGGTATTATTATTGGCTGCAAAAGCATACACAGGGTTTCCTGCTTTTTGCTTTGCAAAATTGATGGCTTCTTTTGCATCTGCCGTTGCTTTGTCATCATACGCTGTTTTTAGCCGTTCCGTTTTTATCTCCAATTCTTTTATACTGCTTTTTAAATTTGTATAAAAGGTTTCCCATTCTAATGTGCCATTCATGGCTGCTTCATAAGTCCGGGGAAGACTTGGAAAATTCAATCTCGATAAACCCAGTGCATCTGCAGGTAACTTTTTTTTATGATCTGAAGCAGAGAGTTTTCCTCCCATTTTTCTCAGCAGGCTTTCTTTCTCCGCACTATACATTTCACCTATACTTTGCTTTAATTCTTCAACAGCACCTGGCCGATCGCCGGTTGATTCTTTCACCACAGCCTTTACATAATGCGCCTGCGCTGCATTGCCCGGAAAAAAGCGGATACAACTGTCAGCATATTTTTCTGCTGTTTTCATTTCGCCTAACCCCATCCATGCTACAGAAAGATTACTAATTACCACGGGGCTTTTAGCAAACTTTCTATTTAGATAATTCAGGATTGGAATGGCTCCCTGCTCCACGCCATGATTGGTAAGCAATGCGGCATAATTGTTTAAGTTATTGGCATTGCCTGCATCTTCGCTGCATACTTTACCCATGATGTAAATACTTTGCTGCGTTAAATTAGACAGGTAGCAACTGATAGCGCCATTGCCCATTGCAGCCGATGCCGTGTATTTTGCTTTTAGTTTGGCATAAATTTTTTCTGCCTGCGAAACTGCTGCCGGGTTCATTTCTTTTTTTACCGCATCAAAAACTGCTTTACAATAATTTTTCATTTCGGCATCGCTTAAATCTCTTTTTAATACCGCATTAATTCTTGCATCATCTCTTACCGGAACAATGCGGTCTTTATTTTCTTTAAAGTCTGTAATTTGTTTTTCAGTGATGCCGCCTTTGCTCATGACTTCTTCTCTTATTTTTCCGGCACCTGCCATGGCCTGTTGCTGCATTCGCTTTTTTGCTTCTTTGTCTTCGGCACTGTTTAGTTTTAATGCCTGCATCTCGGTCATCACCGTTTGCATCTGGCCGGGGTCGGTCATCATTTTTTGCATCAATGCTACGGCCTTATTTATCTTTTCTTCGCTTATGGGGGCCTGCGCTTTTACAGGCAGCGTTAAAAAAAGTGACAATAACAGCATTATAACAAAGTAAATTTTCATATATCGCTTATTTTAATACAGTAATTAAATTGATGGCAATGGCAAAAAAACAAACCCACCATTCATTCTATTTTATAATCAGAAAAATCTTGCATTCAATTTCACTATCCTTATTTTTTTTATCGAAAAACCGGGTATGCAATAAATATTTTTCTCCCGGCATCATTGGCTCCCCTGTTGTTAATTTGGCCCGTAAGTTAGTAGCATCTTCTTTTTTTACCCCTCCATTCTGGCTCTCAAAAATATCGGGCAGGTTTAATAGCTCTTTCCCTGATGTATCACTCAAAATAATGGTGCAACCAGGAAATACCTTACCTTCTTTTTCTGCAAAATTATCCACACCGGTTATCCGTACATTCACCACCTTGCCCAATGGTATTTCATTGGTGCCAAGTTTTGTTTCACCGGTACTGTCCTCGATTGTTACATAGGCATCTTCGATACTAAAGCCTTGATAAGTAGTTGCAAGGCCGGTAGCCAGATCGGCTTTGGCACCTGCGCTAAAATTGCAGCCAGTATAAATGAATATATTACTGCACAAAAGAATAATAAACATTGCTTTTTTCATATTTTACTTTTTATGGTGATGTATTTTTTGCCAAACTTATTTCATCGTTAGATAATAATATTGGGAAACGACTGCCTGAGCTGATCGGCACCCGCTTGTGTAATATTTGATGTTTGAATAAATAATTTTTGCAAAGCAGGTAATTGTTGAATAACTGTTGTGAGGCGGGGAATATCAGCATCACCCAGTGCGCAATAGGAAAGATTACGTTCACGAAGCTGTTGCAATGTTACCAACTGCTCAATGCCATTGATGGTAATACCGGTTGCCCTTGAGAGTGTAAGTATTTTTAAATTGGTAAGTCTTGCCAGATGCGCCATTCCTGCATCTGTAATTCCGGCAAATTCCACAGCCTGTAAATTCAACACTTCAAGTGCAGTTGCATTACCCAATCCCTGCAAACCTGCATTGGTTAATGGTATCGGAAAACCCTGGTCTATTGACTGTACATGTTTAATAGCTTTTAGTGTTCCAATATTAATGGCGGCAGCATCTGTAAATCTTGTTTGGCCAATAAATAACATTTGCAGATTGGGTAATTCTCTTAAATAAAATAAACTATCGCCGAGTGTTTGCAAATGATTTTGTGATGGTGTATTGAAGCCGGTAAAATTGATGGCTGTTTGTGATTGATATATTTGAATGGAGCTGTTGGAAGCATCAGTGCCTCGCAAGGCACGGTACCAATTGTAAGAACGCTCGGGTGGAGAGAGTTGAACAGCCGCTGCCGCTTTTGGTATTATTGCCAGGCTTTTCCAGAATGGCTGCAGTTGTTCATTGGTTTGGTTATCGGCAAACCCTAATACTGCATTACAAATATTTCCGTCCTGGTATAATTTCAGGGTATTTATAAAAGTCTGCCCATTTGATTCGCCCTCAAAATCTCCGCTCATCAACTGGTATCCATTTATTTTTGCATTACTTTTTTTATTCACTTCGCCCGATAAGTATCCTTCAATATTTTTTTGTGGCGTATTCCATAACTGCATAAAATTATCCCCAATATTATTGCCTGCTTTATAAGGTGAATAGATTATAACACAAACTTTATTTTCTTCATTAAAAACCAATAGCCGGTCGTTTTCATAACTCGTTGCAAAAGATTCAGGCAATGTATAATTGAACTGAACGTAGGGCCTTTCCTGCGCAATGCTTTTTAGTATTGTGGTGATTAAAACCATGCACACAAATAATTTTTTCATAATTGTATTTTTTTATTTTGTTTTGAATAAAGTGTATTTCATAGAGGGATTGGCTGCGTCAACCATATACAGCAGGTAACCATTTTTTACAGCAATGAGCTGGGCATTGTAGGTAGTTGTTTTACCAGCAAATCGATTGCTGGCTGTAATACTCCAGTCTGTTACTGAAAAATTTCCTTTAAAATCCTGCCCGCCAAATTGTGCGCCACCATTATTCATACTGGCACTTCGGTAGGTGCTGCTGTAAGTGCCATTGCTGTTAAATATAAATTCATCAGTAGACGATACCGCACTCATACCTGCATAGGTGCCGGAGTATGCATTATAGTATTCCACGCCGCCGCCGCCGCTTCCCTTCCACGTGCCGGTAATATCATTTGCAGTTACTGCAAACCTGTTAGCATCCAGCATAGGGTCTATATCATTGGGATGAGGGAAATACTGCAGGTAACTATTTTTATCGGGAGCTATCACTACAATGGGCCGGGCGCCACCACCGTACACAATTTTAATGGCTACAAAACATGCTTTGCCTGTTTTTTTATCCACCGCATCGGCCTGCATGTGGTAAATAACAGGGTATTGTACACCAGCCCATTTTTGCAAGTTGCTTACAGTAAAATAAGGTTCTACATATTTACTCCAGTAATATTCCGGTGCATCAATGGTATTGGGCCGGGCATCGTCTGATGCTTTGTCAATATAATGCAGGTGTAGCTCTGTTCCTGCTTTGCTGAGTTTTACATATTCATTGGTAAGGGTGGCCGTCCAGCCATCATCAAAGTTTGTGGTGGATTTTGTGATTCCTGTGCTGCTACTGCTATTCGTATTGGTTATAACATTGCTATTTTCCACAGGCTGCTGAGTAGACGTTCTTACAAACTTTTTTTCATCCGGCAAAACACCTCTAATAAAATCCTCCACTAACTGCATATATTCTTTTTTTGTAAACACAGTAGCAATGCAGTACACCATCTCATCTTTATACATGGTGGATACCGTGATTGCGAAAGGTTGTTTATTGTATTTTCCTTTGGCAGCACCAAAATGCAAAGCCCATCCATCTGTAGAATCTTTTACTATTTCGTCCGGCTCATTAACACCCTGGGCTGCATTACGGGCAAAGAAATCCCAGTAATATCTAAAATCTTTTTCTGCATCACCCTGGCTTGCTACCGCAGGATACAGTACCAACTGGCAATAATCCTTGCCTTCATTTTTTTGAAAAAATAATTTTTCTTTTTGTTCCTTAAGCGTAAAACCTGCCGGGACTGTGTAACTAAAAATGTCAAACTGGTTTGTTTGCTGTGCCAATAAAGCACCGGCAAAAAAGCAGCAAAAAATGGTGAAGCGTATTTTCATTTTTGTTTGTTTTTTAAAGTCAGTTAAAAATTTTTAGGCGTGCAAAATCTATAAGGTCAGCAGTCTGTCGACGCAGCTCATTAAAAACCTATAAGGTATGCCGCTCGGCGTTGCAGCTCATTAAAACCTATAAGGTCTGCCGCCCGGCGTTGCAGCGCCGCAAGACCTTATAGGTTTGGGCCGCCCGGCGTTGCAGCGCCGCAAGACCTTATAGGTTTGGGCCGCCCGGCGTTGCAGCGCCGCAAGACCTTATAGGTTTGGGCCGCCCGGCGTTGCAGCGCCGCAAGACCTTATAGGTTTGGGCCG
>Ga0335397_10011181_pt1 | contig 11080 bp, 9 predicted proteins | sample MAT04_FD_205740 | JGI IMG/M metagenome (GOLD analysis project Ga0335397, IMG submission 205740) | Freshwater microbial communities from Lake Fryxell liftoff mats and glacier meltwater in Antarctica - MAT-04 (spades assembly) (version 2) ...
ACTCATGGGAAGAACTCGTAGTGGTCGCCACGGAAAACGGCCTCGGCACTGACTTGGTCGTTCAGACACCGTACGGCGACTCGGGCAAGACCACGTTCTTCCTCACAGACAGAGCCGGTTGGGACGAGCACGCACAGGACATCATCGGCCAGGAACTGAAAATCATGAAGCGCATCAATAACCAGGCGGCCGCTGTAGAGGCTGTGCTCACCCGCCACGGCACCATCGTTGGCCCGTTCATGACCGACCTGACCGGCTACCCCGAGCTCACCCCGTATGAGGGGGGCTGGTGTGGCAACGACGTCTTCCCCGAAGCCCTCAACGACGAGCACCGCGGCAAAGCAATCGAGTTGGTTCGACGCTTCGGTGACCGGCTGCGCGACGAAGGTTACCTCGGCTTCTTCGAGGTCGATGTACTGATCGATACCGACGACGGCCAGGTCTACCTCGGCGAAGTCAACCCGCGCATCTCTGGCGCATCATCAATGACCAACGTGACGGTCGGCGCGTATGCCGATATGCCGCTATTCCTGTTCCACCTTCTCGAGTACATGGATGTCGACTACGAGATCGACGTGGACGACATCAACGAGCGCTGGCAGCGCCTCGCAGCCGTGGACGTGTGGTCGCAGCTGATCATGAAGGAACCTGGCGATGCCGTAGAACGTATTCTCGCGGCTCCGGAAACCGGCACGTATCGCTTGTCACCAGAGGGCAAGTTGGAGTTTGCTCGGGTCTCCTCGGACTGGCACGAATTGACCGATGAGCATGACTGTTTCTTCATGCGTGTCTATGGCCCCGGCGACTACAAGTTCCACGGTGCCGACCTCGGCATCCTGGTCACGAAAGGTCGCATGCAGACCGATGAGGGCCTCACCGAGGCGTGCCACCGCTACATCAATGGCATCAGCAATCTCTATATTGCCGAAGAGATCGCTGACGCACCGCACTTCACCCCGATCTCCTACGCCAAGTAGGAAGATCGAGGCGACCTGACTAGTCCAGTGACTCGATGACCTCGTTCGCTGCCCGCTCGCCGGCCTCGACAGCACCTTCCATGTAGGCGCTCCACTCATTGGCAGTCTCAGTGGCTGCCCACTTGATCGGCCCAATCGGCGCCGACAATGCGCTGCCGAAGTGGGTCCAGCCGTGCGGGCCGAGGTTGGCGTTGTAGCAACCGCGAGTCCACTGCCTGTTGGACCACTCCCCAGACACAACGTGCTCGGGCTTCGCGGCTTTCGGACCGAAGTGACGCGTGAGTTCGTCCACGACCAATTGGTGCAACTCGTCTTGGGGTAGACGGCCGAACGTGCGGGCCTGCTCACCCTCGAGGAAGGCCAGGATGACGCCGGCATCTGAGCCATTGAAGTGGCTGTCATTGGACATGCGCGCAGGACCCTCGGTCGAGATCAGCTGACCGTTGAGCCCATCCGCGCGCCAGAACGGCTCGTCGTACACAGCGAAGACCTTGACTGCTGATGCCTGCGGAATGCGTTGGGTGAGTTGATCCCGCTTGCCGGGCAGTGGTGGGTCGTACATGATCCGCCCGGCCAACGTCGGTGCCAGAGCGACGATCACCTGCTTGCCACGGACCGACTCACCGCCCCTGATATGCACTGTTACCGAATCATCGGAGTAGTCGATGCCCTGGACTGGGGAGTTGAGAAGGATGCGCTCGGAACCCAACGACGCTGCTAAGCGCAGCGGGATTTGGCTAGAGCCCCCATCGAAGCGCTTCGTTTGCGCTCCACCTTCGGATTCGGCGAACAGCTCAGCTCCAACGCCACAAACGGCAACGTTGTAGAGCATGTGCAGCAGCGAAACTTCCGAGGTCGGGACTGCCAAAATACCGACACAGCAGATCTCGAAGAGTTCGCGAGCGACTGGGCCGAGGCCCTGGGTGTCGACCCACGCAGAGGCTGTGACGCGGTCCCACTCGTCGGCTCGCGGGGTCTCCCACGGCTTGTCGACAACGACCGTGGCGGCATACTCATCGATGGTCGCAAGGATGCCTGTGATGCCCTCAAGCTCATCGGCGTACTGCGCAGCGAAAGCATCGCCGCGCATGACAGGACCGTTCATCTCGTAGCTGGACTCGCCCTCGTCGAACTGCTCGTAGATACCGACTCCGAATTCCTCGGCAAGTGCCTGCATGCGGTAGTGAGTGTCGCCGATCCATTGCGCGCCAAGTTCGAAGTTGATACCTGGGACCGCCTCGTTAGTCAGGATGCGCCCCCCGATACGCTCATCGGCCTCGATTATGAGCGGCTCTTTCCCCGCGGCAATCAAGGTGCGAGCCGCAATCAGGCCAGAGAGCCCTCCGCCCACAATGATGACGTCTGCTGCTCTTCCCATGACTGCTACTCCCTCGTCCTACCGAATTTGATAGCCAGGGCAACCGTAGACCGCGCCCCTTCCACTTTGCCACCGTTGGGGCGGTGGATTTGGCCCATTTGGGCCGATTCCACCGCCCCAACGGTGGCAAAGTCGTGATGGGTCTTTTAGAACCCGATTGATACCTATCCGACCGGGGCACGGTGTAGGTATCGTTGCACCATGACTGCTACGGAAACCCAGCTATCGGTGCTGCCACAAAAGCGCGAACTCGTCACTGAGATCCCTGGACCGAAGTCCGCCGCACTCATGAAGCGGCGGGCCGCTGCGGTCCCTGCTGGCGTCAGTGCTGCGCACCCCATATTCGTAACACGGGGCAGCGGAGGCATCCTGCTCGACGTTGACGGCAACTCGATCATCGACCTTGGTGCTGGTATTGCTGTGACCTCGGTGGGCAACTCTGCGCCCTTGGTAGTGGCGGGGGTGCAGGAGCAGGTTGCCAACCTCACCCACACCTGTTTCATGGTCGCCGGCTACGAGCCCTACGTCGAGGTGTGCGAGAAGCTCAACGAGTTGACCCCCGGTGACTTCGAGAAGCGATCTGCGCTCTTCAACTCAGGCGCAGAGGCAGTCGAGAATGCTGTGAAGATCGCCCGGTCATTCACTGGTCGTGACGCAGTAGTCGCCTTCGAGCACGGCTATCACGGGCGCACTAACCTGACGATGGGGCTGACTGCCAAAGCGATGCCCTTCAAGAACCGCTTCGGGCCGTTTACCCCTGAGATATACCGCGTCGCTACGTCCTACCCGTTGCGTGATGGTCTCGACGGCCCGGCCGCGGCAGCAGCGGCGATCCAACGGATGAACGTCGAGATCGGTGGTGCGAACATCGCCGCCATCATCATCGAGCCGATCCAAGGTGAAGGTGGGTTCATCGTCCCAGCAGATGGCTTCCTCAACGCCTTGTCCGACTACGCGACTGAGAACGGGATCGTCTTCGTTGCTGATGAAGTGCAGAGCGGTTTCGCTCGCACTGGTGCTTGGTTTGCAGCGGAGCATTTCGACCTGGTACCTGACCTCATCACCACAGCCAAAGGCATCGCTGGTGGCCTGCCGTTGGCCGCAGTCACCGGTCGCGCCGACATCATGGACAGCGTCCACGTCGGTGGTCTTGGCGGCACCTATGGCGGAAATCCCGTGGCCTGCGCCGCCGCCCTAGGCTCAATCCAGACGATGATTGACGAAGATCTATCAGCGCGGGCCATCGCTCTCGGGGAGATCCTGACGACTACGCTCGGCGCACTCGCCGACGAGGTCGAGGTCATCGCCGAGGTACGGGGCAAGGGCGCGATGATCGCTGTGGAAATCGTGAAGCCCGCCACCTTGGATCCTGATCCCGACTTGACCAAACGCATCTCGGTCGCCTGTATGAAGCAGGGTGTCCTAGTGCTGACTGCCGGCAGTTATGGCAACGTATTGAGATTCCTGCCGCCGCTAGTCATCTCCGACGAGTTGTTGTCCGAGGGGCTCGACGTCGTTGCCAACGTGATCAAGGCTGAGGCTGGCAAGTGAGCTACGAAGCACGCACCAAGCCCTGGGCGTTCTACATCGCCGGACAGGCCTTGACTAACGACGAGACGATCGACATCGCGAGCCCGTTTGATGGGCAACTCGCCGGCGTTCACTGCGTCCCGACGGCTGAGGATGTAGAAGCGGCGGTTCAGGCAGCTGTTGATTGCGCGCCAGTTGCTGCGGCCCTGAGTGCTGCGGCGCGGGCTGCGGCCCTCACGCATGTGTCGGCGATGCTGGCGGAGCGCCTTGACGAGGTAGCCGAGCTCATCACTGCCGAGAGCGGCAAGCCGTTGATGTGGGCTCGGGCGGAGGTCAACCGTGGCATCTCAACGTTTCGCTGGGCAGCTGAGGAAGCTCGCCGTTGGTCTGGTGAAACGCAGCGCTTGGATACCGACCCTGCTGCAGCGGGGCGCTTCGCCGTCGTGAGGCGCTTTCCAATCGGACCAGTTCTCGGGATTGCACCTTTCAATTTCCCGCTCAACCTCGTCGCGCACAAGATCGCTCCGGCGATCGCGATCGGCGCACCCATCCTCATCAAACCTGCCCCCGCCACTCCCTTGACTGCGCTCTTACTCGGCGAGATCCTGGCCGAGACAGATCTGCCCGCGGGAATGTGGTCGGTGCTACCTGTCGACAACGCTGTCAGCTCACAATTGGTCTCTGACGAGCGTCTGCCCGTGGTCTCTTTCACCGGCTCGGAGGGCGTCGGATACTCAATCCAAGACACGGTGCCGCGCAAACACGTCACCCTCGAACTCGGAGGAAACGCTGCCGCAGTCGTGCTTGCTGACTGGTCTAGCGATGAGGATCTCGAGTGGGCAGCCACGCGTATTGCAACATTCGCCAACTATCAGGCCGGCCAGAGCTGTATCTCGGTTCAGCGGTTGATAGTCGACGAGTCCGTTGCCGACAAGCTGCAGGCGCTGATCATCGACAAGGTCAAGGCACTACCAAGCGGTTCGCCCTGGGACGAGAAGACAGTAGTGGGGCCCGTCATCAATGAGGGCGCAGCTGTCCGGATCGAGAACTGGATCGGCGAGGCGGTCGAGGACGGCGCGACGTTGGAGACAGGGGGCTCCCGTGACGGGTGCCTGGTCGAGCCAGCAGTGTTGACCAACCTGGCCAACGATTCCAAGCTCAGCACTGAGGAAGTCTTCGGGCCTGTCCTGACGATCACCCGGGTCTCGGGGGTGGACGAGGCATTCGCAGCAGTGAACTCTTCCCGCTTCGGTCTGCAAGCCGGGGTCTTTACGCACAACGTGCAGTCGGCCTTCCGCGCTCAACAACAACTTGAGGTCGGCGGCGTCATCATTGGCGACGTTCCCTCCTTCCGTGCCGATCAGATGCCCTACGGCGGCGTGAAGTCATCAGGCGTGGGTCGCGAAGGACTACAGGCAGCAATGATCGACTTGAGCCACGAACGAGTACTGGTCTTCACCGGCGTAGACCTCTAACCACCTCCTCGCCCACCCTCCCCCTTTCTCCGGTTGGGGTCGCGTTCGGGTTGGTGTTGGCGGTTTACTGCGGGTATGGCGCGCCCACAACCTGGACTGTTCGTTGAGGAAATCCACTTGCACTACCACCTGGAGTTCGAGGTCGGCCCTGATGTCGACAACGAGGCCATCGTTGCCGCCGTCACAGCAGCCCGCCAGGCAACAGCGACTCTGCGAGGGCCGAATACTGTCTGGGGGTTCAGCCCTCGACTGTGGGACCTCCTAGCGCCCGGTCAATCCCCTGCAACCTTCCACGAATTCGAAACGATCAACGGCGTCAAGAGCTTCATAGCGCCTGCAACACAGGCCGACGTTTGGTTCTGGTGTCAGGGCAATGCCTACGAGAAGGTCTGGCGGATCGCATATGACGTTCGCTCGGCAATGACCCCAGCCGCCACCCTGGTGCGCGAGCAGCAGGCCTACGTCCCACTCGATGACCGTGATCCCATCGGATTCATCGACGGCACGGAGAACCCGGCTGTCGACAAGGCTCTCGGTGTTGCTCTTGTTCCCGATGATCTGCCTGGCGGGGGCGGGTCAATCGTGCTGATCCAAAAATGGGTCCACAAGCTCGACCGATTCGAGTCCCTGGCGATCCCGGCTCAGGAAGGAGTGATCGGTCGAACCATCGACGACTCCACTGAACTCGACGAGACGGTAATGCCAGCGTCCTCCCACGTCAGCCGCAACGTGATCGAAGACGAAACCGGCGAGGAACTCGCGATCTACCGCCGCAATACCCCATTCGCTTCGATGGCAGAAGTCGGCACGATGTTCATCGGATGCACTGCCGAGTCCACGCGTATGGACGAAATGCTCGCCCGAATGTTCGGCACCAGCGGGGACGGCCTCACCGACCACATCGTCCGATTCTCAACCCCAGTGAGTGGCTCGTACTACTTCGCACCATCGATGGATGCGCTGACTGCGGTGTTCGATGTCCTCAAGCCTGACGACGGCGACTTGGAAGCCGTCGGAGCTCACTGAACGTCTCGGACTCACGACGATGGTTTGATGTCCCCATGGGCTTCTTCTCAAAGCGGTTTCCGCTTATCACCGCGCAGTCGAGTGTCACGGTTAACCTCTCACCACAAGAGGCCCATGACCGGATCGCTGCGGCATTGGTGACTTCTGACTTCGACCATGTCATCGACAACCCCGATGCCGTTTTCGATGCCCAGCAGGGCGACCCAGCTATCTTGACCGCGGCAGCCGTGAACCTGCACACCGCAGTCCGCACAGCAATGCGCTACATCATCCCGTTTGAAGACCTGCCTATTCGATTGCACGTTGAGCTACGCGACGCCGATGGAGTCACCACAATCGTGGCCACGGCGAAGAACTACTTGCCCTCCGGGATGGTGGTCACCCCACAGCGCGGGGAGATCCACGACCTTTGGTTGAAGGCCTGCCAAGACGCTGTCGACAAAGTAGCAGCATCGGTTTCTACCAGCGCTGAGTAGTCCGAGCGGTGGCTCGGGACGTTACCGAGGGTGGGTCGTTCGAGGTCGGCGAGCGCCGCAGGGTGATCTAGACCCTGGTTATTGGCTCCCGGCTCATCTGGGACTAGGGTCGCTAATAACGAAACGACAAAGTAACCGAATACGAAGTCGGTACCCCAACGGTTCCGACAATCTCAACCGAGAGGATCACGAATGTCTGCGTACACATTGCCCGACCTCCCCTACGACTACTCCGCACTTGAGCCCGCCATCAGCGGCGACATCATGGAGTTGCACCACGACAAGCACCACGCCGCCTACGTCAAGGGCGCGAACGACACCCTCGACCAACTCGCCGAAGCTCGTGAGAAGGAAGCCCTCGGCGGACTGGTAGGCCTTGAGAAGACCCTCGCGTTCAACGTGTCCGGCCACGTGCTGCACTCGATGTTCTGGGAGAACTTGTCACCAGATGGCGGCGACCGTCCCGATGGTGAGCTTGCAGCAGCTATCGAGGACAACTTCGGATCGTTCGATGCCTTCAAATCCCAGCTGACGACTGCCACCACCGCAGTTCAAGGATCCGGCTGGGGAGTCCTCGCGTGGGAACCACTGGGCCAAAAGCTCATCATCACTCAGATCTATGACCATCACGGCAACGTCGGAATCGGCAGCACGCCGGTGCTGGCGTTCGACGCCTGGGAGCACGCCTACTACCTGCAGTACAAGAACGTTCGCCCCGACTACGTCTCCAAGTTGTGGGACATCGTCAACTGGTCAGACGTGACCACCCGCTTCGAGAAGGCACGTACCCAGGCCTAGCGCCAAACGTCAAGAAGGCGGTTGTTCGGAGCGTGAGCCCCGGACAACCGCCTTCTTGGTTCTAAACGACTAGTCGTTTGCAGCAGCCTTCAGTCGGCTACCAGCTGTGATCTTGACGACCCATGACGCGGCGATTTCGATTGCCTCGCCGGTGGATGGGTTACGTCCGGTACGTGCGTCGCGGTGCTTGGCCTCAACGGTCAGCAGGCCGGGAAGCGTCACCTTGTCACGGTCCTTGACGGCCTTGTTCAGGACGGTCTCAAGTCCCGCCAGAGCCGCCTCGACCTGCGTATTGCTCAGGTCGGATTCTTTCGCTACCGCTGATACGAGTTCACTCTTGTTCACTAACTACCCCTTCGTATGGTGTTGGTTCTCGGGGATCAATCTACGTCGAGGGGGTCCCCGGTCGTATCAGGCGGGGGCGTGTCGGACGAATAGCCTCTTCGGGGCAGGACCCATGGCCTACCGTTAGAAGTCAGCCAGACCCCAACAGTGAGCGAGCTTTCCGCTCCTTTTCCCAACGATCGAGAGAAGGCACATGGCAACTTTCGAGGACAACCGCCAGGACGGCCAAGTCGAGAGAGGAAGCCAACGCCGAACAAAAGTCGAGTTCCTGGTCATCGGTGCGATCGGCGTACTGATGTTCTTGCTCTTCATGTTCCTGCCAGTACGCGACACGAACGTGACCTTCTGGGATCTGCTGACTTTTTGGGTGGGTCTGTTTGTACTGAGCTCTTGCGTGGTGATCATGGCCTTGCGGGAGATGAAGCACACTGCTAGCGACGACCTACGCCTGCGCATGGTGACTTTGCTGGTGTTAATCGTGGCGTCACTGTGCTTCTTCGGCCTGGTTAACTTCCGACTCGGTCAGGTGCCCGGTGAGTTTGTTGGAATGGCCACCCACCTCGACTCCATGTACTTCACCTTTTCCACGGCAATCACAGTGGGTTTCGGTGATATTCACGCCAGCGGCCAACTCGGGCGCGCCGTGGTGTTGATTCAGATGATCTTCAACGTGGTCGTCCTCGCGTCTGCCGCCAGGCTTATCGCCGCACTGTTGCGCGACCGACACATCCCGGCCGACTCAGCAGCGATGAACAACGGACCGTCTCGAAGCTAGTCCTGAGAGTTGGCCACGCGAGGCAGCACAACCTCAACGCGCGTACCGCGCCCATCGACGACCGGCGAGTAGATAACGAGTTCGCCATCACACGCCTGCGCTATCGAAGTCGCAATTGCTAACCCCAGTCCACTTCCACCTCGGGCACGCGACCTGCTCGCGTCAGCTCTGGCGAACCGATCAGTCACGCTGGGAATGAGTTCGGGCGGGATGCCGGGGCCGTTGTCCTCGACTCCGATAACAACCTTCCCGTCACGACTGTGCGCCCGCACAACGACGCTCGTGCCCGCGGGAGTATGGACACGGGCATTGGCCAACAGGTTCGCCAACAACTGCTCAATCAGCGCGCGGTCCGCCTCGACGACCAGCGGTTCCTCAGCGAGTTGGTCGCGCCACTGGTGGGTGGGCCCGGTGACGATCGCATCGGCGACCAACGCAGTCACAGATTCACCCACATCGAAGTGCTCACGATGTAACGGTCGACCTTCGTCCAAGTTCGCGAGCATGAGCAAGTCATCGACGAGCAGACCCATCCGCGCTGCCGCGTCCTCAATCCGGATCGGCCAAGCCGGGTCGAGATCAAAACCACTCGAGGACGACTGGCGCATCAATTCAGCATATCCACGGATCGTCGCTAGCGGTGTCCGCAATTCGTGGCCAGCGTCCGCAACGAACTGACTCTTACGACGTTCGCTGTCTTCACGGGCATTCAGCGAGGTCTCGACGTGGGCAATCATGTCCTCGAAAGCGTGCGCCACTTGTCCGACTTCGGTCCGATCGTCGAGTTTCGGTAGCTGCCGATCGAGCTCGACTGTGCCATGAGCAAGGTCGGAAGTGGTGACAGAACGAACGGCGTGAGCGACCCGGTCCAGCGGTCGCAATGAGAGTTTGATCAAGAACCAGCCCACCAGGGCGATCACCAGCAGCGCGACGGCAAAGGTAGCCGCCAGCGCAGCGGTCAACGCGGCGACCGTCTCAGAGATCTCGTGTGTTGGGATCGCGACGAGGGACTTCTCCGCGCCGGGGCCCGCGTATTGGGTGGCTAGGTAGGGATGGCCTGACAGTTCTACAGGTGTCGCAATGTTGGCGGGCACTGCATTTAGGGTCGCGATGTCGGCAGCAGAAACCGTTGGCGTGACATGATCGTCGTCTTCCTCTGGCACAGCAATGACTCGCTGGACCGCGTCGCCTTGCATCAGAACGAGGACGGATCCGGGGACACGCAACAGCGCACCAATGTCATCTTGATCCTGCGCCGTATCGTTATCGCCATCCGTCGGCGCATGGGCGCCCTCATGACCGAGGCGTCCTTGCGCAGCAGTGAGCTCCGACTCGGCTTGATTCGTCAGGTAGACCGTCATGCTTCGTGCCGTTACCAGACCAGAAATCGTGAAAGCAGCGAACGTGATCGCGACCAGACCCGCCATCAAGCGCCATCGAAGGGGCACTCCTCGCCACAAGCTGCGGCGGCTATTCCCCACTTTGGTCGACATCACTGGAACGCACAGTCTCGATTGCGGTCGGCTCGCGCAGGACGTAGCCGACTCCTCGCACAGTGTGGATCAATGGTGGTCGCCCCCTATCGACCTTTCGGCGCAAGTAGCCGATGTACAACTCCACGATGCTAGTGCGCCCCGAAAAGTCGTAGTCCCACACACGGTCCAGAATCTGCGTCTTGGACAAGACGGTCTTAGCATTGAGTAGCAGTAGTCGCAGCAGTTCGAATTCCGTCGGTGTCAGTTCGATCAATTCACCGTCACGCTTGACTTCGTGCGAATCTGGGTCGAGCTGCAGGTCGGCGAAGCGCAGCACGCTTGTACTTACAGAAAGTCGGCCGGTACGACGCAAGACAGCCGCGATCCGCACTAACAATTCCTCCAAGCTGAAAGGCTTGGCGACGTAGTCATCAGCGCCAGCCCGCAAACCAGCAATCCGGTGCTTCACTTCACCCCGAGCGGTAAGGAAGATGATGGGTATGTCAGCGCGTTGAGTCCGCAGCTTGTCCAGTAGTTGTGCGCCATCCATGTCCGGAAGCATGTAGTCAAGCACCGCAACATCCGGGATGAACTCACGTGCTTGGGTCAGTGCAGACATGCCGTCGTGTGCTGTTCTGACATCGCACCCGGCGATTCGCAAAGCGGTACTTACCAACTCAGCGAGCTCCACCTCGTCATCCACGACGAGCACCCGCAAGGGCGCGCCACCTGCCGGGACTGACAATTCCGAATAGGGGTTCGTATTCATCGGAGGTTCGCTTGCCGCGGTGGGGTCGAGCAGGGTAGTTGCACGTTGGCAATCAT
>Ga0335397_10011184_pt1 | contig 11077 bp, 9 predicted proteins | sample MAT04_FD_205740 | JGI IMG/M metagenome (GOLD analysis project Ga0335397, IMG submission 205740) | Freshwater microbial communities from Lake Fryxell liftoff mats and glacier meltwater in Antarctica - MAT-04 (spades assembly) (version 2) ...
GATCGCAGCGACGTCGACCGAGCCGGCAGCGGTCGACATGCCGTCGAGCAGACGAGCCTTGTCGCGGTCGGTCTGGAGGCGCCCGATCATCCAGGTGCCTGCATTCGACATCGCCTTGTAGTCGAGGTCGACCGGGTTCTGCGTCGACAGCACGACACCCACGCCGAACGCACGCGCCTGCTTCATCAGGGTCATGATCGGCTTCTTCGTCGGTGGCATCGCCGTGGGCGGCAGATAGCCGGCCACTTCGTCCATGTACAGCATCGCCCGCAGATCGGTGGTGCCGCTCTGGCGTCGCATCCACGTGATCAGTTTGGACAGGATCAGTGACGTGACGAACTGGCGCTCCTCGTCGGAGAGGTGTGCGGTGGTCACGATCGCGCAGCGGCCCGTCCTGTCAGGTGAGAAGAGCATCGACGCGATGTCGAGTGGCGAACCCTTCGACCACGCCGCGAACGACGGCGAGGCGAGCAGGCCGTTGAGCTTCATCGCCAGCTTCATCCGATCGTGGGCCGGGAAGAACTGGTCGATTTCGAACACACCGAGCTTGCGGATCGGCGGCGACGGGATCATCCCCACCAGCGTCATCAGGTCGAGTTCGCGTCCTTCGGTCCACGAGTGGTGGATCAGGTTCGACAGCAAGATGTGTTCGCGGCTCGCCAGCGGGTCGGCCTCGATACCGACCAATGCGAGCATGCCGGTGACGTAGCCGTCGATCTCGTCGGCGACCGCTTCGGCGTCGCCCATGTCGGCGGGTGCCTGGAGTGATCCGACGATGTTCAGTGGGGTACCGGATTCTGAGCCCGGTGTGTAGATCGTGAAGTCGGTGCGTTCACGCAATGCGCCGATGTCGGTGCCGCTGAGCCCCCATTTCGCCAGCCCGCCACTCCAGAGCGTGGCCTGGCTGGCGGCGAAGTCGTCGGGGGTCTCGCCGGCGTTCTTGGCTCGGGCCTCGTCGATCCACGGCCGGAAGTCGGCGGGTGCGAGGTCGGGGAACGTGAGGCACAGGTTGGCGAGGTCGCCCTTCGGGTCGATTGCCAGCACCGGGAGCCCGGCACGCAGAGCCTCCTCGATGAGGATCACACCGAGGCCGGTCTTGCCCGAGCCGGTCATGCCGACGATGACGCCGTGCGTCGTCATCGTGTCGGTGGCGACGGTGAGGTCGCCATCGGGTCCGGTACTGGTTCGTTCGTGTGAGGTCGGGTCGACGGTGCCGCCCAGGAAGAGGTCTGCCACGACCTGCGAACCTACGTGATCGACCCATGACCCTCCGATTTTCGGGGAGGCCGGCCCGCTTCGATTGCGAAATCGGAGTCAAGGTTGCGCTGAGCGCAACGTTCACGCCGAATTTCGTATGGGGAATTTAGTGTGGGGCATTTTTGTCGGGGAGTTTCCGGCGGGGTGGTTCGGGTGGTCGGAATCCTGGGTGTGGAGAATCTCGTCCGCTGGGGGAGGGAGTACGGTCATGTCATGACGTTCGCTGGATTTCCGGTCGAGGGGATGGAGTTCTACGAGCAACTCGCCGCAGACAATTCACGTACGTTCTGGCAGGCCAACAAGGGTCGTTACGACGAGTTCGTGAAGCAGCCGACGGCGGCGTTGACCGAGGCGCTCCACGAGTTCGGACCGTTCCACATGTTCCGTCCCTACAACGATGTGCGGTTCTCGAAGAACAAGCCGCCGTACAAGACGCATCAGGGGGCGTACGGCGAGTGCGAGGGCGGAACCGGTTACTACGCCCAGTTCTCCGCAGACGGGCTCATGGTCGGAGCCGGGTACTACGCGATGGCCAAGGACCAGCTCGCCCGGTTCCGCCAGGCGATCGACGGCGAAGCGACCGGTGCCGAACTTTCGGCGCTCGTCGCCGACGCCGAACGACGCAAGTACTCGATCGCCGCCATCGACTCGTTGAAGACTGCGCCACGGGGGTTCCCGAAGGATCACCCCCGCATCGAGTTGCTCCGACGCAAGGGCCTGATCGCGATGAAGGAGTTCGGTGCCCCCAAGTGGATCCACACCGCTGGCGCCGCCAAACGCATCCGCGACTCGTGGACCGGAGCCGCCGACCTGTGCGCCTGGCTCGACGCCCATGTCGGCCCCAGCACCCTTCCCCCCGACCGCTCCTTCTGACCGCATCGCCCGGCCTCCGTCCCACCGCATCGTCCGGTTGCGTTGAGCGTCACGGGTGCGCTCACCGGTCCGGGTCTCGTGGTCGTTGCGGTGAGATGCGCTACAGCCCCCGACATACCTCACGAGCGGGCAGCGTCGCATCCGTGCGGAACTCATCCACCAGGGTCTGTCGATCGGGTTGCCCTACTGATGACTCGGCGCAAGGCGAACGGCTTCTCGTCGTATGGTCCGTCGTTGTCCTCGTCGTCGAGATTCTTGCCGTGGGTGTCGAGCCACACTTGTCGGCCGGCGCCGATGAGCGCAGTGACCACCAGGGCGCCTGGAACGCCCGCAATGGCGCCGCCGATCAGTGCGGTGAGGATCGTGGTCGGCGGCGCGAGGTCCGCTGCACGACCGATGACCGCTGGCCGAATGATGTCGTTCTCGAACTGCTCACCAGGTGACCGGCTGGGCGGGTGCCGCCCAGGTGATCGCGCTCGCAGTCGGTGTCACCTGGCTGTGCACCTGGAGCATCCTCGACCAGGTTGACCAGATCCAGGAGGCATGGCCGTCGATCGCAAAGGAGTCCGAGGAGGCAGCGACGGCGTCGGTGAGATCGCCCGCAAGGTCGGGCCGGCCGATCAGGTGGCCGAGCTCGCCGATCGCCTCGATGAGCAGACCGGATCGGGAAGTGATGCGATCAGATCGGCCGCCCTGTCGGCCCGCCGCTCGCAGCTGTAGGTCTGGGCGTCGATCGCCCAACGGCTGCTCGACGGAGTGTGCACTCGGGTCGCGTCGAGCTGAGACCGCTGCACGTCGGCCCCGCCGTACCGATCGTGGCGGCCGTTGTCGGGTACGGCATCTACGGCATCGCAGGGGCGCTCCACGGCTGCGTGCTCGCAGTGGTCGCGTCGGCGATCGCCGACCAGGTCGGGCCCGGCACCGACCTCCCGGCACCCGTCACCGACCCCTCCTGAGTCCACGTGCTGTGCCAGGGGTCGGGCCCCCGCCGTCGAACGTCGACCGGGCGGTGTGGGGTTTGCGGACATGGAGCGAGCACATCACCTGAGCCTTTGACAGAATGTCAAACGTGACTGCTGCTGCTGACGTCGTCGATACCTCGATCTCCACCTCCATCTCCACCTCCACCTCCACCTCCATCTCCATCTCCACGTCTGCGCTGGAGAACCAGTTCGGGTTGGCCGACCGGATCGTCGACGAGGAGGCGCTCGCCAACAGCGTCGAACGCTTCCGCGAGCAGGGCATCACCCTGCCGACGTTCGCCCAGCTCGAGGACCCGTCGTCGTTCGACCACACCACCAAGGTCGGCGACGCCGATCTGAACGGCCCGGACGCCCGCAACCTGTGGCGTGTCCACTGGTACAACGACCTCGCCGGCAACCGGGTGTCGGTTCCCGATCACATCGTGTTGCCGTCGAGCCTCACCGGGGTCGAGAGCCCGATCATCGTCGTCTTCGGCGACCGGTTCCCGATGATCACCGCTCACAAGGTGCTCGCCGCATACTCCTGCCTGGCGCCCCGCATCGTCACCGGCCAGTTCGACCCCACCTACCACCGCGCCATCTGGCCCTCGACCGGCAACTACGCGCGCGGGGGCATCGCCATCAGCCGGATCATGGCCAGCCGGGGCGTGGCGATCCTCCCCGAAGGCATGAGCCAGGAGCGCTTCGACTGGCTCGACGAGTGGTGCGCGAACCCCGCCGACGACGTCATCCGCACCCACGGCACCGAGTCGAACGTCAAGGAGATCTACGACGCCTGCAACGAACTGGCCCTCGACCCGGGCAACTTCGTGCTCAACCAGTTCTCCGAGTTCGGCAACCACCTCGGCCACTACCGGGTCACCGGCCGGGCGTTCGGACACGTCTTCGACACGGTGCGCGAGCAGTTCGAGCAGCAGGGGCGCGATCTGAGTCTCGCCGCCTTCACGTCGGCGACCGGATCGGCCGGCACCATCGCCGCCGGCGACCGCCTCAAGGAGGAGTACGGCACCAGGATCGTCGCCGTCGAGGCCCTCGAATGCCCGACGATGCTCGAGAACGGGTTCGGTGAGCACAACATCCAGGGCATCGGCGACAAGCACATCCCGCTGATCCACAACATCACCAACACCGATGTCGTCGTGGCGATCTCCGACAAGTCGACCGACGAACTGGACGTGCTGTTCAACAGCGAGGCCGGACGTCGATATCTGGTGCAGTCGAAGGGCGTGCCCGCTGATGTGGTCGCCACCTTGGAGCACTTCGGGTTCTCTGCGATCTGCAACGTGCTCGCGGCGATCAAGACCGCCAAGCTGCTCGACCTCGGACCCGACCAGGCAATCCTCACCGTGGCCACCGACGGCGCGGCCCTCTACCCGAGCTCGCGAGCCAAGACCCTCGCTACCCGCTACGGCAACGAGTTCACCACCACCGACGCCGCCGAGGTGTTCGGAGAGCACCTCGGCTCGGTCGGCACCGACTACATGATCGACTGCAACGAAGCCGATCGTCGCCGCATCTTCAACCTCGGCTACTACACATGGGTCGAGCAGCAGGGCACGCCGTTCGAGCTGTTCGAGGCCCGCCGCCACCAGAGTTTCTGGAAAGGCCTGCGGCCGTACGTCGACGTGTGGGACGACATGATCGTCGAATTCAACGCTCGCGTGGCGGGCTGAGCGGGAACGCCGGTCCGACGTGAGGGTGACCGGTTGGGAGTGTCTGGTGTGTCGAGTGACGGTCGACATCGCGACGCCGTTCCCGTGGCGTTGCCCGAACTCCACGTCGTCGGATCGCCACCACGTGCTGGCGATCGTGAACGCCGACGTGTCGCCCGTCGACGCCCTCTACCAGGGCGTCAACGGCTACGAGATGCCGGTTGCGCAGGCACCCGACCCGACGGCGAACCCGTTCATGTCGCACGATTCGCAACTCGCATGGGCTGCGTACGCCGATGCCAACGGCATCGATGCAGCTGCTCGTCGGGAGATGGTGGAGGAACTCGACGATGCCGTTCGCCGAGTCGCTGGTGTCGGGTTCGTGCCCACCCCGTTCGGGCGATCCGATGCGCTGTCCGACGCGCTCGGCTTCACCGACGGCGGCGGCGTCTGGGTGAAGGACGAAACAGGGGGAGTGGCCGGCAGCCAGAAGTCCCGGCATCTCTTCACGATCCTGCTGCACCTGGCAGCCGCGTCCCGGCTCGGGCATCTCACCGATCGCCCACCGTTGGCGATCGCGTCGTGCGGCAACGCGGCGCTCGCCGCAGCAACGCTGGCTGCGGCGGCGAACTGGCCGATCGACGTGTACGTACCCACCTGGATGAGCGACGGGTTCGGCTCGGAACTCGATCGGCTCGGTGCTCGGGTCCATCGCTGCGAACGTCGGCCATCAGACCCCGCCGGCGATCCCGCGATGTTCCGGTTTCGTGAAGCGGTCGCTGTGGGGTCGATCCCGTTCACCGTGCAGGGGCCGGAGAACGCGCTGGCGCTCGACGGCGGCCGCACACTCGGCTGGGAGATCGACGACCAGTCGGCAACGCCAGGTGCCGCGCTCGACCGGATCTTCGTGCAGGTCGGCGGGGGCGCGTTCGCCGCGTGCCTCGGTGCGGCGCTGCCGGGGCCCAGGCTGCTCGCGGTGCAGGCAGAGGGCTGTGCTCCGCTGCGTCGAGCCTGGGACCGTGCGGGTGCCGACCTTGAAGCGGGATCTCGACACGTGGCCGGTCACTGGAGTGAGCTGATGACGCCGTGGGAGGATCCGCATTCACTCGCCGACGGGATCCTCGACGACGAGACCTACGACTGGCTCGGTGTCGTCGACGCCATCGGTGGTACCTGGGGTGACCCGCCGATCGTCGCGTCCGAGGCCGACATCGTCGCCGCGCATCAACTGGCCCGAGATGCCGGCTTCGATGTGAGCCCCACCGGGAGCGCCGGGCTGGCCGGATTGCTGGCCATCATCGACGCGATCCAGCCGACGGAGCGTGTCGCCGTGGTGATGAGCGGCGTCGCCCGCTGACCGTCCTCGGCTGGTGCTGGTCGCAAATCGGGCTACCGTGCGTCCCACGTCCACGCTCTCCACGTCGAGCCGGAGCCACAGGTTGGTTCTCGGCGCTGTCGCCGCCGTCACCGTCGGTCTCGCCAGCGCGTACGCATCTGCCACGGGTGCGCTGCCGGCGACCGATCCCATCGACTTCGAGGTCGTCTCCATCGATGCTGCGGGTGGGCGCCTCACCGTCGCCGAGAACGTCGTGCCGGCGATCTCCGACACGGGCGCCGTCGTCGCCTACGACACGATCGGCGCACCGGTCGCCGTCAGCGAGGCCGGGCCAGCGCTGGACGCTCGGAGGGTGTGGGTGCGCGATCGGGTCGGCGGCACCAGCCGACCGGTTTTCGAACCGCGTAGTGCAGCGCCGGGCATCAGCGGTAACGGGTGTGTCGTGGCGTATTCGGTGTTTGCCGACAGTGGGGCGAACCTCGCGGCTCCCGATGCGACCCCGACCGTGACCCTGACCGTGACCCTGACCGTGACCCTGACCGTGACCCTGACCGTGGTCGATCGATGCAGTGCCCCGGTCGACGAGCGGCTCCCGGCCGGGACACCACTCGGCAAGTTCAGCATCGCCTCTGCCGACGTCGCTGCGCCCAGTATCGCTGCGCCGGCGCTGTCGTTCGACGGCTCCACGATCGTGTGGTCGACCGGCAGCGAGATCCGACGCTACGTCCGCACGGCTTCCCCTCCGTCGTACGAGCTCGACACATTCGGCGACGGCACGCTGGAATCGGCCGGAGTCGTGACCGGCCCCCAGGTCGACGTGTCGGCCGACGGGCTCACGGTCGTGTTCGTAGCGGGCCCCCGCATCGCCTCCACGAACGTCTATGTCTGGTCGGCAGCGGATCCGGACCCTGTTCCCGAGTTGATCTCGGAAACGTCGCCCGAGGCTCGGGGTTCCTACTCCTCGTCGTCGCCGACGATCTCGTCCGACGGGTTGTTCGTGGTCTTCGAGTCGATCCGTACCGATCTCTCTGTGATCGGTGCATCGACGGTCGGCAAGCCGTTCGTGACCGGCGCCGACCTGTCCGAACGAACTGCGAGGATGCTCGTCGCCGATGCCACCCGCCCGACGTTGTCCGCTGACGGCAACCACGTCGTCTACCAGCGCGACGATGCCATCCGCGTGTTGTCCTCCGGCACCAACGAGACCACCGATGTCGGCATCGACGAACTCGCCGAGGCCGGCCCGACCAGTGGCGTCGCGATCTCACAATTCGGGCGTTGGCTCCTGTTCGCCGGTGCTGTCGACCTGGATCTGGCTCCAGCTGATGCCGAGCTGTCGGAACCCGCTGCGCGAGCGGTGTGGGCCGTCGATCGGACGTCGTCGATCGGCGACGTCGTCGACACCACCACCTCGACCACGACGCCGCCGACGACCACTACCCCGACGACCACCACCCCGACGACGATGCCACCCACCACGCCGACTGCTCCGTCCACGACGGTGCCCGGCGTCGCAAGCCAGTCGCCGCCGATCACGTTGGTTCCTGCGCCGGTCGTGACCCGCTTCCCGACGGCCACCACGCAGTTCCCGACGGTCGGATTCCCAGCGCCACCACCACCACCACCGTCGGGTCGGTCGGTGCTGCCGCCATCACCGAGCCGGGGTGCTGGCCCCTCGTTCGTCCCGGGGTCCGGCGCCGACCTCACGACGTTTGCATCGCCGACGACCTTCGCCCCCACGGTGGTCGATGCCGGACGACGAACCCAACCCGTCACGCTGACCAACGCCACCGACCGCGCCGTGCAGGCCACGACGGTCTCCATCGACCTGCCCGACGTGTTCGTCATCGTCACCGACGGCTGCAGTGGCACGTCGCTGGCTCCCAGCGCATCGTGTGTGGTCGACGTGCAGTTCGCTCCGGTCACCGTCGGCAGCGCGCTCGCCGTCGTCGTCTTCGGGTTGTCCGACGGCACGGTCGTGACCGCAGCACTCGACGGTGAAGGGGTGCCCGGGCCGACGCTCGATGTCGTGCCGGCGGTCGCTGGTGCGGGCCAGACGGTCACCGTGTTCGGCGTCGGGTTCCCAGCGGGCTCCACGGTCGAGTTCTCGCAGCCAGGGACCTCGACGGCCGAGCCGATCGTCGTCGATGCCAACGGCACGTTCGCCCATGTCGTTGTGGTGTGGCCCAACACGCTGACCGGCCCTGCCGTGCTGGGTGTCAGGGGTCGACCCGACGTATTCGACGACGTCGTCGCGGAACTGCTGGTGTCGAGTCGTGGCGCCACCTCGGCCGATGCCGCATTGCGCGGAGCGCTCGCCGGGGGACTCGTGCGCTGACGTTGCCGTCGTCGGGCCGACGCTCAGTCGACGTCGTCGACGAAGCCCACCAGCAACGCTCCGACGGGGCAGATGCTCTCACCGGCTCCGGGTGTGCGGCATTGCACGTCGAGCACGATTTCGACGTCGTCGCCGAACTGGAAGGGTGCAACGAAGTGCCGATCGAAGTCGCGGAAGTTCGCCAGCTCCGATTGCAGGATGACGTCGTCGCCGCGCCGCAACGACACGACCCCCACTGCGCCGGTGGGGTTCTCGAACACGATGTCGGTGATCGACAGGATCGTCCCGGTGTCGACGGTGGCGGTGTCCTGCTCGGCATTGCCGCCGGTGGGCGCCACCTCCAGTCGGATGTCGGTGGGTTGGCCGAGGGGGAGTTCCTCGGCCTCTGCCGCTGAGATCTCCAACTCGTCGATGCGATCCTGCAACGCCACCCGATCACGTTCGATGGCATCGGTGGCGGCGTCGTCGGCGGTGTCGCTCACCCATGGGCCGAGGAGGGCGAACCAGGCAATGGCGCCCAACAACAACGCAGCGAATGCGCCCGCCGCAGCCGGCCCGAGCCAGTTGGGTACGCGCGGGCGCTGCTGGTACACCCCGACGAGCTCGTCGCAGCGGCCCTCGGTCGACGTCGCCAGCAACGTGAAGCCGTGGTCGTTGGACGGACCACTCCAGTAGGTGTCCGACGGGGTGACGCGCGCCAGCGACTCGCCGACCGAGCCCGGTGCGACGGTGAGCGATGGCGGTTCCAGTTCGACGGTCAACGCACCATCGGTGGGCTGGGCCTCGATGTCGAGCATGACGACCACGTTGCCGGTGTTTGCCACGCGCACGATGTGTCGACCCCGTTTCGATCCTCGCGAGCGCCTCGGCGCCAGTTCCACGGTGTGGTCGATGTAGGCGGCGAGCTCCACCGTTGCGGCGGCGACGACGACCGGCTGCGCCACGGTGGAAACCGGCGCCTGCCACGACCCGACGACGCCGAGCCCGACCTCGGCGGTGATCGTGTACGTGCCCGCCACGATGCTCGACGGTGCGAGCACGGCGACGGCGACGTCGACGATCTGGTTGGTCTCCACGGTTGCTGTCGTGGAATCGACACGAACGTGTTCACCGAGGTCACCCGACACCGACAGCGTGACCTCGTGTGTGTCGACGTCGTCGTTGTACAGGCGTAGCGTGAGGGTCGTCGGTGTGTTCGGCAACACCTCGATGTGGTCGGGTACGAACTTCGCGGTGACGGCCATGGACGCGACGGTAGTGGGAACGAGACCACCGTGATTCGCCCGCCGTCACGACCGGTAGCCTTCCAGCCATGTCGGAACTCATGCAACCAGTAGCACTCGAAGGTGGATTCGATCCCCGTTCGGCCGTCTTCGACCGCCTCCTGAAGAACCGGGTGGTCATGTTGGGTTCGGATGTCAACGACGAAATCGCCAACCAGATCTGCGCGCAGTTGCTGTATCTCGAAGGTGAAGACCCCGGCCAGGACATCTGGCTGTACATCAACAGCCCCGGCGGGTCGGTCACTGCCGGCATGGCGATCTACGACACGATGCAGTTCGTCGGCTGTGACGTCGCCACGGTGTGTCTCGGCCTTGCGGCATCGATGGGGCAGTTCCTGCTCACCGCCGGCGCAGATGGCAAGCGGTACATCCTTCCGAACGCGCGCATCATGATGCACCAGCCCCTCGCCGGTCTGCGTGGGCAGGCCTCCGACATCGCCATCCAGGCCGAGCAACTCCGCTACACCAAGCTACGCATGGCCACCCTGATCGCCCAGCACTCGGGCCAGACGCTCGAACAGATCCAGGCCGACTCCGAGCGCGACCGCTGGTTCACCGCCGAAGACGGTCGTGACTACGGCCTCGTCGACAAGGTCATCCTGCGCCGCGGCGACATCTCCTGATCGGTGCCGCCAATGTGCGCGTCAGGGAACTGATGGCGGCGTCGCGTCCCCCGGTGGCACGGTGAACGACACCGGGCCCTGGGGCACGATGGTGAACACCGGCCCGATGTCGACCGCACAATTGGCCAACAGCCAGGTCGCTACCGCCGCCGCCGACTTCTCGCTCGAGTAGACGGCCGTCAGGGCTGCCTGTTCGGATTCCTGATCGCCGACCACGACGGTGCTCGCCGTTTCGTACGCCGACACGATCTGATCCCAGTCGGGCTGCACTCCGAGCGGGGCCAGTGCGCCGATGTCGCGGTACAGATCGAGCAGAGGATCGATGTCGTCGGTGTAGACGAGCTGCGGGTTGGTGAGCGCCTCTTCGTTGGCAGCGACCTCACCGCAGAACCGCTCGGCGCTCGGCGCTTCCTCGCCGTTGCACGCAGTCAGTGAGCCGAGTGCTGTTGCGAGCACGACCGCGACGAGCATCGCCGATCGGCGCGAAGGATCAGAGCGGACAGTCACCACGGGGCAGCATTGTCGCACGCGAGGCTTGCAATCCTGTGGCGCCTCGCCCATCCATCGGCGTCCCGTCCAACCGAGATGGTGGAGTGTGACACCCCGTCGGTACAGTACGTCCATCGACTGATGTGCTGCATCGGTCGGGGTCGTGGGGCCCTGCCGCCCCTCCTCGCTGTCCCCGCGGTTCGCCGCGTCGTCCCGAGGAGGTTCGCATGTTCGCATCCGTCC
>Ga0335397_10011189_pt1 | contig 11074 bp, 9 predicted proteins | sample MAT04_FD_205740 | JGI IMG/M metagenome (GOLD analysis project Ga0335397, IMG submission 205740) | Freshwater microbial communities from Lake Fryxell liftoff mats and glacier meltwater in Antarctica - MAT-04 (spades assembly) (version 2) ...
CTGCAGATTACCGTTCAGGAGCGGGACCGGATTGCCGCGATGGAGCCCGCAGCAAAACCCTTTATGTCGTTGGTATGTGAAGCGCTGGCCTGCCAGATTGCGCCTTTGCGGCAAATTGAATCCGTGGTGATAGACAGTTCTTCTTTTACCAAAGTCCGTGCCGATGTGTACCGGTTGAATTTCACGCTCAAGAACAGCGCGCCAATCGAAGTGGCCACACCCGCGATGGAGTTGGCACTGACTGATATGCAGGATCGGCCGCTGGTTCGGCGGATTTTTACGGCCAGCGAATTGGGGATTGAGCAGGCCGCCATGGCTCCCGGTGTGGAGTTGGCTGCGAGTCTGGCCATTAATGTGCGCCTGCCGGCGCCTACCGATCGGGTGTCGGGCTACCGGTTACTTGCTTTTTACCCATAAAAAAGCCCGGAACCTTGCAATTCCGGGCTTCTACTCCAATCAGAAAACCGTTTAGGGCTTGCTGGATGTTGGAAATGGCCATGCGGCCTGCGGGCTCAAAGTGGTCTGAGCTGTAGGCGCAGCGGAAGCAGCGGGCGCTTTCGCGGCTTTCTTCGCGGCCGACTTCTTGGCTGCTTTTTTAGCGACGGGCTTTTTTGCTACGGCGGCCTTTTTGGCAGGAGCTACTTTTTTAGCGGCTACTTTTTTTGCCGGAACAGCTTTTTTCGCTGGTGCAGCTTTCTTGGCAGGAGCTACTTTTTTAGCCGCTACTTTTTTTGCCGGAACAGCTTTTTTCGCTGGTGCAGCCTTTTTGGCAGGAGCTACTTTTTTAGCGGCTATTTTTTTTGCCGGAACAGCTTTTTTCGCTGGTGCAGCCTTCTTGGCAGGAGCTACTTTCTTAGCCACTACTTTTTTTGCCGGAACAGCTTTTTTCGCTGGTGCAGCTTTCTTGGCAGGAGCTACTTTTTTAGCAGCTACTTTTTTTGCTGGCGCAGCTTTTTTCGCTGGTGCAGCTTTCTTCACGGACGCGGCCATTTTTTTTGGAGCCGATTTTTTTGCAGTTGCCATTATTTTCTCCTTGATCAATTTACAAAGAGCACTTCTTGCCGATTGGAGCGCAGGAAGCGATTCATGTTGTTGGGCAAAGGCCCAGCAGCATGAACGTGGTGACACAAACCCATCGCATCCGATACGGAGCGCAGGTGGATTTGTGAAATTCGCAGAACCATTTTCAACGTCTTAGTCCCAGGACAGGGCGCCGCCCGATTGGTACTCAATCACGCGTGTCTCGAAGAAGTTACGCTCCTTCTTCAAGTCGATCATCTCGCTCATCCAGGGGAACGGGTTCTCTTCATTGGGGAAAAGTGCTTCCAGTCCGATCTGGGTGGCGCGTCGATTGGCGATGTAGCGCAAGTAGCCCTTGAACATGGATGCATTCATACCCAGAACACCACGTGGCATGGTGTCCTCTGCATAGCGGTATTCCAGTTCGACGGCTTTCTCGAACAAGGCCTTGATTTCGCTCTTGAATTCCGCCGTCCATAGTTGCGGGTTTTCGAGCTTGAGCTGGTTGATCAGGTCAATGCCGAAATTGCAGTGCATGGACTCATCGCGCAGGATGTACTGGTACTGCTCTGCGGCGCCTGTCATCTTGTTCTGCCGACCCAAAGCCAAAATCTGCGTGAAGCCGACGTAGAAGAACAAGCCTTCCATCAAACATGCAAACACGATCAACGACTTCAGGAGTGTCTGATCGGCTTCCGGTGTTCCCGTGTGGAAGTTGGGGTCCATGATCGCATCGATGAACGGGATCAGGAACTGATCCTTGTCCCGGATGGATTGCACTTCGTTGTAGGCGTTGAAGATTTCGCTCTCGTCCAGCCCCAGCGACTCCACGATGTATTGGTACGCATGCGTGTGGATGGCCTCTTCAAACGCCTGACGCAGCAAAAACTGGCGGCATTCGGGCGCGGTGATGTGCCGATAAGTGCCCAGCACAATGTTATTGGCAGCCAGTGAGTCAGCGGTTACAAAAAAACCGAGATTGCGTTTGATGATGCGGCGCTCATCCTCGGTCAGACCATTGGGGTCTTTCCATAGCGCAATGTCCCGGGTCATGTTGACCTCTTGCGGCATCCAATGGTTGGCGCAGCTCGCAAGGTACTTTTCCCACGCCCATTTGTACTTGAACGGGACCAGTTGATTTACATCAGTCTGACCGTTGATGATTCGCTTGTCTGACGCCTTCATACGCCGCGGAGCCTCGGATTGGCGCACTACAACAGGCATCGATGGAATGGCGGGGGGCACTATCTGCGCACCATCATTCAAGGTGCGAACAGCGGGAGCACTTTGCGCGTGCACAGCAGACAGTTCTTCCATCGTCGTGTGCGCGAAATTCGGCAGCGATGTGGGCTTGATTTCTTCGTCCCAGGTCAACATAAATAATTCCAATCATCGGATTATGAGAGCAGCGAAATGAAATGAAAAGTAATCATGCATTTCGTTGCGCGCATGTGTTGTTCAATTGCATCGCGTGAAGGGCGATGCATGCAATTGCTTCACTGACACGACTCACAGGTCGGGTCATCAACGCCACAAAACTTGATGTCCGTGGCCGCGTTTGTCGCCATCTCCATTTGCATTTGTGCAGCTGCGGCTGCGGTCTCCAGCGCACTGGAACTCCGCATGGAACCCTTGGCATCATTGCCACTGGATACGGCGTTCATGCGTCCAGCCGTGACAGTCGATTTCTCTGCATGCGTTGCCGACATGGTGCGCAGGTAGTAGGTGGTCTTCAAGCCGCGCAACCAGGCAAGCTTGTAAGTCTCGTCCAGCTTCTTGCCTGAAGCTCCCGCCATATAAATATTCAGTGATTGGGCCTGATCAATCCACTTCTGACGACGCGCCGCAGCCTCGACCAGCCACTGGGTCTCCACTTCAAATGCGGTCGCGTACAACTGCTTGACTTCCTGAGGAACGCGGTCGATCGGGCTCAGCGATCCATCGAAGTGTTTCAGGTCCATCACCATGACGTCATCCCACAAGCCCAGGCGTTTCAGGTCTTTGACCAGATAACCGTTAATGACGGTGAACTCACCGGACAAATTGGATTTGACTGACAGGTTGCCGAAGCTGGGCTCTATGGAGGCATCGACGCCAATGATGTTGGAGATGGTGGCAGTCGGCGCAATGGCAACGCAGTTGGAGTTGCGCATGCCGTCAGCCGCAATCTTCTGGCGCAACGCATCCCAATCCATGGTGGACGAACGGTCTACTTCCACATAGCCGCCACGCGCACTGGCCAGCATGTCGAGGGTGTCGAGTGGCAAAACGCCTTTGTCCCACAGCGATCCCTTGAAGCTGGAGTACTTGCCGCGCTCCTTCGCCAGGTCGGTAGATGCCCAGTAGGCGTAATAACTGATGGCTTCCATGGAGTGGTCCGCAAAATCCACAGCAGCATCGCTGGCGTAGGGAATGCGCAACTCATACAGGCTGTCCTGGAACGCCATGACACCCAGGCCGACCGGGCGGTGGCGCAAGTTGGAGTCACGGGCCTTCTTGACGGCGTAGTAATTGATGTCGATAACGTTGTCCAGCATGCGCATGGCGGTCGAAATGGTGCGCTTGAGCTTGTCGTGGTCCAGTGCGCCGTTCTTCAGATGCTGGCGCAGATTGACGGAGCCCAGGTTGCAGACGGCCGTTTCGGTGTCGGAGGTGTTGAGCGTAATCTCGGTACACAGATTGGACGAGTGCACGACACCCGCATGCTGCTGGGGCGAACGGACATTGCAGGCGTCTTTGAATGTGATCCAGGGGTGTCCGGTTTCGAACAGCATAGTCAGCATCTTTCGCCACAGGTCGCTCGCTTGCACGGTGCGGGATGGCTTGATCTCTCCGCGGGCCGCTTTTTCTTCGTAAGCCACGTAGGCTTTCTCGAATTCGGCGCCAAACAGGTCGTGCAGGTCGGGCACATTGTTGGGGGAGAACAGGGTCCACTGGCCTTTCTCCATCACACGGCGCATGAACAGATCAGGAATCCAGTTCGCGGTGTTCATGTCGTGCGTGCGGCGACGGTCATCACCGGTGTTCTTGCGCAGCTCCAGGAACTCTTCGATGTCGAGGTGCCATGTTTCAAGGTAAGTGCAGACGGCACCTTTGCGCTTTCCGCCCTGGTTCACGGCAACGGCCGTGTCATTCACCACTTTCAGGAATGGCACCACACCCTGCGATTCGCCGTTGGTGCCCTTGATGTGGGCACCCAAAGCCCGCACGCGCGTCCAGTCGTTGCCCAGACCACCTGCAAATTTGGAGAGCAGCGCGTTTTCCTTGATGGATTCGTAGATGCCGCCCAAGTCATCGGGCACCGTGGTCAGGTAGCAGCTGGAGAGCTGTGACCGAAGCGTGCCGCTGTTGAACAATGTTGGGGTGCTGGACATGAAGTCGAAGCTGGAAAGAACTTCGTAAAACTCGATAGCGCGCGCTTCGCGGTCGATCTCGTTCAGCGATAGACCCATGGCCACGCGCATGAAGAAAGCCTGGGGCAATTCAATGCGGGTTTTGCCTTCATGCAGGAAGTAGCGGTCATACAAGGTTTGCAAGCCCAGGTAGTCAAACTGCAGGTCACGATCGGCTTTGAGGGCCGCGCCCAAGCGCTTCAGATCAAATTGCATCAGGCGCTCATCCAGCAACTCGGCACCAACGCCCCGCTCAATGAATCCGGGGAAGTAATCGATGTAAGCCTCTGCCATGTCGGCAGGCGCGACGTCACGGCCCAGTACTTCCCGTGAAATGGTATGAAACAACAGGCGTGCGGTCGCGTAGGTGTAGTCAGGGTCTTTTTCAATCAGTGTTCTGGCTGCCAGGATGGAGGCTTTGTACACCTCATCCATGGGCACGCCGTCGTACAGGTTGCGCATGGTTTCGGCCAGAATGGGTTCAGCGTTGACATCGGCTCCCAAACCCATGCAGGCTGTCTTAATCAGCGACTTGAGTTGATCGAGGTCCAGCACGACGCGCTGGCCGCCCTCTATTGCATGCAATACGGGCGCAGCTGGCGCCCCTTGCGCAACTTTTTTGGCCCGTTCCTGGGTGCGACGCTCACGATACAGAACATAGGCGCGTGCGATTTCGTGGTGTTCGCCTCGCATGAGGCCAAGTTCCACCTGATCCTGGACATCTTCAATATGGAAGGTTCCGCCCCCTGGACGCGAGCGCATCAGCGCCCGGATGACTTGCTGCGTCAACACGTCGACCATTTCGCGAACGCTGGCCGACGCTGCCCCTTGAGTTCCGTGAACAGCCAGAAAGGCCTTCATCATGGCCACCGCGATTTTGTTGGGCTCAAAAGGCACGACGGCCCCATTGCGACGAATGATCTGGTAGTGGGCGAGCAGATTGACAGCACCACCGTCAGCCATCGGCTCACTGTGGGCGGGTGCGACTGCGCTGGAGGCGAGGGCGGTTACGTTTGAAACAGATTGCATGATTTCCTCGTCTAGATCAGTATTTTTATGGGGCTCGGCTGAGCCCGGTTGCGGTCTTTCCAGTCGGAATTTCTGAAAACACCGCGGAAGCAGGACACACTATATATGGGGTGCCGGATGGTTACAAGCCACTACCGGTAGTGTATCTGGTCAAAGTTTGCCAAGCCAGCGCAATTATTCCGCCTGTGCTAATCGCCTGCGGAATATGCCGGCGCGGTATGCACCAGGTGGGCAATGCTTCGCAGGCCTTATTTGACGTGGATTTGGATAAAGAAACCCAATGCTGGCGCTGCTTTCAAAAGCATTTCCCTGAAAAAACCGCATGCGGTGGCGGTTTGATGACTACGGGATCCCGCACCCGTACATTTGAAAAATGTGGGCGCCGGACTTTTCGAGTGGCGCCCAACAGACTCTGCGGCCCAATATTTTTTCAAACGCTTGCGGGAAAACACCCAGAAGTAAACCCCAGGGTTTGTTGCAGAAGCGACCAATCCAGGCCAATGCCGGGGTCTCCCTTGCGCCCAGGGGCAATGTGCTCGTGACCTGCAAAGTATGAAATCGGATACCGCTGGGCCAGTGCCGGGCAGAGGGCTTGCAGGGCTTCGTACTGCGCGGGCTCAAATGGGTCTCCCTCCAGGCCCTCAAGCTCAATGCCGATGGAGTCATCGTTGCAGTTGCCCCGCCCGCGGTAATGCGATGCTCCCGCATGCCAGGCTCGGTCATCGCAACTAACGAATTGCCATACCTCGCCTCCGCGCTGTATGTAGAAGTGGGCGGATACTTCCATGCCTTCTATTTGCTTGAAGTAGGCGTGCTGTTCCCAGTCCAGCTGGTTCGTGAACAGCGCCTGAACCTGGTTGCCGCCATACACGCCAGGAGGCAGGCTGATGGAGTGCAGGACGACGAGGTCTATGTGGGCTTGTGTCGGGCGGGGGCCGAAGTTGGGAGATGGCAACCGGTGCGCAAAGCGGTACCACCCGCCATCCCAAAGGCCTGTATTCAAAGGATTTTTTTCAGGCATCGGTGTCTTCGTCCCGGGGCGTGTCGATTTTCAGTCGCGCTATCCGGTAGCGAATTTGTCTGAGGCTCAGGCCCAGGCGCGAGGCCGCCATGGTGCGGTTGAAACTGGTTTCTTTCAAGGTCTTGACCAGGATGTCGCGCTCCTGCTGATCCAGGTGGCTTTGCAGATCCGTTGGCAGGGGCGAGTCCGTCGGGACCAGGCGTGCGGGCGACGTGACGGTTTCCAGCGGCATGGCTCCGCTGACAGGCGCCTGCAGGTCATCAAATTGCAGTTCGTCGCCCTCACACAAAGCAACGGCGCGGTGCAGCAAATTTTCCAGTTCGCGGACGTTGCCGTTGAGCGGCAGCATCGCAAGCTGTTCGATGCTGCTTGAGGCCAGTCGCGGTGCGGGCATTCCTGATTCCTGGGCGATCCGCGCCAGCAGCGCCGAGCACAATGCAGGAAGGTCTTCGCGACGCTCGCGCAACGGGGGAACCACAATGTCAATGACGTTCAAGCGGTAAAAAAGATCTTGCCGGAACCGACCCGCATGCACTTCCTCGGGTAGGTCCTTGTGTGTGGCACTGATGATGCGCACATCGACGGACTCCTCCTGGCTGGAGCCCACTGCGCGCACGCAGCGCTCCTGGATGGCGCGAAGCAGTTTGGATTGCATGGCCAGCGGCAGATCCCCAATCTCATCCAGAAACAGTGTCCCCCCGGTCGCGGCCTGGAAAAAACCTTGCCGGTCATGGGTCGACCCGGTGAAGGCGCCTTTCTTTGCGCCAAAAAATTCAGTCTCCAGCAGGTTTTCCGGTATCGCACTGCAGTTCACCGCGATCCAGGGCCCTGCCGCCCGGTGGCTGTTGGCATGCAAGGCCGACGCAACCAATTCTTTGCCGGTGCCCGACTCGCCGCGTACCAAAACGGGGGCCATACTGCGAGCGACTTTGACGATCCGTTCCTTTACGCTGCGCATGACCGCGGAGTCACCTGCCAACTTCGACAGTGCCAATTGGCCAGTGGATGTGGTGGATGATGAATCAGACGGCCTGGCATCCGTAGCCCTTCGCGCCGGACCGCTGTGCGGCGCTGTACCCTGTACTGCGGAAGCAATTGCCGATCTGAACTGCTTCAGATCCACTGGCTTGGTCAGGTAATCGAAAGCGCCCGCTTTCAACGATTCAACCGCATTTTCTGCCGAGCCGTAGGCCGTTATCACGATGCAGCGCTCCGCCCGCTGTTGCGTCTTCATACTGGCCAAGATTTCAATGCCCATTCCATCCGGCAAGCGCATGTCGGTGATGACCACGTCAAAACGCCGCGTATTGAGCAGTTGAAAGGCATCCTGCAGGCTGCCCGCGGTTTCCACGCGATAGCCTTCGCGCAGCAGTGTCAGCTCATACAGGGTGCGCAGATCGGGCTCGTCGTCGATCACCAGAATTTGGGCGTTGCTCAATACAGTGTGGTTTGCCATGGTGTCGCGGTAGTGGCTGTCGAAGCAGCGTTGCCTTGCGCGTTGGTGCGCAGGAACGTAATCACAAACTCATTGCCATCTGTTTGCTGGTCACCGATTCTGCGGGAAGTGCGCTGGTAAATCAGGGCGGCACCATGCCCATCGCAGAGTTCCCGGCAAATGAAGAGCCCCAGACCGCTGGAGCGGCTCTCCGACGAGAAAAAGGGTTCAAACAAGTGGCGTTCCACGGACTGCTCCATGGCGGCGCCGTCACTCCAGACCGACATACCGGCATGCTGTGAGTCAATCGGGAGGCTGCTGACCTGGATAGAGTCGGCCTTGCCGCTGGCGTAGCGCCGTGCATTGTCCAGCAGATTGACAAGCACCCGACGCAAGTGATCGTCATCAAAGCGGACGCCGGTTTCTGGATCGCGCACATGGATGCCCATTTGCCTCTGGCTGCCGTTTTGCCCCGCCCAATCCGCGCAAATGCGCTGAACGGACTCGTTCAGGGCAAGTGTCGCGTACGGGTGGTCCTGGGGTTGAGCCCTGGAGACGTTGAGGATGTCGTCCACAATCTTGTCAAGCCGTTTGGCGTTTTGACTCACCATCAGGGTCAATCGCTTGTGCCTGGGGTCGGTGATGTCTTCATCCAGCAGCGCATTGGCCTGCGCAATGGCAGCCAGCGGGTTGCGGATTTCGTGTGCCACGGCGGCAGACAGGCGTCCCATGCTGGCGAGTTTCTCAGTGCGCATGCGCGCCTCCAGCTCGCGCTGGTCCTGCAAAAAGAGCACGCACAAGCTTTCGCCACTGCTTCCATGCGGTGCTGCGAGGCGGGTGCGCGCGCGCAATCGGCGCGGCCCATGGGCTTGATGGTGAATGATCACGTCCTGCTCCTGGCTCTGGTGGGTTCCTGCTGTCAAGCGCGTCAGCTTCAGCAGGGGAAGCCAGCCGGCTTCGTCTTTCAGGTCAAAAATGTTTGCGTGCAACGCCCGCTCGGAGCCAAGCAACTGCCGTGCTGCGGGGTTGGCAGCGCGCACACAACCCCTGTCGTCCACAATCAGCACGCCTTCCGGGAGAGACTCGATGACCAGTTCATTGACCTGACGCTGAATCGTGGCTGCGAGCTGGCTCTGACGGGCCCGCTGTCCTTCGCTCGCCAGCCGGGTGGAGAGCTGGTTTCCCAGTAACGCAATTACAAAGTAGCCTACGCCGCTGAGTGCGGCCTGCACAAAATACGGAGCAGCATCGGCGGGCGCCTGCACGTAGGCCCACAGTGTGCTTCCCAGCAGAACTACCGTGACACCGGCCGCCGTACCGAGGGCCAGACTCAGGGAGCCCAGAATGGAGGCCAGCAGTATCGGAAGCGCAAATAGGGGGGTGTAGTTGATGCTGTTGCCCTGTAACAGCTGCAATGCGGAAAACGCCACCACGTCCAGTCCCACCAGCGCAACCCACGCCCGGTTGAACGACTCACCCAGCGGCCGTGGCTTGATATACAGCCGGGCTCCCACGGTACCTGCGAAATAGGCCGCACTGATGGCAATCAACAAGGCGCTGTGGGAGGTGCCCGTTGCAAACAGGGCTGTTTGCAGCACCACCAGTACAAGCCCCAGAGTGAGCCGGGCGGTCATGAAGCCCTGCCACAAGCGAATCAGCTCGTTCGAATCATCGGGCGTGTCCGCGGGCCCTTTGATCCCGGCGGGATCAAACCACGAGTGCTGGTAGTCCGGCTCGCCCATTCAGGATTCTATTTTTTGGCGGTGGGCTGCACTGCAATAGGCCCCCCTGGTGCCAATCACCGCCTCGTTTGCGGGGATATGCACACCACACTGGTGACAACGCACCATGTCTTGCGGGATCGCAGAGGCGGGTTTTTTTCGCTGAACCTCGCGTTGCTGGGTCGACCGTGACGAGCGCCAGCGCCACGCTATCAGCAACACCACCAGAAAAATCAGCAGGTACTTCATGGGGTACGTCCCAGCACGATTTCCATCACAAAGCGCGAGCCCACATACGCCAGCAGCAGAAGCGCCGAGCCGATGTACAGCACATTCACGGCCCGTTTGCCACGCCATCCGAAAGCAGCCCGCCCGATAAGTAGCACCGCAAAAGTGATCCAGGCCAACACGGAGAAAACTGTCTTGTGGTCCCAGCGCCAGGCGTGGCCATGACCATACAGCGTGTCGCCAAACAGGAAGCCTGCGAGCAAAGTGGCGCTGAGTAGTACAAAGCCCGCCCCCACAAAGCGGTAGGTCAGGCGCTCCAGCGTCAGCAACGGCAAACCGCTTTGCGGGTCTTCTGCATGGCGAATGCGAGCCTCGGCACGCGTCATGAACCAGGCATGCACCACCGCGATACCGAACAGTCCGTAGCATGCCACGCCAAAGGCCAGATGCAGGGCCAGCCAGGCCGATGCAGTGGCGGGCATCGGGCTGCCGGGAAACAGAAGCGCCACCAGCACGGCCACTGCACCCAGTGCGCACAAGGTCCACCGGGTTGGTAGTTGTGGATAAATCCGGCTCTCTACGGCATAGACGGCCGCCACCAGCCAGGCGGTGACCGACATGGCGGGTGCAAACCCAAAGTGCGGTTGCTCTCCGAAGAGCGTCCAGGCCAGCATGGCGCCGTGCAGCAGCCACGCCACAGCTACCCACAGGCGCGCCGATCGCTGGCTGACGTGATTGGCCAGGATTGCAGGCCACGCATAGGCTGCAGCGGCTGAAACCGACAAAATCAGGTGAATGGGGGACGCACTGGCTAAAATCATGGATACAGTTTAGCGTTTCGCACCCTGCTGGCTCCGGCCGGTATTCACTAGAGGTTCCGTACACCGGAAACCTCCTTCTCTGGACCCACTATGGCCTCCGCTCTTTCCGACAAACTTTCCCGCCTCGTCAAGGAAATGCGAGGCCAGGCCCGCATTACCGAAACCAATGTGACCGACATGTTGCGCGAGGTGCGCATGGCCCTGCTGGAGGCCGACGTGGCCTTGCCGGTGGTGCGCGACTTCATTGCCCGCGTGAAAGAAAAAGCCTTGGGCCAGGAAGTATTGGGCTCCCTGCAGCCGGGTCAGGTGCTGGTGAGCATTGTCAGCAAAGAGCTGGCGGCCACCATGGGTGAGGGCGTGAGTGATATCAACCTCGCCGCCCAGCCACCCGCCGTGATCCTGATGGC
>Ga0335397_10011191_pt1 | contig 11073 bp, 9 predicted proteins | sample MAT04_FD_205740 | JGI IMG/M metagenome (GOLD analysis project Ga0335397, IMG submission 205740) | Freshwater microbial communities from Lake Fryxell liftoff mats and glacier meltwater in Antarctica - MAT-04 (spades assembly) (version 2) ...
TGGGTGGTGGGAGTGGCGGTGGGAGTGGCGGGATCAGGCCCCAAGTTCTTCGGCGGCCATCTTGAGGCCTTCGTCAACGCTGGCGGCCACGGCGCGCCAATCGGGCTGAGCGATGCGGTCATAGCCGGGCGGCGCATACCTGCTCGCCAGCGCAGGTCGCGCCGGAACGTTCCGCGAATCGCTCGTGGCGAGCAGCGTCTCGACCTCTTCAGAGAGCAAAAAATCCAGCAGTTGCCGAGCGCCCGTTGGGTTCGGGCCGCCCTTGATGAGCCCGGCGGTGCACGGCGTGGTGCACAGCGGAAGAACGTGGTTCCTTTCGCCATCACCCATGCTCAGCTCGACGGGCCATCCCTGCGACTGGCCGGCAATCACATCGTCAAAGTCAGTAATCCCAACGTGGGCCTCGCCGAGCGAGACGGCCCGCACCACACTGCTGTTGCCGTCATAAAGCCGCAGGCCGGCCGCCTTGGCCTTCTTGAACTCATCCCGCAGCGCGGCCTTGTCCCGAGACGCCCAGTAGCCGACATGCCCGCGGGTGGTGCCAAACTGCGGGCGCGCCATGGCGCACGGGCCAAGCTCGCCGCGAAGCACCTGCTCGCAACTGCTCGCGCGCGACTTCACCCTGCTTGTGTTGTACACAATCACTCGAGGGCGCAGCGCAAACCCGTACCAGTCCTTGGCCTCGCCTCTAAGCGCTGCAGGCCAGCCGCCCTGCGCCGCAAAGTCGCGCTCGGCGCTCTCGCTCACATACCCCTCAAGCATGCCCAGCGCTGAAAGCTTGATGGTGCCGAGAGCTTCACTGCTCCACCACACATCGGCGCGGGGCCGGTCCTTCTCGGCGATAAGCCGCTGCACCAGGCCGGTCGTTTTGGTGGCCTCAGTGTCACCGGCAATGAGCACGCGACCGCCGGACTTGGCCTCAAACGCCCTCACGACCGATTTGAGAAAGTCGGTATCGATCGACGAGTACAGCACAATCTCGCCGCCCGCAGGCACAGCAGAACGCTTGTCGCGACAGCCCACGCCGTGCGTAATCCACGAGGCCCCCGCGCCAAACGCCAAGACGCTCCGTAGAACGGAGCGTCTTGAGAGATATCTGACATCTACAGGCTCGGTCATTTCTTGTCGTTGCTCGGCTTGTCGTTACTTGCCGCCGCTGCGGGCTTGGCATCAGTCGCCGGCGCTGCCGTCGGCGTGCCACCTTGGGCGGCAACCTTCTTCTTCAACTCGCCAAAGTAGTGCTTGATGGCGTCGTGATACTCGCGCGGAATCGTGTTGTTCTGGATCGCCTCGCTGGCCTGCGCCTCGGCCGCATCGGCCGTCGCCTGGAACTGGGCCCGGCTCTCGCCCTTGATCTGCTCGCCCTGCACCAGCATGGTGCCAATCGTCGGGCCCGCGCCAAGCGCCGTCTTGAAGTTCCGCTTGGACCACTTCTCTGCCGCCGCGGCATCGTCCGGACGACCACCGTTCGCGCGCCCGGCCTGACCGTATCCGCTGCCCTCTTTGCCCTCGCTGTCGCCTTCGCCAAACGGCGATCCGTTGGGGTTGGCTCCGCCCGCAAGGCCGCCCTCGCACTGACCCATGCCGGGGTTCTCGCACTCGCCCATGCCCTTCATCATCTGGTCCATCTGCGACTGGCACTCGCCCATCGCGGCATCAAGCGAGTTGGCTTCTTGCTGCATCATCTCAGAGGCCGAGAGCTGCTCCTGCAGCTTCTCCATGCCTTTCTGGGTTTCTTGGCTGGTACCTTCCTTGCCCTCGCCACCCTGCTTCTTCATCCCTTGGGCCATCTGGTCCATGGCTGAACCCATGTTCTGGCACTGGCTCTGGGCCTGCTGCTGGCTCTTGAGCGAGTTCTCAAGCTGCTGCTTCTGCTCAGGCGTGAGGTTCTTGGCAGCCTCAAGCGCCTGTTTGATCTGCTCAGGCGTGGCCTTGGCCAGGGCCTTGTCAAGCCCCGCCTTCTCGAGCATCTCTTCGGCCTTCTTCTGGTTGGTCGCCATCTGCTGCAGCGCGTCCTTCATCCGGTCGAGCTGCTTCTCAAGCTGCTTCTTGTCCTCTTCCTTCATCTCGCCGCTGGCCATCTGCTTGGCAAGATCATCAAGCGCTTCCTGCGCCGCTTTGAAGTCGCCCTTGGTCATGGCGCCGGCCACATCCGCCAGCGGGCCCGGGCCGGGCTGGCGAATCTGCTTCATCATTTCTTTCAGCGACTCAGCCATCTGGGCCTTCTCGCTGCTGTTCTTGAGATTCTCAAGCTGATCCTTCATCGACTCCATCTTCTTGATGGCGGCGCGCCGGATCTCTTCGGGGTTCTTGGGGGTCTTCTCGTCCGCCTCGGCGCCGGCCTTGTCGGGGTCTTTGTCGGTACTCAAGCCCGCCTTCTTAGCGATCTCTTCCACCTTCTTGACGCGCTCTTCAACCTCGACCCTGACCTCTTCAACCTTGGCCAGTGCCTTTTGGGTCTCCTCAACCTTCGCCTGCGCCTTCAACAGGTTCACCGGGAACACCAGGTACAGCACCACAAGCGCCAGCCCCGCCGTCAGCGGCGCAGGCCACATCGAAGGAGCGCGAAGCGGAATCGCCCGCCGCACATCGACACCCACCGCCGTCCGCGAGGCCGACTCCACCACCGCCCGGCACCAACCGTCGTTCGACCCGCCCACCGAAAGGGCGGTGCTGAGAGTCTCTTTCAGGTTCGCACCCTCGTCGACTTGACGCGCAGCCGTGAGCGCCGCCGGACGCTTGATGGCGGCCCACATCGCCGCAAGTGCCACCGCCCCAAGCGGCGCGTAGATCGCGATCTCCTTCCACGGCATCGCGATCGCAAACAGCCGCTCGACGATGATGCAGACCATGGCCCCGACAACGGCGACCGTGAGCGTCCACACAAGCGCCGAAGCAAAGATGGCAAACGCCAATCGCCATGAGGCACGGCGAACTACTCGGTTGATCTCGTTCATGATCGGCTCCACCAACTGGCGGCTGGGAAAAGGACAACGCGGGGGACAAGGAAAAAGGCGGGAAAACCGCCCGTCGGTCACTGCGCACAACATATCGCCGCAGCACACTCTATTCGGTCTTCGGGCCCCCGGCGTTCGCATAAACGACCGCGGACGAAGGATCCACAACAGGTTGTTGGCCTTGCAAGCGTCCAAGTTGCCCCGGACGGGCAGGAAAGTGACCGACCGGGCACAGGTAGTTAGGTACCGACGAGCAACCAGCGTTCAATTTGGTCGAGTTTGGTCCAAAATCCAAACAAAACACGAATCACGCATGGTCGTCAGCGACACTTCGCCAATCCGTGCGATCGACCCCGCCATCCGCCCCCTCATCCACCAACTGCGCGCGCAGCTTCAGTTCCGCCTCAGCATCGCCATAGAGCACGCAGCGCTCCGCGAAGCCGGCGAATCACCGGATCTCAGCCATTCTCAATAACCTGCGCCTTCGCAGCCATGTCCGCCGGCTTCTCATACCAGAACGACCCGACCGCCAGGCAGTCCATCTTCGTCCGCGTAAAGCACGCGATCGCCTGCTGCGGGGTGTGCACGATCGGCTCGTTCTCGTTGAAGCTGGTGTTGAGCAGCACGGGAATGCCCGTCCGCTCGCTGAAGGCTTTGATGAGGTCGTAGTACAGCGGGTTCTGCTCGCGCTTCACCGTCTGCACTCGGCCCGTGTTGTCTTCGTGATTCACCGCGCTCAGCCGCTCGCGCCATTCCGGACGCGTCTTGTACACGATGTTCATGAACGGAACCTCGTGCGCACCCTCGTAGCACTCGCTCAGCCGCTCGAACAGAATCGCCGGCGCAAACGGCCGGAACGGCTCGCGGTTCTTGATCCGCGCGTTGAGAATCGCCTTCATGTCCGGCCACCCTGGGTTCGCCAGAATCGACCGATTGCCCAGAGCCCGCGGCCCCCACTCTTCACGCCCCTGGAACCAGCCCACAATCTTGCCCGTGCAAAACGCGTCCACAGTGGTCTTCAGCAGCGCCTCACGGTCGAGCTTGCGGAAAGCCAGCCCGCTCTCGCCAACCGCCTTCTCGCACTCCTCATCGCTCCAACCCGTGCCCCAATACGCCTGGCCAATCTCGCCAAAGCGAGGCACACCGTGCTTGTTGTGCAGCACCCACGCCGCAGCGCCCGCCCCGGTGCCATCATCGCCCGCCGCCGGATGGATGTACACCCGGTCAACGTGCTTCTCCATCACCAGCCGACCGTTCGCCACGCCGTTGAGCGCACAGCCCCCCGCCATCACAATATCGCGGCAGCCGGTGCGGCCAATGGCGTCTTTGACCATCGCAATGTACACCGTCTCAAAGTGTCGCTGCAGCGAGCACGCCAGATCGTTCTCACGCTGGGTGAGCGGCTGCCCGCGCTTGCGGGCCGGGCCAAGCACCTTTTCGATCCTGTCATCCCACATCTTGGGCACCACGATCTCGCCGTTCTCCACCACGCCGAAGGTCCGCTCGGCGTTGTCGAAGATGCGCGAGTACGTCGGGAAATACGTCTGATCGAGAACGATCCCGCGCTCGGGGTCCCAACGAACCAACTCGGCCAGTACGTCCTGATACTTGGGCTCGCCATACGCCGCCAGGCCCATCACCTTGTACTCCTCGCCATACTTGGTAAAGCCCATGAAGCCCGTCATGGCGGTATAGAACATGCCCAGCGAGTGCGGCGGGTGGCAACGCTTGAGGATGTTGATGTCGTTGCCCTGGCAGTCGGCGATCATCACAGTGGTGAAGTCACCGGCGCCGTCAACCGAGATGCCCGTGGCCTTGTTCATGCCCGACCAGTAATACGCGCTGGCGATGTGGGCCAGGTGGTGCTCAACGTTGTGGGTGTTGAAGCGGATCTGATCGGGCGTGACGCCCATCTGCTCGGCGAGAATCTCGTTGCCGCCCGCGTTGGAGCGGTGCCGCTGCATCGAGATTTTGGCCAGGTTCAAACCCACCCGCGGGTTCTTGGCAATGAACGCCAGCTTGGCACCCTTGTTGGCGTACGGGTCTCGCGCCACCGCATAGTCCGTCACGTCGCTCATCTTGGCGCCCGCCATCCGCAGCACCTCGGCAATCGCCAGCTTGGGATAAACCGCGCAGTGCTTGAGCCGATTGATCCGCTCCTCACAAATCGCGGCAATCACGCCGTTCTTGTTCATGAGGACCGCCGACGAGTCGGCGTGCGATGAGTTGATGCCAAGAACGAGTGGATCCATGTCGGCTCGTCAATCTAATATCTTAGGGGAAGAGACCAAATACAAACCGAACAACGCTGGCCCAGGCGGCCAACTCGGGTCAACCAATCCCTTTGCATCGGAACAAGGGGAACCGTGAGTTTAGGAAGGCAAGCCGTCAATATCGGCGTTTGAACTCAAAGGTTTGGAAAAGGGGAGCGGCAACGAGAGAGGTAAGGGTTGTCCCTACTCGCCCGGTCCCGCCACCCGTCGAACCGGTTCAAAACGGTAAACGGCGGGCGGTCCGAAAACCGCCCGCCGTCGGTGTTTTTACTGATCAATGCCCTTCGACCAACCCCGCTGGCTCACGGGCAGCCGGCGAAGTAGATGCCGATGAAGTCGGCAAGGTCGTCAGGGTTCACATCGCCATCGGCGTTGAAGTCCGCCGTTGCCGGGGCCGGCACCGAGAAGTAGGCACCGATGAAGTCGGCCAGATCGTCGGGGTTCAGGTCGCCGTCGGCGTTGAAGTCGGCCGCGCACGAGGGCGGCAGGTTGGCATCAAGATACGCCTTGGTGAGGTCGGCCCGAACCAGGCCCCAGCCGAAGCTGTCATCGCGGCCCAGGTCGCCAAGGTCCTCGGCGCTCTGCTCCATCGCGTTCTGAAGAATGGCCGGGGTCAGGCGGGTGCCGTAGATCGAGTACATCAAACCGGCAACCCCCGCCACATGCGGGCACGCCATGCTGGTGCCGCTGTAACTCGCATACGTGTGACCGTTCGGGCCATAGTTGATGGTCACGGGCTGACCTTCAAAGTTGTTCAGCAGATCATCACCGTCACCCTGGCTGACAGCCATCACCGGCTGCGTGAAGGTTTGATTGAGCGCGCCCGAAAAGACTCCGCCGTTGTCGTTGGAGATAATCACACCGATCGCGCCCGCCGCAACAGCGTTCTGCGCCTTGGTGCGAAACGAGAGCGTAGTGCCATTGGCATCCGTGCCGCGCCGGCGGATGTGGGCGATGTTGCCGCTCACCGCCGCGGGGAAGTCAGCGGCCGCGCCGCCGACGCCGCACGAATAGACGTTGGCCGTGAGCGTGCCCGAGAAGATGCAGCCACTGAGCCGGTTGGTACTGTGGGCGACGCTGCCCCACGTGATATCCCCGGCAATGGCAGGAATGGTCGACAAGTTGGCCACGCCCGGCGCCGAGATATCAATCGTCGAGCCGAAGTTGGAAAAGCTCGCGCGGTTGCGGTTGCTATCGATGGCGGCCACGCTGATCACGTTGTTGTAGCCAGCCGGATACGACGGATCAGCCGAGTTGGAGTTCCCCGCCGCCGCAATCACGATGACGCCCGCCGCCACCGCGGCATTACAGATATCCTGGAACGACTGGCTGGCGCCACCACCACCCAGTGACATGCTGACCACGTTGGCCCCGTTCAGCGTTGCCCATTCAACACCGGCCGCCACGCCCGAGTCAGAGCCCGAGCCGCTGTCGCCCAGAACCTTGCCGATCATGAGATCAGCCTCAGGCGCCACGCCGACGACACCCTCGTCGTTGTCTCTGGCCAACACCAGGCCCGAGCAGTGCGTGCCGTGGGTGTGGCCGTCAACGGCGGTCTCGCCGGGAATGAACGATTGCGAAAGAATCGGCAGCGGGAGATCAGGGTGACCGAAGTCAATGCCGGTGTCGAGCACGGCAACCTTGGCGCCGCCACCTTTGCGGGCGGGTGTAGCGCCTGTCCAAACCGCCGGCGCACCGACAAGGTCGATGCCGTACTGACGAGTCTGCTCCAGCACCGAGCGGTAAAAATCGGGCTCGGCGTAACGCACCATCGGGTCCGCCGCCAGCGCCGCCATCACCTGCTGCACTTGGCCGGGCACGATCCGCACCGAGCGCAGACCCGAGACCAGCGTGTACGTCCGCAGCGTCTCAATCACACCCGCGCCCTTCAGGGTCGCCTCAATATCCGCCTCCGTCGCCGCGGCCGTAAACCGCACCATCAACTGGTTCTGCACATAGTCCATCGGGCCCGGCGCGGGCATGAACGCGTTCTGCGCATCAATGATCGCGCGATCGGCGGACATCGCCTGACCGGCAGCGAGCGTGAGCGAAACCAATGACAGCGTGGAAAGAGCAATAATTCGGTTCATGCAGAACTCCTCAGCCGCAACAGCGGACCAGAACAACAAATACGCCTTCAACAGCCCCTCGGGCCCGAAGAACATCGGGCCCAACCTCAGATACTCAGGTCCCGCTAAGCGAAACCCGACCTCACGTCTTCTATCAATATACCGCAACCTCAGCCCGCCCGCGAGCGGCATCGAAGTCTTTTCGAGACCATTGGTCCCGAGTGTTGCACAAACCCGCCCAAACGGGTGAAAGAACTGGCGAACAAAGCCCTATTTTTTCGAACTATCGGTCCGGGCACCGCCCGCGCCCAGCGCGTCAGCCGACCCGCCCGCCGGCACCGCTGCATTCGCCGCCGCCGTCTGCGCCACAGCAGCGGCACCAGCACCAGCACCAGCACCAGCTACAGCCACAACCGCGACCGCGACCGACGCCGCACGCTCAATCTCGTTCGCCAGCCGCGCTGCCAGCGGGTCATCACTCCCAACCACCACGTCATACGTTGGCTCAAGCCCGCGCCGCGCCAGCGCCGGGTCGCTCGTATACGACGACAAGTTGATCGCCGTCGATTCCACCCGCCAACCCGGCCGCTCGCGCCGCAGCAGTTGCACCGAAACCGTCACACTCATCGGCCCCGGCTGCGTGCGAACGTCCACATCAACGCTCTCCACCGCGCCGCCCGCCCGCGCGCCAAAGCGAACCCGCACCAGCCGCGCCTGCCGACTGAACGCATCGTCAATCTCATCACCTACCGACGTCTGCTCGCGATCCCACGGCGTGGCAAACCCGCCCGTCGATTTGGCTCGCGTGGTAATCACCCCCGCCCGGGCATCCTGTCTATCGATCGAAAACCCGTACTCGCGAAGCACCTTCTTGGTCGCATCAAACGCGGCCGCATACTCCGTCACCGACACCGTCGCCGATTGCTGCACCTGCTGCTGCGATGAACACCCGCCCACCACCATGGCGAACGCCCCCACGCCCAGGCCCACCGCCAGGCCCAAGGTCCGTGCCACCATCCAGATTGAACAACGCCGCGCACACACCATGTCGGAGGTTATGACCGCTGGCCCTTCCCCGCCGGCTTGCGGCTCATTCGGGTGTGACCACGGATGAGGGTAGTTGGCACCCCTGCCCCCTTTTTATCTTGTCCATCCTGTCCATCCATGTAAACTCCACCGGAGAAGGAACATGCATGGGCAGGATGAGCAGGATGGAATCGAGCCAAAGCCCGCATAGCCCCCATTCCCCTGCCCCAAACTATGGGCACACCCGCTCATTCGGAACCCTCGTCACCCCGTCCCACTCACAACGATGCGGCCAGACGCAAGGTTCAGCTCGGGAACGATGCCAATCGAATCCACCGCCGCGCACGTCTTCAGATCGCCCCCAAACCCCAGCCCCGCCAACCGGCCCGCATGCGCCGCCCGCGCCATCGCCATCGTGGCCCGCTCCTGATCCGTCCGCCCCATCGACCGCGCCGCCCACATCGCCAGTTCCGCCCAATCGTTCCCCGCCTTGCCCAACAGGGGCTTCCCCGCGTTCCCCAGCACGGGCTTCCCCAGCAGCCGCATCACCAGCACGCCCGCAAAGATTGTGTCCTCCAGCGCCACCGCTCCGTCCGAACCGGCGCACACCAAGTGCACCGCCAGCCCACTCTCGCGCGCCACCCGCTCCACCGCGCTCAAGTTCGCAAAGCACCCAAACACAATCCGCGCTGCCCCCGCCTTCTGGCACGCCAGCGCCGCCCCCGTGCCGTTCGTAGTCGTAAACACCACCGTCCGGCCCCCCACCGCCGCCCGCGAGTAACTCGCCGGCGAGTTGTCCAAATCAAACCCGCCAATCTTCACCCCGCCCCGCTCGCCCCCCAGCACGATGCCCTCCCCCGTCCCTTCCTTCATCAGCGCGCCACGCAAGGCCCGCGCCCCCGCCCGCGTCCCCACCGGATACAGCCCCTTCGCCCCGCTCGCCAGCGCTGCACAAATCGTCGTCGAAGCCCGCAGCACATCAATCACCACCGCCATCCCGCCGCGGAGTGATTGGGGCGAGAGGAGCGACGGCAGCAAGTGAACGCAGACAGGCGAAGGACCGCTGCCACCTGCGAGTGATGAATCGACCTTCGGTCGATGCGGCGACGGCGCTGAAGCAGACTTTGGCACCCTCCACCGTACGCCCGCGGCATCAATGCGAACCGCTCCCATGGCAATGAGAATACGACTCTGGCACAACGATCCTGAGAACCACGTACGCCACCGCCACCGCAAACTCCAAGACGTCCGATGCAGTCGGGGCCCCTCTAAACTCGATGGGCTCGTAGGCCCTTTGGCACGGGCCAGTCGCCATACCGCCGCAACCACCCAGCGGAGCCATCAACACAATCGCCAATGACCAGATGAAGACGTGCCTGCGCCTGCCAACCTGACTGAAGATGACGGATTCTCCCGCCCGCGAGGGAGGCCTTGAAGCAGGTACCCGAATCTGTCCCAAAGACACCATGAGCATTGCAGCGCTCCTCAGCCACCGTCCGCCCACCACCGGGCTCCGCACGCCGGACATCATACCAACCCTTTACACATCGAGCACATCGTCATTCTCGTCAAGCTGCCGTACGTATTCCGTCTAGCCCCGGTTGGTATACGTCGTCTGGATCTTCCGCACCCGCCCGTCCATCCCAGTTCCCAGCACCAGCACCTCGCGCTCCGTCACCCGCCCCGCCGTGTCGAACGAGTTGATGATCGCGCTCCCCGCCGGGTCGAGCGTCACATTCACCTGTCCCTGTCCGTTATACCTTGTCTCCACCGTCCGATCCGCCGCGGCCTGCGCGGTCACCTGCTCAGGGTGAACCACCTTGGCCAGCAGGTGCCCGGTAGCGAGCACCGACGTGCTCGTCGTCGTCCCGTACACATAACGGCCGCCACAACAGGGCCGCGGACTCGCGTCGCCCGAACTGGGCTCCTCAGAAAATGAGCCCTTCTCGGCCGTGTTTGAAGACCAGCCGGAACGGAAAGGGAATAGGCGCCCCACCTACCTCGATAGTGACGAATCGCTTGTAGACATTCGAACGAGTCGCATCGATCGTGCCCAAAATAATCTCTCGGCCCCCTCCAAACTTACCCATTACGTGCAGCCGATCCGTCGCGGCAATCCAAGTGCGGCGCACGACCACGGTATCGTTCTCCGTGGTCTCGATTGTGATGGAGATTGGAGTGACAGCACCGGGGAACCCTAGTTCTTGAAATCGCTTGGTGTCCTGAAAGTCATCAAGTCTTCCAGCGAATCTCCGTCGAGGAATTCCAGACACATCAAAGGTTCGTCGACCAAGAAATCCTGCGTCTACCGTCGGCAGTTCGAGTTCGAACTCATACTCCGAACTTGGTTCCTCGTAAACAATGAGTCGACCATCACCTTTATAATCTCTCAACGCATTCCCGCAGCCACCGGTACCACAAACCCAACATATGAGACTAAGTGCAATCACTCGGGAAAACAAAGCACTCATCTGCGATCGAATAACCATTTGTGCTCTCCGATAAAACTACAGTGAAACGGATTGCTACGCGCAATCAACATTCGATCCCGACACATGGCGAACACACGGCCCGGCGGCTAGCAGCGTTCACCATGGGCAGTCGAGCGCTTCTGGCTGCCGACCATCGTCAAAGTTGCACCGCTGAATATATTTCGAATTCTGTCCCGGCGAGCCCTTCGGGCACTTAAAGCAAGGTGCTGGCGTCCGCAAGCCGCCACCCCCCCCTGGCCCGTCGCCTGGCTGCTGA
>Ga0335397_10011192_pt1 | contig 11072 bp, 5 predicted proteins | sample MAT04_FD_205740 | JGI IMG/M metagenome (GOLD analysis project Ga0335397, IMG submission 205740) | Freshwater microbial communities from Lake Fryxell liftoff mats and glacier meltwater in Antarctica - MAT-04 (spades assembly) (version 2) ...
ACCCGCCGCACGGCCCCTGCGTCCCCCCCCGACGGGCCCTGCGTACCCCCCCGACGGGCACTGCGTACCCCCCCGACGAACGCCGCGTACCCCAGCGACGGGCACTGCGTATCCCCCCGACGGACACTTCGTAAACCCCGACGAACACCGCGTAGCCCCCGACGAACGCCGCGCACCCCAGCGACGGGCGCCGCGTAGCCCCGCGATGGGCGCTCAGCACGCCCACGACGGGCTCAAGGCGCTCGGGACGAGCCTGCGAGCGACCAGCGGCCCTTCACCCAGAAGCCGCCGTCGTTGGCCACGAAGGCCTCGCCGTTGCCGTACGGGTCGCCGTCCAGCACGTCGAAGCGCAGCGCGTGCTCGACCCGCTCGAGGAGACCGCGGCCGCGCCCGAGCTCGATGCCGAGGGTGTAGTGCCCGGGCGTGAGCGGCAGCTCGTCGAGGTCGGCGCGCACGGTCAGCTCGGCGGTGGTGCTGGCGCCGAGGTCGAGGCCGGTCATCGCCGAGCGGAAGCGGAACAGAGGCTGGCCCTGCGTATTCGCGATGACGATGCGCGCCTCGAGGTCGGTCGCGCCGTGCACATTGTCGATGCCGATCTCGGCGGAGAATGGCTTGCCCGGCGCGAAGCGTGAGGTGGGCCCGGCCTCGCCGAGCATGCGCAAGCGGCGCAGGTGGCGCGTCTCGCCCACGCGAAACTCGCGCAGCGACGCGCCACCGCTGTCGACCGAGACGCGCAGGTACTTGTCGAGCACCTCGGAGGTCGGCCCATCGGCGATGAGCTTGCCCTGGTCCATCAACAGGCTGCGCGCGCACAGGTCGCGGATTTGACCCAAGTCATGGCTCACGAACAAGGTGGTCATACCGGAGGTCGCCGAACTGCGGATGCGGTCGCTGGCGCGCGCGCGAAAGCGTGCATCGCCGACGGCGAGCGCCTCGTCGACGACCATCACGTCGTGCTCCAGCACCATGCCAATGGCGAGGCCGAGGCGGCTGCGCATGCCTGCCGAGTAGCGCTTGAGGGGCGTGTCGAGGAACTGGTCGACCTCGGCGAAGTCGACGATCTCGTCCAGGTGCTTGTTGACGATCTCCTTGCGGATGCCGTGGATGGCGGCCTTCATGTAGATGTTCTCGCGCCCGGTGAGCTCGGGATGAAAGCCGATGCCGACCTCGAGGAGGCTGTTGAGACGCCCGCGGACCACAGCCCGGCCGCTGGTCGGCTCGGTGATGCCGCTCAAGACGCGCAACAACGTCGTCTTGCCTGCGCCATTGTGCCCGACGAGGCCGATGACCTCGCCGCGGCCCACATCGAACGAGACGTCGGACAACGACCACAGCTCGGTCAGCTCGGGCTTGGGCCCGCCCTTGCGCCATGGCATCAGGATGCGCTTGGCGATCGACGCCGCGCCGCGCGCCACGCCGGCGGTGATCCACTCGCTGCGACCGCGGCTCTTCTGCAGGAAGTAGCGCTTCGAGAGGCCGCGCGCGCTGATGATCACGTCGCTCTCAGATGTGGTCTGCAAGGGTGCCCTCCGCCCGCCGGAAGAACCACAGACCACTCCACACGAGCAGCAGCACCATCGTGAACGAGACGATCGTCGCCTCGACATGGATGCTCGCGGACCCGCGGAACAGCGACCAGCGCGACCCATCGATGACGTTCACGAGTGGGTTGAGCGAGTAGAGGAAGCGCCACTTCATCGGCACGATGCTGGTCGAGAAGCCGACCGGTGAGATGTACATGCCGAGCTGCAGGAAGTACGGCACGAGGTACTGGAAGTCGCGGTAACGCACGTTCAAGACCGCAATCCAGAGGCCCAGCGCCAGCGCCGACAAGCCCGCGAAGAGCATGAAGAACGGGAAGCAGAAGAAGCGCCAGTCCGGCAGATAACCGTAGGCCAAGAGCCCGATGAGCAGGATCACGAACGACACGACGGCGTTGTGGGCCGCCACCGCGAGCGACTTGAGCGGCAATACCAGACGCGGGAACTGCACGCCGGTGATGAGCTCACGCTCCGCCACCAGCGAGTTCGAGCACGACATCAGCGAGTTGGCGAAGAAGTGCCAGGGCAGGAGCCCCGCGAACACCACCAGCGGATAGGGCGCCGTGCCGACCGTTGGAAGGCGCGCCAGGCGGTCGAACACCAGCGTGAAGATGATGATGCTCATCAGCGGCTGGATCACCGCCCAGCCCAGACCGAGGTAGGTCTGCTTGTAGCGCACGAGGATGTCCGACCACGCCATATGCGCAATGAGGTGGCGGTTCTGCATCAGCCGACGCCAGTAGTTGCGTCGCGCGGCTCCAGGTTCGATCACCCTTTCCAAGTCGCGCACCTCTTGCGTGGATGGTATGCGGCGTTCGCTGGCAGCCTCGGAAGTCTCCGGACTGCCCTGAGCCGCCCTCGAAGGGCAAGCTGCGCCGCATCTGGCGCGCGCCACGAATGCCGTGGTGCACCATTCGTGAGGCATTCGCCCACGAATTTCGGAGGCGGACTCTATTTGATGACTTCCGAAAAGACCATCGCCACTCCGCCATCTCCAGCGCGCCACCAGCTCCGGCTAACGGCGCTCGCGACGCCGGTCGTGCCGAAGCTGGACGGCGTCGGCGTCGAGCAGCGCGCGGCCCGGACGTTGGCGGCCCTGGCCGAGCTCGGGCGGGTCGACGTGACGTTGTGCCGGCCCCTGTGGGCGGACCTCGCGCGCCGTTCGACGGGTGGCGCGAGCTGGGGCCTGCGCCTCGACCCGCTGCCGGGTGAGCTCGTTCTGCGGCGCGCCGCGCTGCGCTGGCCACGCTCGCAGTGGGTCGCGGGGATCGCGGAGACGGCGCACCGGCTCCTGCCGCGCGCGGATCGCCTGACGGTCACGCTGAGCCGCGGGATGGGGCTCTTGCAAGGGCTCCGCGCGGGCACGGCGCCGGAGCGCACGCACTTCCACGCGTTCCGCCTGGCGGCCGCGGCGGCCCTACCGACGCCGAGACCGCGGCGCTGCGAGATCGACCTCGATGACCTCGAATCCGAGGTCGCGCGCGCCATCGCCGAGCTCGCGAGGCGGCTTGGCGACACGGCCGTGGCGTCCTTCTACCAGGCGCTCGCGGAGCGGCTCGTCGCCCTCGAGCAGCGCCTGTTGCCGCGCTTCGATCGGGCCTATGTCGGGTCGGGCGCGGACGCCGCGTGGCTCGCGAGCCGCATGCCGAACCTCGAGCTGCGGATCCTGCCCAACGTGGTCGACCTGCCAGCGCTGACCCCAGCCGGGCGCGAGCCGGGTCCGACCCGCTTCCTGTTCGTCGGCGCGCTCGCGTACTACCCGAACATCGATGCGCTGCGCGTGCTGGTCGACGACGTGTTGCCGCGACTGCGTTCGTTGCGGCGCGAGCAGTTCACGCTGCACGTCGTCGGTCGGGGCTGCCCGCCGTGGCTCGAGGCGCGCCTGCGCGCGGATCCAAACGTCGTCTTCCACGGCGCTGTGGCGACGATGGCGCCACACTTCGCCGCCGCGGACGCGTTGGTCGTGCCGCTGCGCGCAGGCGGTGGCACGCGCATCAAGCTGCTCGAGGCGTTCGCGCAGCGGGTGCCGGTGATAGCGACGACCATCGGCGCCTTCGGGCTCGACGTGGCGGACGGGCGCGAGCTCGTCCTGGCCGATGGTGCCGACGCGTTGGCCGAGGCCTGCGCGCGCTTCATCGACGATCCCGGGCACGCCCGACCGCTGACCGACGCCGCGTTCGAGCTGGTCCGGCTTCACCATCAAGCCCGTGTCTTTTCGGAGTGCTTGCAACGATGACCGCAAAGAAATCGAAGAAGGCGCGCGGCCCCGGCGCGACGGCCGAGGCCTCCACCAAGCCTGCGGCGACCGCCGTATCGCCGCCGGCTGCCAATAAGCGCAAGGCCCCTGCCCCGCCGGCCGGTCCTCCACCCGAGCCGATCATCGGGCGCAGCCTCGGCTCGATGGACAAGCCCGGGCCCCACTCGGCGCGCACGCGCTGGCTCATCCTGGCGGCCATCCTCGGCGCCTGGGCGTTCGGGTTCGGCGCGCGCGCGCTGTGGCTCTCGGATGCAAACGAGGTCCCCGACAGCAGCTTCGAGGGCAAGCGCCTGCTCACGACCGCGGACGCGTACTTCTACGCCTCCGGCGTAAAGCACGAGGTCGACGGTTCGCTCAGCGGCAACCCGCGCGTGCCGACCAACGAGGACAACATCCTGGTCGCCATCGGCAGCACGATAGCCAACGTGTTCGGCGTGCCGGTCGAGACGGTCTGCCAGTGGATGCCCGCGTTCATGGCGCCGCTGGTGGCAATCCCGTTGGTGCTGCTCGGGGTCTTGTTCGGACAGCTCTTGTGGGGGTTCCTCGCGTCACTTGTCGCGGTGCTCGGCTTCTCGTTCTGGAACCGCACGGTGCCCGGCTACTTCGACACCGACATGGTCACCATCCTCTACATCCTCGGCTCGATGACGCTCGTGATGGCGGGCTTCTGGCGACGACGAACGCTGTACGGGACGATCGCGGCGATGATGCTCGTAGCGGCGCCCTACATCCATCCAGGATCGGAGCGCGTGTTGGCCGCGATGAGCCTCGGCGCCTTCGGCTACGCCCTGGTCTTCGAGCGTCGCCAGCCACACGCTTATCGCATCGCGTTGGCGCTGCTCATCGCGTTCTTGCCGATCCCGATCTGGGCGCGCCTCACGCTGATCGGTGGGCTCGAGCTCGCGTTATCACGGGTGAAGATCCCGCTCTGGGCGCTGATCAGCCTCGTGGTCGCGGTGCTGCTGATCGTCTGCTGGAAGGGCCGCTCGATGGAGCTCGTGCTCAAGGTGGTCGGCATCCGCTTGGATGGCGGCGGCCATTCGAACGGCCTCAAGGTCAGCTTTCCCGGCATCCAGGACACCGTGGCGGAGCTGGCCCACCCCACAGTCGACAAGCTCGGCGAGCGGCTCTCGGGCTCGGCATTGCTCGTGGTGACGGGGGCGATCGGCTTCTTCGCGGCCTGCTGGCGCTTTCGCCCGCTGTTGCTGCTGTTGCCGCTCCTCGCGCTCGGCACGGTGCTCGCGGTCGGCGGCATGCGCTACACCATCTTTGCGGTGCCGGTCATCGCGCTGGGCAACATCTGGCTGATGTTGATCAGCGGGCGCATTGTCGCGCGCTTCGTGCCGCCGAAGGCTGTCGGATCGCCTCCGGCTTCCGTCGGCCGGCCGAGGCTCATCGAGCTTGCGGTCGCGACGCTGCTGGCGCCGATTGCAATAGGACCCGCCATCGCGCACGCCGGTAGGTACCCCGCGCGCACGGCGCTCGGTGGGCAGGAGGCAAGCCAGCTCACGGCGCTGTCGAAGCGCGTCAAGCCCGGCGACTTCATCATGACCTGGTGGGACTACGCCTACGGCGCCTGGTATCACTCGGGCCTCAACACGCTCGTCGATGGCACAAAGCAGAATGACGACCTGTGGATCGCCGCCGAGGTGCTGTTCACGAAGTCGCAGCGCGAAGCGGCATCACTCACGCGCCTCGCGGTCGAAGAACAGACCAGGCGCAATCCGCTGGATGCGGTGATCGGCCATCTACTCGCGACGTTCACAAAGACGACCGGTCGGCCGATCGGCGACTTCGTCCCGGCCCTGCGCAATGGCGAGGTGCAGCTGCCGACACCGACCCGCCAGATCTTCTTCTACCTGCCGTGGCGCATCGTGCAGATCGCTCCGAACGTGGCCAGGATCAGGCCTTCGAAGGACCTCGTGCCGGCGGATGAGCTGGCCCCGACCGCCTTCCTCGTCGTCAACCAGTACCGCCGCGACGGCAGCGCCATCGCGCCGAGCGGCTGGACCTACGACCCGACCTCGAAGAGCCTCGTGAGCCAGCGCGGTGAGCGGATCAAGGTCCACACCATCACCGACGTGGCGGCCGATGGCAGTGGTCGTGTGCGCTCACGCGACACGGTGGTCGATCCCGATGGCAAGGTCTGCATCGTCAACATCAAGCACGCCGGGATGACCCTCTTCATGAGCCGCGCGGTGTACGACTCGGTGCTGTCACAGCTGCTCTTCCTCGCGCGCCCCGACCTGTCCCTGTTCGAGGTCGTCTCGTACACGTCCAGTGGCGTCGTCTACCGCGTCCTCCCATAGGCAGGCCATGAACCCCACGCCCACAACTGAAGAGACCGCAGCCCTTGTCGCAGCTGCCCTGGCAGAGCTCGAGCATGCGCTCGCGGCGTTGCCCGCGCCGCTCAATCCGGGCGCACAGGTGATGCGCGCGGGCTCGCTGCTGCGGGTGTCGGGCGACCGGGCGCTGGCCGACGCCGACCTCTGGAGCGGTCTTGGGCCGCACCTGCGCTGCCGCGCGTATGCTCACGCGGCGTCGGTGCGACGGCTGAACGCGAGTGGCCAGAGCCTGCGTGGGGCCCCGCCGAGCCCGGCGCTGGCGGCGCACATCGCGGACACCCTGAACCAGATCTATCCCTCGTCGGTCGTCGAGACGCTCGCCGATGGAACGCAGGTCCATCCGATCTCGACACAGCCGGAGCTCGCGCTTGCGCTGTGGGCGGGCATGCCGGTGACGCTCGGCGGGCCGGGCTTCCTCGGGCCTTCGCAGGCGGCGCTCGATCTGGCGTTCCAGTGGGGCGTGCCGGCCGATCTGGCGACCGCTGAGCGCACCGTCGTCGAGGTCTTCGGCATTTCCGACATCAGCAGCGACACGCTGCGCTGCACGCTCGTGAAGGCGCACGCCGATAGCCCCGCGGAAGCGCTCGCGGTCGCTGGTCGCATCGGAATCCCCTCGCTGCGGCTGCATGCGCTCTTCGAGCTGGCGGTCGCGGTGCATGCTGCGACGTCGAGCACGGCCGAGCGGGCCGTATCGCCTGCGGCTGCCGTTGCCGAGCGGGCCGTATCGCCTGCGGCTGCCGTTGCCGAGCGGGCCGTATCGCCTGCGGCTGCCGTTGCCGAGCGGGCCGTATCGCCTGCGGCTGGCGTTGCCGAGCTGGCAGTCGATCTGCTCGCAAGCGGAGAAGCGAGCTACCTCGCGTGCAAACAACAAGAGCTGTGGCCCGGCCTCGCCGACCTGCAGATCGCCGCCATCCGCGCGGTCGCGGGCGCACCCGCGGCAGCGGCGCAGACGGCGCTGCAGGCGGCGCTGAAGCTGCTCGCCGGCATGCTCGCACCGGACGTGCGGGCGCGCATCTATCGGCTGGCACTCGTCGTCACGCCGCTCCTCGGCGTCGCCGCGTGGCGCACGCTCGCCGAGCAGCTGCTGTCCGACCGCCAGGTCCCGCGTGACCCGTTCGAGCGCGCCAACCTCCACTACGAGATCGCCGCGACAACCGCGCACTTCGTCGACCCGCGGCTACGCTCCGAGGCGCTCGGCGACGCCATCGACCTGACGAGCCGCGTGACCGACCCCGCCCTGCGCGGCCTCGTGTGTGCCGAGCTCGCGCGCCGCACGGTGGGCCTCACCGATCGCAACCCCGGCAACTGGATCGCCGAGGCGCGCAAGTCCCTCGTCGCCCGGCAGGCCGACGCACCGTTCCTCGCGCAGACCCTGCGGCTCCTGGCGCAGACCGACGCGAGCGCCACCCTCACGATCGTGAAGGGCCTGGCCCGCCCCGCCGACCGCGCGCTGGGCGCGATGATCGTCGCGGAGACAGCCAGCGGCATCACCGACGAACTCTGATTGCGCTAGTCGTCCGCGACGCTCGGCCGCTACGAAAGCCATCAGCGCAACGAAGCGTCTGGACCACGCGCACGAACCCGTTGATTCGCGAAGAGAAACGCGCGCGACCAAGGAGCCGCCCCGAAGGCCAGCCTCATAGGCTGCCGAGGGGCGAGCGACGAAGGGCCCGCGCGTTTCTCGAGCGAATCAGCGCCCGCGCAGGCGGACCGTGATGCCGCTAGCGGACCCGGTGACGCCCGCGTTGCCGCGCGCCTCGACCGGAGTTCCGCCAGGGCCGGTGCTGCCGCTGGTCGCGCTGGCACCGAGGCTGGCGTCGATCTGCGCCTGCTGCGCCATGATCTGCATGCCGCCCGCGTCGACCTGGACGTTGCTGAGCCCGACGTGCATGCCCAGGCGCATCTCGGTGGCGAGCGTACCGTGAGCCGCCAGCGACGCCTGAGCCTGCGCCTGGAGCCAGGCGTGATCGTCCTTGAAGGCGGTGAAGCCACCAGCGCCGGTGAGGTCGATGTTGAGAGCGATCATGCGCACCCAGTCGACGAGCTGCTGGATGTGGCGATCGCGATCCTGCTCGCGCCGCGCGGCGGCATCAGCGTCCGCGTCGGGATTGAACGGATTGTGCTCGGTGACCCAGGTGCCGACCTCGCGCCGCGCGGTGCGCAGGATGCCCGGCCCGGTCGGCGACGCCACATCGAGCGCCGTCGCGTAGCGGCCCATGCTGTCGACCAGCTGGCTCGACAAGGTCTGTGCGTTGAGGTCGACGCCGACCCGCTCCCTCGACGAGTTGGCGCGAGTGGCGAGGTGCGCCTCGACCTGGCCACGCAGCTCCAGGAACTTCGGGTTGAAGTAATCGACCAGGTGGCCGGCGGTCTCGGCGATCATGCGCGCGACCAACCACTTCGGCGCCCAACCCCAGTAGTTCTCGCCCGGCAGCTGCACCGACTCGAGCGACGGCCCGACGCGCACGCGACCATCGGCGACGACCAGCGCGCCGGCGACGCGGTCGCTGCCGATGGGGATGTCGACGCCAACCTGGCCGCCGAGGTGCGACAGGAACGGCAGGTCATAACGGTCGCGCACGCCATCGGCATCGGGGATCCTGCCGGCGCCGACGTTGCCACCATCGGTGCCTGAGCCCTGCGCGCTGACGGCGAAGCCCGCCGACTGCACGTTGAGATCGCCGCCGCTGCCGGGCCCACCGTCATACGAGATGCCATGCAGCCGCAGCCACTCGAGCTCGGCGCTGCCCTGGCCGCCAGCCCCGCCCCCGGCCGCACCCACCGCGTGCGCTTCGACGTCGGCGAGGCGGAACGCGTACTGCTCGTTGCCGAGGATATCGAGCGAGAGCCCGCTGCCGGTGAAGCCGCCCGCGTGCCCTTCCATGGTCGTGCCGACCTGTGCCTGGATGGCCGAGGCGTTGATCTGCGCGACAGCGATGTGCCCCGTCGTGACCGGACCCGTCGACGGGATGGTCATGCCGGTCAGGCTGAAGCCGTCGATGTGGGCATGGTCGAGGCTCATCTCGATCTGGCCCGCGACCACGTGCAGCTGGTCGGCCGACAAGCGATTGAACGAGAAGTTCTCGATCTTGATGGCGCCGATGCCGTTGGCCGTAGTCTGCGCCGCGATGCGCACGTTGACGCCCGTCAGAGCAGCGCCTCGGCCCATCTCTAACATCTTGTCGCCGGCCGCGATGCGCGTGTTGCCGAGGCTGATCGACCCGAGCGTGACGGTCGTCGCGAAGCCGGTGCTGGTGATGTCGACGTTCGCGCCGAGGTTGCGCATGTCGAGGTTGAACTGGCCGCTGGCACCGTTGCCCTGCGCGTTGCCGGACACGCGCGCGTTGGCCTGGCCGAGCTCGACGTGGGTGTCGCCGTTGGCGCCGACCGTGCCCGATGCGTTGTGCGCATCGAGGTGGGCGTCGATGTTGCCGCTGGTGCCGTTGGCCGAGCCCTCGGCGTGCACGTCGACGTTGGCCGAGCCGACGCTGGCGCTGGTGCTGCCGTCGGCGCCGACCGTGCCGCGCAGGTTGGTCAGGTTCGCCGACCCGTTGCCGTGGGCATTGACGCCGCCGCCTTCGACCGAGCCGGTGGCGTTGGCGTCCATGCTCGCGACCGCGAACGTGGTGCGGCCGTTGTTGGCGCGCGCGACGTCGACACCCGAGATGTGCGCCGAGACGTTGGCCTGGATGACGCGCTGGCCGCCGCCGCCCGTGAGCGCCTGCGAGGTCGCGAGCGACAGGTTCTCGACACCGGCCCGACCGAGGTGGAAGTCACCGGCGTTGGTCGTGAGATCGAGGTCGCGGATGCGGATGTCTTCGAGGTAGCCGGTCTGCAGATCGGCGCGCGTGCTGCCGCCCTGGAAGTGGATACCGGTGCCCGCGATGCGCGGCACCCGCAGCTCGCTGATGACGATGTGCGGGGGCGGTGCATCGGTGCCGCCGGCCATCGCCGCCGGGTCGAGCTGAGCCGTGCCGCGCACGGTCGCGCCGGTCATACGCACGCCGCCTGTTATCGACAGGGCGTTGCCGCCGCCGTGATAGTTGAGGCTCGCCATGTTGAAATCGCCGACCGCGGCGTCGAACGTGACCGCACCGCTCTGTCGGTCGATGGTCGCGTCGCCGCGGATGCCGCCCAGACGCGTTATCTGCCCGCCCATGCCACGGAGCTTCGCGAGCGGCGAGGCGGGGTCTATCGAGTCATCGGCGGTGAAGCCCATGTCCTCGAACGTGAGGTCACCGAGGTGCAGGTTGACGCCGCCCGCCTCGAGCGCAGTGGCGCGCAGGTCGCTCACGGACATGCTGCCGTGGGCCTGGAAGTGGGGGCCGATCTGCGCGGTCATCTGCGTCTGGATCGACTCGACCGAGACGGCGCCGGTGAGGTTCACCGGGTTGAAGTTCTCGAGCGGCACGTTCGCCACATGCAGCCCGACGATGGCCGCCTGGGGCACGCGGATGTCGGCCTGCTCGCCGGCGACGGGTGCGATCACATGCAGGTTCGAGGCGTTGAGGCGGCCGACGTCGAAGTTGTTGAGCATGACCGGGACGACCGTGTAGGCGCCCTGCGGGTCTCGCTCGACCCGCACGCGTGCGCCGACCCGGAAGTCGGACAGCGCTGTGCTCGGCGCCTCGAGCGTCATGCCCGAGCCGTTGAAGTGGAGGTTGTTCATCGCGAGGTTGCCGAGGCGCAGATCGAGGCCGATCTCCTGGCCTGCGAGGTCTGCGCCCGCCGTCAGCAGGTTCGCGCCGCCGGTCACGCCGACGTCGAGCCCACGCAGGTGCATGTCGCCCCCGCCTTGGGTGCCCTGCTGCGCGCCATTCACGTCGAGCGCGCCGACGTGCAGGTTCGCGTTGGTGCCCTGGGCGTTGGTCGAGACGCTCGCGTGGATGTCGCTGCCCGACACGTCGCCGATCTGCCTGTCGCCCTGGG
>Ga0335397_10011193_pt1 | contig 11071 bp, 8 predicted proteins | sample MAT04_FD_205740 | JGI IMG/M metagenome (GOLD analysis project Ga0335397, IMG submission 205740) | Freshwater microbial communities from Lake Fryxell liftoff mats and glacier meltwater in Antarctica - MAT-04 (spades assembly) (version 2) ...
TGCTTTCAAAACCCTGTCCGCCATCACCAGGATTTGGCAGGGTGTCGGGTTGTTGCGCACCCAAACGCCGCTTTGAAAATCCGTTCTCCAAGTGTTGTGCGGCCCTTCGAATGTTTGGAGTGGCCTCGCTACCCTGATCACGCGAGGGGTTTAGAGCTTCCAACACCCGTACTTCTTCGTAGTATTGAAGTTTGCTCCCCACGCGGTTGAGTGCGGCATACACATTTTTATCAAACTGTTCTTCGTTCAGCCGAATGTTCCAGCCGATCCAATAAATCTGTAGACAGATGATGCCCGCCAGCGAAAGCGTCATCAGTCCGATAATCAGTTTAATGCGGCGTGGATTCATAATGGATGTAAATTTTGAACGGGAATAGCGCGTGTGAGAACTCACCTTAGCTTTGTGTAACGGGGAAAGGCTGCTATAAACGTGCACAAAAGTAGAAACCATTGAGCATTGCCCCGCTGATTAACTTGAGCTTAAACAACTTCGGTAAAATTCATTTCTACGCACCAAGCTAGTTTTAGGTTTTGATGGAGAAATAAATTTTGCCCTAGCTACCTTCGCAGCCATGAACTGGCCTTCCGCCATACAATCCTTTCGAGATTACCTCTTATTAGAACGTTCGATGAGCCACCATACCATCGAAGCCTATCTCAACGATGTGGGAAAATTCGTGCAATGGATTGAGTTGGAAGGCCGTGTGCTGCCACCATTGTCGGTTAAGGCAGCTGATTTGACGCAATTTATTCTATGGGCCAACCAATTAGGCTTGGAGGCCAGCACACAATCCCGGCTTATTTCGGGGTTGCGGGCTTTTTACAAGTACTTATTGGTAGAAGATATGCTCGACGACGACCCAACAGAGCTGCTTGAAAGCCCACGAATGCGACGCAAAATTCCGGAAGTACTAAGTGTTCATGAAGTGCAGTCCCTGTTGAATTCAGTCGACCTTTCGGACCCTCAAGGCCAGCGGAATCGAGCCATATTGGAGATGTTATACGCCTGTGGCCTACGGGTTAGCGAGTTGGTCAACCTCCGCTTAACGCAACTTTTTCTTGAAGCGAACTTTCTAAAAGTGGTAGGGAAAAATAACAAAGAACGCCTTGTGCCTATCGGTGCGGAAGCCATAAAACACTTGCGAATTTACCTCGAAAACATCCGAAATCTCCAAAAAAATATAAAAAAAGAAGCAGAAAACGTGGTGTTTCTTAATCGGAGAGGCGCAAAGATGAGCCGGGTAATGGTGTTCCTGCTGGTCAAGGAATTTGCAGCAAAAGCCGGAATCGTGAAAAATATCAGTCCGCACACCTTTCGACACACCTTCGCTACACATCTCGTGGAAGGCGGTGCCGACCTTAAAGCGGTGCAGGATATGCTTGGCCACGAAAGCATTACCACCACAGAGATTTACACCCACCTTGATACCGAGTACCTCAAAGAGACGATCTACCTTTACCATCCCCGATTGAAAATGGGAGGGCATCATCCATAAACCAATCACGAATCACCAATTACATGAACTATTGGCTAGTTAAATCTGAACCTGATGTTTATAGCTACGATCAACTGGTGGCTGAAGGCCGTGGTCGTTGGGATGGAGTGCGCAACTATCAGGCGCGCAACAACTTGCGTGCCATGAAAGTAGGCGATCTTTGTTTTTTCTATCATTCTAACATTGGTCTGGCGGTGGTGGCTGTCGCTCAGGTAGCAAAGGAATATTACCCCGATCCGACGGCTGAAAAGGGCGATTGGTCTTGCGTAGAATTGGAGCCTGTGAAGCCCTTTGTGCGCCCGGTCACACTCGCTGAAATCAAAGCTAATCCTGACTTGCAACAACTACTTTTGGTGAGAAACGCGCGTTTGTCGGTAATGCCCGTGTCTTCCGACGAATTTTCTACCATACTGGCCATGGGAGAGACCCAACTTTGAGCTATGATCTACAATTATTCTTTAGGTGGCCGCAATCTAAACCAGTTTCCTGGCGGCGGGCTAGGGTGCCTTATTTTTTCCGTCCTGATACTCGTAGGAGGCTATTACCTTTTACAAGGGCTCTATTATTTGTTGCTTTGGGCGGCGCCCGCGCTACTTGTACTTGCGCTTATCATCAACTGGCGTGTATTTCCTGACACCATAAAAAGTTGGGTCAAAAGCCTGGAAACCAACCCTTTAAGTGCATTACTCTACCTGGCAATTGCGGTGCTGGTATTTCCATTTTTTTCGCTGTATATGTTTTTAAAGGCAATTGGTTACCGCAAAATGGAGCAATTGCGCCAGCAGTTTGGCGAACCGGAAAAAGCAAGCAAGGAAGAAGAATTCGTAGAATTTGAAGAACTGGAAAGCACGCCCAAACGATCCTTCGAGCAGGAGACCGAAATCCCAGAGTTGCCGATCGAGCCGGAAAAGGAGCGGCCCAAAAAGGATCAAAATCCTTATGATTCGCTTTTTGGGAACGGGTAAATAATAACCCGTTCCTTAATTGATCAACTAAAAATTACTGCCCAAAGAGCTGTAACGCACTATTATTGTTGGAAACCAAGAAAGTACGCTTTCCTCCAGCACCTTTAAGCATGGCCAGGCCGCGGGCATCTTTCATGGCCCAAAAACCGCTTTGAAGGTTGTTGACCCAGGAGAAATTACCTTTCCCATCTCCTGCCAGGAATACACCATTGCCAGCATCGTAGCGGCCAGTTCCTACTTCCATGCCATATTTATTACCGGCCATGAGTAGGTCAAGGTTTCCATCACCATTGAGATCTTCTGCAATAATACCTTGTATGGCAGAACTTTGGACTTGAAAAGGTAGACGATGCTGCACAAATTTTCCGCCCTGATTCTCCCACCAGCAGGTTTCTAAAGTATATGCTTCGAGATGCAACGCATCATTTAGGTCATCGCCCCACATTTTTTCAATGCTTGTTTCAGCATAAACAGAAGCATAGAGATATTTCTTTTTAAGACTTGGCATTTGCTTCACCATAATCTCCTTTTGAACGAGCGGGAAGCTATTTTTCCCTTCATATAGCGTAACAATCGGGTCGAGCGTACCGTTGTTGTCAAAATCTTTTGCGTAGCAGCCAAATGGAGCCTCCGGGCTAGTCGTAAAGCGCGTGTTTAGTCCAAAATTGCCCGTCACAAGATCAAGATCACCATCTTTGTCGAGGTCGGCAAGTTGAAGGCTGAACCAAAGTCCATTGCTTTTGTCCAGGCCAAATTGTGCGGTTACATTGTTGAGCTTCCCGCCGGAAAGTTTAAAAATAGAGACTGGCATCCATTCACCCACGGCAATGAGTTCAGCTTGACCATCTTTGTCAAGGTCGGCCCAAGCGAGATCGCTAACCATCCCGCAACGCGCAAAATCACCGCCAACTTCGGCAGTTACATCGGTCAAACGGTTTCGGTCATTGCGCAATACCAGGCTGCGTGGTGTGAGCGGCCATTTATCCGGCACCAGTCGTCCTCCTATGAATAGGTCTTGATCTCCATCTCCATCGTAGTCGTGGGCAACTACTCGGAGACCGATGTCTGCGATGTTGGTAGGCAATGCAGTGCTCGCGCGAGAAAAATTGCCTTTCCCATCATTGAGGTAAAGCCGATTTTGCCACAACTTGTCGCGCCCTTGGGCAGGGGCATCAAAACCACCACTTACTACGAAGAGATCTTGGTCGTTGTCCCCGTCAAAATCAAAAAAGACAGCACCGTGGTCTTCATAAGCTTTTTCTGCCTCCCAGAGCGCAACATTGCTGGGCTTGAATTTGCCATCAGGGGTTTGTACAAAAAGTGCAGCAGCGGAATTGAAAGAATTACCTACAAAAAAATCATCCAGGCCATCACCATTTACATCAGCTTTGGCCGTAAGCGGGCCCAACTCGCTTTCCATCCAAGGCATGAGTGGGAAGTTTTCGAAGTCGTTGTATTTGTTTTCTTTATGTACAAAATTGACGCCTGACGTCGCAGTCTTTTCAGTCATCATGGTTGGCCCGTTGGTCGTACTTGGTACCAAGGATGCGACGTAACCCGTTGCATTTTTATAGTCCAGCTGAAGGCGTTGATTGATTGGGACGTTGGTAAAGGTTTGAGTTTTGCCATCGGGCCAGCGTACGCTTAATTTGTTTATTTGAGCAACCTGCCCCATACCAAAATGGATGAGGTGTTCGGAACAGGAGAAGATGCCCCGGTTGGGGCTAATTTCTTGATATTGTTTTTCACCGTTGCCGTATTCAATGAGTACAGATGCGCCAACAGCGAATGGGTTTTTAGGGCTGCCCTGAAGTTTGGCTTGGATATAATTGCCTTTGTTTTGTTCGCGGCTTTGGTTTTTGAAAATGAAGGCGGGATCTTCTAAGTTATTGACAACCAAATCCAAATCGCCATCGGCATCCAAATCTGCCCAGGCAGCACCACAAGACCAGGTGGCTTCCATCGTGGCCCAGTCGCCGCCTTTATCTTCAAACTTCCAGTCCCCCTGATTTTGATACAGGAAATCGCGGATTTTGAAAGAGGGAATTGTGTTGAGGTAGTCATCAATAGTTTTATATTGTTCCAGGATTTGCTGGTTGCTCTTATTTTTCCTCAATTCTTTTACAAATTCAGCATGATCTAAATGGTGCGTTTCGCGACGGTATCCATTGCTCACATAAATGTCACGTTTGCCATCGTTGTCGTAATCAGCTACAAGGCCGCTCCAAGACCAGTCCGTTCTGTAAATGCCCAACTGACAAGCCACTTCGCTAAATGTTCCGTTTCCGTTGTTATGTTGCATAACATTATGCGTCACGGGTTCAAAAACACCGTTTTGCACCAAGGACAAATACAGGCTGTTCGAGTTTGCAGTTTTGAGTGATTTGTGGCGATAATTTGTGGCGGGCATCATGTCTACCGCAAAAATATCCAGCAAGCCATCGTTATCGAAATCTGAAATATCGGTGCCCATCGTGAATTGGGAATTATGCCGAAGGGTTTGATCCAGGCGATCTGTGAAAGTGCCCTTTCCGGAGTTGATGTAGAGGCGATCTGGCTGCAAGAAGTCATTGGCGACGTATACATCGGGTGCGCCATCTTGGTTAAGATCAGCAACCGATACACTCAGGCCAAAGCCTCGATTCCAGATTCCAGATTCTTGGGAGACATCGGTGAATTTTCCATTCCCGTCATTGCGATAATAACGGTCAGTATCCAGCGGGTCTTTAGGCGAAAAGTTGGCAATTTGCTTGCCATCTGGCCCAGCCCTCGATTCAATTCTATTGGCAAAACTGAAGTCTTTAGGGTAGTTTAGCACATATAAATCAAGATCACCATCGCCGTCTCCGTCAAAAAAGTTGGCTCCCGTGGTTGCGCTCATGTCATTGATACCGTATTCTTTAGCGCGTTCGGTGAAGGTAACCTCTCCGGAGGGGGATTTGCCATTGTTGATATAGAGCTTATTAATACGATCCTCATTTTCAAAAGGCCCAGCACGACCCACGTAAAAGTCCAAAAATCCATCGGCATTAATGTCTACTGCCGCTACAGCGGTTTCAAACCCTTCCTCGGAAGTCAGGCCAGCTGATTGGGTGATGTCCTTGAACTTAAAATTGCCTTGATTGAGATACAAGCGGTTTTGACCGTTTGTGCACACAAAGTAGATATCTGGCAGGTTGTCGTTGTTAACATCAGCAATGGCCACGCCGCCACCGTTGTAAATATTGATGTTCGTTATCAGGTTGTTAGCCTTTGTTTCAAGAATTACATTTTGAAAATCAATGCCGGTCTCTTCGGAATTCAGCAGTTGAAGCAAGGGGTTTTTGGCCGTCAGGGTTTCTTCGACCCCGCGTATGGAGCCGGGTTCGTAACTGGCAGCTTCACCTGGCCAAAACTTCCAAGCCGCAAAACCGCCGACCAAAACGGCGAGCAGAATCCAAATTAGGCGCTTGGGCAATGGCTTACGTGCAGCAGCCGCAGGTTTAATGGCTTGGGTTGGTTTATTTTGTTTCTTACTCATGGTGTGATAGCCAGATTTAGTGCGAAAGGTAGGGCAAGGGCTTGTTTTAAAGATACATTTCCTCGATCTGCTTGCTGCATTTCTGTACAATCACCCTGCGTTTCATTTTAAGTGTTGGGGTAAGTTCGGCATCAGATCCATCAGCCTTCACGGCTTCCCAGGACTCAGCGACGAGGGCGAATTTTTTTAGTTGGTCTACATGACTGAAATGCGGATTTACGCGCTCAAGGAGCATTTCATACCGATGGAGCACTTTCGGGTGTTCAATCATTTGCGCTAAGGACGTCCATTCCACATTGTGTTTTTTGCACCAATCGCGCAGACCTTCGGTGGAGGGTACGATGAGCACGGATACAAATTTCATGTTCTCGCCCACGACCATGGCTTGTTCCACAAGAGGGTGTTCTTTTAGCATAGATTCGATGGGCGTGGGTGCCACATATTTGCCTCCACTCGTTTTGAGCAATTCTTTTTTTCGGTCGGTTATTTTCAAGAATTTACGACCGCCGGAACCCAGCACAAAGGTTCCAACATCTCCCGTTGCGAGCCATCGCGCGCCGTTGATTTCTCGAATCATTTCAGCCGTTTGTGCGGGCTGTTTATAGTAGCCCAGCATGAGACCGGGAGATTTAGCCAATATCTCGCCTTCTCCAGGCCGAAAATCAGGCCCTTCCTCGATTACCAGTTCTACCCCTTCAATGGCCATGCCTACCGTACCAAGCATTGCTTCGCCTGGGTTGAATCCGTTTACACTTAAGCCTGGTGCTACCTCACTAAGTCCATAAACCTCCCGCACAGGGATACCCGCCGCATTGAAGGTGCGTAGTACCCTAATTGGGCAAGCGCTTGCGCCAGTAGTCATTCCTTTTATAAAGCCCCCAAGGCCTTCGCGCCATTTGGAAAAAATGAGTCGATCTGCTATTTTCCATTGAAAAGCTTTCCAGCCCGAATATTTTTTGTCAAACGCCCAATCTTCCGCAAGGCTTAAGGCCCAGAAGAAAAGCCAGCGTTTCAACCCAGACAATTCTAGCCCTTTGTTATAAATCCGGTCGTACACTTTTTCCAACAAACGTGGCACACAGGTAAAAAAATGAGGTTTAATGGCTTGAAAATCACCAGATTCGCCGCCTAAATTATCCGTACTTGTAAAAGAAACACTAGCTCCAGCAGCAGTGAAAAGATACACCGCAACACGCTCGTAAACATGGCTGACGGGCAGAAAACTCAGCACACGATCGCCGGGCCCAATAGGCGCAAGCTTACCAACAGCATCCACATTGAAAGCAATATTTCGATGTGAAAGCATAACCCCTTTCGGATTGCCAGTTGTGCCTGAAGTATAAATTATGGTCGCTAAATCATCAGGTTGGATGCCGCTTTTAATCGCCTCCACGGCTGTCAAATCTGCATTTTCCGCAGCGAGTAAATCTGTCCATCTACGTATCCCGGGTTGTTGATGAAATGAAAAAACTTCGACTAAACCAGGGGATTTTGTCTTGGCTGCCATGACTTTATCGAGCAAATCGCCTTCTCCTACAAAGCAGTATTTTGCTTCAGACTCGTTTAAAATATATTCATATTCCCGGGAACTGATACTGGGATACATGGGTACATTGATTACGCCAATTTGGAGCATGGCAAAGTCGAGTGCAACCCATTCCGGAGTGGTTTGGTACACCACGGTAGAGACCTTATCGCCAGGGCGGAGGCCAAGTTGAAGCAGTCCGAGGCTGGCACGATTGGCGAGCGAGACTACTTCCGCGGTGGACAAATAGCGCCATTCACCTGCCACTTTTTGGCCAAAGGCTTTGTCGAGCGGGTTATTTTGGAGCTGTTCCTGGAGATAATCGAATAGGCGTTTGTCAAACATGGCGGATATTGTTTCTCGTTTTAGTTTTAGTAACTTGCGTCAAGATATTACAAATAACGCGTTTTAAGCACATTAACATGGTGCAACTGATGCCCAATAATAATAAAAAAAAGTGCTCGTACGGATATTTTCCAATTGCTGGCGGTAACCAAAAACTTTGATTGTTCTTCCGAACATTGCCCTAAGAGTGCCAGGGTGTTTTCTCGCACGATTTTCCATTCTTTCATCAAGTCTTTAATGCTTCGCTCATCTACTTTGGCTTCCTCCATCCAAAAATCCTGATTGAATCCTGGTAAGGGTGCGCGATCCCCGCGAATCCCCCAAAAGGCACGAAATGCAAACACGCGTTCGGCATCAATAAGGTGTATGAGCACTTGTTTGATCGTCCATTTGCCAGGCTCATAGCAATGATCGCCCATTGCTTCAGGGAGGCTGCCAAGCAGTTGTTGCGCTTCTTTAAATATCTTTTTCAACAGGCTTTGTGCCGTTCCACGCGGGGGAACTGCATTTAGATAGCCTTCATAAAATTGAGCGAACTCTCCTTTTTTTGGCCGCTTCATAGTTCAAAATTTGGTCAATTTAAAAATGTTGGTAACTGGTTGTGCCGTTTGACTTTTACCACTAATTGCACTAATTTGCACAAATTAATACAAGTTTGTTATCCAAATTTGTGCAATTAGTGGCAAAAAATACTTGGAGGCGAAGTAGTTACAAACGTAGTCAATTTCAGGTCTTAGCCAACTTGGTCATAAACCAAACCTCGAATACTGTGAAAACCACATAGCAAAGCAAAAATATACCCACAAACCATTGATTTGAGGGTTCAGCCACTTGTCTATAGACAAATAGAGCAGATAATGCTACCACCATTTTTCCAAATACAGAGACTGTTATAAGGTTAATAAAAGCAAACTTGTTTTTGCTCTGAGCGGCACTCATCCCGGCATAAAAAAGGCCTATACAAACCAGAGAGAAAAGTATTATCGAGCCTATCGAGAACTTCCAATGTAGCTGTGCTTGGGGTGCAAAAAAATGCAACCCAGCGAGTGTCACAGCAGTGCCGAGCACAACGTAAGACAGGGTTGAAAAGAATGATTTTGGGCGCATAGATTTGAAAAAAACCGTCCTAGAGCTTAGCCCCAGGACGGTTCGGTTTTAATTATCGTTCAATAACTGCTTGTATACCAAATAAAGCGACGCAATCATAAAGAATACGGTGAGAAATACGGCCCACGTCGGTCGTTCTAATCCCATCCAATGATCCAGCCAACGGCCGAGGTATGCACCAAGCAAACAAGCCCCAAACAGTTGAATGGCCATGCCACTATATTTAGCAGTAGCTTTAATTGCGGACTTCCGCCGTTCCTGCGGCGACTGCTTTGGCTGCGGTACTTGTGGCATCTGTGGCGGATTTGATATCAAAATGTTTCACCGTACCATTCGTTGATGCACCCACCTCCATTTTGCAGGCTACATTGAACTTGGCACCACTTTGTACAATGAGTTTATTTGTCGTGATTTCTCCATCTACTTCGGCTGTTTCGCGCACATTGAGGAGTTCAGTGACGTATAGGTTGCCTTTGAACCGGCCTTCGATGACTGCATTTTGGCAGCGAATTTCACCCTCTACTGCACCAGTTGGCCCAATAATGACTTTGCTTTGGCAGCTAAGTTTGCCCTTAATCGTGCCGTCTACGCGTAAGTCGTTGTCGCAGCGAACTGTACCTTCTATGACTGTGCCTTTCACTAAAGCGTTAAGTGCGCCTGCGGGTGACGTGGTCACAGTTTTTTTGGAGTCTTCTGTTTCTTTTGAATTGCCAAACATAACGTAAGTGTCGGTTTTTAAAATGAATGGTAAAAAGATAATGGATTAAAGATCAACGTGTTTTTACCTAAACGTATTCAAGGATGGAAAATTGGGGATTGCAAAAATGAAAAAGATTCCCGGTGTGGCAAAGCCTCCGGGAATCTTTTTATCCACAGCACTAATGTGGAGCGATGTGGATGAGTGTGGAAAACGCACAAAAACGCAATAACCCCACCCCGAATATTCAAACGAATTTAGAAACTTGGGCAGTAAACGCCACGGCGTTCAGGGCCACAGATTTTGTAAATCAATGAGAATTCAAAAGCTCCATTACCATTGGTAGCAGTGAACAGGCTCGAAGTATTTACGTCGTAGCTGAAGCCAATGTTGAACTGTTCATAATCGAATCTTGTGCTCAAGATTATGGCGTCCATGTGTTTCTTGTCCGTCAATCTGTTAGAAATACGCGCCCATAGACCAAACTGGAAGGCTTGGTTGTAACGACGGCTATTGCCGAGCAGGAACTTGAACGAGTTACCCACGTTCACCTGCCAAGATGGACCTTGGAAGAAAGTCACAACACCTGGGTTGAGGCCAAACTTCTGTGCAGTCATAAATTCACCACCGGCGTGGAAGGTAAATTTGCTGTAAAGTGGAATGTTCTGGTTCTCGAACGACTGGTTCGCACGGTTCAAGTGACTGAAAGCACCACCAAAGTAGAAGTTGGTTTCTTTACTCAATACGCTGAACCACAATACGCCTGCCGAGATATCAGCGAACAGGAAGCTTGGGTCAGCGATGACATCGCCTGCTAAGTTGCCATCAAATCCACCATTGCCATCATGCTGACTTGGCCACTGAAGGTTGTAGCTTTTGATGCTGCGGTTGCTTAGGCCGAGGTCGGCACCAAACACAAGATAGTGCGCTTTTTTGCGGTAACCGCCCATTTTCTTGGCATAAGAGCCAGAAAGACGGGCTTGAATGGTGGCAAATTCAGAAGTGCCAGCCTTGTCGCCCCATAGCGTGCCGCCTACACCAAAGTAGTCATAACGACCTACAGGAAGCTTCTGATCGTAAGAAGCAGAGTAAGTATTATAAGCGCGATTTTTTAGAATTGACGCCCACTGGTTGCGGTAGTTGGCTACCAGACGGTGGTTACAGTTCATTACGCCAGTCAATGCCGGGTTAAGGTTGAGTGGACTTTGGTAGAACTGTGAGAAGTGGATGTCTTGGGCTTGTGCTACTGCCGCGAACATTACGAAGCACAGTGTAAGAAAGTGTAGAGTAGTTTTTTTCATAATCAAGACAGACCTGTAGTTTGGTTGAAAAACGACAATTGAAGGAAGTGGCAAAAGCCAATTTAATTTAGCTCGGGTGGGCGAAGGTAGGTTTTTCCCAAACTTTCTAGCGTTG
>Ga0335397_10011198_pt1 | contig 11068 bp, 9 predicted proteins | sample MAT04_FD_205740 | JGI IMG/M metagenome (GOLD analysis project Ga0335397, IMG submission 205740) | Freshwater microbial communities from Lake Fryxell liftoff mats and glacier meltwater in Antarctica - MAT-04 (spades assembly) (version 2) ...
CCGATCGCAACACTTCCAAATCCTCGCTCACAAACCTGTGCAAAGGCGCAACCCTAACATCTCGTTGCCCAAAATACTCCGACCACCGATATTCACGCGACTCCAAACTCGTATCTACATCTGTCTGTATCTGCGCTAACTCTAGAAAGTCAGGAGCTAAAGCACCTAATTCAGCCGCAAACTTATACGCCACAAAGAACTCTAAGAGCGATCGATGGGCAGGCATATAATCCCCATCGGCATTACGAATCAGCATGGTTTGTCCCATCATGTCGTAATGCCAATGATCCAGATCCTTCTCTTCTTGAACCACTGAACCAAACAACCGACGAATGCGATCGGGAAACTCTCGATAATTGAGACTCATGCGGTTAGTGGACAACATTTCCCACGATAGTTCACACAAGAAATAGAGCTTTTCTGCCAGCGAAGTAAACGTGCGCTCTTCTTTAATATCGCGCTCCATCTTGCGCCGCACCGCATATAAATATACTCGTGACATATCCACAGGTTTACCCGACTCAATATCAGGCAACGCCTCCAGAATCAACTCTGTCATTACCGGACGACGCGCCAGATCTAATAGCTGCGGATTGCCCATCACTTGCTCTACAGTAGTGGACTCCGCTTGCAGCAATAGCACCTGCCGAATCTGCTCATCATTGAACTTCTCTAGTTCCAACACCTCAAACTGGGGCGTTTCCCCAGTCAAATTTGATGTAGAAGCTTGCAACTCTGCATTCAGTAACGCTCGTCCCTCTCTTGCTTCTGGAAAATGCTCCGTCCGACAGGTGAGAATGACCTTTGCTCCTGGCACGACCGCCTTCGCCAATTCCCAGAAGTTGTTGATCATCTCCTGGCGATCGACCCGTGCTGCCATCTCATCAAACCCATCAAAAATCAGCAGCAGTTTCCCCATCCGGTTGAGTTGCTCAAAGGCTGAATAAGTCAGCGATCGCACCTCATGTTTACGAAAGAAGAACTCTGAAAACAGTGACTCTACGCTCACCGCCTTGGCATAGTCGCGCAACGGAATCACTAGCGGCAAACGCGGACGATCCAATCCTCGCTGTTGCGCTTCCCGGTAGCGTTGCAGAGCTTGACTGGCATAGTGAAAGGCAAACCAGGTTTTACCCGTGCCAAACTCACCCAAAACCGAAATATGCTCTTTAGCCGGATCATCTAGCCACAGGTCAATATAGCCATCAATCCAGCCATCGCGATCGTCATAACGACTGACACCCATCTGTTGCTTCGTGTCCGGGTCAACCTCCTCTTTCGTACAAGCCAGCGGTACATATTTCTGCTCAATCCCCCGCCGCTGAATTTCCGCTTCTAGCCAGTCCAGGTAGCCGCCAAAGTCTGCATCTTGATCCAGCAGTTCATCAAACGTATAGCAGCCCAGATCGTGGTTCTCTTCTTTTTCAACCTCCTCCCGTGCTGCTCGACTAATGCGTCGCGCCGTCACCAGCCAGCCTTCATCTGCCTTTTGCGCCTCAACCGACTGTCGCAACGCCTTGATATCTCGTAGCCCCACCTCGCCATCAATGCCTCGCACGAGAATGCGATCGTACCGCCCACGCCGCACAGGAATATCAATCATCCACTCAAAATAATCGTCTTGCCACACCTCATAGGACTCGAACCGATAGCCTAACGTCTCGAACCAGCCTTTCATCTGCTGGGCGAGGGCAAACGCTCTGCACTGACTTTCCTGAAACTGGCGCTCTTGAATGGCTGCGGGAGTGGCGATCGCTCCGAGATCCCCGTTAAGGGTTGCTTCAGGCAACACTGGATGGATTTGAGCCGCCAACCGTGCCATCTCAGTCCGCATTCCTTCCAACGTTGGCAGCCGATGCAGCCGCTCTTGAATGCTGCCAATTTGCTGATGCAGAGAATCAAGCTTCTGATTCGCCAGAACTTCAGCAGGCGTGCGGGTGCGCTTGGCAACTTCAATAAAAACCGCCGCAAACTGATAAAATTCCTGTCGGGCATCAATGCCAAGCGCCTGGATTTGCTCACCCAAGCTGTGCCCAGAGAGAAAAGCCTCGCCTTCCTTAAGCAACAGACTGGGATTATTCTGATCTAACGCTTTGCGGAAAATCTCTTGAATCTGGGCTTGGCGGAACAACTCCAATACGGGCTTAGGCTTGCCGATGCCGTATTCCACCAGGGTGTATTGATAGACTGCCGTAAAGTCAGCCGGTGGATGGTCTGGGTCTAGGTTCAGTTGCTTCAGCAGCTTGATTACAACTTCACTGCGCTGGAGCTTATTTTGAACCATTGGACTCGCGAAACCTACAATGATGTCAATCAACTTAGCTAACTCAAGCACGGTCTCTCTCCTCCAGATTCAGCGCAGTCCAGTGAACACTTAATCGCTATTATCCAAATCTTGCAGCAAAAGCAGGTAAATTAGTCAGATTTGCCTAATCTCAGCACTAGACTTTCCCAACCCGCCGCCGCCGCGCAGCTTGTACTAGCTTTACTCGATAGGGATCAGCATCCTTCCGCCACATGACTCGATGCCCCTTCAATTCTGCACAGTGCTCTTCCAAGCATTTTAGCCACCCCTGGCGATCGCGAATCTTTTCCCAATCTGCTAACAATCCCCAATCCTCTTCCTGCAGAGTCAACTTGGCAAACTTTCCATAGAGCGGATAATCTGACATGACCAGTAGTTCCTTCTGGTGCAGCACAGGTGGATTGTCATCTGGATCATAGTCTCGGTAGTTGACACGCAAATCTCTGAGATCAACTTGCATCCTGGTATGGAGAATAGGATGGGGATCAGCATCGAAACCTGGATAGACCAGGTAAGAGATTTTGGGTTTGCGGAAATGGAACTTGATCACATTTGCCTCTTCAGGGCGACCGATTGTGCGAGAGGCGCAACCCTCGTAGAGGCGGAGCAAGGGATCAAGGGCTTCGATCGCCGACACATGTACCCAAAGCGAATCTGGCAGCTTTTTCCCAATCGGACTGGTTTGACAACGAGTGCTGATGATCTCTAAATTGCCAAGGCTCAATAACATTAAATCCGCTGCGGCACAGGCTTGCTGATAGCCACCAAACAGAGATTTGATGTCGTTTCGCACGGCTGAGGAAATCTCTCGCAGTTTGGGGCGACGGCTGAAATGGCTAAGGGCGAGGTACACCAGTAAATCATGGCGGCGCTTGTCGGCGATCGCATCCCATTCCTGAACGTTGGTCGCCTGCAAAACCACCTGGAAGGCTTTGCGGAGCGTGCCAAATTCTGCTTGGAGAGGGGTAAAATCTTGGCTTTCATCCGCAAGAGGCAAGCGTCCGCGATCGCTGACAAATGCTATCAGGGGAGTCAGAAGCTCCTGGTATTCCTCAAATCGCCGGATGCTAGCTTTGACTCTGGGTGTGGTAGTGCGCGAGCGAAACCGGGAAGCCCGAAAGCTCTGTGCCTGTGCCTCATCTCGAAACACGAAATAGATACCCAGCGCGATCGGAATCGCATCGACTCCCAAAACCTGATTGATGTAAACCTTTAGTTCTTCCTGCTCATAATTCTTCTGAAAGGTATTGCGGCGCGTAATCACACCATCGCCATAAATGACCGTGCCGCGAATGCGGTCTTCGATCAACACCTGTGCTGCGACAATTAACACTTTCTGGGTCAGCGCCCAAGCATTAATCAATGCCTCTCGTCGCTCCGCTGGGTTTTCGATCACGTTAATGACATAGCCTAAGTTGACAATATCGGCAGAGATACAAGGGGTGTCAGGCCGATAATGTGGGTCCCAACCGGAACCGGAAAAGCCTTGTTCTGCAATACACTGGACATCGCCGCCATGCCCACAGCCGTAATCAAAGAATGTGGTCTCTCGTGTAAATAGCCCTGATTCCAACGCCGACCGAACAGGTTTGGAGAGGGTAGTACGAACTAGGGCAGCTTTGTGGCGATCGATTTTGGGTGGAGTTCGATTAGACGAAGCTCGGAGCGGACAAGCCAGCCGATGACCATGCAGTTCAACTTGGTAAGTCTCCAATCGCTGCTGCCAGCCTAAGCGTGTCCCAATCTCGCGGGAATTATTCAGTAGTCCTAAACTATCCTGCTGTCGCGTCAGTTCGGCAAAGTCTCTGTAGCGAGGATGGCTGGGCGTAACAAAGGTTTCTTTACGATGTAGCACGGGTGGATTAGGGGTATCCCGATAATCACGACTGCCAACCTGCCGTGTACTAAGGTCTACTTGGATACTTTGCTCAAGGGCGGGGTGGGGGTCAGTCTCAAAGTCTGGGTAGAACAGGTAAGAAATTTTGGGTTGAGCCGTGCTGAATTTAATCAGCGTTGGTGTAATCGGCTGTTGTAGATAGCGTCGGGCAGATTGCTCATAGGTTTGCAGCATTGGGTCAAGGTTGGGCAAGGCAGAAACGTGAACGTAAAATGCACCCAATAGTCGCTTACCGATAGCACTGCGATCGCAACATCTGACCATTTCAGCAAATTGCTGCTCGATCGTCTCGATCGTCTCTGAAGCAAACGCTATCAGTTCTACGCCATCCACAATGCTTCCCCCCAGTTGCTTAGAATCAGCATAGGGCATTGGTCTAGTCAAGGCAGAGAGAAAAGTTCCAGTACATGTATACTAACGATGAAGCATCAATCCTACCTAGTGCGTAAGACAACATCGCAACTCGTTTTGCCGCTAAATCTGGTGTGATGCTCAAGATTCTGTTACTGTTAAGAGCCACTGGGAGGATAAGAGGGCGAGTCATGAGAACCCTGAGTTTGTTTGAAGAAGAGCGCCTGACGTTGCCGAAGAGCATTGAGCTATCGGTAGAATCGTTACGATACTATGGCTCTCTTTACAAACACTGGGCGATCGCCTTTTCTGGTGGCAAAGATTCATCGGCAACGGTCACGCTCGTTGCCCATCTGATTGAAACAGGGCAAATTCCTAAGCCTGATAGTCTCACTATTCTCTACGCCGACACGCGCCAAGAATTGCCGCCGCTCCACACGAGTGCGCTTAATATCTTGGCTGCCCTGCGCGATCGCCTTCACCCCCTTTTTAACGAAGGCTGCTTCTCAACTCGTGTCGTTCTGCCTGAGTTGGATCACCGTTATTTTGTCTATATGTTGGGTCGAGGTGTACCGCCGCCTTCTAATACGTTCCGCTGGTGTACACCCAAGCTGAAGGTGATGAGCATGGAGCGGGAACTAGAGGCATTGGGTCAGGAGCGAGGGGAGAAGTTCTTGATGCTGACGGGGATACGGATTGGCGAAAGTGCTGCTCGTGATCAGCGCATCGCCGTAAGCTGTACCAAAGATGGTGGCGAATGCGGACAAGGCTGGTTTCAACATTCGTCTTCGGGTGCGATCGCGGACAAACTGGCTCCAATCGTTCATTGGCGGGTTTGCCATGTTTGGGACTGGTTGCTTCAGGCGGACTTAGAGCTTGGATTCCCGACGTTTGAGATTGCCAAGGTCTATGGGCAGGATGTGTCTGATGGTGAGGAGCCTATCAACGCGCGAACAGGCTGTATCGGCTGTCCCTTGGTTCAGCATGATGCAGCACTCGATCGCGTGATTGCTCAGCCAGAGTGGGCGTACCTGACCCCGTTGGAGAAACTAAGACCCTTATATTCAGAAATTAAAAAGCCACAGTATCGTCATCGTAAGCATGGAGAGGTCAACAAAGATGGTTCTCTGTCAGCCAAACAGAACCGATTAGGACCACTACATTTGGATGCCCGTCGTTGGATGCTAGAGCAAGTTCTGGGGATTCAGGAAGAGGTAAATAGCGCAGCGCGATCGCTTGGCAAACCAGAACTCAGCCTCATTAACACTGAAGAACTGACGCGAATTGAGGAACTGATTGCTGCAAACACTTATCCTGAGCGATGGGATGGGACGGAGCATCGAGGTGATGAGTGGCTGCCACAAATTTTGCCAGATGGTAGTATTCAAAATCTCTTATTTAATGATTCTGAATTTGATTACGTTGGATGAGTCTCCATGCCTCGCATTTATTTGGATGTTTGCTGTTTCAACCGCCCGTTTGACAACCAAATACAGTCGCGGATTCGGGTAGAGACTGAAGCTATCCTGGCAATTTTGGAGCGCTGCGAAACAGGTGTATGGGAACTGATTATTAGTGAAATGGTTGAAACTGAGGTGGCTCAAATCACTGATCAAGAGCGATGGCAAAGGATTGACGGAGCTTTGCTGATGGCGCGATCGAATATTATGGTGAATGACAAGGTTGAAAGTCGAGGTAAGGATCTGCAAAACTTGGGTTTCCAAGGGTTTGATGCCCTTCATCTTGCCTGTGCTGAAATTGCTCAAGCCGATGTTTTTTTATCAACAGATGATCGATTATTGAGAAGAGCGGCTCGGTATAACAACTCCCTTACTGTAGTTGTAGATAATCCCGCTACATGGCTGATTACAACCCTTCAAGCAGGAGAAGATAATGACCCCAATGGAGCTTAGACGACAAGGTTTGGCGGCACTTTGTAAGGAACTTGATTACGTCGGCATGGTACGCTTTCTCAGCCAGTTCGATGCAGGAAGTGGCGACTATACGAAAGAGCGGCACCAGTGGCAAGATGGGCAGACTGTGGCAGATATAATGGCGCAAATTAAGGAGCGTCGCAATCAAGCGTAGTTTATTACAAAGTGTGAAGGAGACTTATGGAGAAGCAAACTATTGCTCAGGCAGCGATTGAGATCTTAAAGGAAGCCAAGCAACCCATGACTGCAGCAGAAATTACCCAGGCAATTCTTGATAAAGGGCTATATAGCTTCAACACAAAAGATCCAAGAGCAATGGTACGTGGGGCAATCGAGCGACGCTGCGAGGGGGGAAGTCCAAAAACTACGGTTGCTCCAACCTACTTTGAAAAAAAATCTGAGGGCAAATATTCGCTGAAGTAGTCGTCCTGAGAATTGCCTGAAAGAGTAACTACTCAGAGGGGGGGCAGAAAATCAAAAAGCCTTGTCCCGCCTATTTTTCAAATGATTATATAGAAAACTTGATTCTCAATTGGCGTGAAAATTAAATCCTTATTGAGAATCAGTGATTTTCTAGAGTTTGGAAAAATATTCTTGAACGCTATGGATAGCGGCTAAAGTCTTCGGAATTCCAAGTCTAGTGCCTGAGTAGTTACCTCTACAGTTGATAAGTTAGCCCCGATCGCCCCCCAGATCACGCACTATCTAACTTTAAGCGATCGCCCTCAAGCAAAAAGCTTCTGCCTGAGCAAGAGGCGATCCTTGTTTCAAGCCATAATTGGTAATAATTAAGTGATCTTCGAGGTATGGAGTATTCTATGACGACTCGACTAGAAGTTGAATCTGCGATTAAGCAATTACCAGAAAGTGAAGTTCGTAACCTTGCGAAATGGCTCCAAGAATACCTTGATGATGCGTGGGATAAGCAAATTGAATCAGATGTAGCATCAGGAAAATTGGATCGTCTAATTGCTCAAGCAGAGACAGATATTGCAGCTAATAACGTGAGAGATCTCAATGAATTCCTTCACGACGGCTGATTTTTGGAAAGCGTATGCTGAGTTGTCGCCCGACATAAAAGAGCAAGCGCAGAAAGCTTACCGCCTTTGGCCAGAAGATCCACTCTATCCCTCTTTACATTTCAAGAAAGTTGGTCAGAATCTTTGGTCTGCTCGTATCAGTGGCGGGTATCGAGCGTTAGCTTTGAAAAAGGATAACGATTATTATTGGTTTTGGATTGGTGATCACGGTAAATACGAGAATTTTCTGAATTAGGAGTCTCGCTTATATAACTCGTACTTTTCAAAGTGCAAAAGCCTTGCAAGAAGCTACTGCCATGAAAAGATTCGGATAGGTTATTTCTGCGAGACTCCTTAGGCGATTGTGCTTTGCTTGAGAAGTTGCCGATCGCGCTCAATTGATTGTTGCAACGCTACCAGTTCTAGCATCTGTTGCTGCAAATCCTCGACCTTGCGCTTAAAGGGATATCGCCGCTCTAGAGCTGCCCGTGCTAGCGGCTCTTTGCCTTGTTTGAGGGCAAGTTGGGCGGCGCGTTGCCAGGTATCCCTTTCTTTTTGGGCTTGGGTGATCTGGGTTTGAATGTCGGAGTGGGCGATCGCCAGATTCCCCAGCGCCAACCGAAATTGCTCCATCGCTGCGACTGGGTTGCCCTGTGCCTCGTGTTCAACAAACCCTCGATCAAACTGCTTCAACAGTCCTACGTCTAACCCAGCAAGCTGGATACATTCACTTTGTCCAACCTTGCACCAAGTTGCAAAGTGTTCGCAGTTGTTAGTCAGCAAGATATATCGCCGTTCGCCCAACCGACTTTCGGCACGCTCAATGACGACATCAGGCACGTAAGAGGTAGTGTAATGTTTGGTATAGACAGGTTTTCCCTGAGCAAAAGTTTCGTAAGAAGTCCTGCTGATCTCTGCTTCGCCAGGCTTGTAATAGTGAATTACTGTACCGTCGCCGCAGTCAATTCCATGATGTTGATATAGGCTATCCAGTCCCGCTAAGGGGCGCATTACATAGATTTGGTCGCCGCGCATGAGTTAAGGATGAAATAAAGTGATAATTGCACTCTAATACCCTACAACGCCGACGCTTAGAACGGGCAATTATCAATCAATCTTTAGCTCCTAATCACATCACTCAAGCGAGAAGCTCCGAGGGTGTTTAGTCCGCTGGCTTGTGCCATGTGGTAGGCACAGCCGCAGCGGATGAACAAGCCATCAGAACCGGGAGGCAGACTAGAGATGGTGTTGCTAACGGGACTAGCTTTAGAGAGGGAAAAAGGCTCGGCAGCACCGTAATTAACATTCCAGCCAATATCGCGCAGAGAGGCGATCGTCAGTTGGCTAAGGGGAATTTTAATGCCTGTGCCTTCTGCTTCGGGGGTGAGCAATTCGTTACCCAAAACGGCTTCGCTCCAGTGCCCATAGATCGATTTCCCGGCGGAATCTTTATCTTTAGAGAGGGGGATAGCGGTGGGGGTAGTGCCTGTCAAATCGCCGTAGGCAATGCCCGCGTAGCTATCGGCGACGTAGGTATCGTTTTTGGTGTTGATTAAGTTGCGTCCATCATTTTCCCAAAGTGTGCCGATGCCTAGCACATGGGCAAACTCGTGGGTGAGGATGGCGGTTAAGTATTCGGGATTGCTGTTGAAGGTGTTGGCGTATTTGGTGTTGATGCGGACTCTGCCTGTGGTAGGCATCCACTTATTAGTTTTATCGGGAATGCCCTGCTTGTTGGTGGCAGCAGCGTACCAGTTATCGGTGTTCGATTCGCCAATTACATCGACATCTAGGGTGTGGGTGCCGTTGAAGCTGCTGTAGGAAATTACGTTTTCCCAAACCTTTGCCGCTTGGGCGATCGCCCCCCTGACGCTATTGTTAATGCTCCCTAATCCTTCTCCAAAATTTAGCCGAATTGAAAACTGTTTGTCATCACTTGCAGCCGCTGTAAAGTTTGTATTGACGCTGTAATTGGCGGTTTGATTGTTGTAGTTCATCACTTGCAACAAATAATTACCCGTTCCGACAAATTTACGAATGGACTCATTGGCTGTGCCGCGCTCCCACTGCCAAGCCAAAACTTCGCCCTGATCGATCGCCCCGTTATTATTGGTATCTTGCACCAATCGCACATCGGCATCGCCTGTTAATCCTGTTAAATCGGCAGTAAACACACCCGATTGATTAACGTTAAAGCCGTAAAGATTGCTGCCCTTTGTCGCGCTCACTTGACCCGACTGTGAAAAGATGGGTGAACTCTGCGTACCGCCAGAATTACCGCTGGAATTACCGCTGGAATTACTGCTGGAGTTACTCGGCTGATTGCTCGGTGTTGGGCTAGGCGAGACCACTCCTGAACTATCTGCCGCCATTGCAAGCGTGTACTTTACGCGCGACGAAAACGGAGACACTTGAACAACATAAGTCCCAGCATTTAATTTCTGCCGAATCGACTCATTCGATCGCCCGTTGGTTGAAGATCTTGCTAGTTCATCGCCATTTTCATCCAACAGCATTAAGTCGGCATCTCGACGCAGATCGCGCAGTGATAAATCGATCGCGCCATCGGTTGCTAAGTTAATTTGGTAAAAGTCCTGGCGATCGCTTCTACCGCCTACTCGTTGCCGAACTGTTCGCTGGGCACCGCTCAGGGTTCCGGCATCTAGCGCCTCACTCAGGTCATTACCCGCATCGATCGCCTGTCCTGCACCCTTCAGGTTAAGTTTGTAGCGAGCGTTGCCCTCAGTCGCTACCTGGATGTAGTAATCGCCCGACTTCAATCGACTATCAAAGGCTTGCTTGCGGTTATCCTTCGCCCGTTTCAGCTCCGAGCCATCTGCCTTGAGAAGCTGCAAGTTAGATTGACCGCTGACCTGATCAAGAGAAAATTTGAGCCGACTAGAGCGATTGAGGCTAAATCGATAGAGCTGGTTAGTGCTGCCTTGGCTGCGATAGTCTGCTTCTCCGTTGAGGTTGCCAATGTTTTGGGCGTTGCTGAGGGCTTTGGGGGCGTTGCGCGGTTGCATAAAGACTTCCTGTGGGAGAACATGGGCGCGACAAATAAGGGCGATCGCCGCCACGATTGATGTGCTTTTAGTAAATGACTGGCGATCGCCTTTTGAGTTCCGCGATCGCATTTGCTCTGATGGTGGCTTAGCGATCGCGTTGAGTCATCCTCGATTGAGCCAGTTTCTCAATTGAGTCATTTCAGCAAACAATTCTCTAGTTCAGAATATTGAGCAAAAGAGCCATCTACACTGGCAAGCTTCGCTCCATATTCTAAAGTCGTCGCAATAATCAGGCGATCGAACGGATCTTTGTGAACCGGAGACAAGTCAACGGCAAGAGCAGCGATCGCCTCAGTCAGTGGAAATAACTCAACTCCCGCAGGTGTCAAAGCCTCATGAAACCATTCTTGCGCAGTGGAGGGAAGCCCAATACGACCCTTTTGATGAGCTAGGGGAGTAGCAATGAAATAACGTCCCGATCCGCCCCCTAAATCCCCCAATTCTGGGGGACTTCCGAGCCTTTCAAAGTCCCCCAGAATTGGGGGATTTAGGGG
>Ga0335397_10011200_pt1 | contig 11066 bp, 8 predicted proteins | sample MAT04_FD_205740 | JGI IMG/M metagenome (GOLD analysis project Ga0335397, IMG submission 205740) | Freshwater microbial communities from Lake Fryxell liftoff mats and glacier meltwater in Antarctica - MAT-04 (spades assembly) (version 2) ...
CTTCCCCTTTGCCAGGTTGCTGGACGAATTCCGGATTTCTCCGGACGGCAAACAGGTAGCCATCTCGCTTAACCGTGAAATGTACGTGGTGCCGTTTGACATCGACAAATTAAAATCTGTGGGCGGCAGGGACGGCCTGATTGCCATGAAGGGCTGCCTGAATTCAACCGGCAACACACAGGCAGCGATCCATCTTAAAGACTTCCGCTGGAGCAAGAATAGCAAGTACGTTGCCTGGCTATTTGAAGGTGGTGGAGCGGCGGGCAGGGCGACGGAAGATATCATCCGTATCGTGGATATCAGCTCGTGCGATCCGAAAAAGCTCAATATGATGGATGAATTTCCTGGAACGCGTTTTACACCCGAGGGATACTCGTCAAAATCAATCTTGCCCGATTTTGACTGGGATGGCAAAAACCTGTTCCTGATGAATACCTTTGACCGTAATAACGGCTGGGGGTTCATGTACAGCTACACAGAAGAACTGCATCAGGGCACCCAGGAAAACCCCGTTTCCAGCACGAAATCGCGCTGTTGTTATCGGGATGCACGCTGGAGTCCAGACAGCACCCACGTTATCTTTGCCTTTCAGAGCAAGGACAAGCCCAATGCAACCGTGCAGTTCTACTATATTCCAGTCAACTCGATCCGGGCACAATTCGACCCGACACCCATCCCCCTGCCGGATGGCTTTTATACCGATGTAAGGCAAGCGCCGCAATTTGCTCTGCGCATTGCGCAGCCGTAAAACCAGACAAGCAGGTTCTTAAAAATGTCGTTGCCAGAAGCTTTAGCTCTGCGCAACGACATTTTTGTAACCAATCAAGAACAGGCTGTTTGCCTGGATTGGGCCCGGGTTATCACCCCAAAAAGCAGGTGAAATGCGGGCGGAAAGTCAAGGAAGATTTAAAGAATAGTACATTCGTCTATGTTTTTTGTATGCGCGTCTATTCTCATGCGCAAACAATAGGATGATAATAGGATGATAGAGTGAATGGTGATGGCTGCCATTTCGGGGAATTGCCGGTAAGCACCAGGGGAAGTGCAGCCAGTTATGGAGCAGGGTCTTTCTTAATTTTTTTCTACCGGGGCGGCAGCCTACAGGGGCACCTGCCGCCGGGGAAGACCCTGCACCATGTTTATCCAGTGCAAATTGTTCGACAATTCCATTGTTTCAACAAAATTTGTGTACAACTTGCTGGTTATAACTGGCTCACGATCTGCTTGACCAGCCCCGGTCCGGTATAGATCAAGCCGGTGTAGACTTGCACCAGGGTTGCACCCAGGTCCAGCTTGCGCTTTGCATCCTGCGCATTCATAATGCCGCCCACACCGATCACGGGAATCTTACCGCCAACCCTTTGCACAACACGGGACAAAAAAGCGTCACTGAGCGTGGTGAGCGGCCGACCGCTCAAACCGCCGGTTTCTTGCACCAGAGGCCCGGGGCGCAGCCCATCGCGCGCCAGGGTGGTATTGGCGGCAATGATGCCATCCATACCCGTGGACAGAATTACATCGACCGCATCATCCAGCTCGGATTCGCTCAAATCGGGGGCCAGCTTGACCAGCAGCGGCAGGGATTTTTCCCAGCGCTTCTGTTCGTGAATGCGCTGGGCCTGCAGTTGGGTCAGCAAAGATTGGAGCGCCGCGCGCCCCTGAAGGTTGCGCAATCCCTGCGTATTGGGCGAACTGACGTTGATCGTGAGGTAATCGGCTAGAGGCGCAAAACTTTGCAACAAGGCAAGATAATCATACGCGGCCTGCTCATTAGGGGTGTCCTTGTTTTTACCCAGGTTAACCCCGAGCATGGCGGCCTGCTGGTTTCGCCTGAGACGTGCCTTGCGGTATGGAATGCCAATGAGCCATTCCTGAAAATCCCTGGCCAGCGCGGGGTTAAGGCGCATCTGCATGTATTCGCTGCCCAGGCTTGGGAAACCCATGCGGTTAATCACTCCCTCATCATCCACCAGACGAAAGACGCGCGGAGCGGGGTTGCCGGGTTGAGGGCGCAGCGTGACTGTGCCGATCTCGATATGACCAAACCCGAGCGCCGAAAGGCCCGCCACGGCAATCCCGTCCTTATCATATCCAGCCGCCAGCCCCACCGGGTTCTTGAACTTCAGGCCAAAGGCTTCCACGGGTTTGGACGGCGCGGAATACAGCCTCTCCAACAGCCAACGCGCCGGCGGCAGCAGACCCGCCGTACGGACAAGCTGCAGGGTAAGGCTGTGGGCGGTTTCAGGCTCAAGTTTGAACAGAAGGGAACGGATGGATTGATACACGATTTTTATGCTTTCTCTTACTCAAAATAGGCCCGACGCTGCGCGTCAATGACATGCGCAAAGACCTCATCCAGAATTCTCTGGTTGGTGCGGTTTTCGGAAAGCGGGGGCAGGCATTGCGGGTCAAAAAAATCGACCGCCAGCGATTCCATACTGGTGGCAGCCTGACCACCGGTGATGCTGCACAAAAATACCAATTTGTAAAAATGGTGAAACTCGAGCGGATCGAGGCGGTTGCCGTCATAGATACCAACCAGCTTATCCACGCGCACAGTAAAGCCACTTTCCTCCCATACTTCGCGGGCAGCCATCTCGGCGGGTGAATCACCAAGATCACACCAACCACCCGGCATGGACCATCTCCCGTCCAAAACTTCTTTTACCAGCAGAATTTTGCCGGCGCGCATGATCGCGGCGCGCACATCCACTTTGGGCGTAGCATAGCCAGCCTGCATGGAAAAATTCTGCAAAACAGATTCCAGCGCAAGCCCGGACTGGCTCGCGATTATTTCAGCAGAGATCTCTTGCAGGCGTTTGTAGCGGGCGATGTCAAAATTACCGGTGGAGTACGCCAGGCCCGCCTGAGAAATTGAATATATTTCGCGCGCCCAGTCAAACCAGACAGGGTTATCTGGCATTTGCCACCATCAGCCCTGTACCAAAAAAGCGCGAGTGGCATCGATTTGTGCTTTCTCAACCTGCTCAGACTGCTCCCAGTAATCCAGAAGCTCCGAAATTGTCAGGACTGCATACAGGTTACAGCCCGCCTGGGCCAGCGACTGCTTCGCGCCTGACTGCCGGTCGACCAGCACGACCACATCATTTACCAGCAGCCCGGCAGCCGTCAGTTTTTCAATCGCTTCAAACTTGCTGCCGCCTGTGGTGGCAAGATCGTCAATCACCACCACCGTTTCACCTGCATGATACTCGCCTTCAATCTCGGCCTTTGTACCGTAGGTCTTGACTTCTTTACGCGGATAGATCATTGGATAATTGCCTGCCAGCGAGATCGCTGTGGCGATAGGGATGGCTGCGTAAGGCAAGCCTGCAAGGCGCACAAAATCCAGGTCTTTCAGCAAGGGCAGATAGGCCGCCCCCACCTGCGCGAGCAGCTTGGGATAGGTGATGATCTGGCGCAGATCAATGTATATAGGCGAAACCAGCCCCGATTTAAGCGTGAACTGGCCAAACTTGATACACCCGGCGGCCAGGAGACCATCCGCCAGTGCAGAGAGTGGACCATTTTGAGAAATTTCTGCCATTTTTTCTCCCTGGATCAGTGCTGGATCTGGTGCTGGATATAGATGATCTGGTCGCGCAAATCAGCCGCGGCCTCGGTGGGGTCGGCCGCGCGCGAGATGGCACGCGAAACCGGCAGCAGCATGCCCTTGCCGTCTGCACGAAGCCCGGCATGTAATGCGGTCTGCAAGTCGCCGCCCTGTGCGCCAACACCAGGCGCGAGGAACCACAGCCCTGGCGCGGCGCTACGCACCCGGCGCATGGCCTCCGGATGCGTAGCACCGACGACCAGACCGATATTGTTTTTGGTGTTCCACTGGGCAGCCAGGCGGGCAACCCGCTCATAAAGCAGCTCACCATCTGCCAGCGCAACATCCTGAAGATCGCCGCTGCCCGGGTTGGAGGTCTTGCACAGCAAAAAGACACCGCGCTCGGAATTGACGATGAATGGGTCAATCGAATCCTTGCCCAGGTACGGGCTGAGGGTAATACAGTGCGCGCCCAGGCTTTCAAAGGCCGAATGAGCATAGGCTTCGGCAGTCGATGAAATATCGCCGCGCTTGGCATCCAGGATAACCGGGATCAGGGAGCCCATGCGCTCTGATTCATGCTTGACTGCCGCGATCACCTGAGCGAGCGCGCTCCATCCCGGCGCGCCAAACTGCTCAAAAAATGCGACATTAGGCTTGAAAGCCGCCGCATAGCGTGCGGTTTTTTTGACCAGGTTGAGGCTGAATTCCAACGCAGACTCAGCATCCGGGTGGCGCAGGTCAGAGACATGCGGATCCAACCCTATGCACAGCAGGGAGGTGCAGTCGTCCACGCGTTTTTCGAGAAAGGAGAAGAAAGATTCCATGATTGGCCTATTAACTCAGGCTTTGCCCAATACCATTGCCAGCAGCGCCATACGCACATACAGGCCGTATTCCATCTGGCGGAAATAGGCCGCGCGCGGATCATCGTCAAAGTCCACGCTGATCTCACCCACCCTGGGCAGCGGATGCATCACGATCATTTCCGGCTTCGCGGCTTTCATAATTTCGGGATCAATCACAAAGGCGCCCTTGACGCTTTCATAAACGGCTTGATCTTCAAAGCGTTCTTTTTGAACACGGGTCACATACAACACATCTGTTTCTGGCAGTACTTTTTCCAACTGACCAAACTCGGCCTGGATGATGCCTTTCTCGCCGACTTCAGCCATCACTTCGGCGGGCATGCGCAAAATCTCTGGCGAGACATAATTTAACTTTATGCCCTTAAAGTTTGAGAGCAGGCGCGCGAGCGAATGCACCGTACGCCCATATTTCAGATCACCCAACATCGTGACCGACAGATGATCGAGACGCCCCAATTCTTCCATAATCGTAAAAGCATCCAGCAATGCCTGGGTGGGATGTTCACCCACGCCGTCACCAGCGTTAATGATGGGTTTACGCGCATATTTGGCTGCCAGCGCCGCCGAACCGGTTTCGGGGTGACGCAGCACGATCACATCGGCGTAACACTCCAGCGTACGAATAGTGTCTGGCAGGCTCTCGCCTTTCGAAACCGACGAATACTTGACTTCGCTGATGGGGATAACGCTGCCGCCCAGGCGTTCCATTGCCGCCGTAAAGGAGGAGGATGTACGGGTGGAGGGCTCATAGAAAAGGTTGGCTAAAATTTTGCCCTTAAGTAGGTCAAATGTACCGATGCGCTCAACCATGCCGCGCATTTCGTGCGCAACGCCAAACACATACTGCAAGTCGGCATGGCTAAACTGTTTGACCGATAAAATATCCTTGCCATACCAGGGGGCTTTCTTTTCATCTCCAAAAGGCAAGTGGGGATTTTTGGGGGGGGGGGGCATATTTCTCTCCTTTTTTGAATGGTTAATTGTCTTCTTGTCTTTTTTATACAGAGAGACTTCCGCCGTCTCACAAACGGGGAAGCCGGACCATAATTTGCGCTCTAATTTTCGTCTTTATTATACAACGCGCCCAACCATATATGTTTGCAAGAGCGGGCCGGGACGTTTTAACGTTCACCGGCTCGCGACACATGCTGTCAAATCTTTAAAACACTTTTCGCAAATACGCCCATCTCATCAAACGTGGGGCGGTTTTCAGGGATCATCCTTCCGAGAGCCTGCCAGACGTGCCACATACCGTTCCAGATTTTCAATTCCACTTTCACACCCGCGCTGCGGGCAGTTTCAGCCAACAGGAAGGCATCATCCAGCAATATTTCATCGCTGCCGACCTGAATAAACAGGGGCGGGAAACCTTCAAAATTGCCATGGACTGGAGAAACCAGCGGGTTGTCGAGATTAGCATCAATGGTGTATGCCAGGGACCATTCGCGCAGCACATCAGTATTTAGAACGACCTCGCTCCTTGCTTTGGTGGTGTGCGTCTGACCTCTCAGCGCCAGATCTGCCCAGGGCGAAAAACACATGACTCCCGCGGACAGGGCAATCTGCTGCTCACGCAGTACCAGGGTGGTCGCGATACTCAGCCCTCTGCCGGCCGAATCGCCTGCAATGAGAATATCTTCCGCAGCACAGGTGTTTGCCAGTAACCAGTGGTAGGCCTTGACGGCGTCATCCAGTGCGGCCGGAAAAGGATGTTCGGGAGCGAGGCGGTATTCTGGCACCAGCACCATTGCGCCTGCACATTCAACCAACAGGCCGCACAACATGCGGTATGTTTCAGCGAACCGGTGACATACCCGCCGCCGTGTAGATACAGGATCACTTTCTGCTGCCCACCCGACGCAGGAATGATCCACTCGGCGCGCAGCCTGTCAAACTCAACCGGCTCAACCCTGGTACCCGCCGGCAGACCGCTCAACAGCCTGGCATTTTGTTTCCCGCTTGCGCGGTGTTCTTCGATCGACATGCACTTGCCTTTAATTAAGCGTTTCAGAACTGCACGCCAGAAGTATGCTTGTAAACTTAGTGACATAGAACCCTCAGCTTTTTTTCAACTGATCATAAAACATTCATCGCAAACCACAGATCAAGAAGAGAAAACTGAATATAGTATTTCTTTCGGCGCATGCGTGCGCTGTGGAGAATTGTCTTACAGCTCGCGGATATTTTTACCGAACCCCGGAGCAGCCATCACCTCACCGTCCTTAAAGGCTTCAGCGCCGCGCAGCACCACACGCGTCACACGACCCTGCACCTTCCACCCTTCGAAAGGCGTCCAACCGCAGCGCGAGTGCAATTCTGCCGCCCGGATCTCGTAGAGGGCATTTTCATCCACTTCCACCCAGGTTTCGGGCTGCTCTGGCAGGTGAAAAATCCGGCGCGGGTTGGTGACCAACTTTTCAATAAGCTGTTCAAGCGTCAGGCGGCGCTCCTGAACAGCGGTCAGCAGCAAGGGCAGCATAGTCTCCAAACCGGGGAAGCCCGGGGGTGGATTTTCGCCGTCTTTTTCGGCCAGCGTGTGCGGGGCGTGATCAGTGGCGAAGCAGTCAATTACATCCAGGTTTTCCCAGAGGGCCTGGGCATCCTGCGCGGTTGCGAGACGCGGACGAACCTCGCTGCGGCCGCCTGATAAGCCATCTCCGCAGCAATCGCCTGCTGCTGATAGCGGCAGACCGCCTTCGGCCAGAAACAAGTGGTGGGGGCAGACCTCGCAGGTCACTTTAATGCCGCGCTCTTTGGCGGCCTTGATCAGCAGCACCTCTTCACGCAGCGAGATGTGGGCAATATGGATGGGCTTATCGTACAGATGCGCCATAAGGATGGCCGCCCCCATCGAACGGCTCTCGGAGTGGGTCACAATTGGCGTAGTGCCCGGCCAGCGCGAAAAATGCTGCATCCAGAGCGTCATATCATCCAGGCGCAGTTGCCCAAAGGTCGCATCCAAATACATCTTCAGGGCTGCGGCGCGTGGAGCCAGGGTCGCAACCGCGGCGGCATTATCTGGACCCGCACCCACAAATTGAGCGTAATCGCAGCGTGCCTTGCGGCTGGCAGATTGCAGAACAGCCTCCAGGGTATCTTCATCAAAAATTGGCGGGCGCGTATTTGGCATGGCCAGCACCAACGTCACCCCACCGGCCAGTGCACTGGCTGTGCCGCTGTCGTAGTCTTCCTTGTGGGTGGCACCGGGCTCGCGCAGATGCACATGCGGGTCGATCAGGCCGGGAAGTTTTAGCATGGATTAGAACCTCCAGTTTCGGGCACAGGTAAAGGGCATGGAAAGGGGATTGGAGCGTTTTAAAACGTCCAATCCCCAGTATAGTTCTTTTCAGCGAAAGCGTTATTTATCGCCGCGGACTGCAGGGGCTTTGAAGATCAGGAAGATCGAGTTGACGAAAATACCCATTATGGCCGCGAAAACAATCGCGGGAATGCCGTTGGGGAACAGGAAAGGCACATTGAAGGGGAACACCCCGTTGGGCAGTACCAGGTTGCCGCCAATACCGCAGATCAAAATGATCGCGCCAACTGCCAGCTGCTTGGGGTCAAACAGGTTGACCTTTTCAGATTGGATGAGGGCAACACCCTGCATACCGATGATCCCGAACAGGTAAATGCCCAGGCCGCCCTGCACCGCAACGGGCAGCGTGTTTACCAGAGCAACCAGCTTGGCAAAGAAACCGAGCACAATTGCCATGCCGCCCGCAACCATGAGGACTGCCGTGGAGTAGTTGCGCGTGATCGCCATCAAAGAGTTGTTTTCACCGTAATTGGTACCGGCCGAACCGCCCAGGAAACCCACCACCAGGTCATCCGCGCCATCTGCAACGAGGTTGAGGCCAATCAATTCTTTAATGTTATAGGGCTTGCGGCCCATTTCACCCGCGAGGTCATCAATGTAAAGACTCATCTGGTAGAGGTGCGCGGTTGATTCGGGCACGGTGGCAATGAAGATCAGGGCAATAGAGAGAGCCATGCCCCAGGCATTCGGGTCTGTAAATGCCGGGAAGGTCCAGTGCGGCGCAGCAATCCAGGGTGCAACCGCCACGGCGTCAAAGCTAACCAGGCCAAAGGGGATGGCGACAATGTAACCGAAGATCGCGCCAAGCAAAATCGGCAGCATGCCGATGAGGCCTTTGCCCTGCAAATAAACCGAGAACAGGATGGTGGCGATCAAGGTCAGGAAGGCCACGCTCCAGAACTTCCATGCAATTTCTGCGGCAACACCAATCGACATGCCGCCAGCATTATTCAGGGCTGCACCGGCCAGAGCCACACCAATCACCATGGCCATTGAACCGGTCACAATAGGAGGCAGAACACGATCCAGCGCGTTTTTACCGATACGCATAATCAAGAACCCAATGCCAATTTCGAACAGGGCGGTCAGGATGATGCCAACCTGCACAATCTTGACCCCGTCCGGGCAGTAAACCTGGGCCGGGTCGTTGAAGCAGGCCGGGGCAAACTTGCTCATGACCGTGATGACCACGGCAATATAGGAGAATGAGGAGCCGTAATACATTGGGATCTTGCGTTTGGAGACCAGCAGAGCAATGATTGTGCCAAGTCCTGAGGCCAGCAGGGTGATACCCACATCAAACTTGGTCAGGATGGCGACCAGCACCGTGGCGGGGAACATGGTCAGAAATTGTTGGAAACCCAGGCTGAGCATGGCACCAATGGGGGGATTGTCATCCGGGAGGAAGCCAATAACCTTTCCTGGGGCAGCAGGTGCAACGGCCTTTGGCGCAGCCTGTGATACGGCTTGTGGTGCGGTTTGTTTCTTCGACATTTCTCTCTCCTTTGTCTTTGCTCCTGCCGTTGGTTTTTCCACGCGACAGGAAAATAAAAGATAAAAAAAAGAGCCGCTAAAAAGCGACTCTTTGATTATTGAAAAAATAAAACAGGCATTCCGCAGAATTGGTAGCGATGCAAGCTTCGACAGGCAAAAAGCGGTATGGACATATTGCGCCCAATTCTATGCATATTGAACTTCCTGTCAAGAGGGAATTTTCAGAGGAATAAATAACTCCCCCGGCTGGTAACAGCCGGGGGAGTGTTTTGTTCAGATGATCTTCAATCTCTGAATGGTCGGGGTGACAGACTAGGGCAGCTCTGTCAACCTGATCAGGAAGACGGCCATTTCAGAGCGGTTCACTGGGGAAGCCGGGCAGTAATTACCAGAGCCACAACCAGCAGTGATGCCAAGAGATGCCAATTCTTCAATCCAGGCTGCTGCAAAAGAGCTAATAGAAACATCATTGAAGACGGTGCCGGTGGCAGCCGGAGGAACATAGGCGCTGCCGTACGCAGTGCGCAGCAGGAAGACAGCCATCTCAGCACGAGTTACCAGGCCGTTCGGGCAGAAATTACCGCCACCGCAACCAGATGTAAGCCCTTCAGCGCTCAGTTTTTCAATCCAGGCTGCTGCAAAAGAGTTTATAGAAACATCACCGAAGACGGTACCAGTGGCAGCCGGAGGAGCAAAGTTGCCGCCGTGCTCGGTGCGGAGCAGGAAGACAGCCATTTCAGCGCGAGTAATATTGCTGGCAGGGCAGAAATTGCCGCCGCCGCAGCCGCTGGTGATGCCCAGGTCATACAAGCGATAAACAAACGGCGCATACCAATTCAAAGCGGTTACATCGGCAAAGGGCGAATGCGGGATGCAGCCACCGCCGCCAAGGGTCGTGGGCAACGGGAAGGTGAAGGCACCGATATAGGTGTACCACTCAGCGGAAGAGGTCACGCGGTTGTATTCAGAAGTGAACCAGAACTGACAATCATCCGCGGGAGAAACATTGATGGAGCTGTAGTCGCCCCAGCGAGCGGCCGTGTGCAGCTGGCTGCCAGAACCGGCAATCATGATATTTTCGCCCTGGGGCAGTGTGCCCAGCGGGTCATTAGCAAGGCGGCCCGCATAGCGCATACCCGGATATACACTGGTGGCATCCGAAACACTGTAGCCAATGGCGATATTACCAGAGCCATCCATCGCGGCGCTGCCCATCCAGCGGTTGGAAGCGTCCGGAGCATAAGTGCCCTGCTGCTTAACACCCCAAATACCGGCGACCTTGCGCAGTTCATACCAACGAACGCCAGCGTGATTGGCCACATCGCCAACAGCCACGGTGTGGTTGGTGACCAGGGTCTGGTAGGTACCAAAGTTGCGGTACTGCAGGCGGTACATCAAGCGGTCAGCAATCGCATCAACGCCCTGCGTTGTACCAGGTTGGGAAATACAATTGCGGGCGTAACCAGTGCAAACCTCAGAAACAAAGGAATCCACCGGCAAATTGACATCGTTGGTAAAGGTGCCGACGCCAGTAGCCCAGTTGGTTGAGAAGGACCACAACTGCAGCTGGTCTGGTGAATAGCCCCAGGCGTTATCATCAAACTGCGAGAACATGTTGGGTGCGCCAGCAGGAGGAATCGGGCCATCCAGATCTGAAGGAAGCATACCGCCCAGGATACACCAGGGTTGTTCAGTTCCGATAAGGCAGCCTTGATAGGTGTCGATGTAGATCATGCGCGCATTGGCGCCAGCTAACATCTGAGCACGTTCAAAAACAACCGCGCCCTGACCGCGCCACTGGGATCCTGGGGCGTCAGCAGGGTCAAACTGG
>Ga0335397_10011202_pt1 | contig 11064 bp, 12 predicted proteins | sample MAT04_FD_205740 | JGI IMG/M metagenome (GOLD analysis project Ga0335397, IMG submission 205740) | Freshwater microbial communities from Lake Fryxell liftoff mats and glacier meltwater in Antarctica - MAT-04 (spades assembly) (version 2) ...
AATTACCCACCATATTCCGAATTTTTCGTTATACAACTTCCTGCCAATATTAAATATCAGCAGGAGTGAAGCTATTCCGCAGATTGCATTGGTAAAACGCGCTGCAAACTCATTGATTCCGAATGCTCTCATGCTCAGCACCTGCATCCAGATAAAAAGCGGAGGTTTTTCCCAGAATGGTTTGAAATCAATCTGAACATTAAGATAATTGTGGCTGACGATCATTTCGCGTGCACACTCGGCAAAGTTGATCTCGTCCCAGTCGAAAAGGTGAACGTCGCCTGCAAACGGGATAAAAAGCAAGGCGGCAACGATGGCTATTATAAATTGCAGTTGTAAACTGTGGCTGGAAGTTTTAAATTTCACTCCTGTGATTTTCATCAAAATTATAAAAACATTTCCAATCGCCAAAAAGCAATGGCAAATAAAGGGAAACAGTTGAATAAAATAATTGGTAATCAGCAATATGCAAATAATTGTTTTTGTTAATTGTATTTTTTCATAGATTTACAGATTGAATCGGTTATATTTCTGAGAATAAAACCCGGATTCAACAAAATATACCCGGAAGGACTTATTCCGTTCAATCCGGAATTTCCGAATCAAACGAATAAACAGAAGCATTTCGTTACAGAGAGCTTTAATATTTTGCAAATCAATTATAGTGTATGAAAAATGTTTAGCATAGAATAAAAATGAGGGAAAAAGTTAATTTCAGAGGAGGCTTTAAATATAAGTTGCTGTATGCTTATGTATCGGTACTTCACCGTTTGTTTTACAGGCGGTTAACGGTGATCGGTTATGAGAAAATTCCACCCAACACTCCTGTGATTTTTGCACCTAATCACCAGAATGCACTTATGGATGCCCTGGCAGTTTTATTTGCCTCGCGCAATCCTGTGGTTTTCATGGCAAGGGCTGATATATTTAAAAAACCATTTGTTGCCAAAATTCTTAATTTCCTTAAAATACTCCCCATTTACAGGATCAGGGATGGTTACGGCGAACTTGGTCGCAACCAGGAAGTTTTCGACGATACCGTGGATGTTTTGAAATCGGGTACACCCATCTGTATTTTACCCGAAGGAAACCATGAAGGATTGAAACGTCTGCGGCCACTTAAAAAAGGGATTTTTCGCATTGCTTTTCAGTCCGAAGAAAACAGTCAGTTCAATCTTAACCTCCATATTGTTCCCATTGGTATTGATTACTCCGATTATTACAATGCAGGTGCTGACCTGATGGTTGTATTCGGAACACCCATCAAAGTTGCTGACTACGCCGAACAATACCGCGAAAACGAACAAAAAACCATTAACACAATGGTGGGTGTGCTTTCGGAGGGTATGCGCAGCGTTATGGTTCATATTCCGGAGGAAAATTACCAACTGATTGGCCAGATCAGCGAAATGTACGAACCCAATGTGTGGGATACCTGTAATACAAACCGTCATCCCTATAACAAGCTTACAATCAGGCAATATATTATTCACAAAGTAACTGAAGCATTTACCCGGTTTCCTGAAAAAGTAATTGAAATAGAGACGGTTATGAATAGTTACAACGCCAAATTAAATAAGCTTGGAATGGCTGATTGTATCCTTGTGCAAAAATCGCCCGGCTTTTTGCCTTTGTTTTTGGAATCCATCATCAGCATTTTATTTCTTCCACTTCATGTTTATGGAGCGATCCTGAATTACATTCCTTACAAAATTCCGATCTGGCAGGCATCCAAAATAAAAGATCCCAATTTCCGTACTTCTATACAATTCGGGATCAGCGCGGTTTTATTTCCTGTTTACTACCTGATACTAATTACTTTGTTTTGCCTGTTTACCGATGAAATTGTGATAAAACTGGGTTTTGGATTAACATTGCCTGCTGCGGGCTTGTTTGCCTTTTATAATTATAGGCATATGGAAAGGCTTTGGGCTAAATTCAGGATTTTTAGTTTAAAACTTACGAAAGCCGGGCAGTACAACGATTTGCAGAATGATAGAAAACAAGTAATTGACCTTATAAAAACCACCATTAACGGCTAATTCTATGAAAAAATCACTACTGTTGATTTATGCAATATGCGGATTAATGCTTTTGCAAAATGCGGTCACGGCACAGGAAAAAGCAAAAAAAGAAGCTAAAACCCCAACCGGTTTAAAATTTGCCGGGTTGCCAACCATATCATTCGATGCCGATATGGGATTCCAGTACGGTGGATTGGTTAATGTGTTCGATTATGGCGATGGCAGCACTTACCCGGAATATAAGCAATCGTTGAAACTCGAAATATCACGTTACACCAAAGGCTCAGGAGTAAACCAGCTGTTTTATGACTCCAAAAGTCTTTTGCCGCACCATATTCGTTTTACGGCCGATTTGAGCTACCTTACCGAAAAAGGCCTTGACTTTTATGGCTTTAACGGCTACCAGGCTAAATACAACGCGGCATTTGTTGATGAAAATGATCCTCTTTATAAAACCCGTATGTTCTACCGGCACGAACGTAAGCTTTTCAGGCTTACCACCGACTTACAGGGGAAACTGTATGGCGACCACCTTCGCTGGGTGGGCGGAATTGGCATTGTTTCGATAAAAGCTGCCGCCATTGATACGGCTGCCATGAATAAAAAGAAAGATGATGCCGATAAGTTGCCCTATACCGAGAATTTATACGACAAATATGTAATGTGGGGTTTACTAAACGATAAAGAAAGAGATGGAGGTAATGCCAATTTCTTCAAATTAGGCGTTGTGTACGACACCCGCGACAAAGAAGCCAGTGCCACAAATGGTATTTGGAGTGAAGCATTGATTGTATATTCGCCCGGATTTTTATTTAATCCCGAATTTTCGTTTACCAAGCTGGTGCTTATTCACAGGCAATATTTTACTATAGTTCCCAAAAAACTGTCGGTTGCTGTCCGCCTTGGTTACCAGGGAACCATTGGCGGAACTGCTCCTTTCTATTTTGAACCTTATATGGTTTCGTCGTTTTCGTCAGCAACCAAAACGGATGGTTTGGGAGGAGCCAAAAACCTAAGGGGCATTATGCGAAACCGGGTTGTGGGCGATGGTGTTGCATACGGAAACCTTGAATTACGCTGGAAATTTCTGGCCACCCATGCAGGAAAAGCCAACCTCGATTTTTCGTTACACGGCTTTGCCGATGCGGGTATTGTTGTAAAGCCGTTTAAAGTTGATGAGAGTAAAATCCCTTTAATCGAGCGCGACCAGTATTTCGATTTTTCATACAGCAACGATAAGCTTCACCCTTCAGCCGGAGCCGGTTTGAGAGTCGCTCTGAACGAAAACTTTATCCTTGCCATCGATTATGGTTTCGCAACCAATAAGCAGGATGGGCTTAAAGGACTTTATATAAATGTGGGAAATTTGTTTTAGTAAGAGCATTAGCCTGATGTAAACCAACGGAGACTATTGTTTAATAAGAATTTAACCATCTAAAATTAATTTATTTCCATTTAATATTCCTGAAGCGGAAAAATCTTCACCTGAAGAATCATATTGAGGTGGAATTGTTATCATATTCCCAAATGTGGTTGCAAAAAAGTTGATGTTCTATAGCCATTAATTGTAACCTGTACCTTGTCCATACCAAGATAGGTAATTACTAAATAGGTTGGTTCGATTCCTGTTTCTCCTCCTAAACTAAGATATGACCCTATAAATTTAGCCGAAGACCCAGCAAGACTTCCTCTTACATGTGAATAATTTGAAAATGGTACACTCAATAATTCACTTGTACCTATAATTGTATAATCGGTTCCTCCTAAAGGATCAATTTCTGTATGAATAAAGTAAGGGCCGCTTCCCCAAAAAATCCCGTTGATATAAGTCCCCGATACAGCAGAGCCTTCACCGATTTCAATATTAAGAAGTCCATTCTCATTCGTCTGAGTTAAATGCGTTTCAAAATATACGGCATTCCCTGTAACACTTCCATGCAGGATAGAAATTCTAATTCCGATGGGACTAAGATTGGTTGCCAAAAACAAATAGCGCGATTCCTATAATTCTTTTTACCACGTTGATTATTTAATTTTTAGATTATCGTGTTATAATTGTGCCTCACGGTTGAGACCATGTATAGTGGCCAACTATCCGGCACTTTCTTTTCACGTTAAAGAAAAGTTGAAACGGGCTACAACCCTTTAATTTACTACTATCCCGGCTATTATTTTATAAATTGTTAGCAATAGTTATTCTTTTGTTGCCATCATAATCCAATAACCTTTTTGATAATCAGCTCCTGTATAAAATAAATATTGTTTACCAGTATTTACATCAATAGTTATTTGAGCGGCAATTATTTCATCTTTCTCAAACGGGACACCAGCTTGAATTAAAATTGGTTTATCACTTTCAGTCCATGGTCCAAATGGATGACTTGCAGTACTGTAAAAAATGGCTTCCTTATTCTTATATTCTCCTGTTCTCACAGCTACAAAACTTCCATCAGGGGTCTTTGTTACCTGTCCTTCCATTCCAATTTTAGTATCAACTAATTAAAAATCGCTCCAGCTATGTCCTTCGTCAGTTGATTTTGCATCAATAATCCAGACCTCAGTCACTTCTTTGGGAGGAGCATTCCAGCCAATAAAAACCATATATAAATCACCCTCATATTCTAAAATACATGGAGATGTCATACAATAAACATTTTTACCTGCAATCATTCCTTTCGCTACAAGCGGCTGTGGATATTGATAATATTCTCCGGTGAAAGAATCAGCTTCTGCCAGAAATATCTGGGCTTCGTAAGTGTCTTCATTATTATATCCTATGTAGTAGATTTGATGTTTACCAGTTGATGATTTTCTGTAAAATGCAGTTTCTTTATATATGTCCGTACCTGTCACATTTGGTTTGTAAAGTAGGTCTTTTCCTTTTGTCCAATTACTCCAGGAACTACTGGTAGCAAGTTTTATAGAAACCTTTTCGTCTATATCGCCAGTATAAATCATCTTTAGTGAAGAATGTTCATCAAAAAAAACATGAGCATCACTTGCGATTTCATAGTCGTAGGAGACGTTTAGCACAGTATCACGGAAAACCGGATTACTATTATATCTTTCCTATCTATCTGTTATACTAATCTCATTTTTATCACAAGAGATCATAATGATTAAAGATAAAAACAGTAGTTCGACAATTCTTTTCATTGTATTAGTCTATTTATTTTAATTATTGCTAACGGTTAGGCTATGAATAGTGGCGGTTTGCGTGGTTGTCAACTGTCAACCAACACGGATGCAGGAGGAAAACGCACGATAACCGGAGTTCTTTTTACCACAGAGGCACAGAGAACACAGAGGTTCAAGGAGTTTGTATTATACGGAGTGCGACTTTAAGTCGCACCTTTCTACTATAGAATAAGTTGGATTTACCCGGCAAGCTCCAGAAGGAAGACGTGCGCCAAACGTGGTTCCGATGGCAGGTGGAACAGAAGCAGGTTTTTATTTTCCTTTATTTGTGTAATATTCAAAATCAAAATAATGTCGTTTATCATGTTCCCAAATCTCACCGATTATTCCCTTTTCGCATTTATCCACTGGAATTGCTTTACTTCCATTTAACTCCATTAAAGAACCAAAATAAATTGAAAATGATTTATGGTCAAATTGTATCGCCATCCAATAAGAAGAACCATTATATTTTTTCTCAGCTAATATAGATTTTTCATAAACGTAATGTCCAAGATTGTATCTAGAGTTAAGTTTTCCATCTTTCTGGTATTTGTTTCTTGCTTTCACACTAATTATATATTTTAGTCCGTCTTTCTCACATTCAATATCTGCAAAGGTTTCGTTCATTGTATTGTCATTCAAATTCCTAATCCTATCGAATCTTTTATCTACCAATGCTTTTAATGCAAATAGTTCTCCAAGTTCTCCAAGAGACTTTTTTCTTGCCGCCTCTTTTTTATTTTCTATGTCCATTATAATAAATTTGTGTGCGGTTTCATAAACTTTGCGTTAACGTTCCCGGGTTAGGCGTAGTTGGTTTATTAGTGGGCCTTTTGCGTTGGCAAATCAATCACGATTAGCCCGTGTAGGCTGTATGTGCTTATTACTCTTCAATTCTCAAGTCTTTTTTCATTTCAGAGATTATTAATTCTTCAATTCTTTGAAAAGGTTCATTTTTCTTAAGCTTACCATCCGATTCATAGAATTTTTTTAATGTTTCCATTCTGATTTGAGGATCTGTTCCTTCAGCTTTTAGATAGTAATACTTGTGAAAGTCTAGGAAACAGCTTTGAAGTTCTTTCCTAATCTCTTTTAGACAATCAAATATTTCTTGTCTGAGGAATGGCTGATTAATTGTATAATAGAGAATAAACTTATTTATATCTAGGTAGAGTTCTTCACTTATTTTCTTATTCCCTGAATACTGGTACTGTTGAATCTTTAATTTTAGTTGGAAAAGTTGTCCAAGTAGTTCTTTATGAATTTCGATTTTTTCTTTGAAAATTCCTGCATAGGATATTTTGTGTCTTTCTATTGATTTGTCAATTCTATTTTTTACAATGACGTAAAAGATAATATTCCCAATGATAGCTATTAAACCTGGAATAACTAATTCTATTAAATGCTTCATTTTATGTATTTTGATTGCATTACCGCCAACTTATTTATAACATCAACCCCTGCTCTAAAAAACCGAGTTTCTCACTACATATATAGTTGAATAAACTATATATTTTCAGCTATATAATTAAGTATTATTTATTAATAAAGCCCGGGCGCAGCACCCACACTGCACCCGGGCACGTGTTTCACGCACACGTTAATATTTCTCCTTCTGGAAACCCCATTCGCGTATTACACTTTTGTAGGTGTCGGGGTAGTTGGCTTTAAGTGCATTGATAAGTGCATTATGTGTTTTTGTAATGGTTTTGCGCAGCTCGTTTTTGGCGCTTACTTTGCCGGATACAGTTCCATCCACCGCGGAGGCCTGGGTAAGAAGCGTGTTGTAGCTGTCCATAGTGGCCTGCCAGAAAGCGGCTCCGTATTTCTCATCCTTAAACCCGTGGGCTGTAATGGCTGCCACTGTGAGCTTTAAAGCAGCAGCGCGTTTGTTACGGTCGCTCGGAATAATGAAATTACTGCCAACCTTTACTATGCCAAACTGAGGATAATACGAAGGAGCATTTACCTTTTCGAATTTGTACACCAGGTATCCTTTTACAGCGGTTGTACCTTCGTCAATTGATACATCAAGCGTGTCGAGCTTGCCGGTTACTTCTTTGCGTCCGCCGCCGGTGCTTTGGCGTTCGATAAGGGTGCTGCGGTAGTCGTCAACATTGGACTTATGCAGCACGGGGGTTATCCATAGCAGCGTGATGTGCCCATTGTTAATCCAGGCAGTTGCTGACTTTGATCCAACTTCGCCGAAATCGGCATCTTTGGTGGGTGCGGTACTCGTACGTTTTACATTTTTTACCAGGTCTGCTGTCATAAATTTAATTTTAAGGTTAATAATTCAAGCGTTACAGTTTATTTGTGATGATACAAATCGGAATCGGGAAAAAGTATATCATGTGGTCTGGCAGCTATAGGGTAGTGATAATTAGAAGTACAATAGCTGGGGTGAATGCAGCTTGTTATTTTTAAAAAGGTATTCGTATTGATGTGTACTAAAGGGAACAAAGTAAAATATGTATTCATATTGTGTTGCATTAACAGTAAGTATTTAAAATATATGTACATCTAACATTGCAATAAGTATTGATATTTAAAATATGAATACATATTGCATTACAATATGAGATGTTATTTTAAATAAATGTTCGTATTGCATTGTAATACGTGTTGTTATTTTAAATAGATATTCATTTTGTGTTTAACTATAGTATTAAGTGGGTACTTGATGGGCATACGCTATACATATTTCCCGATTGTGGCAACTGATGGGCGAAGCTTCGGATAGTTTAAACCTGCAACGGCATCAATCCGGTATCTGATAATAACGGGTATTGCAACGAGGGAAACAGAAGATAGCATTAAAACAGATCAAAGAACGAAAGCGAGATCAAATATACGGAAATGTTAGAGGTTTGATGCACTGGTTAATAAATATTATTTTAGGATGGAAACATCTATTTATTCGGAGAGTGATTTATGAGTTTTTAAAAATCAGTATTAGAGCCAACTTCTGTTTTAAATTGATTTACGATGGGTTTAATACGGTTTGTTTTTCTGGCTTTGCGGGATTAAGCATAAGATATTCAATCAATACTTTTGAAGAGGTATTGCTGCGTGTCGCATCGTGACCTTTGCCAATATTGCTTGTTACTTCGAACAGATCGCTGCACCCTGCATCAAAAAATAAACGTTGGATAACATCATTTTTGCACAATTCGGGATCCATAAAAGTACTTAGCTTGTCGAGCGCCAAATATTTTTTATCATGTTTCTGTAGTCCTGTCAGATTGTGGAGTTTTTTTCCTTCGGGTGTGCCGTTGTTAGTAAGAAACAGGAAAGTGCGTACCACCAGCATATTATCATGTGCCAGCACCAGCAGGTAACCCAGCTTCATGTCCATGAAGTGGTATTCGATAAGGTAATGGTTGTCGCGGGCGGTATGAATCCGGCCGTTTCGTATCGATCGGTAAAGAAAATATTGTGCTATCTCTTTGTCAATACAATTGAGCCTTTCGGCAAGCCGTTGCAGCGCATGCATTTGTATATATACGGGCCACAGGTCGGTAATATCGCGCTGTGGTATTCCGAACGAAGCCGGTGGCCGCGAACACCATACCATGCCATCTTCAGGATCGAAACAGCCTACACGCACAGCAGGCCGTGTTAGTCCATCAATAGTAATAGGTATTTTTTCCTGTAAGCAACTATAAACTTTAAGCGCTAAATAGCTTCCGCCTAATTCCCAGCTTCGGACTTTAGGTGATAGATCAGCATAATAGAGAACCGAAGCCATGTCGCTATATAAGATAGTAACTGATTCTACTGTCTTTTTTGACCGTTCCAATGTATCAGCTACATTATCAGTATCCATGTAAGTACTGAGAGCCAATCCCAATTCAATAGCGAATGGTTTCTTTTCATCAAGGTAACAATTGTAATTCATTAGTATTGTAAAAACATCCGTGAGGAATTCGAGAAGTGTTATAGAGCCACCGAAATCATTTGTCAGTATCATTTCATGTTTCATCATTTCGAGTGCAGTTTCTTTCATATCCCTGAGAATACGAGGGTCAATAGTATGCCCTTGGGCTGACTCAACTTTGAGCGACTGTATCCTGTTGATGAATAATAACTCAAGATCATCGTGTGGAAATAACTTTATGGTATCTTCATCACCCGACAGTAAAGTTAAAAGGCGTTGGATCCTTCGGAAAAAGTCCTTTCGGTTTTGTGCCGTAAGCAGTTTTAATTGCTGTACTGTACTTGGCTTTTTGTGCTTCTTTTTCATGGAAAGAAGGTTTAGAATAGTGATTTTTAAATAATAGTTTCAGGGTTACAATGTTTCAGAGTTACAGAGCTTCAGGGTTACAGAGGTACAGGCCGCTAAGCGGAGTCCCTGCCTGCATTGGGCAGGGAAGCGCGGAGTTACATCATTATTCATAAGCTGCATGCCATTTATATTAGGTTTCAGTGATCTCAAAAACATTAACTAGCAAATCAAATTAGTGTTTACAATTATTCGGCTGTTCCGGACTTGATAATTAAATAGTTTATGGAAGTCAAATATATGACATTTCTGTTAAGTTTATTTCAGGAAAATTAATCCGCTATTTCGTTTTAAAATAACTATATCCAACTTTTCGGTCGGCTGTAATAAAGTAAAGGTTAGCACTGTCGGCCGATAACGAAACATAAGTGAATCCAAGTTCCGACATGGCGAATATTGTTCTCTCATTGGTGCCTTCCGGACGTGCCCAGCCACCAGTACCGGTTATGACATATTCGGTTGTACTGCCTTGTTCCCTGGCGTGCTCAAAATTATGATCGTGCCCGCAGATATAAAAATCAACATTATATTTTTGCAGTAGTGGCTTAAGCAGAACTTTCAGTTCCTCAGTATCACCATGAACGGCACTGGCCGAAAACACCGGATGGTGACCGGTAACAATAATCCATTTTTCATGTGCGCCTGTCAGAAGATTTTTTAGCCAACGATACTGAGTAATAGCTTCAAGATTTAAGGCTGTATCCCGGTTTTGAAATTGTGTTATCAAATCCTGGGTATCGAGTACAATAAATCTAACGCTGGCAGTTGAATTCACTTGTTTGACAAATGAGTAATACCTTGCCGGCATTCTCCAGTATTTGCTTTCAAGAGTATATTCCACTTGTGCATCCGGATTACCCAGATAATCGTGGTTTCCAAGTGCGGGGTACCAAGGTATCAGTAAAGAACTATCGGTATATACATTTTCGTAATTGAGCTTCCAGCGGGGATCGGACACACTTTGCACCCCGTCAATCTGGAAATTATCGCCGCAGGTAAGTATAAACCGTGGCCTTGCTTTATCAGCAAAAACGCCCATTGCCGATGCCACCTTTTTCTGAGATCCGCTGCCATTGAATCCCCAGTCGCTTAGAATAAAGAAATTGAGTGAAGATGTCCCGGTTGAAAGGGAGTCAGCATCAGGCAGATTTTTATGGTCAACATCAGCATACTCCGAACACGAAGCCAATGTAAAGGACATGACCAAAAGTAAGATCAGTCTTAACGTGTGTATTTTTGTTGTTATAGTTGAATTACGCAATCTGTTTGTCATTGTATTGAGGTAGCATACGGATTAACATTTCCCGATATTTTTAAATGCCAAGTTTTTTGTGAGTTATTCTTTATGGTTTTTACCCAAACAAAATCCCGAACACTTCCTCTACTTTTCCTACACCGGTAACTTTAATAGCCCACTTATCCGTTTTCAGCCCTTTCAGGTTATGGCGGGAAACCAATATTTGCTTAAAGCCCAGTTTTTCGGCTTCGGCAATACGTTGTTCCACGCGGTTCACCGGGCGTATTTCGCCCGAAAGCCCCACTTCGCCTGCAAAACAGGTCTGCTGGTCGGCAGGA
>Ga0335397_10011203_pt1 | contig 11064 bp, 13 predicted proteins | sample MAT04_FD_205740 | JGI IMG/M metagenome (GOLD analysis project Ga0335397, IMG submission 205740) | Freshwater microbial communities from Lake Fryxell liftoff mats and glacier meltwater in Antarctica - MAT-04 (spades assembly) (version 2) ...
CACGTCACCGGCCGGGCTGGCAACGATCATCGACTCGTCACCCGAGCTGATCGGCATCCGCCAGCACCCCGACGTGGTCTCGATCCGCCGAGACATCGCCGCCGCCCACGCCCTCTGACGAACCCGAAAAATCACGCCAGCGTTGCGCTGAACGCAACGCTCACGCGCCATTTCGGGGGTTCAGGCGAGGTGAGCGGGGGGTTCGCCGACGTCGACGCCCCGCTTGACCATCGCGAGAGCAATACCGCCAGCGGGCGAGACGCTCGTGATCGTGCCGACCTGGGCGCCCTCGACGAGCACCGGGTCGCCGACCGTCGCGCCCGACTCGACCCGCACGATCCGAATCCGTTTCGGGGCGTCGGCCCCACGGCTGTCCATACGTTCGACCAGTTCCTGGCCGGGGTAGCACCCTTTCGTGAAGTTCACCGCCACCAGCACCACGCCCGTCACCGCCGGGATCGTCTCGCCCGGCACGATCTCGAAACCCATCCGCGGCCAGCCAGCGGCGATGCGGGCGACTTCGTGGCCGTCCGACGGCGCCGACGAGGCGGCGGCCACCACGGAGATCTCGGCCTCGACGCGTATCTTGAATCGGCTCAGCCGGGTTGCCAGCGCCTCACCGAATCCGGCGTCGGTGTCGAAGTCGAACCGGTCGTCGCCGACGCGAGTGACCCTTGCAAGCGACTCGACCTTTCCCGACGGCTCGAGCACGAGCGTCCACGCCGAGGTACCAACCGCCAGCTCACGGAGGTCCTGGGCGACCTGGGAGTGCAGATACGTGAGGGCGTCGGGGCCCTCGACGATCACGTGGTCACGGGCGGATTCGTCGATGGCAGCGTCGAAGGCGGCTGAAGTGGCGGCTGAAGTGGCGGCTGAAGAGGCGGCTGAAGAGGCGGCTGAAGAGGCGGCTGAAGAGGCGGCTGAAGAGGTGGCTGAAGTGGCAGAGGGGTCTGGGGTCACAGTCCCAGTCTGGCGTGGCACACTGCGAACGTCATGACATACGACGACAGCACCCGTGACGGCCGCATCGAGGACCTCGCTCATCGCGCGGTCGACAGCCTCCTGACGCTCGTGCACCGCGGCACCCGTCTCGCGTTCGGCACGCTGATGATCGTCGTGGTCGTGTGCGTCGGCGGGTTTGCCCTCGGCATCGCAGCACTGTCCGACGGCATCGAGACGGTGTGGATCCTCTTCGGTGGGTGCGCAGCGTTCCTCGCGGTCGGCGCGGTCGGCCTCGCCATGTTCCGACTCTGGGCGATCACCCGACTCGGCACCGACCTGATCACCGACGTCGAGCGGCTGATCGCCGGCGATCCGCGATCCGAGCGGGTGGTGATCGACACGGTCGAAGCGACCGATGGTGTCCAGGATCGCAGTGCCATGGTGATGTCACGCCAGTTCTTCACGATGAGCAACACCGTGGGCACCGCCGGGCAGTTCACCGCATTGGCGCTCGCCCTCAAGTCGGTGACCACGTTCCCGCTGTTGATCCTGCTCGGTGTGGTCGTCACGGCCGGCTTCGCCGGTTTGAGCCTGCTGTTCCTCCTCGGCCTCGTGCTCTGATCAGGCGGGGGTGCCGGTGCTGCGGCGGGCGGCGGTCATGCGGCGCGCTGCGGGGATCGCAGCGAGCAGCGCTGCGGCCTTGTTACGGCATTCGAGGTCTTCGTCGTCCGGAACCGAATCGGCCACGATGCCGGCACCGGCTTGCAAGCTCGCAGTCGCACCGTCGCCCGTGACGAACATCGTGCGAATCGCGATGGCCGTGTCGAGATTGCCCGACCAGTCGATGTAGCCGACCACGCCCGCATACGGTCCACGCTTGACCGGTTCGAGCGAATCGATGATCTCCATCGCGCGCACTTTCGGAGCGCCCGACACGGTTCCAGCAGGCAGTGTCGCCCGCAACACGTCGATCGGCCCGAGGCCGTCGCGCAGTTGGCCCGACACCTGTGAGGTCATGTGCATCACGTGGCTGTAGCGCTCGAGCGTCATCAGTTCGTCGACCGTGATCGTGCCGAACTCGGCGACGCGGCCGACGTCGTTACGAGCGAGATCCACCAGCATCACATGCTCGGCGCGTTCCTTCGGGTGCTCGATCAGCTCAGCGGCCATCCGGCGGTCGTCCTCGTCCGTGCGGCCTCGACGGCGAGTTCCCGCAATCGGCCGCGACACGACCTTGCGGCCGAGCAACTGCACCATCGGCTCCGGCGACGAGCCGACGATCGTCACCTCGGGATGGCGAACGAAGTACATGTACGGCGACGGGTTCACTTGGCGCAACACACGGTAGAAGTCGAACGGGTCCGCGCCCAGTTCGAGGTCGTAGCGCTGCGCGAGTACCACCTGGAAGATGTCGCCGGCGACCACGTGCTCCTTGGCCACCTCGACCGCTCGCTGATACATCCCGTTCGGCATCGACGACTGCAGCTCCGGCAGCTCGTCAGCAGCCGACGGCGGTTCGACCGGCGTGTACGGCAGCGGCTTAGCGAGGTCGGCGACCGCCACGCGGACTCGATCGATCGCCGCGTCGTACGCGGCATCGAGCGCCTCGGTGTCGAGCCCGAGCGTCGGCACGCTCTCGATCAGGTACACCCGCTGGCGCCAGTGGTCGAACGCTGCCAACGATCCGATCACCGACATCACCGCATCGGGGTAGTTCCGGTCGTCCGTCGGCGTGTTCGGGAGGTGCTCGACCTCGCGGATGACGTCATAGCCGAGAAAGCCCATGATGCCGCCGTGCAACGGGGGCAAGTCGTCGAAGTGCGGACTCGTGTACTGGCCGAGGAGCGCTTCGAGCGCGGCGAGCATGCCCTGATCGGTCGGGATGCCCTCGGGGAGCGCACCATCGAGTTCGACGACGCCGTCGCGCAGCACGAGCATCGCCGACGGGTTGCGTCCGACGAACGAGAACCGCGCCCATCGCTCGGCACCCTCGACCGATTCGAGCAGGAACCCAGGCCCGTCGCCGACGAGCTTGACGTACGCGGCCACCGGCGTCTCGAGGTCGGCGAGCAGCTCGGTCCACACCGGCACGACCGTGTGCTCAGCGGCGTGACCGTGGAACTCCCTGCGGGAGGGTTGGAACCTCATCGTGGGTCAGGACCCGCTCGTGGTGTCCGGGCCGAACGACCGGAAGAAGCAGGTACGTGCTCCGGTGTGGCAGGCCCCGGCGCCCTCCTGTTCGACCTCGAACAGCAGCGCATCGGCGTCGCAGTCGTAGTACGCCGCCCGCACGAACTGCCGGTCGCCGCTGGTATCGCCCTTGCGCCACAGTTCCTGGCGGCTGCGCGACCAGTAGACCATCCGTCCCTCGGCGAACGTCATCCGCAGCGATTCGGCGTTCATCCAGGCGAGCATCAGCACGTCGCCGTTGTCGACGTCCTGGGCGATCGCCGCCACCAGACCGTGCTCGTCGTACTTGATCCCCGCCAGTTGCTCGTCGGTCGCGTCGATCGTGATCCCTTCGGGCATCGGGCCAGCCTACGGGTCCGGGTACGGAGAGTCCGAAGGCGTTGTTGCGGCACTCAGCGGTGAACAACCACGAAATGACGGCGAACGACCGGTGAGAATTTGTAGCGTATGCGTCGTGCGTGCCCCCCGGACCACCTGGTTGATCGGCGGCTGCCTGCTCGCGTCTGCATGCAGCCAGGCAGCTGCAGTCGAACCTGCCGCGATCGCGCCCGAGCCGACGAACGCACCCACCACGGTGGTGGTGGAGGCACCCGCCACCACCGAACCCGCCGCCCCGGCGTCCACGACGCCACCGCCATCATCCACGACCACCACGACGGTGCCGGAGCTCGACGTGTACGACCCAGCGTGTGTCGTGCAGGTCCAACCAGGTGACTCGCTCGCAGCGATCGCCCTCGCAGAGGCCGACGAGATCATCACCAACGCGTCGCTCCAGGCCGAGAACGCCCTTCCCGACGAGCTGATCGTCCCCGATCAGCTGCTCGACGTGTGCATCGACAACGGCTTCGACGACATCACCGGCGAGCAGCGTCTCGAGCGCAACACGGCGGTCGTCGCTGCCGAGACACTCGTCTCGGTCACAGCTCAGCAGACCAAGTTGAACGAACTCCTCGTCCCGTTCGGCTACCCCGAGATGCCCGTCGACGGTGTCTCGGGCCCGGTCACCCAGCGCGCCCTGTGTGCCAGCCGGCTGGCACTCGGACTTCCCGTGAACCGATCCGACATGGTGGCGGGCAGCCCCGATGAACAGCTGCTCCTCGCCACCACGGCCCTGCCCGTCCCACCCGATGTCGGTGCCGACGGCCGCTGGATCTTCCTCGATCTCACCTGCCAGATCCTGCTGACCGGCGAGGGTCCCGGTCAACTGGTCAACATCTTCCCCACGTCCACCGGCGAGCCCGGCTACGAAACTCGCCGACAGGAACGGACCAGGGCGTTCCGCTTCAATCCAGCCCTCGACAACGGCGGCTGGCACGATTCGACCGACTGGCCCGTGCCCGAGGACAACCCGCTCAACGGCAACATGTACAAGCCGCTCTACTTCGACGACGGCCAGGCGATCCACGGCGCCAACAACGTGCCGACGAGTCCGCAGAGCAAGGGTTGCGCCCGGCTGAAGCCGGCGAATCAAGATCGACTGGTGGCCTGGCTGGGCCTCGACACCATCGGTGGCGGCACGTACTCGAAGGATCGCATCGGCGTCACCGTCACGGTCCGCGGGGGCTACGAACTGGGCTGAGTACCCGGCTCGGCGGATGTTCGGTTACAGGTAGAGCCCAGTAGACGCTTCGATGCGCTCGGCGGCCACAGCGTGCAGCTCGCGTTCGCGCAGCATCACGTAGTCCTCGCCCTGCACTTCGACCTCGTAGCGGTCTTCCGGGCTGAACAGCACCTTGTCGCCCACCTCGCACGAGCGCACGTTCTGGCCCTGCGCCACAACGGTGGCCCAGATCAGCCGTTTCGCCACCTGTGCGGTTGCCGGGATGACGATGCCACCGGACGACTTGCGCTCCCCCGCCTTGTCGGAGATACGCACCAACACACGGTCGTTGAGCATCTTGATCGGGAGCTTGTCGTCGACGGCCGCCATCGGCGCAAGGGTACCGTCGGATGTCAGCGGCCGACGGCGGCTTCCATCTCCTCTTTGACCTCGTCGGTGAGGAGCGGAATCACATCGAGAGCGCCGAAGTTCTGCTCGACCTGGCTCACCTTGGAGGCACCGGTGATCACCGTCGACACGTGTGGGTTCTTCGTGCACCACGCAAGCGCCAGTTGCGCCATCGTGCAGTCGAGCCGCTCGGCGATCGGGCGCAGCTTCTCGACACGGGCGATTGCTTCGGCGTCGCTGAGGCGCCCGGCGAGCCAGCCGTAGCCCTCGAGCGCTGCACGCGAGTCCTCGGGAATCCCGTCTTTGTACTTGCCGGTGAGCAGACCGGACGCGAGCGGGCTCCAGGTCGTGTTGCCGTAGTTGAACTCGGCGTTGATGCGGGCGAATTCCTTCTCGACCTTCTTGCGTTCGAGGATGTTGTACTGGCTCTGCTCGGTGACGGGCCGGTGGAGGTGATGGCGGTCGGCGATGTCGATGGCAGCACGAATCTCGTCGGCGGACCACTCGCTGGTGCCCCAGTACATGGCCTTGCCAGCGGAGATGATGTCGCTCATCGCCCACACCGTCTCCTCGATCGGCGTGTTCGGATCGGAGCGGTGGCAGTACAGCACGTCGACGAAGTCGAGCCCGAACCGCTCCAACGAAGCGTCGATCGCGTGCATCAGGTACTTGCGATTGAGGGTGTTGTTCATGTTCGGGGTGTCCTTGTGCAAGCCCCAGAACACCTTGGTGGTCACGACGTAGGACCAGCGCGCCCAGTCGAGTTCGCGCAGCACCTGGCCCATGATCGTCTCGCTCTTGCCGCCGGCGTAGGCCTCGGCGTTGTCGAAGAAGTTGCACCCGGCATCGCCGGCAGCGGCCATGCACTCGAGGGCCAGGTTGTTGTCGAGCTGGGTGTCGAAGGTGACCCAACTACCGAACGAGAGCACGCTCACCTTCAACCCGGTGTTGCCGAGGCGACGATATTCCATGTTGGGATTGACGTTTGGTGTGGCCATGAGGGCGACCCTACCCAGGCACGTCGAACTCAACCGGGTCGACTGCCGAGGTCGGCGTTCAGACGGGGCTGGTGCAATCGGAACGATCACTGGCGATCTGCTCGGCCATCAGGTCGAGAACCGCTCCGCGCACGGCGCGGACGGTGCGTTCGTAGGCCGACGGATCGAGCGTGGCCGCGAGTTCGGTGGCCACCACGAGCGCCCGATCGAGTTCGTCGCCCTCGGGAACGACCTCGTCGAGGAAGCCGACGTCGACCGCATGGCACGGCGTGGTGATCCGGGCGTTCACGAGCGCCCGTTGGAGGTGGCGCCTGCTCAGCCGGTCGGTTGCGATGGTGAGCGCCCAGTTCGGCAGGACCATCCTGATCGCCACTTCGTTGAGCCCCACCTTGGCCTCGACGTCACCGGCCACACGAACGTCACAACCCAGCAACACCAGCGCACCGGCGGCGAGGGCATGGCCAGTGCTGGCAGCGACGACGGGCACCGATGACCCGTACAGGCGGTGCACCAACGCTCCCCCGTCGGCGACCAGGGTGATGATCGCCGACATGTCGTCACCGGACATCACTCTGAGATCGAACCCGGCGGAGAACTTGCCGGGCCGACCGTGCAGCACCACCGCTCGGATCTCGTCGTCGCCCTCGGCCTCGTCGAGCGCACCGTTGATCGCCGCGATCATGTCGAACGACAGGGCGTTGGCCTTGCCGTCGTCGAGGTGCACGATCAGCACCCCATCGCGTCGTTCGGTCGTGACCACAGCAGAACTCATGACGCAGAAGCTACGCGACGCGAGGATCTCGATTGGGGTCTGACCCCAATCGAGACGACCCCAATCGAGATCGTCATGACGCGATGGGGCGGACGTGGATGCCGGCAGCAGCCATCTGGGCCTTGGCCTCGGCCACGGTGTGCTCACGGAAGTGGAAGATCGACGCCGCGAGGACTGCGTCGGCACGGCCGATGGCGACGCCTTCGACGAGGTGCTCGATCGACCCGACACCACCGCTGGCGATCACCGGCACGGTGACCGCATCGACGATTGCCTGGGTGAGGGCGAGGTCGAACCCCTCCCGGGTGCCGTCGCGATCCATCGAGGTCAACAGGATCTCGCCAGCCCCACGGAGCACCGCCTCTTGCGCCCACTCGACCGCATCGATTCCCGTCGGTGTGCGACCACCGTGGAGGTAGACCTCCCAGCCGTAGCAAGCTGGTCGGCCTGCGTCGTCGGTACGACGTTTCGCGTCGATCGCGCACACCACGCACTGGACGCCGAACTCGGTGGCGATCTCGGTGATCAACTCGGGGTGTTCGACTGCGGCGGTGTTCACGCTGACCTTGTCGGCGCCGGCGCGCAACATGCGCCGAGCGTCCTCCAGCGTGCGGATGCCCCCGCCGACCGTGAACGGGATGTACACCTCGTCGGCGACACGGCGAACCATCTCGACGGTGGTCTCTCGGTTGTCGCTCGACGCCGTGATGTCGAGGAACACCAACTCGTCAGCCCCCTCGATGTCGTAGCGGGCGGCCAACTCGACGGGATCACCGGCGTCGCGGAGGTCGACGAAATTGGTGCCCTTCACGACGCGTCCGTCGGTCACGTCGAGACACGGGATGACACGGGCCACCTTCATGTCTGCGCCTCGGCGAGCGCGTCGAGAGCTTCGGTCACCGTGAATCGACCTTCGTAGACGGCCTTGCCGGTGATGATGCCGCCGAGGTTCTCGATCCTGGCGAGCGCCACGATGTCGGCCAGGCTCGACACGCCACCGCTGGCGATCACGGGTGCGCCCGCCTGCTCAGCCGATCGTGTGAGCCCGTCGAGGTCTGGACCGGTCAGCATGCCATCGCGCCCGATGTCGGTGATCACGAACACGTCCGCCGTCGGAAAGAGCGCGTAGGCGTTTTCGAGGCGCAGGCCGCTCCCCTCGGTCCATCCGTGCACGGCCACCTCGCCCTGGCGGTGGTCGAGCCCGACTGCCACCGCCACGATACCCGACACTGCTGCGACCAACGTCGGATCGCTCACCGCCGCCGACCCCATCACCACTCGGGCAACCCCTGCGTCGGCGAGTTCACGAGCGTCGTCGAGCGATCGCACTCCCCCGCCGGTCTGCACCTGTGCCACCCCATCGAGCGCGGCCACGATCGCCGCCACCACCGGTCGGTTGATCGGACCACCCGACTTCGCTGCGTCGAGGTCGACGACGTGGATCCAACGCGCTCCCTCGGCGGCGAAGTCTCGGGCGACCGACACCGGGTCGTTGCCGTAGACGGTCTCGTCGGCGTAGTCGCCCTGGCGCAGGCGCACCACACGGCCGCCGAGCAGGTCGATCGCCGGGTACAGCTCGATCATCAGGTGCTGCCTTCGGCGGCTGATGCACACACCACGACGAAGTTGCGCAGCAGGCGCAGACCGGGGCGGCTCGACTTCTCGGGATGGAACTGCACGGCGAACACGTTGCCACTGCGGAACGCTGCGTTCAACGTGGTGCCGTACTCGACCGTCGCGGCGACCACGCCCGGATCGTCGGGAACACCGTGCAGCGAGTGCACGAAGTACACGTAGGGCTCGTCGCCGAGATCGTGCAGGATCGGCTCGTGAGGGTCGACGATGTCGAGCCGGTTCCACTGCATCTGAGGGATCTTCGGGCCGGCCGGAATCCGCGTCACCATGCCCGGGATCACGTCGAGCCCGGCGGAGCGTTCGTCCTCTTGCGACTTGGTGAACAGCATCTGCATGCCGACACAGATCCCGAGGAACGGACGCCCCGACGCCACTGCGTCGTGGGTCGGCGCTTCGAGGCCGGCCGCTCTCAGCGCATCCATGCAGGCCCCGAACGCGCCCACGCCGGGAAGTACCACGCCGTCGGCGTCGGCGATCAGGCCCGGGTCGCTGGTGAGGCGCGCGTCGGCGCCTTCGTGCTCCAGCGACTTCTGCGCCGAGTGCAGGTTGCCGATGCCGTAGTCGAGCACAGCGATGAGCGGTCGCGTCACATCACGCCCCTCACATCACGACCGTTCACATCACGACCGTTCACAGCACACCCTTCACAGCACACCCTTGGTGGACGGCACACCGCCGGCGTCGTCGATGCGGACCGCATCGCGCAGCGTGCGGGCCAGGCCCTTGAACACGGCTTCGATGATGTGATGCACGTTTCGCCCGCGGACGAGTTCGACGTGCAACGTGATGTTCGCCGCCGTGGCGAACGACGAGATCGCATGTTCGGCGAGTTGCGGATCGAACGCCGGCGTACCCAGCGGCAACGACTCGGGCATCGGCACGTGCCATTCGACCCACGGCCGACCGGACAGGTCGAGCGCGACGTCGATCAACGCCTCGTCGAGCGGATAGCGGCCGCTGGCGAACCGGCGGACACCGGCCTTGTCGCCCAGCGCTTCGGCGAACGCTTCACCGAGAGCGAGCGCCACGTCTTCGACGGTGTGATGGGTGTCGATGTGGAGATCGCCGACAGCCTGCACCCGAAGATCGAAGCCGCCATGGCGACCGATCTGGTCGAGCATGTGGTCGTAGAACGGGATGCCGGTCGAGATCTCGGTGACGCCGGTGCCGTCGAGATCGATGTCGACCTCGATCGAGGTCTCCTTCGTGGCTCGGCGGCGCTGGCCGGTGCGTCCGGTGCTCTGGGGAGAAGTCGTGGCGTCGGCGGTCATGTCATCACTCTCATTGCGGAACAGGGTTCGAGTCGGGCGCGAGTACGTCGGCCAGTGCGGCGAGGAACTCGGTGTTCTCGTCGGGCGTACCGATCGTGACGCGTAAGCAGTCGTCGAGGCGCGGCCAGCCCGAACAGTCACGGATCAACACGCTGCGATCGACGAGCCCTTGCCAGACCTCACGGCCGGAGAGCGCCCCGGGGCGCACACGGAAAAGTAGGAAGTTGGCGCCACTCGGGAACACGTCGAGCGGGAGATCGGCCATGGCAGCGACGACGCGGGAACGTTCGGACACGATGTGGGCGACCCGGTCGTTCATGTCGTCGGAGAACCGCAGCGCGAGGCGCCCGGCGATCTGTTTCACGGCATCGAGGTGATACGGCAACACCACCTTGTCGAGTTCGGCGACGAGCCACGCCGGCCCGATCAGGTAGCCCAGCCGTGCCCCGGCCATCGACCAGGTCTTCGAGAAGGTGCGGGTGACCACCAGCGGTCGGTCCTCGCTGACGAGGTCGAGTGCCGTCCAGTCGGAGAACTGTGCGTATGCCTCGTCGACGACGACGAGGCCGGGAGCGAGATCGAGGAGCTGGTGCACCCGTTCGGCCGGCTCGACCAGACCGGTCGGGTTGTTCGGAGACGTGAGGAACACCACGTGTGGTCGGTGTTCGTTCATCACGCGTTCGACCTCGGCCGGGTCGAGGGTGAAGTCGGCCGCCCGCTCGCCTTCCACCACGGTGGCCCCGGTCACCCGGGCGATCTGGGCGTGCATCTGGTACGTCGGCTCGAAGGTGGCCACCGTGCGGCCCGGGCCGGCATATGCGAGCAGCACGGTCTGGAGTACCTCGTTCGAACCGTTCGCGACGAACACCTGCGACGGGTCGACCCGGTGCATGGCGGCAATCGCCTCACGCAATTCGGTTGCTGCACGATCGGGATAGCGGTGCCATTCGACACGGGACACCTCGGCGGCAACCGCATCACGGAATGCCGCTGGCGGCGGCTCGGGTGACTCGTTGGTGTTCAACCGCACCCGCACGTCGACCTGGGCGGAGTGGTATCCCTCGAGGGCACGTAGGTCGTCACGGACGGGAATCACCGCACGAAGTGTAGAGGGAGGGCGCCTCGGCCTCCCGGTAGGGTTTGGCGACATGGCCGGATCCACCGAGTCGACCGCAGCGGAACTGTCGGCGATCGCCGACAACGTGGCGCAGTATCGCAGCCGGGTGGCGGGGCTCGCCGAACCGTGGATCGGCACCGACCGTGACGACGTCGTCGCCGCGATCCACGAAGCCGAACGTCAGCTCCGCA
>Ga0335397_10011205_pt1 | contig 11064 bp, 12 predicted proteins | sample MAT04_FD_205740 | JGI IMG/M metagenome (GOLD analysis project Ga0335397, IMG submission 205740) | Freshwater microbial communities from Lake Fryxell liftoff mats and glacier meltwater in Antarctica - MAT-04 (spades assembly) (version 2) ...
GCGGTCGTCCTGTCGGGGTCGGGCTGTTTTACGCCCCTGCTTCCGCAACCGCAATCGCGGCCGGCGGCGCAACCCGCGGGCGGGTTCACTCCGCGTCGGCGGGTCCGGTTCTTAGTCTTGTAGCACGGGTCTCCAGACCCGTGTAGGCCGCACGGGTCTGGAGACCCGTGCTACAAGTCAAAAGGCGAACTTCCGCACCCCTGCCCGCGTTCCCCATCGTCCCGCTGCCGCCGGCCCGGCCCGCTGCGTGTGTGAAGATTGGCCTGGAAGTGTGTGAACGTTGGCGGTAAGTGCCCGCCCGTCCGACGGCTGGGGGGCCGGCGGGCGTGGCTCGGGGGTTCGGGGGAACCGCCGCGGGGGGATGTGCATGGGGGCGTTCGGCCGGTCGGTCGTCGCGGTGGTGGTGGGCCTGGCGACGGCGGCGGGGGCGGCCGCCCAGCCCGGGGTCTGGCCGTCGCTACTACCGTCGGTGCTGCCGGCGGGGGCGACGGAATCGATCCCGGCCGACCCCGGAATGGTCGTCGCCGACCCGAAGGCCGCGACGGGAATGCCGCCGCCGGGCGGGGCCGCCGCTGCCCCCTCCCGGGGGACGGTCGATTCCCTCCACCGCGACGACGATTATGGCTTGAAGTCGCTGTTCGACTCGCTCCACCCGGCGGGGGCGGGCGGGAAGAAGTGGTACGACAAGCTCTCCCTCCGCGGGTACAGCCAGTTCCGGTTCGCCCGGACCGTCGATCAGAACCCCCTCGGGGCCGACCCGAACCTGCTCGCCGACCGCTCGATCAACGGCAGCGCCGAGAACTTCTCGATCCGGCGGAACCGGCTGATCCTGTTCGGGGACGTGAGCGACCACCTGTACGTCTACATCCAGCCGGACTTCGCCGCCAACATCCCCGGCAGCACGACCAGCGTCTTCTTCGCCCAGCTCCGCGACCTGTACGGCGACGTGTACCTCGACAAGGAAAAGGTCCACCGCCTCCGGTTCGGGCTGTCGAAGGTGCCGTTCGGGTGGGAAAACCTCCAGTCGAGCCAGAACCGCGTCGCCCTCGACCGGACCGACGGCATCAACACGGCCGTCAGCCCGAACGAGCGCGACCTGGGGCTGGTCTACTACTGGACCCCGGAGGACCAGCAGAAGCTGTTCAAGGAGCTGGTGGACGGCGGGCTGAAGGGGTCGGGGAACTACGGCGTCTTCGGCCTCGGGGTGTTCAACGGGCAGGGCGGGCAGCTGTTCGAGCAGAACCTGAATCTACACACCGTCGCCCGCCTCACCTACCCGGTCCGGCTGGCGAGCGGGCAGGTGATCGAGGCGAGCGTCCAGGGGTACACCGGCGAGTACGTCGTCGAGGGGGCACCGATCCGGGCACGCGGCCGCGGCGCGGCGATCACCCCGGCCGGCACCCGGGCCGGCGGCGAGCGGACCGGCCAGCGCGACGAGCGGGTGGCCGGCACGTTCGTCTACTACCCCCAGCCGTTCGGGGTCCAGGCCGAGTGGAACTGGGGCAAGGGGCCGGGCCTCGACGACGCCCAGACGTCCGTCGTGTCCCGCGGGCTCCACGGCGGGTACGTCATGGCCATGTACAAGATCGACACCCCGGCCTACGGCATCTTCACCCCGTACACCCGCTGGCAGTACTACAAGGGCGGCTACCGCTCGGCCCCGAACGCCCCGTTCGGCACCCACGATCAGCTCGACGTGGGCGTCGAGTGGCAGATCCGCAAGGAGATGGAGCTGGTCGTCGAGTACGGCCGGGTGGACGGGGTGAACCTGAACGCCGTCAACCAGGCGGGGGTGGTCCCGTACCGGAACTTCGACGGGAGCATCCTGCGGGCGCAGTTCCAGCTCAACTACTGACCCGACGACCGGCACGACCGCACCCCGCCCCCGGCCCCCGGGCCGGCCGGCCGGGCGGGTCGGCTTGAACGGGCGGGCCGGACGGGTAATGTCGAATAGGAGCGTGCGTTCGCCAACCCCACGGACGGGTTCCAACACCCATTCGAGGAGTTGCACCATGCGGAAGTGGCTGATCCCGTCCGTCCTCGCCGTCGCGGCCCTGGCCGCCACCCCCGACCGGGCCGCGGCCTACGGGGCGATCGTCCGGCCGTACTACACGGCCGCGGCGTTCCCCTACCTGAACCCGCCCGGGTACTACACCAACTCCTACTACTACGCCTGGTACTACCCCTGGTACGCGTACTACAACGCCAGCCACGGCCCCTACGCGAACTGGCAGCAGTGGGGCGGGTACGCGACCTACGGCGGTGCGTGCGGCCCGCACGGGTGCGGCTACGCCGGGGCCGGCGGGTACGACGCCCACGGCCACGCCCCGGGCGCGGCCATGAGTCCCGGGTCGGTTTGCGTGACGCTCCCGGCCGACGCCAAGCTCCTGTTCAACGGCACCGCGGCCGACGGGTCGGGCACCACGCGGACGTTCGGCACCCCGCCGCTCGCCCCCGGCCAGGAGTACGCCTACGACCTGACGGCGGAAGTCGTCCGCGACGGCCGGGTGCAGACGGTGACGGAGCGGGTGACGGTCCGGGCCGGCGCGGAAACGAAGGTGACGCTCGCCCCCGCCGCCGCCACCCGGACCGCGGGACGGTGATGATTTAGCTCGGGACCGGGCCGATTGCGGCGGCGACGTGTGCCTCGATCGCGGCGAGGTGGGTGTCGATCAGGAGCCGCTGGGTCGTGTCGCCGGGGAACGCGGCGGCGTAAGCCCCCGGCCCCTCGTACCGGGCGACGATGGAGGCGGACAGGAGCGTGGCCAGGTGGGCCGCGAGGACGTGGTGCGTGGGGTGGCGGGCGAGGTAGCCGGCCCGCGACGCCTGCCCGGAGTGCCGGGTGTGGTGAACGCCGTCGCGGGCGGCGAGCCGTTCGACCAGGTGGACGGCGGCGTAGAACGCGACCGTCGCCGCCCACGCCGGACTGACGGCCGCGAGCGGCGGTGGGCCGGCGAGCAGCGCGCGGTTCTCCCGGTGCTTCTGCGCGTGGTCCGATTCAGCCGGCATGCGTCGATACCTGCCCGCCCGGGGAGATCGCGATCGCGTCCGCCGGCACGGTCGCCGAGACCGAACCGGGTAGCAGTACGGCGTGGACGGCGAACCCGGAGCGGAGGAGGTCCGCCCCGAACGCGGCCAGTTCGTGGCTCAGGGCGAAGTCGAACGCCGGCTCCTTCGCCACCACGTACCACCCGAACCCGCCCCGTTCGGGGATGAGGTAACTGACCTGCACCTTCTCGCGGCGGGGGGCCAGCCACCCGGCGAAATAGCGGAGCAGGGTCGCCATCTTGTCGAACCCGACCCGGTCGTCGGCCGCTCGCCCGGGTGCGGGGTCCAGGGTCGCCACCATCGTTCGCCCTCCACCGAAGATTGTCGCACGCGTGCGGTGGTACGGGGAGGGACAATCCCCCGCGTCACACCCCCCGGGTACTCGGCTCCCAGATGTACTTGTGCATCTGCAACTGCACCCGGACGCGGTGCAGCCCGGACGCCAGCAGCCAGCCTACCAGCTCGACCGGTTCCACCGCCCCGAACACGGCGCTCGCGAGACAGGTGAAGCGCTCGTCGAGACGATGCTCGCGGATCGCCGCCGCCGCCCACTCCCAGTCGCCCCGCGACGCGATCACGAACTTGATCTGGTCCGCCGGCTTCAGCGCGTCGAGGTTCGCCCAGCGGTTGCGGTGCGCCTCGCCGCTGTCCGGGCACTTCAAGTCCATGACGACGTGAACCCGCCGGTCCACCGGGCCGATGTCGTGCGCCCCACTCGTTTCGAGCAGGACCGTCTTGCCCGCGTCGCACAACGCGGTCATCAGTGGGAACACCTCCGGTTGAAGGAGCGGTTCGCCGCCGGTGATTTCGACCAGCGGGCAGGCGAACGCCAGCGCCCGCTCCAGCACCGCCGCCCGCGACGAACGCTCGCCGCGGGTGAAGGCGTGCGGGGTGTCGCACCACGAACAGCGCAGGTCGCAGACCGACAGCCGCACGAACACGCACGGCAGACCGGCGAACGTCGATTCGCCCTGCACGCTCTCGTAAATCTCGTTGACGAGCAGCTCGCCCGGCCCGACGGCGTGGAGCGGAGCGACGCGGTGTGCGGCTTCCGGCGGGACGGTCGCCAGCGGTATCGGCGCGGACGCATTCATGGCGTCCATCTTAGCAGCCCGCCCTCACTTGCGACTACCGGACGGCCGCGGAACGGTTGTTGCTGCGACGAACGGGGCCGCCCAACTCCCCTCGCTCCCCACCCGTGAGTTCCCGCGCCATGAGTCGTTCCACCCCCCGCTTCCGGCCGAACTTGACCCCCCTCGAAGCCCGCGAGAACCCGGCGAGCGGGTTCGTCGCGTCCGGGGCCATCGCCGGCGGCGCGCCGCTCGTCGAAGTCGCCGCCCCGGACGGCACCCGCCTCGCCCGGTTCGAGGCGTTCGAGTCGGGCTTCGCCGGCGGCGTCCGGGCCGCGACCGGGGAGTTCGACGGCAACCCGAACACGGTCGAGGTGGTCGTCGCCGCCGGGCCGGGCGGGGGGCCGCGGGTGCAGGTCTTCGCCGTCGGCACGGGCACCGGCGACGTGGCCAAGGTCGGCGACTTCATGGTCTTCCCGGCCGACTTCCGCGACGGCGTGCGGGTCGCGGTCGGGCGGGTCGGCGGGGCGGCGACCGACCGCATCGTCGTCGGGGCCGACGCCGGCGGCGGGCCGCGGGTGCGGACGTTCGACTTCACCGCCGCGGCCGGGGCGACCCAGATCGGCGGGCCGCTCGGGAATTTCTTCGCCTACGACCCGGCGTTCCGCGGCGGGGTCCGGGTGGCGGCCGGCGACGCCGACGGCAACCCGGCCAACGGCGACGATCTCGTCGTCGGGGCCGGGCCGGGCGGGGGGCCGCGGGTCCGGGCGTTCGCGGCCGACGGGGGCATCGTCCACGACTTCTTCCCCTTCGCCCCCGACTTCATGGGCGGGGTGAACGTCGGGTTCGACCCAGTCACTAGGCAGTTCCGGACCGACGGGGCGGCGGACGACTTCTCGCAGCGGAACGAAGGGCTGAACGCCCCCATCCGGGCCGCCCGCCTCGCCGCGGCCCAGGCCGCACAAGCGCAGGTTCAGGCGCAAGCGGCGGCTCAGGCCACCGGGACCGCGTCCGGGGCGTCGTCGGGTCAGGCCCGGTTCAGCGTGTCGGGGCAGCCCTTCCAGTCGGGGACGACGAGCGGGCCGGGGCTGGTATTCAGCAACCCGACGACGGCCCAGGGCGGCGTGTTCGGCTCGCCGACCGGCTTCATCCCCGTCGGCGGCGGGACGACCGGGACGGTCAGCACCACGACCGGCAACGGCTTCCCGAGTGGCACCGGCTTCCCCGGCGGCGGCACGGGCGGGACCGGCAACGGGTTCACTGGCGGCAACGGGTTCACTGGCGGCAACGGGTTCACTGGCGGCAACGGGTTCACCGGCGGCAACGGGTTCACCGGCGGCAACGGGTTCGGGACGGGTGCGACGAACGGGAACACGACCCAGTCGGGCGTGTTCGGGTCGCCGGGCAACGGCGGCGTCAACAGCGGGGGGACGACGGGGTTCGGGCGGTAAGGGTGCGGGTGAAAAGAGAAAGCCCACCCGTTGCAACGGGTGGGCTTCTTCGTTGACCGGCGGGTGTCAGGTTGCGATCCGCGACCCGGCCGCCGGTAGGTGCAGGCGGTATTCGCGCTCCCGACGGATTTGGTGGTATGCCAGCCCGACGAAGGTGATCCCCAGCCCGACGACGGCCGCCCCGGTCAGGAAGACGAGCATGAAGACGAGCGGCCGGTCCATTTGAGACAGGTGCAGGGCGACGGGCTGGGCGTCGGCCGAGACCTTCGCGTCGGCCGTGACCCCGGGCTCGGCCACCCGCCGGGGGTGGTCCAGGCTGTACCGCTGGCCGAACCCGATCGCCGTCATCCCCAGGCCGATCAAGGCTCCCGCCGTGATGATCGCCCCGCATAATGCGCGCATAGTAACGTTCTCCCGAGCGTGTGGTGTGCGTGTCCTAGGGTCCGGTTACTGACCGATCATGCGTAGGCAGCCGCCGAAAACCAGCAGGACGCCGGCCAGGATGATGAACAGGCTGCTGCACCCGCACCCCGGCCACGCGCCGAACTGGCCGGACGGTCCCATCCGCCCGAAGAACCCGCCGCCGCCGAGCGGTCCGCCGCCGTTCATACTCATAACCGCGTCTCCCTGGGTTACACGTCGAATCCGAAACCAACCGTCCACTCACCGACCCGCGGGCGCGACCCGCCCGTCGTCGTAGGCTTTCTTGGCCGCCCGGGCCTGCGGTGCCCAGCCGCGCAGGTCGCGGATGCGGTGTTCTTCGCTGGGGTGGTCGGACAGGAACTCGGGCGGCCGCCCGCCGGCCCCGGCCGCGGCCCGCATCCGCTCCCAGAACGCGACCGCCTGGTCCGGGTCGTACCCGGCGAAGGTCATGAGGAAGAGGCCGATGTGGTCGGCCTCGGATTCCTGCATCCGGTCGTAGGACAGGCTGCGGAGGATGTTCGCCGCCGACCGCTCCCGGGCGACCCGCTCGCTCGAGTGGTGGGCCAGGGCGTGGGCCATCTCGTGGCCGAGGACGGTCGCCAGCTGGTCGTCGTTCTTGGCGACCGGCAAGATACCGGTGTACACGACCATCTTCCCGGCCGGCAGGCAGAAGGCGTTCACCTGCCGGTCGCGGACGACGGCCGCCTCCCACTCGAAGCGGTAGCCGCGCACGCGGAGGAGGATTTCCCGCTGGAGGGGTTCGATCGCGGCCGCCCGCGCGATGCGGTCCACCACCCCGCGGACCCGCCGGGCCTCCTCGCTGCCGTCGGGGAGGGTGCGGCCGCGCATCTCGTCCATGACTTGCGCGTAGGACCGCCGCCCGACGGCCAATTCCTGGGCCGGCGAGAGCGCCAGCGGCTGCTGCCGGCCGCCCGGCCCCGCTTCGGCAGGGTCGCCCCCCGGCCCGCTGCCTCCCGAACACCCGATGCTAGAAGCCGCGACGAGGAGCAACGCGCAGACGACCGCCGACGGCCGCGCGAGGTACCGCCTGACGCCGGGCGCGATGGCTTTTCCCGCGAAAGAATTAGACCCAGTGGGCATGGGCCGCTTTTCTCGAATGGCTTATGGAATGGTCGAGTTAGTAAAAGTCAACCGAACGACCGAAAGCCAGAGAGCGAATTGCGTACCGCTGATACGAGAATACGAGGCCGTTCGCGTTCGGCGAACACCCGCACCGAGTGTACCGCTGTGGTGGGTGGTGGAGGAGTGGTCTGACGTGGTGTGTAAACGAAAAGAGGCTGGGTGATGCTACCGGACCGTCGCCCAATCGGTCCAGCCGCTCTCACCCAGCCACAAGCATAGTAGACATGCCAACGGCCCGGATCAAGTGTGTAGCACAAAAAATTTTGCGTGCCGGTCTCGGTCGCCGACGCGCGTCACTTCGCCGACAGCTTGTAATCCAGGGTCGCGGGCTTGCCGGCGACGAGATCGGCCGTCAGGGTGCTCTTCTCGTTATACTCGGGCGGAACGACCTGTTTGGTCTCATCGACCATCGTCCCGGGCGGGGACGGTGGGCCGGGCCAAATCTTTTTCCCGGTGAGCCGGAAACACTGGATCCTCACCACCTTCCGACCTGCGGCACCCGCAGGTGCCTTCACCTCGTACCGGCCCCCGTTGATCGGCCCGCCCAGGGTCGGCCCGTTCCCGTCCGCCGGGTCGAACGAGATGGTGCCGTTCTCGACCGGGGTGTCGTCGAGCGTCACCGCGCCCTGGATCGTCATCGCCCCGTCGCCACATCCCGCGGTGACCAGGAGGCACACGGCGGCCGCGAGGGCAGCCGCACGACGGGGCCATTGGGACGCATAACACTTCACGTCGGTCTCCGAAGCTGGTAGGGGACGGGAGCAAGCTCACGGGCGGCCGTCCGTGGGATTCGGCGGCGACTAGAAGTCCGCGCCCACCGGTTCGCCGGCCTGGGCCGTGGGGGTGGATAAGGCCCTCCAGACGGCCAACGTGATGCCGTTCTGGGCGAACCGGACCGCCCCGTCGCCCATCACCAAGTTCACCCCGCCCGGGTGTCGGCTCCGGGCCGTCTGGATGATTTGCCGATTATTGTGCGCAGTGTAGGCCCCGGTACAGGGGGCAAAGGTGTCGTTGACGCACGAACCTGACCGGACCTGGTCGGTACCGCTGTTCGGGGTGTTGTTGTGCTGATAGATCGGGCCTTCGGGGTAATGCCGGATGCCGCGCATGTCGTTCCCCTTGACGTTGATGAGTTCCGACATGAACACCGTGTTGGTCGTACCGTCCGGAATGTCCGCGATGCGAGTCTTACTGACGTTGTAAAATACGCCCTGCACCGTGTGATCGAGGCCGGACCCGGTGGGGGAGGTCATCGCTCCGATCCCACCGTTGGCCACATAATTCCCGCGGACGTAAGCCCCGCTGAATCCGAAGTCGGCGTTCGGGTCGTCCGACGGGCACGACATGACGGGTATCCGGGTCGTGCGGATCGTGGCCGTGGCCGAGTTGCCTTGGCCGAACCCGTTCGCCCCCCGGACCGAGACGTAATCGACCGTGTTGAACAGCGCCAGTTGCTCGACGTACGGGAGAATGAAGTACGGCCAGGTGGCCTCGCTCTGGTCGGACACGCCGCCCCAGGTGGCCTGGTGATTGATGTACCCGGGCATGAATACCTGGTTGGCGCTTTCGTAGGAGTGCATCGCCAGGCCGAACTGTTTGAGGTTGTTCTGGCACTTGGCCCGGCTGGCGGCCTCCCGGACCTTCTGGACGGCCGGCAGGAGGAGGCCGATCAGGACGGCGATGATGGCGATGACGACCAACAGCTCGATGAGCGTGAAGGCGCGGCGGCGCGGCAAATTTAGCACGTGGGGTATCCCCGTAAGTGGGCGAAATGAAACCGGGTGGGGGTAGACTGCCCGGGGAGATGCCGGGTTGGAGAGGGTAACTTAAGAGGGTAAGCGGTCGCCCGCCCGCCGTCAAGTCGTCGGGGAAAAGAGCAGGGGCCTTCCGGACCCGCCGGCCGTTAACGCACGGACACGCCCCCTCTCGCCCGGCAGGAATTCGTGTACTAGAATTCCGGCGTCACGACCCCGCCCGACGAACTCTCCCGCCGGGGCGGGCCGAGGAGCAGCCGGCCATGCGGTTCATCATCGCGCAGGAATTCTACCACCAGATGCTCCAGGTGCCGTACCACACCCCGGACTGCTACGTCCGCCCCGGGGAGTACCTGCACCACATGTACATCGACGGGGTGAAGTACACCATCGCCCCGGCCGTCCTCGACTGCCTCACCCAGGCCGAGGAGAAGGACGACCGCGAGGCCGTCGAACACCTGCGGCTGCACAAGCTCCACTACGAAGGGCTGCTCGCCGACGCCGAGCGGTTGGGCGACCTCGAAGGCGTCACCCTCATCGGCGACCCGCCCCCGACCGACGAGGAGTCGGCCCCGGTCGCCGGCAGCCACTACGCGCCGCGCGTCCCGGGCCGGTGGGAAGACCTCGGCCTCGACATGTCGGTCCTCTTCGACATGACCCTCCGCACGATCTACACCCGCGGCCAGCTCACCGGGGGCGAACTGGCCCGCGAGATGGCCCTGCCGTTCGCCGTGCTCAACCCCGTCTTCCTGGCCATGCGGAAGCAGTCGCTGGTGGACATCGTCGGCCAGCGCGGGTCGAGCGGCGACGCGGCGTTCCTGTACGAGATTAAACCGCCCAAGGGCACCCTCGCCGTCCAGGAGGCGATGGACAAGACGAGCTACGTCGGCCCCGCCCCGGTCCCGTTCAGCGACTACGTCGAGAGCGTGCTGGCCCAGACCGTCAAGAAGATGGCCGTCACCCGCCGGAGCATCCGCAAGGCGTTTGAAGACCTGGTCATCACCGACGAGGTCCTCAACGAGATCGGCCCGGCCATCAACTCGGCCCAGTCGATCTTCTTCTTCGGCTACCCCGGGAACGGCAAGACGAGCGTGGCCGAGCGGATCACCCGGCTCATGGGCGACGCCATCTACGTCCCCCACGCGGTCGAGGCGAGCGGGTCGATCATCAAGGTGTACGACCCGATCCAGCACACCATCGTCGCCGACGCCGAGGCCGCCGGCGAAGCGACCGACACGAGCTTCATGAAGAAGGCCGCCCTGTTCGACCAGCGGTACGTGAAGGTGAAGCGGCCGACCATCGTGGTCGGGGGCGAACTCACCCTGCCGATGCTCGACTTGAAGTACAACACGACGGGCAAGTTCTACGAGGCCCCGCTCCAGATGAAGGCGAACGGCGGCATCTTCATGATCGACGACTTCGGCCGCCAGCAGGTCCGGGCGATGGACCTGCTCAACCGCTGGATCGTGCCGCTGGAGAAGAAGTACGACTACCTGAACACGGTGAACGGGACGAAGGTGGAAGTCCCGTTCGACCAGCTGCTCATCTTCTCGACCAACCTCGACCCGCACCAGCTGGCGGACGAGGCGTTCCTGCGGCGGATCAAGTTCAAGATCGAGATCCGCGACCCGGACGAGGCCCAGTACCGGCTGATCTGGGAGCTGGTCGCCAAGGGGAAGCGGGTGGAGTACGACGAGCGCGGCGTGGACTACCTGATTACCAAGTGGTACCGGCCGACGAACCGCCCGTTCCGGATGTGCCAGCCGCGCGACATCCTCGACCAGATGATGGCGATCGCCAAGTACAACATGGAGCGGGTGAACTTCAGCCCCGACCTGATCGACGCGGCGTGTACGACGTACTTCATCAGCGCCGAGCAGAAGAACTTCGGGGCGAAGGTGCGGATGGACTGACCGGGATCACCCGGTTCGCCGCAAGCCGGAGGCGAGCGCGGCCAGCCGGCACTTCGTATGAATCATTTCTCCGGCTCGATCACGCCGCCGTCGTGGTCGATCCGGCATCTGGGCAGCGCCTCGTGGAGCGCCTCCAGCCCCTTCGCCGTGACCTTGGTCTTTTGTAGCTCAAGGTTCGTGAGGCTCTTGAGTTCCTTGAGGTGAATCAGCCCCGCGTCCGTCACCTGCGTGCGGCTCAGGTGGAGGCTCGTCAGTCCTTTGA
>Ga0335397_10011206_pt1 | contig 11063 bp, 8 predicted proteins | sample MAT04_FD_205740 | JGI IMG/M metagenome (GOLD analysis project Ga0335397, IMG submission 205740) | Freshwater microbial communities from Lake Fryxell liftoff mats and glacier meltwater in Antarctica - MAT-04 (spades assembly) (version 2) ...
TCCGCGGCGGGTGGACGCTGGAATCCGCGGAGGCCGTGGCCTGCGAAGATCCCGATTCGGCATTTGCGGCGCTCGACCAGCTCACCGAGCTGCAAAGCTGCTCGCTCATCGTCGTCGAGGAGCGCGACAGCGCGATGCGCTACCGGATGCTCGAATCGATCCGCGAATACGCCGGCGAACAGTTGGCCGCGAGCGGCGCGCTCACGGAAATCGCGGCGAAGCACCGCGCCTTCTTTCTCGCCCTCGCCGCGGATCGGCCCGACCTCGGCGAGGCCGAACAATTGCGCCAGCTCGAAGCCGAGCACGACAACCTCCGCGCCATCCTTGCCGGCAACGGGCCGGGTGCGGAACGTGTCGCGCTCGCGATCGATCTTTACCCCTTCTGGATGCAGCGCGGCTACCCGCGCGAAGGCCGCGAGTGGCTGCGCCGGCTGGCGGATGCCGCCGCGGCGGCCGGCCGTTCGGCCAGCCTCGCCAATGCCGCCGGCGTGCTCGCGTGGAGCTGCGGCGATCTCGACGAAGCCCGCACGCAATTCGAGGCCGCGCTCGCCCTGGCCGAGCAGGAGGGCAACGAGGCGCACATCGCCGGCTTGCTCAACAACCTCGGCATCCTCGCCAACGCCCAGGGCGACTACCCCACCGCCTGCGCCCGCTACGAACGTGGCCTCGCGATCTACCGCCAGCTCGGCTGGAAATCGGAACTCTCCGCCGCGCTCTCCAATCACGGCCGCAATCTTCTTGACGACCGGCAGCCTGCCGCGGCCCGGCCCGTTCTGCTCGAAGGCCTCCGCATCCAGCGCGAACTCGGCGAGCAGTTCAACACCGCAAACACGCTGCATAATCTGGCCGAGATGGCCGTGCAAACGGGCGACTTCCCGGCGGCACGCCGCCACCTCGCGGAGTGTCTGCTCCTGCGCACGACACTCGGCAGCGTGTATGACGCGGCGGGACTCTTCTGCACCCTCGCGAGCACGGCACTCGGCGAGGCGCGGTTTGAGTTTGCGCACCGTTTTTTCCTCGCCGCGCAGCGGGCACTGGAGGAAGCCGGGGATCAGCCGGGACCGGTGACGCAGCAGCGCATCGCGGCGGGGCTCGAGCATTCGCGCAGCCATCTCGACCCCGCGGCGCGCGAACGCTCCATCGCCGCCGGTCGCGAGGCGCGACTGCGCGAAGTGCTCCGTGAGGATGGTTCGTGGGCCATCGGAGTCTGATCGCGCTGCCGAGGTGCGGCGGTGCGCCGAGACAGGTGGTGACAAGCTTCCGCCAAGCCCGCAGGATGCCGACCGATCCACCGCCAAGTCGTCGCGTGAATACCTGGACGTTTCTTTTTACCGACATCGAAGGCTCGACCGCGCTCTTCGAGCGCGCGCCGGAGAGCTATCGCGCCGCACTCGCCGGGCACTTCGACCTGCTGGAGGGCGCGATCGCCGCGCATGCCGGCCGTGTCTTCCGCAGCACGGGCGATGGAGTGCAGGCGGTCTTCGAGGATTCCGCCCAGGCGATGCGCAGCGCCATCGCCTGCCAGCAGGCGCTCGCCGCCGCCGCGTGGCCGGAGGAAATCGGCTCCCTGCGCGTGCGCATCGGCCTGCATCGCGGCGCTGCCGAACCCGCCGAGGATGATTTTCACGGCCTCACGATGCACCACGCCACCCGCGTGCTGGATGCGGCGCATGGCGGGCAGTCCATCTGCTCCGCGGTCGTCCGCGAGCATGCTGGCGACGCCATCGCCACGGAGGCACTGTGCGATCTCGGCCTCTACCGGCTTCGCGGGGTGCCGACACCGGTGCAGATCTTTCAGGTGGTCGCGCCCGGGATCGCCGCACCCGCGTTTCCGCCGCTCCGCACCGCCGCGGCCTTCACGCATTCGCTGCCCGCGGTGCCCACCCGCTTCTTCGGTCGCCAGGCAGAGCTGCACGAGCTCGCGCCGCTGCTCACGCCCGAACCGCGCGGCGGCAATCCACGGCGCTACGGCCGGTTGGTCACGCTCCTCGGCCCCGGTGGGACGGGCAAGACGCGCCTCTCCCTGGCCGTCGGCGAGAGCCTGCTGCACGCCTACTCGCACGCCGTCTGGTTCGTGCCGCTGGCCGAGATCAGCGACGCTCAGCTCCTGCCCGATGTGCTGCTGGCCGCCCTCGGTCTCACGGGCGAACCCGGCCGGCCGGCGCACGATCAGCTCGTCGAGCACCTCGGCGCGCAGCCGGCGCTGCTCATCCTCGATAACTTCGAGCAACTCGTCCCCGCCGGCGTGGAAACGGTGCGGCATCTCCTGGAACGGCTTCCGCAGCTCGTCTGCCTCGTCTCTTCCCGCATCCGACTCGAGCTCAGCGCGGAGCAGGAGTTTAGCGTCGCGCCGTTGCTCCTGCCGCCCGCTACTGGCGGGCCGGAGGAGCTCCTGCGCTACCCCAGCGTGCAGTTGTTTTGCGATCGGGCGCGGCAGGTCCGGCGCGAGTTCCAGCTTGGCGAAGCGAACGCCGCCGAGATCGCCCAGCTCTGCCGCGCGCTGGAGGGAATCCCCCTGGCGCTCGAACTCGCCGCCGCCCGCATCGCCACCCTCAGCCCACGGCAGATGCTCGGGAAGCTGGAGCACCGCCTCGATTTCCTCGTCGGCCGCAAGCAGGATTTTTCCCGCCGCCACCGCACCCTGCGCGCCGCCGTGGCCTGGAGCTACGAACTGCTCACGCCGCCGCTCCAGAGCCTCCTGGCGCAGCTCTCCATTTTCCAGGGTGGCTGGACGCTCGAAGCCGCCGAGGCGCTCGCCGCGGAGGGCGAGGCCCTGAGCCGGATCGACGGGCTCGCCGAACTCCAGAGGTGCTCGCTGATCATCGCCGACGAGATCGCCGGCTCCATGCGCTACCGGATGCTGGAAGTCATCCGCGAGTTTGCGCGCGAGCGGCTGAGCCGGGAGGAGCACGCCGCCGCCATCGAGCGCGCCCACGTTTACTTCGTGGCGCTGGCCGAGGGCGATTCCCCGATGGAGGAAGCCGGGCGCCTGCGCGAACTGGAGGCCGATCACGATAACTTCCGCGCCATGCTCGCCGGCCCGCGCCCGGCCGCCGAGCGCTTGCGCGCGGCCATCGCGCTCTACTGGTTTTGGGAGATTCGCGGCTACCTGCGCGAAGGGCGCGATTGGCTGCGGCGGCTCCGCGTGGGCGTGGAAGATGCGCGGCTCCAGGCGCGCGCGGCGGGTTCCGCCGGCATCCTCGCCGCCACCGCGGGCGATTTCGCCGATGCCCGCGCGCAGTTCGACGCGGCGCTCGCCTACTGGGAGGAGACCGGCGAAACGCGCAATGCCGCCGCCACCTTGAACAGCCTCGGCATCACCGCGTGCGACTCGCGCGATCACCAAGCCGCCGCCGCCTACTACGCCCGCAGCCTCGCCCTCTTCCGCCAGCTCGACGCCCCCTCGGAGACCGGCGCGGTGCTCGCGAATCTCGGTGAAAACGCGTTGCTGCTCGGCGGTCTCGCCACCGCGCGCGAAGGCCTCTCCGAGGCCCTGGCGATCCAGCGCCGCCTCGGCGAGCAGTGGCGCATCGGCAATACGCTGCACAGCCTCGCCGAGCTGCACAGCCGCGAGCACGACGGCGCGGCCGCCCGGCGGCTCCTCGCAGAGTGCATCGCCATCCGCCTCTCCCTCGGCGCGCGGGACTGGCTGGCTCAGATCCTCATCACGCTGGCCGAGATCGCGTGGATGGAAGATCGCCGCCCACTCGCTGCGCAGATCTGCGGGGCCGCCCAGGCCGCCGGCGAGACCGCCTCCATGCCGCTTCCGCCGGTCTTCGCAGCCAAGCTCGAAGCCCACACCGCGCGGCTCCGCAGCTGCCTCGGCGAAGCGACGTTCGCCCAGCACGCGCTGCGCGGCCGCAGCACCGCGCTCCACCGCCTGCTGGACGCCGCTGGCGAGTGGGTCTTGCCACTTGACATCAACAGCCCGGCATGCAGTTAATCGCGCCCATGTTCCAGGAAAAAATCGCTGCTGTGCGGCGCGGGTTGCGGTGGCTCCTCGCGTTCGCGGTCGTCCCTCTGCTCCTCACCGGATGCGCGCCTTTCATCAAGGTCGGCCAGCCCCGGACGATCAGCGTCACTCTGCCGTGTGACGTGAAGAAAACGGACCCGCCGGTCCGGCTGGCGATCGAGGTCGGGCAATTTGAGAACTTCGAACGGGGACGCAAAAACAAGGGCGGCAGCACCATCATCGAGCTCAACCCCGCCGACGCCAGCAAGTTCAAGCTCAGCACCAACCCACTGGTCATCTCGAAAGGCAAAGGCGGTTCCTTCGACTTTACCTGGCTGGACGAAGGCTATCGCGGGCAGGGAATCATTCTTCTCCTCACCGAGACTGGCAAGGCCAAGGGACACAAGCCCTACCTGGGCACCGTTTCCCTCGTCGTCGAGCCGGAGCCATGTCCGGAAGACGGCGCTCCCCCGGTGCGTTCCCTCCGTGGGCGCGGCTCACACATCGGCACAAAGTAGCGATCCATCGCCGGTTCTTTTTCTGAGCCCGGCGCAGCACTCTGCTGCGCCGGGCTTTTTTTTCAAAAATTCTCGGCTGGCTCCTGCGGCCCGCCCATTCATCATGGGATGGCCGAAACCCTCCTCGGCTGTGCGAACCTATGAGCCTCATCATCCCCGCCTCCATCACCGAAAAGACGCTCGCCATCATCATGGGTGGCGGTGCCGGCACCCGGCTTTTCCCCCTCACGAAAGAGCGTTCCAAACCGGCCGTTCCGCTCGCCGGGAAGTATCGCATCGTCGATATCCCGATCTCGAACTGCATCAACTCCGGGCTGCGCCGCATCTACGTGCTCACGCAGTTCAACTCGACCTCGCTCCATCGCCACATCAACGCGAGTTACAAGTTCGACAACTTCTCGCGCAGCTTCGTCGAGATCCTCGCCGCGCAGCAGACGCCCACCGACAATAGCTGGTACCAAGGCACTGCGGATGCCGTGCGGCAAAACCTGCGGGATTTCCTCCAGTATCCTTACGAATATTTCGTGATCCTGAGCGGCGATCAGCTTTACCGCATGGATTACGGCGATCTGCTCAAGCAGCACATCGACACCAAGGCGGACATGACGCTCGCGACTATCCCCGTCGGCCGCGACACCGCGACGGAGTTCGGCATCATGCACACCGACACGCAGCGGAAGATCGTGCGCTTTCAGGAAAAGCCGAAGGAGGCCAAGCTGCTCGACGAGCTCCGCATTCCCGCGCCGCTGCTCGAAGGTCTCGGGCGCAGCGCCGACGAGGAACTCTACCAGGCCTCGATGGGCATCTATGTCTTCAACCGCCAGGTGCTGGTGGACGCGCTCGACAACGACCTTGTCGACTTCGGCAAACACATCATCCCCGACCTGATTCACAAGGCGCGCGTTCACTCCTATATCTTCCAAGGTTACTGGGAAGACATCGGCACGATCCGCGCGTTTTTCGACGCGAATCTGCAACTCACCGACACGGTGCCGCAGTTCAATTTCTTCGACACCATCGCGCCGATGTACACCCACGCGCGCTTCCTCCCCGGCAGCAAGATCAATGGCGCGACGATCCGCCACGCGATCATCTCGGATGGCTGCATCATCGACGACGCGCACATCGAGCGCGCCGTCATCGGCATCCGCAGCTACATCAAGCCCGGCACCACCATTCGCAACAGCATCATCATGGGCGCCGACTTCTACGACGCCGACCACGCGAATCGCGGCGGCCCCGAACTAGGCATCGGCCGCAACTGCGTAATCGACATGGCGATCATCGATAAAAACGCGCGCATCGGCGACGGCGTGGTCATCACGCCGGATGGCAAGCCGGACAACTTTGACGGCCCGAACTACTACATCCGCGACGGCATCGTGGTGGTGCCCAAGGGTGGCGTGATTCCGGACGGCGCGTGGATTTGACCGACCGCGGAGACGCGGAGGCGCAGAGGATGAGGAAACATTGGTTCGACCGCTCTCCTCTCCGCACCTCTGCGCCTCCGCGGTGCATTTCTCGGAGTCGGTCTTTGAAATAGGCGGCGAAGCGCGCTTTAGTCTGCGCGCCATGCGCCGCCTGCTCGTTCTCTTTCTCGCTGCTTTCCTTTCGGCGACCGCCTTTGCCGATCTGCCTTTCGCCACCGTCTTCAAGGGACGCCCACAGTTCGACCGCGTCGTCGCAGCCGGCGATCAGTTCAAGGCGCTGCCGCTCGGCGATCGCATCGCCACCATCGGCAAATTCCTCACCGGCATTCCCTACAAAAGTTACACGCTGGAGATCGACGACCGCATCGAAGCGCCATCCGTGAACCTCACCGGCCTCGATTGCTGGACTTTCTTCGAGGTGTCGCTCGCCTTCGCCCGCATGTTCGAGGAGCCGCGCGAACAGTGGACCCCGCAGCGCATGCTTCAGCTCATCGAGATGGATCGTTACCGCGGCGGACGCTGCGACGCTGGCTACCTCTCGCGGCTGCACTACCTCGAAGACTGGCTCTGGGACAACGAAAAGCGCGGCCTGATCAAGGATCTCACCCGCGAACTCGGTGGCGTCCGCGGCGTGAATGCGGCCCGCGAGATGACCGTCGGCTGGCGCGGCTACCGCTACATGGTGAAAAACCCCGAACTCCGCGCTGGCATCGCCCTCATGGAAGCCCGCGTCGCCCGCACCCCGTTCTACTACATCCCCAAGGCGAACGTGGCCGCGATCGAAGGCAAGCTCCGCAACGGCGACATCATCGGCATCTGCTCGAAAGACGGCAACAAGGTCGCCACGTCCCACGTGGGCCTGGCCTACCGCACGCACGATGGCGTGCTCCATTTCATGCACGCCTCTTCGCCGAAAAACTACGGCAAGGTCGTGCTCGATGACCGGCTCTCCACTTACCTCTCCAAGTTCCGCACCCATGCCGGCATCATCGTCGGCCGCCCGCAGCGCTAGCTGAGCATGCTCGATCCGCAGCGCACGATCGCCGAGCTGAAAGAGCTGCGTGCGCTGACGGGCGACGAGCACGGTGCGCAGCGCGTCGCCTTCACGCCCATCTGGGTGAAAGCGCGTGAGTGGTTCGCGGCGAAGCTCGCCGAAATTCCCGGCGTCGAAACGCACCGCGACGCCGCGGGCAATCTCTGGTCCACGCTGCGCGGCGAGTCGGAGCAGGCGCTGCTCATCGGCGGGCACCTCGATTCCGTGCCGAATGGCGGCTGGCTCGACGGCTGCCTGAACGTCGTGGCGGGGATCGAAATCCTGCGCCGCCTCAGCGCGCAGTATGGCGGCCGCCCGCCAGTCACCGTGCGGCTCGTTGACTGGGCGGATGAAGAAGGCGCGCGCTTTAGCAAGAGCCTCTTCGGTTCCTCCGCCTTCTCCGGAAACCTCGACATGGCCGAGGCCCGCGCGCTGGTGGACAGGTCCGGCATCCGACTGCCCGACGCGCTCGCCGAAGTAGGGATCGATTTCGAAAACGTGCTCGCCGCCGGCACCGAGCGCGCCCGCGCCGCCGCCTACATCGAGCTGCACATCGAGCAAGGCCCCGTGTTGCTCGATCTCGACCTCCCGCTCGGCGCCGTGCTCGGCACCTTCGGCGTCGAGCGCCACGCCATCACCTTCCGCGGCCAGGCCGCGCACAGCGGCAGCACGCCGATGAACCGCCGCCGCGACGCCTTCCTCGCGGCGGGGAAGATGGCTTCCGAGATCTACGCCATCGCCGAGCGCAGCGGGAAGCCAGGTGCGCCGAACGGCGCGGGCGTCTGCACCATCGGCTCCTGCACCACGAAACCTGGCATCGTCACCAGCGTCGTCGAGGAATGCCGCCTCACGCTCGATCAGCGTCACCTCGACCCCGCCGCCCTCGCCCGCATGCACGCCGAAGCGCGCGAAGCCAGCGAACGCTTCGCCCGCGAGGGCAACGTCGAAGTCGCCTGGGAGCGCATCTGGCACATCGCCCCACGCCCCTTCCACCCCGCGCTCATCGACCTCTGCGACGCCGCCATCCGCGAAACCTGCGGCACCTCCCACCGCCTCCCCAGCGGCCCGCTCCACGACGCCGCCGAAGTCGCCGCCGCTGGCATCCCCACCGTGATGATGTTCACCCAAAGCCTCCACGGCATCAGCCACAACAAAATCGAAGACACCAAAGAAGAGCACCTGGCCCTCGCCGTCACCGCCTTCGACAAACTCGCGGACAAAGCGCTGGCCTGGATCGCCGCGCCCGGAGGTGTGCGATGAAGCTGCCGCCCGACACCATCATAGATCCGCGAAAATTTCTCGGCCTCGCCGGTTACACATTGGCAACAGCCGCTCACTGATCGACGATCTGCGCGCGCAGATTCTCCCGCGCGACGCCGTCCCCATTGAGAGCACCGGGCACGGCCAGTTTTACGAAAGCCGCGCGCCGCTCACCGGCCCCAACAGGCGAACGCTGCGCATCTGCGCGATCTGGATGACAGAACATCGGGCCTCACAAAGTTCCTTATTTTGTTCCCGGACAAACTCCGCCAATGACCTTCCAACTCTACACCGACGCCGTTCTCACTCGCGACATCGCTGAGCACGATCTTTGTGCGGGCGATGTCATGAAGATCATCGACTATCATCCGGCTCCCGGCGGCGAGGACGGCTACTCCATCGAGGTCTTCAATGCGCTAGGCGACACCATCGCCGTCACTTCCGTTTCGCTGTCGGCTTTGGAATCGCTCAGCGAAAACGAAGTGTTTAGCGTCCGGCGTCGCGATCCCGCCGCGGCTTGACGAGCGCCGCGCGCGCAAACCACGAGCATCACCGGATAGGGCTGGTTCATCCACGTCTCCACCCAGCGCTGATTCCGGATCGTGAAAATCTCGGCCCCGTCCGTCTTCCGCACAGGGCCGAAGGCCCCATTAACAAGCCAGCCCAGGGCAAGCGAGGAACGAGCGCCGCCCTGGGTCTGGAAATATGGAATCGGCAAAGCCCCAACGGGGCGTAACAATCTTGCCCCGTTGTGCCGCAATCCCTCGCCCGCGTCGTCCTGCATGTCGTCTTCAGCACGAAGAACCGTGTTCCTTTTCTCAAAGACCCGGCACTCCGCGCCCGCCTCCACGCCTATATGGCGGGCGTCCTGCAAGCCATCGGTTGCGAGCCCATCCTCATCAATGGCGTGGCAGATCATGTCCACATCCTCTGCAACCTTTCCCGCACCGTCACCATCGCTGGTTTGATCGAGGCGGCAAAGGGCGGTCCTTCGAAATGGATGAAGGAACAAGGAGCGGCTTACCGGGACTTCTATTGGCAAGGCGGATACGGCTCATTTTCGGTGAGCCAATCCAACGTCGAGCAGGTCCGCGCCTATGTCGCGACGCAGGAGGAGCACCATCGCGAGGTGTCGTATCAGGATGAGTTCCGGGCGCTCTGCCGGAAACACGGCGTGGAGATGGATGAACGATACGTGTGGGATTGAAGCGTGTTTTGTCGCGCCCCGTTGGGGCTTGTTTCCATTTTGTCCGGCAGCTCCCAGGGCGGCGCTCGTTCCTCGCTTGCCCTGGGCTGGCTTGTCGCAGGCCGTTGGCCTGAAGAGACCATGCTGGCTCCCGACGATCCTACGATTGCTCACAGGGATCCAATGCTTGGCCTCAAAGAGGCCGGACAAGCCAGCCCAAGGCAACGCCTTGGGTTCAGAACACATCAAGGTCATCAGCCCCGAAGGGGCGGGACAACGATCCATTTCTGCTTCGCGCCCGTTGGCCTCGTGCGCGTCGTCATTGAACTCGATCTCCATGTCAATGCCCTGATCGCTCACATTGAACTGCCGCCAGTTTCATGAATCGAAATGGGCGGCTTACTCCGTTTCCCGGCTGATCTGGTCCGCGAGCGCCACGGTGGAACCGAGCGGAGCGAACCGGAACGGAGTGGAGATAGCCGAACCAGAAGACGCGATGATTTCTCTGAGGCAAATGGACAGGAGCGAAGCGACGTGCCCGAAGGGTGCGACCGGCAGGGAGCATCAAATGACCTCGCCCACCGGCGCGCGTTCCTTGCTCTGGTTGCTCAGCTCGATGGCGGCCTCCTCCTGCCTGTCGCGCACCCGCTGCTGAAACGGAGTAAGCCGCCCACTTTGATGCATGACACTGGCGGCAATCTCCGGGCTGGCGAAACCCTGCTCCATCTCATCCCAGAGCGGGAAGGCCGTCCCGCACCTGTCGTATTCTCCCGAAGAAACTTCTGGATCGTCGTAAAAATTACCCTGCGGCTAGCTCGGTTGAGAAAACTCCCTCAGGTGCTCCCGGTCGCGAGCCTGCACCGCCCTGTTGGAGGCAAAGCGCAAAAGGCTTAAAAATGATCAGAAGCGATTGGGCCTGCGGCCCTGCTGGTTTCCTCGGGACGGTGCCTCCCATATGCGACGAAGAGCGGTTACGGATTGGTGATTGTCGCTGTTCGCAAGGAATCTCCGGACGTGTGCTTCGACGACGCCACGGTCACCACCGGCCCGCAGCCATGAGACCAGAAGCCATGAAATGTTGTCTCTGGAAGCCCGAGCTTCGAGCCAGCGAAGTGTCGCGCCACGGATGGTAGCGAGTGAGCCGCCGAGATCCATCCATGCACAAATGATTCGAGATGCTTGGTAGTCTGTTCCGTGAGCAGCAAGCCATGTTCCTGCATATACGCTTATCCTTCCCAGCTCTCCGCGTTTGTGCAGCCACGCATCCAGCACGAAGGAGGCGTGGAATTTTGCCGCGTGTAGTTCAAGCCATTGGATAGCGGCGTCTCGAATCTCGGCACGCCCACCATCGGCGCGTAAACATGGAGCAATCACATGCGAGGCATCGTAGGCGCTGCCGTATTCCATAAGCCAAGGCACAATGAAAGGACGCACCACTGCGAAAGAACCGTTCTGGTCTAACCACGGCCCGAGCACGTGGGAGCACTCCTTTGTTGTGCCATGCAGTTCCATCCACGAGCCAACATATTCAGCCAGAGGCTCGGGGGGATTCTTTGCTTTGAGCCAAGCGGCGAGAACGAACTGAGCGGCGAGTGTTTCCCCATGAGAATCCAGCCATTCGACGACGAACGGTTCGGCAAACTCGCTCTCTCCACCCGCACGCACCCATGTCCGCAGCACATAG
>Ga0335397_10011208_pt1 | contig 11060 bp, 6 predicted proteins | sample MAT04_FD_205740 | JGI IMG/M metagenome (GOLD analysis project Ga0335397, IMG submission 205740) | Freshwater microbial communities from Lake Fryxell liftoff mats and glacier meltwater in Antarctica - MAT-04 (spades assembly) (version 2) ...
CAAACGCAAATGATACCAATGCCCGATTCGGGTTTTTCGTAATCGAAATCTTTTTTGAAACTGTTTTTTGCATCTGAATCATACGCTTCATTTCTTGCTTTACGAATATAAGATGCCTCATTTTGAATACCTGAAACAATTGCAGCCACTTTTAAAAACTCCAATTGCGTAATTCGTTCTTCGTCTCTTTCTTCATCGGGTAAGGCTTTCAGCTCAGCAATTTTGTTTTTTATGGCAAATTCCAATTCATATTTGTAACGAACAGCAGCTACTATGCTGGAAGCTACAACTTGTGCTTTAAAGCCGTTTACCAAAATATCATTGTAGTAATGTTCAATAATGTCTTTGGCAATTACAGCAATACGTTCTTTGGATTCTAAGTAAGCGATAAACGAACCATACCTGCGTTGAATTTCTTCTTTCTCAGCTTGGGTACGTTGTTCAAACATATCCTCAAACTCCGCATCAAACTGTTCCTTATCATCCAGTTTGTCTTTTGAAACTTTGCCAATATATTTTATTTCAACTGTGGCTCTGTCGGCTACGGCTTTGTCAAATTTGTAGAAGTCAATAAATTTCCCAAAACGGTCATGTGTTTTTATTTCGTGGCGTTCGGTTAATAGTGGCGTTCCTGTAAAACCAATCCGAACGGCATGTGGAAATGCACAAAACAAATTATCGCCCATATCGCCACCTTGTGTTCTATGGGCTTCATCAATCAGCAATATAATTCTGTCGCTGTTGTTGATGGTATCAAACTTCTCAAAAGTGGGAACAATTCCTGCTTCAACAAGCGATTGTGCCGAAACATTCTTTTCATCCAAAAACTTGTGAATCATTACCATGTTCACATCGCCTGTATCATCACCTAACAAATGTAATTTGTTTCGTTTATCAATAATTCTACAGGGCTCGCCTGTGAGTATGGCTGTGTCTGAAAGTTGTTCTTCTAAATCGGTTCGGTCAACGGTGAAAATTATTTTCAAATCTTTCAAATCATCACAACTACGGATTTTTCGAATCAGAAAAACCATTGTCAAACTCTTACCGCTTCCTTGTGTATGCCACACCACACCGCCCTTTTCAAGGGTAGTGTTTCCTTCTCTATAATTCTTGATGATTTTTATTACAGCCCGGTATTGATTGTAGCGAGCTACAATTTTCACTTCCACACCTTTTTTAATTTCCATAAATAAGGTAAAATGCTTCAAGATGTCAATCAAAATTTCTTTGTTCAACATGCCATGAATCAATACTTCCTGCCGTTCTTCGTCAGGGGCAATTTGTATAGTTCGGTATTCTTCGGGAAAAATATCTACCCAATTGTTATAGAAATCAAAATCGGCACTAATGGTTCCAGCCCGAGCTTCGGAGCCATGGGTGATGATGCTGAATATGTTGTAATGAAAGAGTTTTTCTTCCCCTTCAAGCACTCCGTAAATATCATCCCTTGTATTGGAGTAACTTCTTATTTGCTCATACGCTTCACTCAATGGATTGGCTACTTCAAAATCTTTGGCTTCTATTACAACCACAGGCATTCCGTTCAGGAAAAGCACTATATCAGGAATAATACATTTTTTGGTGCTGCCCGGTGTATCAATCCTAAACTGATTAATAGCTATAAAACTGTTCTTGTCATAGTTTCTAAAATCAACCAAACGAACTGTCGGGTTTTGTTCGCCTGTAAGTTCGTTGGTATTTACCGTTGTGCCTTTTAGCAAGTATCGGTGCATTTCCTTGTTGGCTTCATGTAAACCTTTACCCGCAAAGTTTTGAATCTCAAAAAAGATTTCGTCTAGTTGTTTATCGGTAAGCCATTCTCTGCCATCGGCAGTAAGGTTGATGGCTTTGATGCTTTCTTTAAAAATCTTTGGCAATACCACCTCTTTAAAGTTGCTTCGCAAACTCTTTTCGGCTTCTTGCGGAATACCTTGCCCTTGGTTGATTACCTTCCAACCTAACAATTGAAGTTTATCCAAAAAAGGTTTTTCTATATTGATGTATTCTGCCATATTATGCCCGATTATTAGTTAGGTATGCTTGGTTTGGGTGGTTAATCATTTCTGGATGCAGATATTTTAGTTCCTTAGCAGTGATCATTTCTCCTAAAAATTTCCTTTTAATATAGTCTTCTCTTTTTCCTAAAATTTCGGCCAATTCAGTTGTTTTAAATGGCCTGATTGAGCAGATCTTTAAAATCAGACTCCTCAGCATTTCTGCATCGTTTACCCTTTTTCCAAGGTTCTTTATTGCCGATTGAATTTCTTCCGGCAAGGTTTCCAGAAGTGGTGTACTAAGCTCGGAAGGTGGTGTACTAAGACCAGTAGCTGGTGTACTAAGCTCGGAAGGTGGTGTACTAAGACTAGGAGGTGGTGTACTTAAACCAAGAGGTGGTGTGTTTAAAACTTCCGCAGGTATATAGTAGGTAGCACGCCCTTTACCCTTGGATATTAGTAGATTATATCCCTTTAGGACTCTTAACTCTGAACTAGCTTTCATAATATCGCAATCAGCCATTTGCCTGTAGGTTTGATTATCAACAGCCCCGACTTCTCTGACAAATACCAAAGCTTGTTTTTGACTATCAGACATTTGAAACTGTTCAAACTGCTTTAACCATTCTAAATCTTTTTCGTCAAGAAAATGATGTAAAAGTAATCGGGAAACAAATTCATTGTTCTCCCTGCTTGATTCAAAAGTTGGGGGAACTAAATGGGCTGCGACCATTAATCTCCGCATGGCTCTTATACCCGAACCTTTTGTTTCAGCCAAATTGGTATCGTGAAAAACAGCCGCGATAAAAGGGTTTCGGGTTTCGCTGCCTGGTTGCCCTAATTTTTCTTCTGACTTTAATGAGAAGCCGGGATTGATTATTTCAATACGATTATCATAACGAATAATTTGTGTAGGGCGGTGTTCACGATATGAACGGTGCATCAACGCATTTACTATTGCCTCTCGCAGTGCTTTCGTTGGTAAGCCAGTAGAGGTTGCCTGCACACCATCTTCAGGTAATAAAAAACCTTTTGGCAAATCTGCATTGATGGCATCTATCAAACGGTACAACACCAATATGAGAGGCCCTCTCATATCAATTGTATTAAATCGGTCGTCCGGATCTTCAACCCATGTGTTACCCGGCACACGAATATAATCGGCACGCAACATAGGAAAAGTACTACGTTGTATTTTTGAACTACCAAACAGCAGCAGTCCTGCAATATTCAACTCATTCGGGTTCTCCTTATTCACACAACCTAATGCTTCTAATAGTTCACTGTCATTGTATGTTAATTCCTCAGCAGCAGGGTTTACTTTTTCTCTTAATGTACGGTAACGCTTGAGTGCATTTTCATCAACATCGGCAAGGGTTGTTCCTTTAACAGGAGTTTGGTCATAACTGCTTGAGTCTTGATAAAACACATGCATATCATCATCGGTGCAATGCTGATCGGTGCTACCAATTCTACGCAAGGCTCCAGAAGGCAATCCTTTTTTGGTAAAATACAGAGGCTTTTGTTTGTCTGGCAGTTCATCTACCCAGATTTTAAGTACGGGCAATCCATTGATTTTTTCTATCGTCATTTTAGGCCGCACTGGTATATTAAACATGCTGGCACATTGAGTAGCTATGTCACTTTGGAGTTTATCAGGGTTAGGCATTGGGTCAACCTTATAGTGAGCAGATGCGGTTTCTGAATCATCGGCACTAATGCTCATTAAAATATAACCACCACCTAAACCGGGTTCATTGGCATAAGAACACACCGTTTCCATGATGGAAGTGGTAGTATCTCCAATGCCTTTAGCTTCTATCCAAGGACATTCATCTGTATCATTCAAAATCTCAAATAAATCTTCTGCGGTATGGTCTGCCATAATTAATTTTATTCTTCCATTAAATTCCAATATACATAATTGAAAAAGCTGTCTATTTCTAAAAAAGAAGTCATACCTAAATCATCCTTAATTTTTGTAAGTAAAGAAACATACTCAAAATAATCATCTCCCCTAAAACTGGTTATGTTTGGAAACTCTTTACCAACTAGAAAAAGCACTGCTAGCGGGTTATCATTAAGATTTGCGAACTTTTTAGGGTTGTAGCTCATTAGAATTTCAGCAACAATGTTTTCACCAATGCCGCTTATTACTTTTGCTTTTCGCATCTTATTTAATTTAGTGATTACATTTTCATATACATCATCAATTGGGTTCGAAATATTTGATTTTGCATACCTAACTATTTCACGAAATCCCTCTGAGTAATCAAGCGTTTTGTAGGTTGTTCTATGAATACTGCCTGAATGCCATAATTTAGGCTTGTAATCTTTATGACCAACTAAAGGGCCAAACAACTTATGAAACTGGCCATCGTTTAGACGTTTGTCACTGGCTATGATTTCAAGATTTTCCTTAGCTTTTTTATATTGATCCTCTCTGTATGCAGGTTCAATAAATTCATTTGCATCTTTGTAAGTTTCATAATAACGTCTTAATCGGGGCATATCTATACCCGTAACGGTTGTTTTCTTTCTTCTAAACCTAAAAGCAGGGGCTTTGCCATATTTGCTCTTATGTTCTTCTATTTCTTTTTTGTATCTCTTTATAAGACCTTCAACATTTTCTGTGTAATACTTTTTATAAAGCTGATTGATATATTCATTTAACTGCAAATACTCAGGTGAGTTTATAGTGGTTTCTGTTACCATAGAAACCTCGTCATTTATTGCCCAACCGTGTTGTGTTAAATTTGAAGAACCTGTTACAATGGTTACTAATTCGTCCTTTATAAAAACATAAATTTTAGGATGAAAAATTCCTGCGTCAGGTGTGCATAATACCAATTGATGATTGGGTTTTGTTTTAATAATATTGTATAAAGATTGCAAGGTATCCGGGTCTGTTTCTCCTAAGCCAGTGCCAATAAAAAATGAAGATGATTTTGTATTTCCTCTAAAGAATTCCTTAAGGAATTCTTTAATATTATTTAATCCGCTTTGCTTTAAAAAGCCAACTGCAAAAACAATTTTATCAGATTGTTCAAATAAATTCAATAAAAACTCTTTATGAGTTTCGCCAGTGTTGCTAATAAAAGACGTTGATGTTGCCATATATTGATTAAATTATTGTTTTAAGATTTTGTAATACTTCTCCTTTTCTCCAATTGAAGCATTATGAAATGGCACTTCAAAAATTAATGTACTTTTATATTTGCCTACAAATCCATAATTTGGACTTCGTATTATTAAACCTACATCTTGGAAAGCATTGCCAACACTGCTATGCATGAGACATAATGTTTTTACTTTATTTGTATCAATTATCTTTAAAATTCTGTCAATTCTTAATTTTTCTACTTTTACCTTATTGCTATTAGTTTCTACAACATCATGAACTAAATCGGTGATTCCATAAATTGCATGATTATAGTTGATTGAATTGTTGCGAAAGACTTCTTCATCACCTGTAAGTTTGCTAATAACTGGTTGGGTTATTAATTTACTATTGAATAGTAAATTCCAAAAAGACAAGTTATTCGAAAAGTAATGTCCATTATTGTTGGAATTTACTGGTGGGTTTAAAGCCACAAATAGTATATCCATTTTAGGATGTAAAATTTCTTTTAAGTTCACCTTATTCATTTGCAGTTATTGGTTCTTTATAGATTACCTTTCTCCTCCCACTCAACAAATCCCCCATCAACCCTGCTTTTATTTGCTGCTGCTTGTGCAAAAAGTCTTGCTCGGTATGCAGTTTGTTATCTATGGCAATTAATCTTTTTGCAATATCTTTTTGTTCACCAAATGTCGGCTTCAAAATTGGCAATCGTAAAATTTTGTTTACTGATAATCCTGGTTGTGCAGAGGCTTCTGAATATTGATTCAAATTCATCGTATTTAATTTTTGTGATAACCAATCAACGTCAATTTCCTTTTCCACGGTTACTACAACAGCATGTTCCGATGCGTAAAACCTTCCACTTACTCTTGTAATATTTCCACACAATGCACCTTGTCTTCCAACCAAAGTAAATTCACCATCATGTGTAAATGAATTAGTGAATCCTCTTAAACCATTGCCACCATATACTGGGAAATCACTCATTTCATAAATTGATTTTGATGTAATTCCTTCACCACTTTTCATTGAGCATACTTCTCCCAATTTTTCCACCTCCCATTCCTTTGGAATCCACCCCAACTTGCTTTCCTTATACAACTCTGGTGCATCTTGGTAGCTGGGACGTAGTTTGCCTGTGGTGGTATCTATGCCACGGGTAAATAAATCTTGTAACATGCCTTGCTTAATGGCTTTGTATTTGGCTATGGCGGCTTGTGTTTTTTCTATTACTGCATCGGCTGTGGAAAGTATGGTGGCGATTTGGCGTTGAGTTTTCGGAGAAGGTATTGCGACTTTTATTTTACTAATAATCCCTCCCGTAATTACAGGTTGAGCACTCTCAAAAGCGTGTGCTCTAAGATTTGAATTTGATAAAAGGTAAAACCAAAAACGCAAATCATCTTCATTGTTCAGAAAAGAAACTATTAATGCATTATCTGTTACCCAACTTTTACTTTTTGTTATATGGACATTGCCACAGTGAGCTCCGACTCGACCAATTATAAGTTTCTCTTGTTCGTAGAGATAATTATCGTGTAATCCTGTAAAGCCATTGCCACCATAAACCAAATATGGGCCAGGCTTCATTTTCCTTTCAGACAAACCTTCTCCACTTGAAACAGAAATACATTCACCCAATATTGTTTCTTCCCAATTACTCATATCCCAATTCCATTAAAAATGCGTTTAACAATTGGGTTTCTGTTTCTCTTGCTTCCAAAATAGTATGAAGTGGTGTGGTGTATTTGCTGTGCAGGTGTTCTATGGCAATTAACAATTGTCGGCTATGGGTTTGTAAATAGCCATTGATGGTTTGGTGCAAAACCATTTGCCATCTTTTTAAAATCAACTCTTTGGCTTCTTCGGGCGTTATAAGCAATCGGGCAGTCTCCACCAGATTTTGCTTTTTGTCTTTTATCTCTTTAATTACTTTTTTGCATAGCTTTAGTTCTTCTTCCAATGCAGTGTGTTTGGCTATACGCTCTTCATCGGCTGTAATCAAAAGATCTAAACGGTTTAGTTCGTTGCTGTATTTTTCTGCTTCGGTTTTTAGCATTTCAATTTCAGTGGCCAAAGCAGGGTTTTGTTTCAATGCTTTTTCGTTGGCAGTAATTCGCTTTTTTATGTTTTTATAGTCCCGGTCTGCTTCTTTGCGTTCGCCTTTCAAGGCTTTAATGGCTTCCTTGTGTTCTTTCAATTCGTCTTTTTGCCATACTTCATAATCTTCTTCTGTCCACACACCTTCCTCCAGTTCGTTTACTTCTACAAACATCGCTTCCAGTTCTTCTTTTCGGACTTCGTTGCTTCGCAGTTCTTTTAGCACCTCAGGAAACTGGCTTTCCAATATTTCATCATCGGGTATCAGTTCGGCATTCCATCTGCTGGCATCCACACTTTTGATGTCGGTGTAAATGCTGTTCCAATAACTGGCAAATGAACCACGGCTTTTAAACTCATCAAGAATGTCTGAACTATGATTTAATTGATTTTTATGATTGCCTTGATTTCCTAATTTTAATGCCTCAGTTAGTGATTTTGAAAATTGATGATATAAGTCAAAGACACTTGTTTCTACTTCGGGCAGTTTTTCAATGATAGGAACTTGCAACTTCCACCACTCATTAATCGCATTGGTATATTTTCCGTGAGCCGTTTTTATTTCGGCACTTTCGTCAAACAGTTTTTTGAGATCTTCTTTCTGAGAAATGGTATCGGTAAATTTTAAATAACCTCCGCGATAGCTATCGGGATTTAAAGGCTCAAATAGTTTATCACGCAAACCCTGATAAGAAGCAAACACGGATTGCAACCCATTTACTTCGCTTTCGGGCACACCGCCTTGCAGGTGAGCATGCACATCATGCGGTTCGGCAGGTGGTGCATTGTCCACAAACCTGCGTATGTTCAGATTGTATTCTTCGGCAGCCAAATCGGCTTTGCTTACCAATTCACTGTATTTCGGAATTACCTGTTTATTGCGATAGGTGAAGGCAATTTTTTCAATGTCTTCGGGTCGTAGTTTGTTTTGGTTTTTTTCTTCCTTGTATTCTCGGTCGGCATTGATGAACAAGATATTTTCACGCAAGTGTGCATTTTTTTTATTGACAATAAGCACTGCTGCCCCAATGGTGGTTCCATAAAACAAAGCAGAAGGCATTGCAATCACCGCTTCCAGATAACCACGATTAATAATGTATTCTCTAAACTTGCGTTCATCGCCTCCACGAAATAAAACACCGTGTGGCATTACTACAGCCATTCTTCCTTCATTATTTAGCGAAGAAACCATGTGTTGCACAAACATAAAATCGGCTTTTCCTTTTACAGGCATCCAAAAATTGAAGCGTTCTTTAAACTTCATTCCGTCTTTGGTGTAGTTTTGAGAAAAGGGTGGATTGGCAATTACAATGTCAAAGGTTTTTAATTCGCCTTTATCAATATGTAACGGGTTCATTAGTGTATCGCCATTCACAATGTTGCTGTCATACACTCCGTGAAAAAGCATATTCATTTTACTCAAACCCCAAACAGTGCCGCTTTTCTCTTGTCCATAAAGCGAAAGATTACGAGAAGAACCGTAACGGCTTTCCACATAATTTTTGCACTCTATCAGCATACCGCCACTTCCTACGGTAGGGTCATAAATTTCAGCGTCTTGTTTTGGTTCTAAAATGTTTACAAGCAGTTTCACCACTTCATTAGGTGTGTAGAATTCTCCTGCTTTTTTTCCTGCGCTGTCAGCGAAATACTTAATCAGGTATTCGTAAGCCGCACCCATTAGGTCGGGGAACTCTAAATTTTCATCTCGTAGGTTTTTCTTATTAAACTCACGAATCAATTCCCTTAAATCTTCATCTGTAATTTGTTTGTTGTTTTTTCCAATGCTACGATTGAAGTTGATGGATTTTAAAACGCCTTCCAACTTATCAAGGTTTGCATCTTCCAAAGCAGCAAGGGCTTTGTTTAGGTGGTCGCCAATTTCTTCTTGAAGGTCTTTGATGTAGGCATACTTTTGTTGTTCTCCTTGTTCATTAATAAAAAATTCAGGGTCGCCATCTAATTTTTTCCAACGGGCTGCCAGCGGAACAAAGAAGTCGTATTCGGGAGCATTTTGTTTTTCTAACTCTCCGTAAATCATTTCGGGGTCGCTTACACCTCTGCCGTCAACAATATTTTTTTTTCTTGTGTCACGATGGGTTTCAAATTGGTCGTTAACCCGTTTAAGAAAAAGCATTGCAATAATATATTCCTTGTATTCAGAAGCATCCATGTTGCCCCGTAAACTTTCGCATGCTCCTTCAAGAAAGGTTTGTAAACTGGAAAGTGAAAGTTTATGTGTCGCCATTTATCGCATTTGTGCTTTAATAATTATTTGTTTTTCTGTCGGTAAAGATAGTTTTAATATACCTGAAATCGTCTTTGGTGCGGTGGCAAAAAAGGGCTCTTTTGGTTTTGGCGAAGGGTCGGCTTTGTGTGTCGGGGCAAAACCAAATGTGCCAAATGTGCTGTGGGCTAAAATTGAATTAAAAAAAATGTGCCGTGGGGAAAATAAAAAATACTGAAGCGTTGGCAATGAGTGTCGGCTTACTCGCTGTCCAGTTGCAATATGGTTTGTATGTTGGTCACCTGTCAAAATGGTTTGTCTTTGTATTACTGTTCAGCTTTAGTTGTCTGTTCATGGTTGCAGTGTCTTGCCGGTAACGGTCGGGTATTGCTGCAGGCAGGGAATTCATTGCTGTGTCCGCCCCCAACTGCTGCTGAATAAAGTTATAAAAGCAAAAGATAACAAACAAAAGCCCAAAGATGCTTGTCCTGCTGGAACCGAAGCTGATAGCGAACCGCAGCCGAAGATAACAAGCCCTGCTTGCAGCAATACCTTTGTTGCCTGCATGTGCTATTGTCAGAGTCTGTCTTTACAGTAACTCTTTGATAATTGTTTCGGGGTAAGCAATGTAATCTCCGTATTGTCCTTTTTTCATTTGTGCACCTTTACTTTTACCCAAATTAGTCAAAATCCATTCATCGTTTATTTTTTCAATCCACTTCAGTTTTTCAATTTTGTAACTTAGGTCTTTGCTTGAAATACCAATCTCTTTTGACAATGCAGTCGCTGATAAATATTTGCTGTCAAAGTTTGTCTTTGTCGGTGTAACAACTTCTTCTTTAGGCGGTGCAGGTTTGGTCGTTTCTGTTTTTAGTTTCTCAACTTTTTGAACAGAAATTGTCCTGTGTTCGCTGCCTCTTTTTATCCTGTCAACTTCGGTTGCTACTTGTTTGTAAAGTTCTTCGTCTTTCTCTTTTGAAATGTAAATGCCCATTTCAACATTATTCTGTTGTGAAAACATATACAAATTCATAGAGGTTATGATTGCCTCTTTTTCGTTGAAATAACATTTGGCATGAAGGTCTTTATGAAATAACAACTTAATTCCTGGCATTGATTGAAGCCAACTACTGTCGTCTGGATTTATGTCACTCACCTTACCGTAAATAATAATTATGTCAATTGAAAATTTGTGTCTGTCTTCAAGAGATAATTTTAGTTGGTTGTTTAACTGTAAATACGGACTAATTAAATACAACTTGTCGTTAGCATTGTTAATGAGTTTCTTTAAAAAATATGATACTCCTTGTGTGTCTAAAAATTCAGCCATTGATTGTTTTGATTTTATTTAGTGAAAATTAATTTAGTGTCGTCTGTTACAAGTTTGTAGGGTCGTCAAAAAGCATTGCAGGCAACTCATAGATAGGTGCATGATTTGGCTTTACCCAAATTTTTAAATCGCTCCTACAAGTTTGATTTTAAAGATATATAGAAAAAAGTATTTAAAAAACGCAGGTTTTAATACAAGCGCTTTTTAAATACCTACGTTCAAAACAATTTAAAATACGCAGTTTTTTTACAACCCCTTTCTTCGAATTATTTTATGCAGCGG
>Ga0335397_10011209_pt1 | contig 11059 bp, 7 predicted proteins | sample MAT04_FD_205740 | JGI IMG/M metagenome (GOLD analysis project Ga0335397, IMG submission 205740) | Freshwater microbial communities from Lake Fryxell liftoff mats and glacier meltwater in Antarctica - MAT-04 (spades assembly) (version 2) ...
CGTCGACTCGTCCAGCACGACGTCGGCGGCGGTGAGCAGATCGGCGAGTTGCTCCTCGGTGCGAGGACCGATGAGGGCCGAGGTCACCGCAGGGTGCTCGGTGGACCAGGCGATCGCCATCTGGGTCAGCGTGAGGCCGGCGTCCTTCGCGATCGTCGCCAACTGTTCGACGGCGTCGAACTTCGCCTCGTTGTCGACGTCGAAGTGGTCGGGATTCGTGTCGGCACGTGAACCACTCGGTGCAGCGGCACCGCGGCGGTACTTCCCGGTGAGCCACCCGCCTGCCAGTGGGCTCCAGACGATCACACCGAGGCCGTGGCGTCGGCAGGTCGGCAACACGTCGCGCTCGATGCCGCGCAAGAGGATCGAGTAGGGCGGCTGCTCACTGTGCGGTGCTGCAACCCCACGACGCTCGGCGGCCCAGCAGGTCTCGACCAGGTCCTCGGCCGGGAACGTCGAGGTGCCCCACGCCAGGATCTTTCCGGCGCGCACCAGGTCGCTCAACGCGTCAACCGTCTCGGCGATGTCGGTTGTCGGGTCGGGTCGGTGCACCTGATACAGGTCGATCCGGTCGGTGTCGAGGCGCCTCAAGCTCGCCTCGACCGCCTGGGTGATCCAGCGCCGCGAGTTGCCGCGGGCATTGACGTCCTCACCCATCGGGTTGTGGAACTTGGTGGCAAGCACCACCTCGTCGCGCCGCCCGCTGATCGCAGCACCGACGATTTCTTCAGTCTCACCGAAGGCATAGACATCGGCGGTATCGACGAGATTGATCCCGGCATCGAGCGCCCGATTGACGATGCGTGCACAGGATGCGTGATCAGGGTTGCCCCACGCACCGAGCACCATCGAGCCGAGCCCGAGCGTCGACACCTGTATTCCGCTGCGACCGAGTGTCGTGTACTTCATCGGTGACCTCTGCCTTCGTCGTGTCGGCGTTGGTCGTTCGAATCGTTCATTGCGCGTCCACGTACGGCCACGGGTGCGGCACGGTGATACCGGTCCGATCGAGGAGGAACCGTTGGTGTTCGGTCGCGGCTACGGCGAGCGCGTCGACGTCGATCGACACGACCCGTCCCGACTCGACCACGTGCCGACCAGCAACGAACACATCCCGAACGCTGCGCCCGTCGGTGCCCCAGACCAGCTGGAGCCCCACATCGCCTCGTGGCGTCCACCCCGGTGTGTCGGTGCGGTGAACGACCAGATCAGCCTGCTTGCCGACCTCGATCGAGCCGATTCGATCACTCAGTCCAATGGCCTCTGCTCCGGCGATCGTGGCCAGCTCGAAGACCTGGTGTGCACCGAAACGAGTGGGGTCGACGCGCATGTCCCGGGCGATTCCCGACGCCACCGCTGCGGTGCGCAGCATGTCGACGGAGTCGCCAGCGTTCGCTGCGTCGCAACCCAGTGCCACGCGACCCCCGCGTTCGACGATGTCGGCGTGACGACCGTGCTCGCAGACGCCCTGACCGAGCCGCAGGTACGCCCAGGGGCAGTAGGCGATCGCCGTCTCGCTCCGGAGGATCAACTCGACTTCGACGTCGTCCAACCACACGCCATGGCCGATGAGCAGGTGACGGCCGAGAACGCCGAGGTGGTCGAGGTGTTCGACCGGGCGACGCCCGTGACGTTCGAGGTAGCGCTCCGGGTCGGACGACGTCGGCGACAGGTGCATCGTCATGCCGGTCCCGTATTCGCGTGCGAGATCGGCAGCGCCAGCCATCAGGGCGTCCGAGGCGAGGTCGTGCCCGACGAGCGTCACCCATCCCTCGACGAGACCGCCGGCGGGATAGGTCTCGACGACCGCTCGTTGGCGGTCGAGCACTTCGCCGAACGGCGCCGTGAACGGGCCTTCCTCGATGTCCCATCCCCACACGCCGAGCGTCGCTCGCAGCCCGATGGTGTTCAGGGCGCCCGCCACGCTGTCGGCATGGGCGACCGTGCCTGCCTCGACAACGGTCGTCACACCGCTGGTGAGTGCTTCGACCGCCGCCAACGACGCCGACACCTCGTCGTCCGAGGCGTCGTGGGCGCCATGCAACGGCACCGACCATTCGAAGATCGAGGCACCCGGCGCAAGCAGGTCCGGGATGCAGCTGCGCACGAGCGGGTCGCCGGTCAGATGCTGATGCGCGTTGATCATGCCGGGTGTGATCACGCAGTCGGTCGCATCGAACACCGTCGCCGACGGGTACTCGGCAAGCAGCGCACGCGTCGATCCGATGGCGACGATGCGGTCGTCGTCGACGACCACCGAGCCACCGACCAGTACCTCGCGTGCGGGATTCATGGTGACGATGTCGCCGCCGGTGATGATTCGCTGCATTGCAGTCCAGTCGTTCGATTCGGCGTCCGGGTCAGACGCGATGTGGCGTGCAGGAGAGGAACTGGGGTGCTCGATGGAACGAGAGCCCAGTTGCGCCGATCATTTCAGCCCTCTGATGAACGGTTGTGCCAGGGCCTGGGGCGGACGTACACGCTTGGCGAACATCGACATGGCGACGATCGTGACCACGAAGGGAAGCGACGCGAGGAGGTCGCCGTTGACGTCGTAGCCGAGCGCTGGGAGCGAGAGCCGAAACGACAACACCGCGCCGAACAGGATGCAGCCCGCAAGCGTCCCGCGTAGCGTCCAGCCACCGAAAATCACGGCGATCAGCGCGATGAACCCGCGACCGCCGACGATCGAGTCCGCGAACTGACCGACTGCAGCGAGCACGAGATAGGTGCCGCCCATGCCGCTGGTGAGCCCGACCACATAGATGCTCTGTCGTCGACGCTTGTTGACATCGAGGCCCGACACGTCGGCCGACTGCGGGTTCTCGCCGACCGCGCGCACCTCGAGACCCCACCGCGTGCGGTACACCAGCCACCAGACGAACGGCACGAGCGGATAGATGAGGTAGAAGAGCCACGATCGGTCGAACAGTGCCGCCCCGATCAGTGGGATCTCCGACAGCAGCGGGATCGAGATCGACGACGACTTGGTCGTGACCGGGTCGAGCTCGGACGCGAGGAAACTGGCGAGCCCGAGCACGAGGATGTTGAGCGTGAGACCCACCACGAACTGATTCGCTGCAAGACGGTGACTCATCTCCGCTTGCACGAAGGCGACCGAGAAGCCGGCGAACATCCCGCACACCAAGGCCACCACTTCGCTCTGCGAGCTGCTGTAGCCGACCGCCGCTGCGAACGCAGCTGCGAGGAACATTGCCTCGATCGAGATGTTGAGGGTTCCGGATCGTTCGGCGACCCACTCGCCTGTTGCGCCGAACGCGAGGAACACGGCGAACGTCAACGCGTTGATGTAGGCGGCCTCGGACGTGAGCACATCGCCGAGGGCAGCGAGGAACGCTCCCATCAGGTCCGACTCTCCCGTGCCGCCATTGCCCGGCGGCGCTGACGCAGGAACAGCAGTGCCGGCGGAATCAAGAGTGCGAGGACGAGCAGCCCCTGGACGACATCGGTGATCCGACGCTCGACACCGGTTGCTGCGACGAAACCCGACCCGGTTCGCAGCCCGGCGAAGACGAAGGCGACGATGATCGTCGCGAACACTCGCTGACGGCCGACGAGGGCGACGAGGAGTCCGGTCCAGCCGATCTCGGCGGGAAAGCCCGGCACGAGCGTGTAGTTGCCGAAGTCACCGCCGGCGAGCATGATGCCGCCCGCGAGACCTGCGAACCCGCCACCCAGCAGTAGCGCTCCCGCCCCGTACCGCGACGCGGCCACTCCGGCGCGCTGCGCCGTGCGTTCGTTGTGGCCGAGCGCCAGCAACCGGAAGCCCCAGACCGTTCGAGCGAGGAGGAACGCGACGAGTGCAGCGCCGCAGAGCGCGAAGAACACCGAGATCGGGAACTGATTGCCGAACATCGTCACGAGTGGGATGCGGGTGTCGGGGTCGAGTTGCTGACTGATCTGCTGGCGGTTGGCGCGACCCTCGGGCGGGGCGAGCAGCAGCCACTGGTTCTTCAACCCGAAGCCGGCGAGCTGCGCTGCCACGGTGACGAGCAGCAACGTGGTGAGCACTTCGGGAACGTTGCGCCGGTACTTGAGGGCGGCAGCGATCCCCGCCCAGAGTGCACCGCCGATCGCCGATGCGAACAGCAGGGCCAGGATCACCAGGGGGCCCGGACCTCCGATTCGGGTGCCGACGTACGTGGCAAAGGCGGCACCGATGAACAGTTGGCCTTCCTGGCCGATGTTCACGAGTCCGGCGCGGTTCGAGATGATCGCGCCGAGGGCGACGACGAGCAGTGGTGCCATCACACCGAGCGTCTCGCCGATGCGGCCGGGACCCCGAAGACTCCCGTCGAGCAGCGCGGAGAACACAGCGAGCGAGTCACCACCGGTGACCTGCACGATCAACGCTGACAACAGGAGCGCCGCAACGATGCACAGCGCGTACAGACCGACCACCTCACCGGCCGAGGTGATCCGGGCAAAGCCGGTGGCGCCCAGACGGCCGCTGCCGCCGGAGCGTGGTGGCTGCTCGGACATGTCGGGGCTGGAGGCCGCACCGTGGTCGATGTCTGCGCTCTCGAATCCCGTGGTCATGCGACCTGCCCTCCCATCAAGAGGCCGAGCCGACCGAGATCGGCTTCGCCGCGTGCCATCTGGCCGATGATGCGGCCGTCGGAGATCACCAGGATCCGGTGGGCGAGATCGAGGATCTCTTCGAGTTCACTCGAGATCAGCAGGATCCCCACCCCCGCTTCGGCAGCTTGCCGCAGGCGATTGGTCATGTACTCGATTGCTCCGACGTCGAGACCCCGAGTCGGCTGAGCCGCGATGAGCACCTCCGGTTCACGAGACAGTTCACGTGCGAGCACGACGCGTTGCTGGTTGCCACCCGACAGCGAGAAGAGTGGCGCGTCGGCACCGGCGCACGAGATCTCGAACTCGTCGATGAGTCGCTCGGCGGTGCCGCTCATCGCTCGGCGATCGATCACGCCGTTACGAGCGATGTCGACGATGTCGACGAGCGCCAGGTTCTGTGCGACCGTCATCTCGAGCACGACGCCCGAGTCGTGGCGGTCCTCCGGGATCACACCCACTCCGGCAGCGGCCATCGCACCCGCTACACCGGTCTGCACGGACGCACCATCCACGCGAACCTCACCCGACGACGACACGATCAGACTCGACAGCACGTCGGCCAGGGTCCGTTGCCCGTTCCCCTCGACACCAGCGATGCCGACGATCTCACCTTTGCGCACGTGCAGGCTCAGATCGTCGAGCAGCCGCCGACCATCTCGGGTCATCACGGTCAAGCCGTCGATCTCGAGCACCACCGGTGCCAGTTCGGGATGAGTGTCGGGGACTTCGCTGCGATCGACATCGACATCGACATCGCCGGGCGCTACTCGCTCCGAACGCAGCGACACCGCTCGACCGACCATTGCTTCAGCCAGTTCGGCGGCGTCGACCTCGCTGGTTCGCACGTGGCGCACGACCGCGCCCTGGCGCATGATGGTCACTTCGTCGGTGGCACGCATGATCTCGTCGAGTTTGTGGCTGACGAGCGCCACCGCTCGCCCTTCCTCCAGCACCACATGGCGCAGCGTGTCGAACAACTGCTCGCTCTCGGCGGGCGTCAGTACAGAGGTCGGTTCGTCGAAGATCAGGATCGACGGGTCGCGGCGCAGACACTTGATGATCTCGACGCGCTGGCGCATGCCGACGGGCAGGTCGCCGACCACCGCATCCGGGTCGACGTCGAGGCCATAGCGGTCGGAGATCTCCTTGACACGATCGCGGGTCGCCGAGGAATCGAGGCGGCCTTCGTCACCCAACGCCACGTTCTCCCACACCCTCAGGGGCTCGACGAGGCTGAAGTGCTGGTGCACCATCCCGATCCCGAATCGCGCAGCATCGGTCGGATCGGCGAGTCGGACTCGGTGCCCATCGATGCTGATCGTCCCCTCGTCGGGCAGGACGAGACCGATCATGATCTTCATCAACGTGGACTTCCCGGCGCCGTTCTCTCCGAGCACCCCGTGAATGCGTCCAGCCGTCAGCGTGAGATCCACCTCGTCACAGGCGGTCACTGCCCCGTACCGCTTCGTGACCTGATCGAGACGAATCGAAACACGCCCTGCGACGGGGGGTCCCCCGGGGACCGGGCCAGACGGCCCGGTCCCCGACTCGGGATGGTTCACATCATCATGCGTCCCATCAGCCACCGAACGCCTCGCCGTTGATCTCACCGAACTTCGCGTCGAGGTCGCCGCTGGCGACGAGCGCATAGGCCTCGTCCATCTCGGCCTGCTGCTCGGGCGTTGCGTCGCAGATGAAGGCGCCAGACACGTCGGGCTCCTCGCCCGGTGAGTAGATGATGATGTCACCCTCAGCGGCAGTGCCGGCGAGGATCTGCGGGAAGATCTCGCGGACGTAGTCTCCACCGTCGAAGCGCACGGCGATGTCCCACGACAGGTCACCTTCACGGGTGCAGACGTCCGATGCCCCTGCGCTCATCACGATGAGACCATCGGCATTGGCGAGTTGGACAACAGGCTCGTGCGCCCCACCCAGATACGGGTAGATCGCATCGGCACCTTCGGCAGCAGCGTTCTCGTACGCTGCCGACGCGTTCTGGATGTTGTCGAAGTCGAACGGGAAGTCGCCGGTCGGCACGTACGTGAACGTGAACGACTCGTCGACGGACTTGAGTCCGAAGTCGTAGGCCAGGTAGTGCTGGATCTCGAAACCGAGATCGCAGCAACCGAGGAAGGCAACCGAATCGCCGCCGCTGTCACGAAGTGCGATGCCGGTGGCGACGCCGGCGGTGTAGGCGATACCGGCGCCGTTGTCCTGGCTCTGGAGGTAGAACTCGCTCTCCGGGAATCCGGCGCCACAGTTGCAGTACCAGAAGATGTCGGAGTACTGCTCGGCGAGATCGGGCATCGGCTCGGCGATCTCGCTCGCTCCGACGATCAGGATGTCGACCGGTTGCTGAGCAAGGTTCTCCAGTTCGGTGGCTGCGTCGGCGGCTTGGATGTTGTCGACGATGATCACGTCGCCGAAACCGTTCTCGGTGGAGAACGACTCTGCGGCGTCCACGACGGCCTGGTAGTAAGCGCCATCGTCGCGCGGTCCCGCTGCAGCGATGCCGATGCGGACCTCGCCATCACCGTTGGTATCGAACGCCGAGCTGTCGCCGGAGCCCTCCGCCATGGTGTCGGTGGTGTCCGTCATCTCATCGGTGGTGTCCGTCATGTCATCGGTGGTCTCGGTCGTGGCGTCATCGGTCGTCGCCGCGTCGGTGGTACCCGTCGCAGCGGAGCCTCCGTCGTCGTCGCTTCCGCACGCTGCGAGTACGAGCGCAAGGGCCCCGACCACTGCGACCGCCCCATGGAGACGAGAGCGCCCCCGCTGTGTCCTGCTGTTCATCGCTGCTTCTCCTCCTATTTTGTGGCCTGATGGTCAGACCATTTCGAGATGGTAGTGCGCCGAGATTTCTGGCGTGTTACGAGACCGAGTCGGGTGCTCGTTCATGGTCTGCTGCGCTCATCGACGTTCGGCGAGGTGTCGTCGGTATCGCTGGACCAGCCAACGATTGAATCGCACGTGGCTCTCCTCCTGCCAGGAGTAGCGCCCCCGTGGAGCGAACCTCGATCGCAGCCCACGCTGGACCTTGGTGGTTGCATCCTGGTCCTGTTCCACGAACACCTGCACGCCCACATCGGTCAGCTTGAGCTTGTGCTCGAAGAGTGGGTCGTCGAGTGCCGACGGGTGGAAGATGTAGCCGATCTCGACGTCGATCGTCTCAGGGCCGGTGGGTCGAACGAGGAAGAAGAAGCACTGGTCCGGCGCGGTTCCGAAGCACAACGTGGGCGGGATCAGCGCGAAGGTCGAGCGAGTGCGTTCCTCATCGGTCAGCTTCGGGAACACCGGCATGATCGCATGATGGGTGGCATTGAAGCCACCATCGATGTGGGTGTAACCGCCCAACCGGAAGACCACGTTCGAGTCGGGGTCGTACTCGACGGGAAACTCGCTGAGATTGCTGGGGCAGAAATCCTGGACGTACTGGTGGAGTCGGTTGGCGTGGTAGCCGTCGTTGAAATTCTCGAACATCACCTTCCAGTTCCACGGGAGGTTCTCGAGCGTGAACGTGCCCGGGCACACGGCGTCAGCCAGGTCGTAGTTGGCGACGTAGGGCTCGTACTGCGCGAGCGTCGGTGCCAACGGTGCTGCGTCGGCATCGAGGTGGACGAACACGAAGCCCTGCCAGATCTCGACGGCCAATCTCGGCAACCCGAAGTCGGCCTTGTCGAAGTCGGCAGTGCGCTCCATGGCGGGCGCACCCAGCAGTCGACCGTCGAGCGCATAGTTCCAGTGGTGGTACGGACACTTGAACGTCGAGGAGTTCCCCTGGCCGTCGCAGACCTGCATCGCTCGGTGCTGGCACACCGCCGACATGGCGTTCACCTCACCGGACTTGTCGCGGACGACGATGATCGGCTCGTCGCAGATGGTGATCGTGAACCAGTCGCCAGGGTTCGGGATGCGCTCGGCGCGACCGGCACAGAGCCACTCCTTCGCGTAGAGGGCCTCGCGTTCGAACTCGAGCACGTCGGGAGACGTGTAGAGCTCGGCGGGCAGCGTGACGGCGTCGGCGACGTCGGCGGTCGAGGCGGCGAGGTCGGCGAGCAGACCGTCGACGACAGGGCTGGTGGGTCGGTCGATGGTGGTCACGTCGAAGCCTCCGAATCGGGGGTTGAGGTTGGGGTGGCGCCGAGTCGAGCGGCGTCGGTGAGCAGGAACTTGCGGATCTTGCCGACGCTCGTGCGTGGCAGGTCTTCAACGATGACGTAGCGATGCGGCCGCTTGGCCTTGCCGAGTCGCGCCTCGGCCCACGCCGTCAATTCGGCGACGAAGGCGGCGAGTTCGTCCGGGTCGTCGATGATGCCGACGCCGGGTGAGGCCGCCGGGACGACGAAGGCGACGGGGACCTCGTCGCGAACTGTGTCGGGAGCGCCGACCACGACCGCGTCGAGCACAGCTGGGTGTTCCATGAGCGCGCTCTCGACTTCGACCACCGAGACATTCTCGCCGGACACCTTGAGCACGTCAGCGCGACGGCCGTCGAACCGGAACCGACCGCCATCGTCGCACCATGCGCGATCACCCGTCGAGAACCATCCATCGCGAAACGACGCCTCGGTCGTCGACGGATCAGCGAGGTACTCGGCGAACAACTCGATACCGCGACGTCCGCCGACGACGATCTCGCCGACCTCGCCCAGCCGACACGACCCACCCTCGGCGTCGACGACGTCGACCGCACAACCGTGGGTCACGTCGCCCATCGTGTCCGGCCGTGGGTCGTCGGGCCGATCGGTGAGCACTGCCGGAATCGTCTCGGTCATCCCGTACAGCTGACGCGGGCGACAACCGAACCACTCCGAGAGGGTCTCGTAGTGATCGGTGGCGAGGTTCTGGGCGAACCAGCAGTGACGAAGGTGGAGTGGTGGTCCGTCCGGATCTGGGGGGCCGCCCCGGGCGAGGATCATCCGCATCGGCCCGGCGAACAGGCTGGCGTGGGTGGCTCGGTGGCGCGCCGCCTGCGCCACGAACCCGCTGGCGGAGAACGTGTGCATCAGGGCAACCGATGCCCCGACCGCGACGGCCGAAGCGAACGAGTAGTACTGGGCGTTGGCGTGGAACATCGGCAAGACCACGAGTTGACGGTCGTCGGGCCCGAGGTCGGCAGCGGCCGCCATCGTCGTGCCGGCGAACGCGTAGTTGGCCTGGGTGATGACGACACCTTTGGGTCGACCCGTCGTGCCACTCGTGAACATCACCGCCGCGCGAGCGAGCGGATCGATGTGGTGCGACATCTGGATCGGCTCGGCGTGCGTGAGCGCGTCGAGCACGGTGTCCGCCTCGTCGATCTCGATCACCGCGGGATCGATCACTGTCAGGTCGGCCACGGCCAGTTCGGCTGCTGACGAAGCTGCGGCCCGGTAGGTGTCGGCTCGGTCTCGGGAACACAGCCCGACGGCCGGGCGGGTGCGTTCCAGGTGGTCAGCGAGTTCGGCAACGGTTGCCGTTGGATCGGATGGCACGATCGCCGCCCCGAGTCGGGTTGCAGCGATCCATGCTGCCACGAACGCCGGCGAGTTGGTGAGGGCGAGGTGGACCGGGCAGTCCGGCCCGACCCCGGCGTCGACGAGCGTGGCGGCGACCCGCGCCGTCAGCGCGTCGAACTCGGCGTAGCTCCAGTCGGTGACCGTACGGTCCGGAGCTTCGAAGGTGAGGAACGGTCGCGTGCCATGACGCTCGACTGCCCGATTCCAGAGCTCGGCGAAGCTCGCCACACCATCACGGGTCATCAGATCAGCTCGTCACTCCGTGATCGTTGGATGCGTCGCCGTAGCCGCCGCCACCGGGCAGGTCGAGTCGCACGACATCGCTCGCGTCGAGTGTCACCCGCGCCTGGGTGGTGACTGCTTCGCCGTTGACGCTGAACGCGCCCGTCGCGCCCGGCTCACCACCGAAGATCCCGAGCGGTGGTTGCGCCAATCGGCTCGTGACGGCATTGAGTTGCCACGGCCGAGTGGTGTCGACCTCGAACTCGATCGTCTGGCCGAGCCCGCCGGTCTGAGCGCCCCGGCCACCCGAGCCCTGTCGCAATGCCTTCTTCGTGAAGAGGATCGGGGCCGACGCCTCGACCACCTCGATCGGTACGGCCGAGACCCCGGTCGGGTACGAACACGCGCTGAGGCCCGGCTTCGTCGCTCTCGCGCCGACGCCGCCCGCGTAGGTGAACATGGCGGTGATGAACGGGCTGCCATCGTCGTGGTTGCCGCTGACCTGCATGGTCCACACGGCGCCGGATCCCTCGGCCATGGCGGCTTCGGGCTTGACCTGGGCGAGCGCTTTGAGGAGCGCGTTCGGCAGGAACATGCCAACGACGTGGCGGGCTGTGCACGGCTGCGGCGAGACGGCATTGACGATCGATCCTTCGGGGGCGATCATCTCGATCGGCGCGAGCGAGCCGTGGTTGTTGGGGATGTCCGGATTGAGCACCGAGCGCACGGTGAACGTG
>Ga0335397_10011211_pt1 | contig 11056 bp, 8 predicted proteins | sample MAT04_FD_205740 | JGI IMG/M metagenome (GOLD analysis project Ga0335397, IMG submission 205740) | Freshwater microbial communities from Lake Fryxell liftoff mats and glacier meltwater in Antarctica - MAT-04 (spades assembly) (version 2) ...
TTGTCGCCATCCCCGAGCGCGACTAAGGGAACGGCTCCCATGGCATCGATCTCGTATCGCGAAGCTGGCGTGGACATCGATGCCGGCGACGAGCTGGTGGAGCGCATCAAGCCCTTCGCCAAGCTCACGCGCATCCCCGAGGTCCTCGCCGACGTCGGCGGCTTCGCCGGCCTCTGCGCCGTCCCCGGCGGCATCGACGAGCCCGTCCTCGTGTCCGGTACCGACGGCGTCGGCACCAAGCTCAAGGTCGCCTTCCTCACCGGCATCCACGACACGATCGGTCAGGACCTCGTGGGGATGTGCGTCAACGACATCATCACCACCGGCGCCCGCCCGCTCTTCTTCCTCGACTACTTCGGCACCGGCAAGCTCGAGCTCGCCACCGCCGAGGCCGTCATCAAGGGCATCGCCCTCGCCTGCAAGGAGGCCGGCTGCGCGCTCCTCGGCGGCGAGACCGCCGAGCTCCCCGGCATGTACGCCGCCGGCGAATACGACCTCGCCGGCTTCACCGTCGGCGTCGTCGCTCGCTCCAAGATCATCGACGGCAAGCGCGTCGCCGAGGGCGACCGCATCCTCGGCCTCCCCTCGAGCGGCCTCCACTCGAACGGCTACTCGCTCGCGCGCCGCGTCCTCTTCGACGCGATGAAGCTCACGCCCACCGATCGCCCCGCGAAGCTCGGCGGCAAGACCGTCGGCGAGGCCCTCCTCGCGCCCACGCGCCTCTATCCGCGCCACGTCCAGGCCGTCCTCGCCGCGGGCATCGACGTCCACGCGATGAGCCACATCACCGGCGGCGGCCTCCCCGGCAACCTCCCGCGCGTCCTCCCCGATCACCTCGGCGCGCGCCTCCCTTCCACGCCGTGGAAGCGCCCCGGCATCCTCGAGCTCATCGCCGAGCACGTCGAGGAGCACGAGCTCCGCCGCGTCTTCAACCTCGGCATCGGCTTCGCGTTCGTCGTCCCCGCCGACCAGCTCGCGCGCACCACCGAGGCGCTCGTGGCCATCGGCGAGGAGCCCATCGATCTCGGTGAGGTCGTCCGCATGCCCGAGGGCACCGACTTCGAAGCGCGCGTGGTCTTCCCGTGAGCTCAGGCTCATCGATGCCGCCGCGCGCCGACGCCTTCGTCCTCGGCATCCTCGTCTCCGGCTCGGGCACCAACCTCCAGGCCGTCATCGACGCCATCGACGCCGGCCGCCTCCGCGCGAAGATCGGCGTCGTCATCTCGAACGTCGCCTCCGCCAAGGCGCTCGAGCGCGCCCGCGCCGCCAAGATCCCCACCGTCGTCATCGATCACAAGGCTCACCCCAGCCGCGAGTCGTTCGACGCCGCCGTCGTCGAGGCCCTCCGCGCGCATGGCGCCAGGTGCGTCGTGCTCGCCGGCTTCATGCGCCTCCTCACGCCGGTCCTCCTCGACGCGTTCCCGCATCGCGTCGTCAACATCCACCCCGCGCTCTTGCCTGCGTTCCCCGGCGTCCACGCGCAGGCCCAGGCGCTCGCGTACGGCGCGCGCATCACCGGCTGCACCGTGCACCTCGTCGACGCCGGAATGGACACCGGCCCCATCATCGCGCAGACCGCCGTCCCCATCCTCGACGGCGACGACGAGGCGACCCTCCGCGAGCGCCTCCTCCTCAAGGAGCACGAGCTGCTCCCCGCCGTCCTCCAGTGGATCGCCGACGGCCGCGTCGAGGTCATCCCCGCGACCCCGCCCGCGGGGGGCGCAGAGGGCGCGAAGGGCGCTCGCCCGCGCGTGCGCATCAAGCCCGCGCGATGAGCTCGAAGCACTACGACGTCGTCGTGCTCGGCGGAGGCGTCGGCGCGCTCGTTGCCGCGGCTCTCCTCGCACGGCGCTCGTGGCGTGTGCTCGTCCTCGGTCACGGCTGGCGCAAGCCCACGTACGCGTACGACGGCCTCACGCTCGCGCGCCGCCCCTTCACGTTCCTCTCCGCGTCGTCGCCCGCGTGGGGCCGCGTGCTCGTCGAGCTCGCGCAGTCGCAGACCTTCCGTCGTCGCCTCGGCTCCCTCGACCCGATGCTCCAGGTCCTCGCGCCCGACGCACGCCTCGACGTCCCGCCCGACACCGAGCTCTTCGCTCGCGAGATCGAGCGCGAGTTCCCTGCCGTTCGGCGCGTCGTCGACGATCTCTATGCCGAGCTCGCCCGCACGAACGCCGCCGCCGACGCCGCCTTCGAGCGCGACGTGGTCTGGCCGCCCGGCGGCTTCTGGGAGCGCCGCGAGACCGCACGCGTCGTCGCCACGCTCCCCTACCTCGACGGCGGCGCCGATTTTCTCGCCGAGTTCCCGCGCGATCACGCCTTCCGCGCCGTCGTCACCACGCCCGCGCGCTTCGCCTGCGACCTCGCCGACGACACGTCGCCCATGCCCTCGTTCGCCGTCGCACGCCTCCACGGCGCCTGGACGCGCGGCGTCAGTCACCTCGCCGGCGGCGAGGACGAGCTCGTCGAGTTCCTCCTCGAGCGCGTCCGCGCGCACGGCGGCGACACGCGCGTCGCCGACCGCGCGACCTCGCTCGTGCACAAGGGCGGCAAGGTCCGCGGCGTCCACATCGACGGCGACGAGGCGCCCGTCGGCGTCACGTTCGTGGTCTCCGATCTCCCCACCGCGTCGGTGCTCGATCTCGCTCGCGACTTCGTCCCGCCGCACGGCGAGAAGGACCCGACGCTCGCGGTGGGCGAGAACCGCTTCGTCGTCTCGCTCGTCGTGAAGCCCGAGGGCGTGCCGCGCCCTCTCGCCACCGAATCGTTCCTGCTCCCGGACCCACGCAAGGGCCCCGTCGTTCACTTGCAGAAGGCGCCCGGCGCGACGCCGGGCACCGTGCTGCTCGTCGCCGAGACGATCCTCCCCGAGGGCGCCTCTCTCTCGCGCGCCCGCGAGGAGGTCCTCGCGACCCTCTTCGAGTTCCTCCCGTTCATCGAGAAGCACGCGCTCGTCTGCGACTCACCTCACGACGGCCGGCCGCTGTGGGACTTTCGCAACGCGACCGCCGGTGACCCGCGCATCGGCCCCGCGTCGTGGGGGCTCCGCGCGCAGCAGGTCGATCGCGCGCGCCTCCGCGGCTTCGGCGGCTCGCTCGAGCCCGAGCCGATGATCCCGCGCTTCACCGTCACGCCTCCGCAGCTGCAGGGCCTCGCGGGCGAGCCGATCCGCACCGGCCTCGGCAACGTGTTCGTCACCGGGCGGAGCACGCTCCCCGCGCTCGGCCAGGAAGGGGAGCTCCTCGCCGCCTGGGGCGTCGCGCGCGTCATCACCCGCACCGACCGTCGCAAAGAGAAGATGCTCCGCGAGATGTGGAGCAAGGTGGAGCTGTCGTGAGCAAGAACATAGCACTCTCCGTCGTCCTCCTCCTCGCTTCGTTGCATTCTGCATGCAATGCCGGAGTGCGCCAGGAGGCCGCACAGGTCGTCGAGGCGGTCGATCGCTTCCGCAAGGCCGACAACGCCGGCAAGCCGGCTCAGGTCGAGTCGCTCCGTGCCGTCCAATGCACGAGCGCCGACGTGTGCAAGGCGCGCGACGCCTGCCTCGCCTCCGCCGAGGCCACCGCGAAGGCGCTGCGCCTGAAGAGCGAGGTGGAGCAGGGCCTCACCGCCGTCGAGAAGGGCTCTCTCGCCCGCGACTCCGAGGCCGCCCGCGCGCTGCCGGCGAAGCTCGACGAGGCCGAGGCCCTCCTCAAGGAGGGCTTCGCCGCCCTCCAGCCCTGCGACGACCAGATCATGGCGCTCAAGCGTAGACACCAGATCTGACCGGTCCGGCCCCTCCTTTCCGGCCCGCCAGGACCGTGGTAAGCCGGGCGCCGATGTTCGACGCGATTGCGAAGGGTTTCCGCCAGGCGAAAAACCGGCTTGCCGGTCTCACCGAGCTCACCGAGAGCAACATCGACACGGCTCTCCGCGAGGTGCGCCTGAGCCTGCTCGAGGCCGACGTCGAGCTGGGGGTCGTGAAGACGTTCCTCGCCCGCGTGAAGGACAAGGCGCTCGGCGAGGTCGTCCGCATCAAGGCCAAGGGCCAGGGCGGCGAGGCCATGAAGGTCTCGGCCTCCGACCAGTTCGTCAAGATCTGCCACGACGAGCTCATCGACTTCATGACCGCCGAGGGTCCGGCGCTCGTGTTCGCCGACAAGGGCGCAGGTCCGACCAAGATCATGATGGTCGGCCTCCAGGGCTCCGGCAAGACGACCAGCACCGCGAAGCTCGCGCGCTTCCTCCAGAAGGAGAACCACAAGCCGCTCCTCGTCGCCGCCGACATGCAGCGCCCGGCCGCCGTCGAGCAGCTCCAGATCCTCGGCAAGAGCGTCGACGTCCCGGTGTTCTCGATCCCCGGCGAGTCGCCGGTCACCATCTGCGAGCGCGCCGAGGCCGAGGCCAAGAAGCTCGGCTGCGACGTCATCATCTACGACACCGCCGGTCGCCTCGCGATCGACGAGAAGCTCATGCAGGAGCTCGCCGACATCAAGGCGAAGACCCAGCCCGCGAACATCTTTCTCGTCGTCGACGCCATGATCGGCCAGGACGCGGTGAAGGTCTCGAAGGGCTTCCACGACACGCTCGGCCTCACCGGCGTCATCCTCACGAAGCTCGACGGCGACGCCCGCGGCGGCGCCGCGCTCAGCGTGAAGGAGGTCACTGGCGCTGCGGTCCGCTTCGCCGGCGTCGGCGAAGGCGTCGACAAGTTCGAGGAGTTCCGCCCCGAGGGCATGGCGAGCCGCGTGCTCGGCATGGGCGACGTCGTCGGCCTGATGAAGGACTTCGAAGAGGTCGTCGATCAGGAGAAGGCCGCCGAGGACGCGATGAAGATGCTCCAGGGAGATTTCTCCCTGGATGACTTCCTCCAGCAGATCAAGATGATCCAGAAGATGGGCAGCTTGAAGGACATCGTCGGGAAGCTCCCGGGGATGGACCAGCTGCCGACCGACGTGAACCTCGACGACCGCGAGCTCGTGAAGATCGAGGCGATGATCTCGAGCTTCACGACCTTCGAGCGCAAGGACCCGAACGCGCTCATCCGCGAGCCGAAGCGCGTCGCGCGCATCGCGAAGGGCTCGGGCGTGCCCGATCAGGCCGTCAGCGAGCTCGTGCAGCGCTTCCTGTTCATGAAGCAGATGATGGCCGGAATGGGCGGAATGGGCGGGATGGGCGGCCTCCTCGGCAACATGCCGGGCATGAAGCAGCTCGGCCAGATGAAGAACATGCGCAACATGGCCAAGCAGATGCAGGGCATGGGCGGCATGCCGGGCATGGGCGGCATGGGCGGCTTCCCTGGCATGGGCGGGATGGGCGGCTTCCCCGGAATGCCCCCGGGCATGGGCGGCTTCCCCGGCATGGCGGGCTTCCCCGGCATGGGCGGGATGAGCGGGCCTCCGGCCGAGAGCCTCACGAAGATGAAGGCGCTCTCCGAGAAGGAGAAGAACGCCAAGAAGGCTCAACGCAAGCGTGAGAAGGACGCTCGCAAGAAGAACCGCAAGTAGTCGAAAGTCAGGATGACGTAGCGCGCGTCATCCGCCAGACATGGCGGCCATGACGCTCCTCAGCTCTCTGCGCTCGGCCTCCACCTTTGCGGCCGTCGCCTTCGCGGTCGCCGCTTGCTCCTCGTCCACGACGGGCACGTCATCGGGCACGTCGGGCACGTCGGGCACGTCCGGCGCGACGACGCCGCCGGCCACCGGCGGCGCCACCTGTGGCACCGCGACGTGCGCGACGGGCGAGTACTGCTCGCTCTCGTACGACTCCTCGGCGATGACGTGGAACCCCAGCGGCTGCAAGAAGGTGCCCGCGACGTGCGCGTCCAAGGGCGCCTCCGAGCTCTGCACCTGCATGAAGGACAACTCGGGTTGCTCGACGAGCGGGCTCGTCAGCACGAAGTGCAGTCAGTCGGACGGCGCGCTCTCCTTCGGCTGCCAGTGACCCGCCGCGCCAGGGCGGCGTAGCCCAGGCCCGGACCGCCTCGCTTGCCTTCGGCGGGCGAGGCGGATAGACCGGACGCAATGCGAAGCCTCGGAATCTTGGCGGTCACCGTCGCGCTCTTCGCCGCCTTTGCCCCCGCGTGTGTCGGCGGCAAGCAGCAGATCACCGCGGAGGACAAGGAGCGCCTGAAGGCGCAGATCCTCGACGCGGTGCCGGCCGACGCGAAGAAGGTCGACATCAACTTCGAGAACCGCGTGCACGTCGTCGGTTACAAGGCGACGCCCGAGCTCGCGCCCGCCGGCACGAAGGTGACCGTCACCACGTACTGGCGCTGCGACGACCCCGTCGAGGAGGGCTGGCAGCTCTTCACGCACGTCCAGCACGAGGGCTACGACAAGCCCGAGAACCTCGACGCCAACGGACCGCTCCGCGAGCTGAAGGGCAACCATCAGGTGCTCGGCCCCGATCGCTGGGAGCGCGGGAAGATCTACGCCGACGAGCAGACCTTCACGATGCCCGCCGATCTCCGCGGCCCCGACACGATGTTCTACGTCGGCATCTGGAAGGGCGACGCTCGCCTCCGCATCATCAGCGGGCCCAGCGACGGCGACAACCGCGCCATCATCGCCAAGATCAAGACGGGCGTGCCTCCGAAGAAGGAGGAGGGGAAGCGCGGCGCCGCCGACATCCCGCAGGTCTTCCCGATCAAGCTCGGCGCCAACGAGAAGATCACGATCGACGGACGCGGCGACGAAGCCGCGTGGGGGGCAGCCGCGAGCACCGGCCCTTTCGTCGACGTGGGGTCGGGGCGTAGCGCCGCCTCCTACCCCGTCACAGGCTCCGCGAAGGTCACCTGGGACCACGACAATCTGTATGTGCTCATCGAAGTGAAGGACCGCGACGTGCTCGGGTTCTTCACCGACAAGGCTTCGCAGCCGAAGGACTGGACGGTCACCGGCCAGCCGATGACGTGGAACCACGACACCGCGGAGATCATGATCGATCCCGACGGTGACGGCGACAACAAGGACTACTACGAGCTCCAGATCAACCCGGCGAACCGGGTCTTCAGGAGCCAGTTCGACGCCTACAACTCGCCGAAGGTCGAGCCGCAGGGCCCGTTCGGGCACGAGGACTGGGACCCGAAGATGAAGTCGGCCGTCCGCGTGCAGGGCACGATCGACAAGCCCGACGACAAGGACGAGGGCTACACGGTCGAGGCCGCGATCCCCTGGGCCGCCTTCCAGAAGGGCGCGAAGACGCTGCCGCCGAAGCCCGGCGACTCGTGGCGCATGAACTTCTACGCCATGGAGAACAACGGCGGGACGGGCTGGTCGCCGATCCTGGGGCAGGGGAACTTCCACCGCTCCTCGCGCTTCGGTCGGGTCACGTGGTCGACGAAGGAGTCGCTCGCGGCCGAGGCCGCTGCCGACGCCGGCGCGGGCGACGGCGGCGTGGCCGACGGCGGCTCGAAGGACGGCGGCGCGACCGATGCAGGCCGCACCGACGCCTCCGCGGCGCCGCTCACGCACGACGCCGGCCCCGCGCCGAGGCGCCCGCCGCCGCCGGCTCTCGGCGCCCCTGTCACGCCGCCGCCGCCGGCGCAGTAGCGCCGCTCGGCCGCCGCTCGCTCCCCGCCTTATTTGGAGCGAGCGCCGCGCATCACGTACCCTTCTTCCATGCGTTTGCGGAAGCGGCTCCTGGTCGCCACCACTTTTGTCGTCAGTGCGCTCGGCGCTACGGTCGCCGATGCTGCGCCGCCCGCGGCGCCGCCGCCGGGTCCTCAGCGTTCGAGCAGCCAGTTCGCGCTGCGCCGCGAGGAGGCCGGAGGAGCCGATGCGACCGTCGCGCGGCAGCGTGCGCGCGCAGGCGATTGCGCCGGCGCTCTGCCCGCGTTCGACAACGCCATCAACCTGACGATCGAGCCGACGCTCCGTCGCGATCGTGGCCTCTGCCACGAGAAGCTCGGGAATCCGTTCCCCGCGATGGATGACTACCGTGCGTACCTCACGGCGCGGCCTGACGCGCCCGACGCGGAGCAGGTCCGCGACCGCCTCAACAGGCTCGAGGAGTCGACGTCAACGAAGACCGCCGAGTCGTTCCGCGAGGACGACGGCATGCATGCCGGCGGCTCGTTCTCGCTCGGTACGCAGGGCGGCAAGACGGCTGGCTCGGCCGGCTCGTCTTCCGCGAGGGCGCGCGAGAAACGCCAGGACAAGGTCCTTGGACCGAAGGCCGGCGAGACGGGGCGCGGCTACGACTACTACGCAAACCAGGAGAAGATCGTCGACGCTGCGGAGAACTCACCGCTCCGCAACGGCACCGGCTGGGCCGTCGGCCCGTTCCTTCAGCTGCCGCGCTACTTCTTCGCCAACGGCACCACGAGCGACTCCGGCTTCGCGGTGGGCGCTTCGATCCGTTACGCATGGTCACCGTCGATGACGTTCCTCATCGAGGGCGGCTACGTCGGTTTCGGCACGACGGGCGAGATCGGCAAGCTGGGCGGGCCGCTCGCGCTCGTTGGCATCGAGTACCGCATCCCGCTGAACACCTACGCGAGCGACCAGCTCTATCTCGGCATCGGCGCGGGCTTCGAGCACTACGAGAACGCGCGCCTCAAGGCCTCGTTCAACGTCGTCAACGCCCGCGGTCGCTTCGGCTACCGGCACGTGTTCGGGCCGGCGGTCGGCCTCGAGATCGGCGTCGACGGCGGCCCGGGCGCCGCGTTCCTCGACGGCGACACCACCACCGAATCGCTCACCCTGATCAGCGGCGCCGCCGCGCTGATCATCGGGTTCTAGCTTAGCTTAGCTAGTGCCGCCCCTCGCTTCGCGAGCCTCCCCGGGATGCCTCTTGCCCGGTGCGATTCGCCTTCGGCGAACGGTGCTACGCGCCGAGGACGCACCTAGGTCTCGAGCGCCCCCCGAATCAGTTGGGCGGGGAGGCGGGGCGGTCGTCGATGGACGGCGAGCTCGGCGTATGCGTGCCGGCGAGCGGCGCGTAGCCTTCGCGCTTGTAATAGTAGTAGTGGTAGTAGCTGTACTCGTGGCGGTTCAGGTTGACCGCGTTGAGGACGGCACCGGCGATCGGCGCGTCGACGTCCTGGAGCGTGCGTAGGCCCGAGCGACACAGGTTCACGCTGGTCTTGAACGCGCGGACGACGAAGACGACGCCGTCGACGAGCGTCGAGGCGATGGCCGAGTCGGTCACGGCGATGACCGGCGGGCTGTCGAGCACGATGCGGTCGAAGCGCGCCGAGATGTCGTCGAGCAGCCGGCGGAACTTGTCCGACGACACGACGTCGGCCGAGTTCGGCGGGATCGGGCCGCAGGGGATGCAGTAGAGGTTCGGAACGACGGTCGGCTTGGCGACCTCGTCGACCGTGGCCTCGCCGAGGATGACGTTCATGAGACCGACGTCACCGGCGCGGTCGAAGATGCGGTGCAGGCGCGGACGGCGAAGGTCGCAGTCGATGATGCAGACCTTCTGGCCGCCCTGGGCGAGCGAGATGGCGATGCTGACGGCGACGGTCGTCTTGCCCTCGGCGGGCGCGGCGCTCGTGACGAGCAGGCGCTTGTACGGCTCGTCGGGGTTCATGAACATGAGGTTCGTGCGCAAGGAGCGCGCGGCCTCGGCGATGCCGGACGTGGGGCGCTCGTGCACGAGCAGCTCGGGAGCGAGCTGGCTCGGGACCGCCCGCCGTCGTGTGCGCTTCTTCGGCCCGCCCTTGGCGACGGCCTCGTCGACGATGTCCGGGAGGAGCCCGAGGAACGTGACGCCGAGGCGTTGCTCGATGTCCTCCGGGGTCTTCAGCGTGTTGTCGAGCTGCTCGCGGAGGATGGCGAGCGCGAGGCCGAGGATGAGACCGACGAGGAGCGCGATGCTGACGTTGACGGAGACTCGCGGCGCGATCGGCACCTTCGGCTCTTGCGCGTTGTCCACCATGCGGATGTTGTTGGTGTTCATCATCCGGCGGAGGTCGGCCTCCTTCATCTGCTCGAGAAGCACGGCGTAGAGCTTCTCGTTCTGCGCGCGCATGCGGTCGAGGCGGTGGAACTCGAGCTCCTTCAGGTTGAGCTCGACGGCCTTCTTGCGTGCGCCCTCGTAGAGCGACGCCTCGCCGTTCTCCTGGCGCTCGATGATCGACAGGTCGCGCTGGACGGCGCCCTGGATGTTCTTGATCTCGGAGAGGAGGTGGGTCTTCGCGAGAGCGAGCTTCTCGTCCGCCTTCTTCACGGCCGGGTGGTTCTCGCCCTTGCCCTCGGCGATGAGCTCGGCGCGCTCGCGCTGGGCCTGCTGGAACTGGGAGCGGAGGCCGCCGAGGAATGCGTTCGAGAGGAGCTCGGACGCGGGGACCTGGTCGGGCTGATCGGCGGTGATCTTGGCGAGCTCGCCGTGGCGGGCCGCGAGCTCCTGACGACGCATGCGCGTGCGCGTGAGCGCGCCGTCGTAGTCCTGCATCTCGAGGCGGATCATCTTCGAGAGGTCCTCGAGCGTGCTCGAGGGGAGATCGTTCTGCTTCTTGAACTCGTGGAGCGAGTTCTCGGTCTGCTCGAGCTCCTGCTTGAAGTGATCGAGCTGGCCGGAGAGCCACACGACGGTGTCCCCCGTCGCATTGACCATCTTGTCGAGGTTCTGCTGGATGTACGCGCGTGCGACGGCGTCGGAGAGGCGGCGCGCCTGCTCGGGACGGGTGTCCTGGATCTTGATCAGGACGAGCCGGCTGCCCTTCACGGGCTCGATGATGAGCCGGCCGCGGAGCGAGGCGGTGGTGGCCTCGAGCGGTGCAGGAGCCGTCGGCGTGTAGCCGAGGAAGGCGGCGTCGTTCTGGAGCGAGAGATCACGCACGACCGCCGACAGAACGCGGTCGCTCTGCATGATGCGGTACTGCGTTTCGTAGTACTGCTGCGTGTCCCAGACGGCGCTCCAGCCGACCATGGGGTCGGCCTTGTTGCCGAGCGGCTTGATGACGTCGGGGTCGAACTCGAGGAGCGACTGCGCCTCGTAGATCCGCGGCAGCGTCTTCGAATACGCGAGCGAGGCAGCGCCAAAGACGAGCACGAGCCCGAGGACGATCGCCCAGTGCTTGCGCACGGCGCGGACGGAAGACATCACCCCATCGAGGGCGGTCTTCTCG
>Ga0335397_10011213_pt1 | contig 11054 bp, 10 predicted proteins | sample MAT04_FD_205740 | JGI IMG/M metagenome (GOLD analysis project Ga0335397, IMG submission 205740) | Freshwater microbial communities from Lake Fryxell liftoff mats and glacier meltwater in Antarctica - MAT-04 (spades assembly) (version 2) ...
GGTCTACAAATGATGCCTTAGACGTGTACGACTCTTCCGTTTCAACAAACTGAATTCCATACTGCTCACACAGTTGCTCAATCCGTTTTTTCAGTCTAGCCGTGGGAATCTGAACAAACTTTTGATTTGTCTTTTTTCCCATGTTGGCAGAGTCTTTTTGTCCTTTGTTCCATCCAAAAACAACCGTTCCAATCCCACTTTTGATGCAACGACTGACAACTAAACGTGCTGCTTTGTTGACTGCATCACGCATCTGGCGGTTTCGTTTTTCAGTCAGACTCGCTAACTGACGCGACCAGAAGCCGTTGTGCTTGCCCTCCATCAAAATCGATACCCGCTTGTTGTACCACTGATTGACAGACTTTAAGTGCTTACCATCAACGATAAAGCTTGTACCCGCATTAGAAACACAGGTCAACCAATTATCAACGCCGTGATCAATGCCCAAGACTTTTTGACAATCCACAGCAGCTTGAACGGCTACAGCTTTGTAGACAAACTCAGCATAAAAGCACCCATTGCGAGGCAAGATACGAATCTCTCTAATATCCGCATATTCGAGGTTTGAGGGCATCGCCAGCTTAAAGTTTTTCAACCCAAACCACGCTTGAACTTTTTGCCCCAGTGGGATCAAAATCTGCCCATCAATTAGCTTTTTGCCTAGCGCTTGCTTGGGGTATGCCACTAGATGCAAACCCCCCTTTTCTCTGTAGTTCGGGAACTTAGGCTTAAACTCTAAACCACCCTCCCAGAACAGCTTGAGCAAGCCTTTGAACGATTTGACGGATTCACCGACCACGCCACAAGTCTGTTGAGCGGCTTGGGCACATAATGCACCGTAGTGAGGATTTGGCTTTAACTCGTTGATTAGATCAAACGGTCGCACGTAGGTTTTAGCCTTGAAATACATTTGACGAGCGTAGTAGACCGCGCAATTGTGGAGTTTATTGGATTCCCCACAAACAAACTCAAGAATTGCCTTCAACTCTGCATCAGGCTTGATTAATACCTGCTGACATCCAAACACCTTAAGCTCTCCTTTTGTTTATGTGGTATGTTGATTATACGCTACAAAACAACGAAGTCACAGAATATGGCAAGCCTATCTAAAGAAGACTTGGAGTATCGGCATGAAAGTAACGCAGTCTCCCTAATCAATCTGCACTTTGTATTTATCCCTAAGCGTCGTAAGGCTGTGCTGACTGGAAAAATTGCAGAGCGGCTACAGGAAATAATTTTTGAATTAGTGGTAGAACATCGTTGGAAGTTGATCGCTCTTGAAGTCATGCCAGATCACGTTCATTTGCTTTTGAATGTCAAGCCTGTTGATTCAGCTAGTGGAGTGATGAATAAAGTCAAAGGACGCGCGTCGCATCATTTAAGGGTTGAATTCCCCGAACTTAAGAAGTTACCTACCCTTTGGACTCCCAGCTACTTCGTAGGAAGTGTCGGCAACGTTTCAACTGAAACCGTCAGAAAATATATTGAAGGACAAAAGGGTAAGTAACCCAGAGTACTCGCAGCCTCAAGGCTGCTGCGTTTCATCCCCGGCTTGAAAGACCGGGGTTCTCGCGCGAAGCCTTATAGTAATGCGAATTTTTGGCTGATGTCGAGCTACCACAATGGCTAGTGCTTTAGCAAAGGCATAGTACTCTCCGTCTGAACTGCCTGTAGCAATCACAACAATGTGAATTTGCTTCTGTTGTTGCATCCACTGCACAGAGAAGGCGATCGCTGCAACGACGCTAATTACAAGTACGGGAATTGTAAACTTTGCTTTCATGAAAATAAGGCAATGAAATGATGGACAGTCATGCCAAGCTCTAGAAAGGCCACTTGCAAATTATGTCACCTTGGCTGAACAACGTAGCGCTGTGAAGGAAGTAACCGCCCCGTGTTTTTTTGAGCAGGCTTATTAACTCGCTCGCGCTTGAGTACTAATCCAGCAATACCACCTGCCGCTAAGATATAGATTGGGTTGACCATAGCGTTGACCAAACAATCTATCATGTACAAAGCCGTTACAAGAGCAATAGCTGCTGCTGAAGCAACTTTTTTGTTTGCCCACAGTCTTGCAGGGTAGCGCATCCAAAATAAGCTGAACGTGGGTAGCAGCATTGCTATAAAAAGACTAAACAAACCTACAGTTCCGGTTTGTCCAAAAGCATTAATCCAAAGACTATCTGGAATAGTTAGCGGGTCGCCATTTGGTTTGAGAATTAGAGAACGTCCAAACCCTCCCCATCCAAAGACAATTCTCTTTCTAGCCCGATCTGAGAGAATCTCCTCATTATCAAATCGGAACTTTAAAGAAGACAAGCGATCTTCTGGGAAGAAGTTAGAGAGCGATTCAATGACTTGATCAGAAATGTAAGCGTCTGTCTCAGCATTGACGTACAGATAAGCCAAAATACCAGAAATCAGGAAGAAGACTGGAACTGCAGTTCGGAGGTTCTTAGCAATAAACAAAATTGCAATGCCAATCGCCAAAAGAGCGTAAGAACCCGTGGAACGAGTCAAAAGAAAAGTGATAAACAACGTACCCACCAGCCACTCAATTGGAATATTCCACAGGCTTTTGACGGTTCCGGTTTGCCAGAGCCAAATTCCGATCAACGTTGCTGCCATCATGAAGGCTCCCACCGCTAGACCGTGGATCAGGAAAACAGTTGGTCGGTAGCCACCCAGTCGAACGGTTTGACTGAAATCGGCGCTGGCGAGTCCTCCATACACAATTCGATGAAGTTGAGGACTTAGCCTCATTTCAAATAAGCAAAGGGGAACATAAGAAAGCCCTCCTACAAAAATTCCGATCGCCAACTCGCGCATTCCACTTAGGCTGTTGAGGTAGATACGCCCCAAGAAATAAGGAATACCCCAAGTCACCGTTTGACCCATAACTGCCGACAAACCATCATAGGGACCGAGTTCATTAGACAGAGAAGAGGCAAAGGGGCAGAGACACCAAATCACCATGGGGACATCTATCCAACTGAATCGGAAGCTCCTGAAGCGCCCAACGTCAAAAATTAAAGTTGCTAGCAAAATACCGTAGCAAGTTGCTGCTATTTTGTCATAGTCGGGCAGCCCAGGAAGAGGCAAAACAGCTTGAGGCAAAAATAGCCAAGCTACGACAAAGCTTGCTACGACTGCCCGACGGGCAGGGTAGCGGGAAAACAAGTAAATAACAAAGGGAATCCAACCAAACATCACAAGCGGAACCATCAGGTTCGGACTAGCAAATGGATTACTACTAAAAACAAATCCCATAAGTGTTTAAGTCTTTGACTTTTTGAAACTGAGCTTTTCCTCTAAATGCCCTGCCCTGAATGCTCGGCAGGACAACCCCAGCCTCTGCATTATTCGTAATTCTAAAGCACAGACATCGACACGCCCACTGGAGGATCGGGATCTTGACGAGTTGAGTCTTCTTTTTGGCTTTCTTCAATCGCCTTACGCAAGGCAGCTTCAAACAAGTCAGTCGCATCATCCCAAGAATATCGAACGACAGTTTGATAAGCAGCCTCAGACATCTTCAGCCACTGCGACTCTGAAAGAGTCAGCACCTTCTCAATGCCTTCCGCCAGCTTCTGAGCGTCGCCGACAGGCTCAAGATATCCGTTGACTCCAGGTTTAATTAAGTCAATCAGCCCCCCAACCTCGGTCGAAACAATGGGGCACCGACAAGCCATGGCTTCGACAACGGGCAACCCAAATCCTTCACTTAAGCTTCCACAGAGCCACACATCACAACTGGCATAAATATCTTTGAGGTCATGCTGGTTAGGAAGGCGAATATAGGTCGTATTTGCAGGCAAAGGTAATTCCAGCGATGGCTCCGTTTCCCCAAATGACAAAATTCGCAAATTCGGAATTCTTTGAGCCACTAGGGCGATCGCTTCAGAGCTGACTTTGAAGCCCTTCCAAGGCACCTGATTATAGACTAAACCAATAGTTGGCACAGCCTGTTTGCCGCGAGGAGGTGCATAAAATTGCTGAGTATCCACACTATTAAAAATTAAAGACGTGTCAGCGTCACCATACTCAGTCTGCATCAAGTCAGCTAACCACCTAGAAATGACAATTTTATAGAAAGGCAAAGTATAAGTGGCTTTAACCCGTTCAATCGGTAAATAGTCAAAAACTTCATGGTGCTGAATAAAATAAGCTTTTGCCCCTTTTGCTGATGACCAGCCACTGATCCATTCAGCAGTTTCCCACCAGGTTGCAATCACCACGTCTGCATCAGGAACATCAGCTTCAGTCACATTGCAGCCTAGTTTAACCACTAGATGGGGCACGTCGATTGCATCAAAATGAGAAGCTCCGCGTCTAACTGGCTTAAGCCACCCTTCCCCCCTCAAAATTTGAGCGAGTCGCTGGCGGCGATTAGGTTTATCGATTGTAGATACAACAAATACATCATGACCTCTTTGCTTGAGGCGTTCTGCATAAATCGCAGCAACTCGGATGCCGCCACTTAATCCAGCATAAGGAAGAACGAAAGTAATTCTCATACGGCAAGACTCAAGGTAAGGAAAAGAAACATTCATAAGCAAAATCATAGCTCCTAGGAACTGAGTCACTAGAACTACTAATCAGCGCCAAAAGATTTTACCTATACTGCCCACGGATGAAGATTAGACTTTTGGAAAAACGATTAAAGCTTTTCTAAGTAAGGCTTGTAGCGCCTTTCCAGAAAGTCCATTTTTAAGTCGAGTTGAGTATATCTCCAGTCTGTTTACGCCTGAAGCCTTATACAGTGATCATTCCGTAAAGTCCGATAACAAGATGTAATGTTTAGGTGAATTTTCTGTGCCAGAGCTTTTACATTGAGAAAGAATGCGAGATTAACACTACTCTGAATTAGCGCCCATCCACTACGTAAACCTTTCGGGAGTTCATTGATAGAGACACTAAGCTAAGGCTAGAAAAGACCAGGCTATACAAACTAAAGATATTTGACAACAATCGGCAGGGGCACAGCATATTCAATCTGATTTATCTAGGCTTCTTTAAAGCAGTCTGCGCTTGGCTTCTTCTTGGCTTCTTCTTGATCATCCAGTGTTCCAAAACTATGTCATCAATTAAACAACTTGCACTGCGGGGCACATTTTGGACGATCGCCAGTTATGGGATCTCTCAAATTCTTCGATTTGGCTCTAATCTAGTTTTGACCCGCCTCCTGTTCCCCGAGATGTTTGGTCTAATGTCTTTGGCTTATGTATTTATCACGGGTCTGCATCTTTTTTCAGACTTAGGAATTCACATTAGCCTCATTCAAAACAAGCGAGGAGATAATCCAGATTTTCTCAACACCGCCTGGACATTGCAAATTATTCGGAGTATCGGACTTTGGCTATGTTGTGTCATCGTTGCCGTTCCTGCTGCCAATTTTTACAATGAGCCTCAATTAGTTTGGATACTCCCTCTGGCAGGATTAGGGACTCTAATTTCTGGATTCAATTCTACTGGACTGGCTTCATTAAATCGCAATCTTGCGCTTAAGCAAATTTCTATGTTTGATTTGGGGGGACAGATTGTTGGAATTGTAGTGATGCTGACCTGGGCATGGTTTGACAGAAGCGTTTGGGCTTTGCTAGTAGGGTCATTTGTTTCTGCTAGTGTTCAGTTGGTGTGGAGCCATGTTATCAGTCCAAATCCGCCTAATCGTCTGGCTTTAGAAAAAGAGGCGGTCGCTGAAATCTTTTCCTTTGGAAAATGGATCTTTCTCTCAACCGCGTTAACATTTTTTGCTATGCAGTCCGATCGCCTAATTTTGGGCAAGTTGTTGGGTCTGCAATTACTTGGCATTTATGGCATTGCTGTGACCTTGGCAGAAATTCCGAAACAAGTCACCCTGGCGGTCGGCGGGAAGGTAGTTTTCCCGATGTTTTCAAAGTTTGCTAGTTTGCCGCGTTCTGAGTTTCGCAGCAAGATTCGCCGAGGGCGGTGGCCCATTTTGCTAGTCACAGCGCCAACATTAGCGGTCATGATTAGTTTCGGCGATATTTTAGTAACCACTTTGTATGACAATCGTTACGTTGATGCCGCCTGGATGATTCCGATGCTGGCACTGGGTATTTGGCCCCCTATTTTAATTACAACGACTGATGGAGCATTGTTTGCGATCGGTAATGCGACTCCATCGACTTGGGGCAATTTCTATAGCTTTTTAGCTCTAGCAGGTGGCATCTGGGCTGGCTTTCATTTTTTCGGCACTGTCGGAGCCATTGCTGCTGTGCCGCTGAGTAATGTTCCATATTATGCAGCAGTAGCATATGGTCTACGTCAAGAAAAAATAGATTGTTTTGACCAGGACGTTTACTCAACAGGGTTGCTGTTGCTTTGTTGTGCCATTTTTATTGCGTCTCGGTATGCTTTAGGGATGCCGCTGCCGCTGCTCAATTTACTGCAAGTCTAAAGCTTTTCTAGGATGCCAGGTGGGGTGCTGGCACAGATTGATTGTGATTGATGATGCTCAGCGCTCATTCTAAACAAGACAGCTAGTTTGCCTGCTTCTAGGTCAACGTTGTGATTCAGGGCGACTCGCTCAAATCCAGCTTGCCCCATATGTTCTAGTTTGTCTTGGGTCGTTAGCAACGCCGATCGCATGGCAATCACCAGAGCTTCAATAGAACCGGGCGTGATCAGCCAACCGCAAATATTATTCTCAACTAGCTCGGGAATGCCAGCGATATAGGTGCTAATAACGGGACGACGGAGCGCCAGTGCTTCCATTAAAACGACGGGCAATCCTTCGGCAAAGCTAGGGAGTACCATCACTTTGGCGTTGAGAAGATGCTCGCGGACTTCAGTGGTGCTTGCCCAGCCCGTAATTTTAACTTGGTCTTGAAGTTTGTATTCGGCAACGAGTGCTTCAATGGGCGATCGCAACTCACCATCCCCCACCAACACAAGCTCAAACGATAGTCCTTCTGCTGCAAGTCGTTTTGCTGCTTCAATTAACAAAAGCTGGCCTTTTTGCTCCGATAACCGCCCGACGCAGACAAACCGGGGTTGGTCGGGAATTGAGGTGGGAGCGATCGCCAAAAAGTTTGCATCTACGCCACAGTGAACGACTCGAATTTTCGACCATTGTTCGGGGCGCGTCCAGCGATAAAGCTGGCTTCTGCCGAAGGAGCTAATGGCAACCACGAAGGTAGCTTGCTCAATTTTTTGGGGCAGGGCGATCGCCTTCACTTTGTCAAATTCTTCAGGCCCGTGAACCGTAAAGCTGAAGGGTGGCCCCCCCAACATTCGGCACAACATGGCAACCGTTGCCGAGTTAGTTCCAAAGTGAGCATGAACGTGGGTTACTTCGGCTTCGGCTAACCAGTTCACTAGCACACAGGCTTCTGCTAAGTATGCCAAGTGTTTGAGCACCCCTTGCTCCGATCGCCACCCCATTTTAAGCGTTTGCCCAGTGGCTTGCAAAAACCGAGAAGGCTGACGAAGCATTACTCCCAGCAGACCTTGAATCAACCCAACCACGCCTCCTTCGAGGAGAAACCGAGTTTTTTTGAGTTCTTGCTGATCAGCCTCATCGACCAGTTCATCGGCACACGAACGGACTGCAAAACGCAGAATTGTTAAGCCACAAGCTTCAAGGGCGAGGATTTCGCGCCGAATAAAGCTATGGCTAACTTTAGGATATTGGTTAATGAGGTAAGCAATTTTTAGAGCCATCAGTCTGTTTTAATGATCGACACCCATTATGTTAGGGCTTTATTAGAGCTTTATTAGAGCTTTATGATGGCTGACTGTATTAAGGCTGCCCTAATCATTAGGCTGATCAGAGCGATCCCAAGCCCTATCAGAAAATTCGTCCGTGTCATGTTCATCGCGTGGTCAATGATCTGAACCGTAATGGGTTGCGCCGCGTCTCCTAGCAATGGCTTGAGCTTAATAACGCCTTTGTACTGATTGGCTCCCCCCATTTGAACCCCCAAAATTGCGGCGTAGGCACACTCACTCCAGCCTGCGTTGGGGCTAGGGTCTTGGGGGGCATCGCGGCAGCAGATTTGCCAAACTTGATGGGGCTTGCCTGAAAGTAACGATAAGAGTAGAACGTTTAAGCGGCAGGGAATCCAGGTCAGGGCATCTTCTAGCCGAGCGCTGCACCAACCGAGGTTCGTGTAAGGGGCTTCCCGGTAGCCAACCATTGAGTCTAGGGTGCTAGAAGCTTTGTATGACATGGCTAAGACAGCGCTGCCCGTGGGCAGAAATGTGCCTAGGACAGCATAGAACAGTGGTGCGATCACGCCATCGGTAGCGTTTTCAGTCACGGTTTCCAGCACAGCGCGAAGAATTTCGGGTTCTGAAAGGTCTGCGGTGTCTCGCCCCACATAAAGGCTAAGCTTGGCACGGGCGATCGCCAAATCACCTGCAATCAAAGGCTTGAGAACATCGATCGCCGATCGCCTCAAGCTACGTCCGGCAAAACAACTGGCTAAAAGAATCGCTTCTGTCGCAATACCTAAAATCGGGTGTAAGTGCTGAGCAGCGAGAACAATCAGCCAAACCGACAGACCACTCAAAGCCGGTAGAGCGATCGCCAGCGCCACGCCCAAACCCTTCAATACCCAAGGCTGATGCCATCGCTTCAGCACAATGTCACAATATCGCCGAATACCCCACCCCATCACTTGAACTGGATGCAGCCAATTCCACGGATCGCCAATTAAATAATCTAAAAGAGCAGCGATCGCCAACACGGTAGCCGCTCCTATGGAAGCAGAGATGACAGCCGTGATATATGCTTCACTAACGTCTGGCATCCTATAATATCTGACATCTTGTTGCATCTGGCATCTTAGCTTCTCCCCTATCTTCCAAGCAGTTATGTCTAATCTTTCCCCTCCAGCCTCAATCGAAAATCGGCTTGTTCGCCTAGAGCGCCTACGGAATTTCAGCCGATTACTTGATAATGCGATCGCCATTCCCGGCACAAACTACCGCGTTGGACTCGACCCATTGTTAGGACTCATTCCCGGCGGTGGAGATACGGTCGGGCTGGTGTTCTCCTGCCTGATTGTGTTTGAGGCATCCCGCCTAGGAGCCAGCCCAAGTACCCTAGGACAGATGACATCTAACATTCTCCTAGAAACCGTGCTCGGTACTGTGCCTGGAATTGGGGATCTGTTCGACGTGGTGTGGAAGTCCAACACCAAGAATATTAAGTTGCTAGACGAGCACTTGGGAGTCCAGCAATCGCTTCCTATAACAGGTCACCGAAATCGCGGATTTACAATTTTGCTGATTGTCGGGCTGGTGTTGGCAGTCGCCGGTTGTGTTGCCTTATCGATTTTCATCCTGCATTGGCTCTACCAAATTTTCCTAGCTCGCTAGGGTTCTTCGTCGGTGTCTATTTTGGGGACAATGTTGGGGCGATCGTTATCTTCCCAACCGGGCGGACGCTTAGAGTTATACCAGGCGATCGAACCAATGCCAACTGCGGCAACAAACCCAACGGCATAGACCAGCGTAAACGCCAGCGGGAAAGTAGAAGCAACACCTAGCAATAAACTCATTTTTATTTTGCTCCTGAGACTTCAAACATTGGTTTTTCAAATACTGGTTATCTAGTATGTCAGGTTATGGGATTGCTGAGAGGCATTTGGTTGTGAAAGGGGGGCGATCAATGGCAGCTAGACTAAATCTAGGAATATGCGGAAAGATTCTACTGCTCTACCCGACTTAGGTTGATATGCATAAACTCTCTCTAATAACATTGCAAGAGAAACCTTATGGATCACAGTTACAGAACTGAGCTTGGAAAGCTGTTTGATATTCTTGAGCAGTCTAGAGAAATGGAGATTCAGCGCAATCTACAAGCGTTGCAGTTCAGCTTTCAAGTTTTTGAGGGAAATTTCGCTGAAGTTGTGAAGCTGTTAGAGCCACTTGAAGATCCTAGAGAGTGTTTATTAATGTACGCGGCTCCTGATAAAAGAGAAAATCTGGACAACCTAATCCTAGATACGAAGAGACTTTTACATAATTTTCTTGCTTCCGCGAAATCTTTAGTTGACCACACAAGGGTAATTGTTAACAGGCTGTATCCAGAAGACCATGAATTTAGAATTGAATATCAAAAGAAACTGAATCAAGACTTATCAGGCAAAGATTTACAGAAATTTGTGCAAAATTTGCGGAACTACACTCAGCACTATACCTTACCTGTTTTAGCCTTAAAAATATCTTTCTCAAGTGATTCAAATGAATTCAATTCAACGCTCCAAATCAATGTCGCGATTCTCAAGAAATGGGATAAATGGGGAGGTTCAAGAGCTTATTTAGAGCCGCTTGAACATGGTTTGCCAGTTATAGCTTTGGCAAGCGAGTACTATATCCTAATTCAAGATTTTTATGCCTGGTTGTCAGATCGACAGTCAGATATTCATCAAGTCGATTTTGATAATCTTGAGAAAATGCAAGAAAAACTAATAATCTAGACAAACTCTCACAGCCTGATGTGAGTGGCACCCCTGTGATTCATGACGTGTAACAATTCGCTTAGGGCGGACTGAGCTAAGATCTAGAGATACTGCAAAGGTTACTGGCAACTGCTCAAACGAACCGTTATGCCGCTTAGTCCTCGGTTGGAGTGCAACCGAAAACTTGTCTACTAATAAGCAATCACAGCTTTGATTCATCATCCATCCATCACATATTCGGTTTGGTAGACTGAGGGCATTGATTGGGCGAAGTTGACCTATGACCATTGCGATCGACCAACCCATACAACAGAAGCCACTCAGCTTTGGCGAGTTTCTCGCCCGTTATGGTGGTGACAATCGCTATGAGCTGATTGATGGAGAGGTGTTCGACTTGGAACCCACAGGTCTGCATGAAGAGGTCGCAGCCTTCATCACCACAAAAATCTGTGTCCAGATCGAGGGAACAGGCTCACCTTGGCTTGTCCTTCACCGGGGACTATTGCGCCCTTCTAACGTTGGCATGACAGCCTTTCGACCTGATGTTGCAGTTGTCGATCGAGATGAACTGACTAAAGAACTGCTTTGGTCTGACCAATCGCTCCTGACAATGGGCAG
>Ga0335397_10011215_pt1 | contig 11053 bp, 8 predicted proteins | sample MAT04_FD_205740 | JGI IMG/M metagenome (GOLD analysis project Ga0335397, IMG submission 205740) | Freshwater microbial communities from Lake Fryxell liftoff mats and glacier meltwater in Antarctica - MAT-04 (spades assembly) (version 2) ...
CCATGCCGATGCTTGATCAGATGCCGTGAAGTTTTATGAATATAATAGAATTCTGATGTTCATAATTTTTCGAGTAATCCATGCTGACCCCAGGCAACGCAATACTTGAAACAAACCCGCCCCGCTTAGCCGGGCATCAACTGGATCAGCAGGAAACACGCAAACTGCTCGGCAGCATCCAGATACCGCCGCAACCGCAAATCGTCATGGCGTTGATGACCGAGCGCAACAGTGACGATCCGGATATTCAGAAAATCTCCAACCTGATCAGCAACGACGCCGGCATTGCCGCTGCCGTGCTGAAAACCGTCAACTCGCCGTTTTACGGACTGAACAGAAAGCTGACTTCCGTACAGCAGGCCGTTTCTGCGCTGGGCATGAAAAACATCGGCGCACTGGTGATGGGGCTGGCGCTGCGCAACAGCGTGCCGTTGGCGGGAATGGACGAATATTGGGAAACCACGCAACTGACGTCTGAATTTGCCGTTGCACTGGCGCGCCAACTGGGTCTGCGCAACATCGATGAAGTCCAGTTGTATATGCTGTTTCACGACAGCGCGATGCCGTTGTTGCTGAAGCGTTTTCCGGATTACCTGGATACCATGAAGAGCATTCCGAATACCCCGTGGATACAGATCACCGACATGGAAGACCAGCGCCACAACACCAACCATGTGGCGGTGGGCGGACTGCTTGCCCGCAGTTGGGGCTTGCCGGAAAATATCCGGGAAGCCATCCACTGGCATCATGACCTTAGTGCATTTGATACCGTAACCGTCAGCAATGAAGTTCGCAACTTGATCGCAGTTGGGCATGTCGCCGAACACGTCCAGGAAATGACTTCGCGGCGCTTGCATGAATGCACCTGGGAAGCGTTCGGCGAATCCTGCCTGCACCAACTGATGATGGGTGAAGCCGAACTGCATGATTTCTGTGACTCGGTACAAACGCATCTGGAGATGGGGAACCGTTGATTTCTGGCTGGCAATTCTGGATCGATCGGGGCGGCACGTTCACCGATATCGTCGCGCGTGCGCCGGATGGCCGACTGATCCAGACCAAATTGCTGTCGGAAAACCCGCAGCGTTATGCAGACGCAGCGATTGCCGGTATTCGCGCGTTGCTGGGGTTGAATGTAGAAATTCCGCTACCGGATGACCTCATCGAGTCAGTCAAGATGGGCACCACGGTCGGCACAAATGCCCTCCTCACCCATAGCGGCGAGCCTGTCGTCCTGATCACCACCGCCGGCTTTGGCGATGCGCTGGAAATTGGCGACCAGGCACGGCCGGACATCTTTGCGTTGGATATCCGCAAACCTGCACCGCTGCATGCGTGTGTCATCGAAGCAACGGAACGCATCACGATAGATGGTGCGATCCTGCAAACCCTCGACGAAACCGGTCTGATGCAGGCGCTCACCGCTGCCCGTGCCGCTGGTTTCAATGCCTGCGCCATCGCTTTTCTGCATAGCTGGAAAAATCCGGCGCATGAACTGGCCGCCGGAGAACTCGCCCGCGCAGCCGGTTTTGGTCAGATCAGCCTGTCGCATCAAGCCAGCCCGTTGATCAAATTCGTGCCGCGCGCCGAAACCGCCGTGCTCGATGCCACGCTGTCGCCACCGGTGCGGCGCTATGCCGATCAAGTCGGCAATGCCCTGCCCTGCGGCGTCAAACTGGAATTCATGCAGTCGAATGGCGGCCTGGTTGCAGCCGCGCTTTTCCAGGGCAAGGACAGCGTATTGTCCGGCCCGGCCGGCGGTCTGATCGGCATGGCCAAGGTCGGCCAGGCAGCGGGGTTCGACAAATTGATCGGGTTCGACATGGGCGGCACCTCGACCGATGTGTCGCTCGATGTTTCGTTAGTCACTGGTGAATTCGAACGCAGCCTGGACAGCAAAATTGCCGGCCATCGCATTCGCGTGCCGATGCTTGGCGTGCATACCGTCGCGGCTGGCGGCGGCTCGATCCTGCATTTTGATGGCGAACGTTTGTATGCCGGCCCGGAATCCGCCGGCAGCCTGCCCGGCCCGGCCTGTTACCGACGCGGCGGCCCGCTGACGGTGACCGATGCCAACCTGCTGCTGGGTCGCCTGCAAGCCGATTTCTTCCCCGCTGTGTTCGGTCCGCATGCCGATCAAATGCTGGATATCGAGGTCGCTCAAACCGCCTTCGCGCGCCAGGCCGCAAGCCTCAACGCGGGACTGAATCTGGACTACAGCCCGGAACGCCTGGCGGCGGGCTACCTCGACATCGCGGTTGAACACATGGCCGACGCGATTCGCCACATCACGCTGGCGCGCGGCGTCAATCCGGCCGACTTCACGCTGGTCGGTTTCGGCGGTGCCGGTGGCCAGCATGCCTGCGCCGTGGCGTCGCGACTGGGGATTCGGCAAGTTCTGATCTCGCCCTTTGCGTCGGTGTTGTCGGCGTATGGCATTGGTTTGGCGGAGCAGCGCGAGGTGCGCCTGTCCGCTATTGAACAACCGCTCGCCGCCCTGCCCAGCCCTCCACCGATGGGGGAGGGAGAAAAACGCCGCGTTCTGCTGCGCTACGCAGGCGCCGACACTGTGCTGGCGGTTCCGCTTGGCGGGCTGGACGAGATGCGCGCCAATTTTCACGCCGAACATCGCGCTCGCTTCGGTTTTGCCGACCTGGCGCGCGAACTGGTTTGCGTCGCACTTGAAACGGAAACCGTCAGCGGTGGCGGCCAGGCGGAAGCCTTGCTTGATCTGCCAACCACGCCGGCTGCGCCGATTGCACTGCGCACAGTATTTTTTGACGGCGTCTGGCTCGATGCCCCGGTGTTTCAGCGCGATCAACTCGCCATTGGCCAGAACGTCAGCGGTCCGGCGCTGGTTGTAGAAGCCGGCTCGACGCTGGTGCTGGAACCGGGTTGGCGGGTCTGCCTGACCCAACGCGGCGACTTGCTGTTGACCTCCGAAAGCGCCAGCAATCGCCGCCCCGACCCCGACCGTCCGGATCCAATCTGGCTGAGCCTGTTCAACCGGCGCTTCATGAGCATTGCGGAAGACATGGGCCACGCGCTGCAAAACAGCGCCCGCTCGGTGAACATCCGGGAACGGCTGGATTTCTCCTGCGCGCTGTTCGACGCTGCCGGCAATCTGATCGCCAACGCGCCGCATATCCCGGTACATCTGGGCAGCATGGGCGATTCAGTGCGCGCCATTTTGAAGACCTTCGGCGCGCAACTGCGCCCCGGCGATGCCTGGCTGATCAACTCGCCTTACGCCGGCGGCACGCATCTGCCGGACATCACCGTGATTTCGCCGATCTTCTCCGAAGATGGTGGCACGTTGCGCTACTTCACCGCCAGCCGCGCGCATCACGCCGATGTCGGCGGCATCAGCCCCGGCTCGATGCCGGCCAACAGCCGCCATATTGATCAGGAAGGCTGTCGTTCCGATGGTCTGCTGATCGTGCGTGAAGGCGCCCTGCTGGAAAGCGGAGTACGCGACTGGCTGGCGAGCAACGCTCAGCCGGCGCGCAACCCGGATCAGAACCTGGCCGACCTCACCGCGCAGGTTGCCGCCAACACGCTGGGCGAGCGGCAATTGCGCCAACTGGAAAGCGAAGTCGGCGCCGACGCGGTCACTGCCTACATGGGCTTCGTGCAGGACAACGCCGAGGCGGCAGTCAAGCGTTTGCTGGGCAAGTTGCATGGCGGCAGTTTCAACTTGCCGCTGGACGATGGCAGCCGGATAGCATTGCGCGTCGAAATCGACGGCAATGCCAAGCGCGCCCGCATCGACTTCACCGGCAGCAGTCCGCAACAGCCGGGCAACCTGAACGCACCGGCCAGCATCGTGCATTCCGCAGTTTTGTATGTATTCCGTACCTTGATCGACAGCGATATTCCGCTCAATGCCGGCGTACTTCGGCCGCTCGACATCATCCTGCCAGCCGGATCGATGTTGAATCCGGCTTGGCCGGCGGCAGTGGTCGCCGGTAACGTGGAAACCTCCCAGAACATCGTCGATGCACTGTATGGAGCGCTGGGCGCGTTGGCCGCCAGCCAGGGCAGCATGAACAACTTCAGCTTCGGCGACGGTCATTATCAATACTACGAAACAGTGTGCGGCGGAGCCGGCGCCGGCCCGAGTTTCAACGGCGCAAGCGCGGTGCATAGCCACATGACCAATTCGCGGCTGACCGACCCGGAAGTGATGGAACTCAACTTCCCGGTGCGGCTAGAACGCTTCGGCATCCGCCAAGGTTCGGGCGGCGCGGGGCAGTTTGCCGGCGGCGATGGTGTAGCGCGGCACATTCGTTTTCTCGCCCCGATGCAGGCCAATCTGCTCGCCGTACGGCGGCAAGTCGCACCGTTCGGCATGGCTGGCGGGGCGGATGGCAAGACCGGCCGGCAATGGATCGAACGCGCTGCGGGCAATGTGGAACAGCTGCCCGGCATCGCTCGATTCCAGCTTGAAGTCGGCGATGTCTTTGTCTTGCAAACACCGGGCGGCGGCGGCTTTGGTGAACCTGGCCGCAGCCGTTGTGCATCATCTTGAACCTTGAAACAGCCCGGCATTTCACAGACCGCCTAGCGAAACTCGGCCAACATCGTCGCTTCACGCTCGCGCTTGATCTTCAGACGTGTTTTTGCCACCGGCACCAAACGCCGATCCGCCTTGGCCTGCAAACTGATCTTTTCCGTACCGCCGCGTGGCATTTGCGCCATCGGCTGGCTGCTGACGCCCTGCCCCGCCACCTGGGTTGCCGCAATGAATAAAAGTACTGCAAGTTGTTCCGAGAACATTTTCAGCCTCCATCGTGTTGACCGGCACACACCGGATGTTGTGAAGGCTAGAGCTCGGCCCGCTGCGGCGTTAGCAACCGGGTTGCAACCCGGACGGCCAACCGGGTTTAAACCGGCAGGCCAACCAGGTTGGTTGTCGCGCTATGCTTCGGTCATCTATGCTGAACTCACACTCGCCACGGAGGACACGCCATGCCGTATCTGCAGGAACAATGGAATAGCCACGGTCGCCAGCTCAGCCCGCTGCGTCGCTACAGCAGCCAGCGCGAATTCGAAGCCGACTGGATCGGCGCACTGCGGCGGCGTTACAGCCTGTCACAGGAAGCCCTGGCGGTGCTCGCCAATGTCTCGGTCACTACCGTGCAGAACTGGGAAAACCCACAAAGCCACAAGAGCATCGCGCCGCACAACCAGGATCGCCTGCGCGACATCGAACGAGATTTATGGATCAAATCGCACGTCACGCTGCTTGAACCCTGTCCGCCGTTCCTGCGCGCGCTTTATGACCTGCTCGGTTCGAACAAGGACAGCAGCGCGCAAGGACTGGCCGAATACCTGGTCGGCAGCATGCCAGAACAGGATCCGGAACGCCCGCGCCTGCTGCATTGGGCCGGTCTGGCGCACAGCATCGCCGATCCCGCCTCCAGCAAAGCACGCGAGTATCAGAACGCCGCGCTGAAAGCGCTCGGCAAGACCAAGACCCCACTCGCCGCAGCGGTGGAGAACGAAATTCTCGGCAGCCAGTTCGAAGACCTGATGACCCAAGCGCCCGGCCCGGAACGCCAGGAGAAAGGCCGTCATCTGCTTGCCGCCTGCGAACGTCTGTATCAACGCGATCACCAGGCCGCCTACAAATGGAACGCACTCGAAGTCGCCTGCCGAACGCCGCTGCCGGCGGCAACGCAATACGACCTGCTTGGCGAATTGAATCAGTTGCTCGGCGAAAACGCCGTCCGCCGCAAGATTCAGTCCGACGACGCCTATGAAGCGCTGCGCACCGCGCAGCTCAGTTCATCTACGTTGAATTGAGGGGAGCGCACATGACAACCCGCCTCAAATCCATCCTTGGCCGCCTTGCCTTGCTGGCTTGCCTGAGCCTGAGCGGCTTTGCCCAAGCGAGTTTTCCGCCTGGCCCGCAAACCCTAGTTGCAGCACAGCAAAGCATCAGCACCACCCTGGCCTGGCAGCGCGTCGGCTCACCGCTTAGTTTGCACGCCTGATACTCACTGCAGATGCGAATTCATTCGCATCTGCATGGTTGAGGCGGCAAAGCTGTAGGAGGTGCCGCTTGCGGGCCGATGCCACAACTCGCGCCGCAAGCGGACGCTGCTACGACCTGACCAACTAGCGGATTCTGGTTCAGTCCAGCATATGGGAGGCCAGGCCGTCTGCCAGCTTGGGTTCGAACCAGGTCGATTTCGGCGGCATGACTTCGTTGGCATCCGCTACCGCCATCAAGTCTTCCATGCTGGTGGGATGCAAAGCCAGCGCCAGCGCCATCTCGCCCGAATCAACCCGTTTTTCCAGTTCAGCCAGGCCGCGGATGCCGCCAACGAAATCGATGCGCTTGTCGCGGCGCGGATCCTCGATACCCAGAATCGGCGCGATCAGATTGTTCTGCAGCAGGCTGACATCGAGTCGGCCAACCGGATCTTTCGGAATCAGGTCGGGGCGGATAGTCAAGGTGGTCCAACGGCCATTCATATAAAGACCGAATTCGCCGGTCCGCGCTGGCTTCACCGCCAAATCGCTCATCTCGATCATGAAACTTTCCGCCACGCGCGCCATGAACTCAGGTTCCGAAAGACCGTTCAAGTCCTTGATCACACGGTTGTAATCAAGGATGCGCATCTGGTGATGCGGGAAGATCACCGACAGGAAATAGTTGTAGGCCTCGTCACCGGTATGCGCAGCGTTGTTGGCCGAAGCGGTAGCACAGCGCGATGCGCAGATGCGGCTGGCAGAGGCGGAACGGTGATGGCCATCGGCGATATACAGCGCCGGCATGGCATCGAACAGTTCGGTCAGGCGTGCCAGTGTCGCGGTATCGCTAATCGCCCACAACGTATGGCGCACGCCGCCGCTGTTTACGCCCTCGGCCACGCCATCCGAATCCGGCTCGGCCTGAGTCGCGGCGGCGAGGATCGCATCCACCTCGGCCTGCTGCGGATAAGCCAGCAAAACCGGTCCGGTCTGCGCGTTCAGTGCCTCGATCTGGCGTACCCGGTCGTCTTCCTTGTCGGGGCGGGTGAATTCATGTTTGCGAATCCGGTTGGTGTCGTAATCCGCCACGCTGGCGGCGGCAACCAGGCCGACCTGGACATGCTCACCCATGATCAGGCGATAGGCGTAATAGCCAGCCTGCGCATCCTGCTGCAGCACGCCGGCGGCAATCATTTTGTGCAGGTTTTCCGCCGCCTTGGCATACACCTCGGGCGCATACGGATCAGTATCCGGCAGCAGGTCGATTTCGGGTTTCGAAATATGCAGAAAACTCCACGGCCGGCCTTCCGCCATCAGCCGCGCTTCAGCGGTATTCAGTACATCGTAGGGCGGCGCGATGACTTCCGGGGCGCGACCGGGCGCGGGACGCAGGGCGGGGAAAGGACGAATCAGGGACATGAAAAGCTTTCAGGAATCGGGACAGCGCGAATTCTATCCTGCGGATTTATCGTCGCGTTCGCGCACTAACCGCCGAAAAGTAATTTGTAAGCAACTTAACCCGGGAGGCAACCGATGGAGCCTGGCCACGCTGAATAGCTGATTGGCTTCGTCATGCCGTGATCGCACCCCGATCCAGCTTAAGATGGTTCCGTTACGATGTTTCGAAATCGTCCACTGCATCCGCCATGCCCCCGACCCTGCACCCAACCCGACTTAAACCGAGACTGCCTCACCTGAGTGAGCGCCGACGCAATGGGTTGGATGGTGTTCTGCAAGCCGTGGTCACCACGCTGCGGCTGTTCATCAAGAACGAATTGCAGAATCACGCTGCCGCTACTGCGTTCTATTTCCTGCTCTCTGCCGCGCCGCTGATTCTGTTATTGACCTACGCCGCGCAATATCTGGCGGTGCTGGCGGAAAACTCGACGCCGGCGGTGATCCTGCTCGCTGCCTTGTACGCACAATTCAATCTCGATCAACTTTCCATTCTGGGCATCATTCCGCAGAAAACCCAGGTGGCCGCCAGCGGCGTCGGTTTGTTGACCCTGGTGCTGTCGTCACGCGGGCTGTTCAATGCCGTACAAAGCGCATTCAGGGTGATTTTTCCGGATGAATCGAAACGCCCTTTCGTCCTCAACTGGATGCTGCCGCTGGTGATCATTCCTGTGATGTTTGCACTGGTTGCGGTTTCGGTGACGATCCAGGCGAGCCTGACCTTTCTCGCCAGTGTCGACATCCTCGGCGAGTCGCGCACCGCTTTGCTGAAAGGTCTCAACAGCGTGATCGTGCTGTTGCTGGTGTGGTCGCTGTTCTATGCCGCACTTCGCCGATTGCCGTTGCATCGACCGCCGCCACGCCAGACGCTGCTGGTCAGCGCGCTGGCCACACTGACCTTGGCCGGACTGTTTCAGGGCTTTGGCCTGTTCTTCCAGATTGAAAAGTATCAGGCGGTTTACGGTGCGCTGGGGGGTGTTGTATTCATCCTGATCGGCGCCTATTTCGCCTGCATGGCGTTCTATTTCTGGGCGCAATTCCTTTATGCGCTGACCAAGATTGATGTCGCTGCGATGGAAAAACTGTTTCTCGGCAGCGGCAGCGGTGCCAACAAGCTGGAGGCGATCGTGTTCAAGCGTTCCAACCGCTTGCTGGCCCGCTATGGCCGAATTTATGCGAGCGGCGAAACCTTGATCAACGAAGGTGACACGACACGCGAAGCCTTCTTCATCTATGCCGGCAAAGCCGCCGTGTTCAAGCAATTTGGCGAAACCGAAAAACGCCTGATGCAGATCGACGAAGGCAACCTGCTCGGTGAAATGGCTTATCTGCTGAACGAACCCAGAACCGCCAGCGTGCGCGCTGAAACCGAACTCACCGCGCTGGTGCTGCCGCCGGAGATGCTGGAAGAACTGATGCACTACTCGGCGCCGTTCTCGCGCCGCATCATCGACTCGTTGGCGACACGGCTGATGCGGATGAATCAGTCGGCGCAAGCCTGAAATGGAGCGAGGGCGGTGAAATCACCGCCCTCGCAAACCAGACTACCGCCAAGAGCGGTCAGGATTGACGATGCTGGCCTTGGTGGCCGTGCCGGCCGTGCTGGCGCGGCTGCTTCGCCTTGGCATCGAACACCGATTGCTGCTCGGGTGTCAGTTGCACGTAGAAACTCTTTACCGCCTCAGCCTGCTCGACCATCCTGGCGCGACACTGTTCCGACATCGCCAGCATCTTGTCGAGACGTTGCGGTGTCGTCAGCTTGGCAAATTCGTCGCGCTTGGTCTGCCGCGCTTTGTCTGTCGATGCCTTTCTGCTGCATGCCCGGCTGGCGAGCCTGGCTGAAGGCGTTCCAGGCAGCTTCTTGCGCAGGGGTCAGCTTCACCCACCTTTAACTGTCAAACGTACCATTCGTCCCATTTAACGCCACGAAATAAACGTAAGTCATTGATTCATATGCACGGTTATTTTTGATATCGTTTTGTTGTGCCATAATTGTACATCTGTATCGGTTTTTCCCCTTGCTTTTCTTGTAGCATCGGGCCATGTTTATCCGTCAAACCCGAACCAACAACAAAGCCACTGGCGAGGGCTACTTCACCTATCGCCTGGTGCGCGGCGAGCGTATCGGCGGCAAGGTACGCCAGATCACCGTGCTCAATCTCGGACGCCACTTTCCGATTCAGTCGGAGCACTGGCCGCTGCTGTGCAGTCGCATCGAGCAGTTGCTGCGGCCGCAAGTCGATCTGGTCGACATCCCCTGTCCGGATGCGATCGAGCGCGCCGCTCAGCGTTATGTCGGGCAATTGCTCGACCGCGCGCTGCCCGCGGCAGCCGTCGAGTGCAGTGATACGCCGGGTGCAGGTGCAGTCGCCAGCCCGGTTGCCGCGCCCGACTTCCAGGAAGTCGATATCGACTCGCTGCAACAGTCCCGGCCACGTTCGGTCGGGGTCGAACATGTTGCCCTGCATGCGCTGGCACAGCTGGGTTTCGTCGACAAACTGACCGAACTGGGCATCAACGGCGTCAACCGCGCCGCCATCCTCGGCAATGTCATTGGCCGCATGGCGGCGCCAGCCTCCGAGCGGGCGACGTGGAACTGGCTGCATAGCCAGAGCGCGCTGGGCGAATTGCTCGACATCGACTTCGCGGGTCTGTCGCATAGGCGTTTGTATCGGACTTCAGACATGTTGATGCAGCATCGAACCGCGATTGAAGATCATCTGTTCAATGCGGCGCAGATGCTGTTTGAGCAGGACGACAGCGTCACGTTGTTCGATTTGACCAATACCTATTTCGAAGGCGACGCCGCCGGTAATTCGAAAGCCCTTTTCGGCCGCTCCAAAGAGAAGCGCAACGATTGCCCGCTGCTGACGTTGGGGTTGGTACTTAACGGCAGTGGCTCCGTGCGCCGCTCGAAGACGTTTGCCGGCAATGTCACCGAGGGCACGACACTGGAGGTGATGTTGGCCGGACTCGGTGCGCCGCCGGGGGCGCTGGTGATCCTGGATGCGGGTATCGCGACGGAAGCGAATCTGGTCTGGCTGCGTGAACAAGGCTATCGCTACCTGGTCGTCCGCCGTGGCGGCGCGCGCCAATTCGACCCGGCGCAGGCGGTGGCGATCGAGACGGCGAGCGGTGACCCGCTATTGTTGCAGAAGGAACTCAGCGAAGACGGCAAGGAGGTCTTGCTGTACTGCCATTCCGAGGGGCGTGAGGCGAAAGAACGCGCGATGGCCGCGCGCTTTGAGGCGGCGTTTGAAGCGGGTCTCCAGAAGATCGCCGATGGGTTGCAGAAACCGCGCGCGGAGAAACGTCAGGACAAACTGCTGGAACGCATCGGCCGCTTGAAGGAGAAGAGCCGAGGGGCGAGTCAGCATTACCACATCGATCTGGCGGTCGATGCGTTGGACAAGGTGACGGCGCTGACGTGGCAGAAGACGCCCGTCGAGGGCACGATGGCGACGCATCCGGGCGTGTACTGCCTGCGCAGCAATGAGCTGGGCTGGGATGAAGAACGCTTGTGGCGGACGTACACGATGCTGACGGATCTGGAGAGTGTGTTTCGCAGTTTGAAGAGTGAATTGGGTTTGCGCCCGGTGTTTCACTCGAAGGAGGA
>Ga0335397_10011216_pt1 | contig 11053 bp, 14 predicted proteins | sample MAT04_FD_205740 | JGI IMG/M metagenome (GOLD analysis project Ga0335397, IMG submission 205740) | Freshwater microbial communities from Lake Fryxell liftoff mats and glacier meltwater in Antarctica - MAT-04 (spades assembly) (version 2) ...
CTGCGCGAACTGCATAATTGCCTGCGGGCGATGCCAAACAGCGATGTGCAAAGGACATGCGCTTCAAAGCTCTGCGTACGCTCCGTTGGGGCAACGATGGCTGTGCAAGGAGTGTACGGTGTACTGCGAGGGCGGGCAGAATGAACCAGTCGGCCTGGACGAAGCCGTTCGCTGTGCGACGTGCCACAACCATATCTGTCAGATTCATCAGGCTATCTGCGCAGTAGATGGAGCGGTGCATTGTTCAAAACACCTTCGAAAGTCAGACCACACGGGACGGCTGCTCTGCACCACGCACCGCGCGTCGTGCGCCGATGAACCGCATTCGGTACTTGGCATTGACGAAGTGAACGGCTGCAAGTCGTGTGGCCGGTCGGTTTGTGCGCAGCACAGCGGGGTGTGCGAGGTTGACGGATTCAGCCATTGTTGCTCGCATCTACTCCGAACGAACAGCAAGCCATACGCGATGCTCTGCGACATCCATCGAACAACCTGCCAGATAGACGGTGCTGTATATCGGTTAGGTGAGACCAGGAACTGCCCGGTGTGTGCGCGCTTGACGTGCCAGGGCCACGAGGTGCAGTGCAAAAATTGTGCGCGCGCTGTGTGCGTGAAGGATGTCGAGAAAGGAGTTTGCAAGACTTGCTCACGGTTGGTACTCACCGACGACCCGAGTGACTCGTTGATAGCGGCCGGCATTCAGGCCAATGAAGGCGAACCTCCCCGTCGCGGCAGCTGGCGCACTTCGCAGGATTCGCAGCATACAGTTGTGGAGATCGATCAAGGATGGTCCAGAAGACTGGTTCTGACTGTCGTACACGGTGAGTCGGCGCCGTCAACAGTTATGCGTCATTCACTGTTGGGTAGCAAGCGCATTCAATGACCGATTCGTCGGCAGGCACAACCTCGGCGAGTACTCGCTCGTCCTATCAGCTATTCATGTTTGCGCTCTGTGTGATTGCGCTGGCATTTCTTGCCGTGCAGTCATCACCGACGCTGGATGTTGAGTCGCGCGCCATTCTGGAGTACGCCGATTTCGCCATCTGCATTTTGTTTTTCATAGACTTCGTCTATTCATTCGCGACCGGCCCGGACCGACTGAAGTACATGAGAACCTGGGGATGGATAGATCTGGTCTCCAGCATCCCGGTAGTCGGCCCGCTACGGTTGGGCCGAGCGGTGCGTATCGTTCGCATTCTGCGCGTGTTGCGCGGCGTCAGGTCGGCCCGCTTGATCGTTCAAATTGTCATGACCAACCGAACGCAGAGCGCATTTCTCGGTGCGGTGACTTTGGCCTTATTGCTGATCGTGTGTTCGAGCATCGCCGTGCTGCAATTTGAGAACGCGCCTACTTCGAACATTCATACGGGCGCCGATGCGATGTGGTGGGCTGTTACCACCATGAGTAAGGTTGGATACGGCGATTTTTTTCCGGTGACGACGGAAGGCCGAATCGTGGCAGTGTTCTTGATGGCCGGCGGGATCGGAGTATTCGGGACGTTTTCTGCACTGTTGGCAGCGTGGTTTATCGGGACGAAGGAGGGTTCGTAGAACCTCGCGCGGGGTGATGTCGCGGCTTGCCTGCGGTTCGCTAGCGCTAGCCGACGGTGCACACCCGCACTTCGTTGTCGTCCTTGACCGCCACCAATGGCGTGTCTCCCGCGGCACGCACCTTGGCGATCTGGCGGTCAGCTACTCCGGCGTCCAGTATCCCACGAGTTCCACCGCCGCTTCGCGGCCGTCGTAGTGCTGCAACGCGAATTCGCGCCACGGCGCCAAGCTAGAGCTCGGTGGCGAATCAGACGATCACTGATCAACGCGAAGAAGGGCGCGTTGCGCTCTTGCCGTTCAACAGCAGAAGCGTACTTTCTGGATGATTGACGTACGCTGGGCACTATCCCCTCTAACGTTGGAAGAGAGCCATACCATGAAAGCCTGGTACCTCGCCATCTCTGCCGCACTAGCCTTTCCGGCTATCGCAGGCGCACAGATTACACAAGTCAACTACGGCACGCTGGCCGGCACACAGTTCGTTACGTTCGACGATGTTGCTGGCGGCGGCGAGCCAGGCACCAACTACAACGGCATTTTCTTTTCAAACGGGGTCGGCTTTGCCGAGCGGTTCTTGGGTCAGACACTGACCAACGTTGGCGGATTCGACCAACTTGGCGGTGCGCCCAGCGGGGGTTCGCTGACGCTGCTCGCCGGAGCTGCGGGGCAAAATCTGAACGTGTTCACCAACGGCGGTTCGCAGGTGCTGACTGGGCTGGGTCCGGTTGGGTTCCCGTCGGGCGGTGCGATCGGCGAAGGCTCGTTTGCAGCGCTGTTCTCATCCGGGCAGTCGCAATTCGGCTTTCAGCTCGTGGGCGGCGACGGGGGCACGGCATACCTCAGTTTTTTTAGCGCCGGCGGTTCGCTGATCCAGAACATCGCCCTCGGCGGTCTGGCAAACGCATTTTACGGATTCTCCCGTGCTGGCGGTGTTCAAGATATCTTCGGCATCTCGATCTGGAACGACGATGGGGCAGGTATTGGATTTGACAATCTGAAGTTCGACGTGCGGTCGACTGGCGGAACCGTGGTGCCCGAACCGACAAGCATGGTGATGTTGGCCGCCGGGCTTGGCCTGATCGGCGCAGTGATGCGTCGCCGCCGTAACGCCGACGCCTGAACGCAGCGACAATCGCATCCGAAAACGGCTGGGGCAGAAGCCCCGGCCGTTTTCATTTTCGGCGCCTCGCTGCTTTGCAGCTGGGGCCTGCCGGGGCATGAGCAGGCGCATGATTCTCCGCCGTCGCCTGATGCTTGGTGCCTCGCTCCTCGCGCCGCTGGCGGCGCAAAGCGTTTCGCCGGAACTTTACAATCGCATCGAGGAGATCGCCGAAAGCGGTGCTCCGGCCCCCGGCGGTGGTGATCAGTAGTTTGGGTTGCCGCTAAGTGACCGTGTGGGCCCCGCTTGTTATTGTCGCCATAGCCAGGCTGGCGCTCATACCTCGGATGGGGCGGCATCGTGGCCACGGCGCCGAGCATGAGTGCCTTCATGTCGCCATGGGCTCGACAAGGAGTGAGCACGCCCAGCTAGCACGCAGCTACCGGGCTGTCCTTCCGAAATGTTGTCATCAAAATGATGTTGATGTATAATCGATGTATGATTCGCACCCAGATTCAACTGCCCGATGACTTGTATCGGCGCGCCAAGCGCTTCGGGGCGGCCCGCGAAATGTCGCTTGCGGAAATGACGCGACGCGGGTTGGAGCTGTTGCTCGATCGCGTTGCACCAGAGCCGCAATCCCCATCGGCGTGGCGTCTTCCGGAGGTCAACGGCGGCGGGCTCAAGATCGAAATCGGCAAGCTGCGCGACATCCTCGCCGACGATGAGGCCGCGCGCGCCACGCGCAGCCACTCGGACTGAGCGTCGCCGTGCTGTCGGTGGATACGAACATTCTGTTACCGGCCGTCGAAACCAGGAACGCGGAGCATGCGAAGTCGGCCCGATTTCTGAACGGATTGCAGGCCCGTGACGATGTCGTGCTCTCGGAACTCGTGTTGCTGGAGTTGTACGTGTTGTTGCGCAATCCCGCCGTGTTGGTCAAGCCGCTCAGTGCATCCGTGGCCACCGACGTCTGCCAGGCTTTTCGCCACCATCCGCGCTGGCAGGTTATCGGCTTCCCGGAGAGTAGCCGCGAGTTCCACGACGCGTTCTGGCCCCGCTTGGCGGAGAAGACCTTTGCGCGGCGGAGGGCGTACGATTGGCGTATTGCGTTGACCCTGGTGAAGCAAGGCGTTGAAGAGTTCGCGACGGTCAACACGAAGGATTTCGAGGGCTTCGGATTCAGGCGCGTGTGGAACCCGTTGCGCGACAAGGAGTCGCCTCATGAAACCCGATGACAACAGCGGCTCGCTGCCGCTGGAACAAAGGCCGTTCAGGGTACTCGTCAGAAGCGGACCGAACCGGCGGCAGTACAACTGTCCAGGTGTCGATTCCAAAAGCGCGCGCTCCGGCTGATATGGCTGATCAATTCAAGAGCGAGGGAGAGAAGCTCCGCACATGAAGTACGACGTTGCGATCATTGGATCCGGAATTGGCGGGTCTACGCTGGCGAGTGTACTCGCGCGCCAGGGATTGTCCGTCGTGGTGTTTGAAGGCGGTTCGCACCCGCGATTTACCATTGGCGAATCAATGATTCTGGAAACGTCCGAAGCCATGCGCGCGCTGGCGGAATTTTACGACGTGCCCGAACTCGCGTACTTCAGTTCGGAGAACTTCTTTCAATACAGCGGAACGCAGCATGGCGTGAAACGGCATTTCAGTTTCGTGCATCACACGCTGGGCCAGCCTGTCAATGTGCAGCGAAGCCTGCAGGCCGTGATTCCTCGCTTGCCCTACGGGCACGAAATGCATATTGCGCGGCAGGACTCGGACTACTTCCTCACATCCGTGGCCATTTCGTACGGCGCGACGGTGTTGCAAAACACGCTCATCAAGGACATTTCCGTTCATGACGACGGCGTAGAAATTATCACCAGCAAGGATGTCGTGTATCGGGCCGAATATGTGGTCGATGCCGGCGGAATGAAATCCATTCTGGCGCAGAAGGCTGGCTGGCGTCATCACGACACGCTGTCGCACTCGCGCACTATTTTTACGCACATGATTGACGTGCCGTGTTTCAATAGTGTCGGACCGTCACAGCAGGCATTCCATCACCCGTACCGCCTTTCACAAGGCACCCTGCATCACATCTTCAAAGGCGGTTGGCTGTGGATCATTCCGTTTAACAATCACGCCAATTCGACCAACCCGTTGTGCAGCGTTGGGCTCCAACTCGATCCCCGGCTTTACCCACAACGTAACGATGTCAGGCCCGAGCAGGAGTTTCGCGAATTTATCAGTCAGTTTCCCGATCTTGCAGCGCAACTGAAAAATGCACTTTCGGTTCGCGACTTCACGCGCGTTGATCGTTTGCAATACTCCGCGCATCATATGGTCGGCGAGCGTTTTGCGCTGCTGGCCCACGCTGCCGGTTTCATTGACCCGCTGTATTCAAAAGGCCTGTACGTGACGCACGCCGGCATTTTTTTGCTGGCAGACCTGCTACTCAAGGCGAAGAGTTCCGGAAACTATTCGGCGCAGGCCTTTCTGCCACTGGAGATACAGACGCTCAATTACATCAACATGCACGACCGCCTCGTGGCCAGTTCGTTCAAGGCGTGGCACAATTACAAGCTGTGGCAAGTGTATTCGGTGGTGTGGCTGTTGGGCGCCTATCTGGAATATCTGCGACTCATCATGAATCGCTTCCGCGCCAACGGTAACCGCGAAGCCTATCTCGCATTAATGAAACCACATCGTCTGGCGGGCGGCGGGTTCGACAAATTTTTCGAAATTCAGGAACAGATTGACGCGCTCATGGACCTCGTTAATCCCGACGACGACGCCGATGTCGATCACACCGTGGCCGAGATGAAAAACCTGTTCGCACAATTTCCGTGGATGCCGACGGCCATTCGTGACCTGCTGCATGGAAAGAATCACCTGCCGGACAACAAGTTGCGACTCAACCTGTTGAATCGACGCGTGGGCTTCATGGGCAGTCGCGAATATCGCACACACTTTTTGGGCAATCAAAACCTGCTGCAGTTGCTGTACCGCGCAGCACGGGACGAAATGAAGTACTCAGTGCGCGGGCTGAGAAAACTGCGTGTGCATCACTCCAGACTCGCCTGGCAAACCGACCCGTAGTTTTTTTAGCCGACTGCGGGTCGCAACCGCTCGTTACGGCGTTCGAATATCGGCCTGCGCCATTGCCGCATTGAACGGATCACACCAGACCAACACCCAGCCGTACGTCACGCCCGTCGGCACCTGAAAAGTGTATGTCTGAGCGCCCTGGCGACTCTTGAGTATGCCGACGCGCAGCGGTTGTCCCGAGTTGGGATTATTCGTGGTGTTGATGTACACCACCGGACCGGGCGTTTGGGCAATGGTGAAATCATTCGAAAAGTCCAGGCGGCCAACACCGTTCGCTATGGCGAGTACAACCGTTCCACTCACTGCGTACCCCGTTTTCACCCATCGTCCAGTCCTGCCTTGACCAGTGTTGGTGGCACTGCCAAGGTCGAGCGGAACGGCCGTAGGCGCCGTCGGCGGATTGGCGCATCGCAGGACACGAGCAGAGCCAAAATCGCAAACAGGCTATGGTGTGGACGCATCTTTGCTTCTCCAGGTTAATTGAGCAACGTCCGCTACGGCTGGGGATTTCGTTTGATCAGAGTCTTGCATGAAGCCCACAGCGACAATGCGCGGCGCAGCAACGCCCCAAATGCGCACGTAGTCGGCCGCGGGGTCAACGGTAGTTTCTGACCAGACCGGTGACGCCGCCGTGGGCGCAACCCGAAACACGTGCAGATTTTTTGACGCACTGCTCACGCGTTCGAAGGTGAGCGGCTCCACCTGGCCCACCGAATAGAAGAGCGTTCGTGGGGGCCGTTCAAATCGACCGGCGGGCGCAAACACCACAAACACACGCAGTGCCGAATCGTCGGTGCCATTGGCACGCATATCGGCGCCAGCCGGAGCGACCGGTACGCGCCACGTCCATGACAACCGACCGCCCGCGCTCGCCAGCCGCGTCTCCAACTCATGCACGAACCACGCCGCGCGGCCAGCTCCGGAAAAGCGGACAAAGCGCTCACCGCTTGAATCCTTGACCGCCACGTCTGGGGCGCGCTGGCCGCGTACGGCTCGCACGGTCCAACCAACCGGCAACCCGGTTGACGGCCGCGCTTGATCGAGTCGCAACAAACTTGTCGAAGCGCCCTGCATGTGCAGCGCGGCCAGAACGAGGTAGAGCGTCTGAACCATGATCATGGTGGCAACATGTTCGTGAAGGATCGCTTGCCTTGCACATTCGCTGCGCAAGTTCGATTCCGGATGACCGGCTGTTTACGCCTTCGTGCGCCGAGCCGCGATGAACATCATGGTCACTGGTATTGTGCCGTGCATCTGCATCATGATGTTTCCTTTGAATCTGTAGGGCGACTTCGGAACCCATCGCTTGTGCGGAAGCGGAAATAGATTGGCGGCCGCTTGTTGGGTAATTTGCGATGCTGCGACGTCTGTCTGCCACATGCGAACGGCCGGCGCCGAGAGCGTCATGGAGTGTCGCTTGTTCGTGGAAATAATGCCGTCAAAGTCAATGATTCCGCGCAATCGTGTTCCCAAGCCTGCTCGTTGGCGAAAGGCGGCGGAGTAACCGATGCCTGAACTGAAGCTCGACACAACGACCGAGGAAATGGCCACGGGTGGGCTGCCCGCGATCTGCCCGAGTGCCGCGCTGATTATGGCTTCCCAACGCTGCGGAAACGTCCCACAGTTGCCCGCGGAGCCATTGGACATGAGCGGCATGAAGAGCACCTGATTTGATCTGGCGGCACAAAACTGCACGCCCATTTGGCCTGTGAGATAGTGAAAGATGTTTCTCCAGACGGGGTTGTTGAAATAACCCACATCATCGTACGGATTGTTCTGTTGTTTCGGTGTTGGATGAAAGAACACGTGCACATTTTGAAAATTGGTGAGGCCATCGGGGACCAGCACGCCGAACTTGTTCGGCACAATCGCTTCATCGAGATCAAAAAAGAAAATCCTGCCACCGCCGGTGACCGAACCCCAGTCGAAAGACATTTCTGAAATGAGCGACAGTTCAACGGGCGACCAGACGGTGTTGGATGCCAGAACAGCGGTCGAAGTCAGCCGCAGTGCTCCGGTCGAAACGACAGCGGCCGCCTTGGTCGGTTGCACAATGATGCGCAACGGCGGCGTGTAGTCTCGGCGATCGTCTGCTGAGAGGAACGCATGGACTTCAATTTCGCCGGCTTCCGTACCGACGATATCGAAGACGCGTTCATGTGCACCGCGGCGTGCCGTGCGGTTTTCCTTGAGTTGCAGTTTACCGACAGGCTCGGTCGCGACTACGAGGGGTGCACCGCCAGGCCCGCCACCCCACAGGATGAACTGTGACTTCTGCCCCATCGCGACGGTCAGGCTATTTGCCGATTGCGAGAAGTGACCGGCCGCGCCAGATTGCTTCGAGAAATTCGCCATTCGGATTCGAGACTCGGTTGAAGAGGATTGCGACGTGCCCAAGCATGCCGCACGGGCAGCCGTTGTCAACAGAAAATTGGCGAGAGGATGGAGAACCTGCGGCGACTGCCGTACACGCATCGTCGAAGCGTGGGCCGCGTCACAACCGCGCCGCCACTACACCTTCAAAAACTTCCCGCGTCGATACAACGGCACCAGCAACGCGTAACACACCACCACAAAACTCAGCGCGGACGGGATGCAGCGACTCGCTGTTCGTTCGTGACGACTGACGATGGCGGTGCGGGCGATCACGTTATGCTCGATCAAAACTGACTACTACCTCGTCCTCCGCCAACCTTATTGCGACATTCAAGTCCAAGATGCCAGGCATGAAAATGTAGAGCGCCGCACGCTGCTTGGTTTCTCGTCGCGGCCTGAGCTCATTCTGACAAATGTCGCGCGCTCACCGGTACGCGTTTGCGTGTTTACGGAACAAGCAGTGTTGCCGGGCCTAGATCAAGATATCCGCGATTTGAAGTATGACCTGCCCCGGAGCGAACATGAGTATGTCTTATCGGCGGTTTGTCGCCATGATCGTAGTGTCCACGCTCGTCATGTTCGGGCTGATGTATTCCACGACGCTTGAATGGAGTCATGTGTGGTGGAGCCATACTCGATTCTGGATGGCGTTGTACATGGGTGCCACCATGGCGATCATCATGTTGGCGTTCATGCTGGCGATGTATCCTGACCGAAAGAAGAACCGGGCAATCTTCGCCGGAAGCGGTGTCGTGATTCTGCTGACGTTGTTCCTCGCGCGGAGCCAAACGACTGTGGGCGATGTTGCATGGATGAAAGCAATGATTCCGCACCATTCCATTGCCATATTGACAAGTTCGCGGGCTCACATTTCCGCCCCCCGCGTACGCAAGCTGGCCGACGGAATTATTGAGGCGCAGCGGCGTGAAATCGCGGAGATGGAAGCGCTGATTGCAGATCTCGAGAAAAAGTAGCCGATGTTGTGTGCGTCGGCTGCGCTTACCCCCTAACGCCAATCTCCCTCGCCGCGAACGGCTTTGCCGGTCCGGCATCGTCAGTTGGGAAACCCGTCGGCGGCGCGTGATGTTAACTCCCCCTCCAAAACTTTACGGGGTGTAATGAAGTGTAGTATTATACGACAGCTCTGGAGAATTCTGAAAACCACACTCGAGGATCAAGTGAAGAAGCCGTCCAAACGCCCGCTTGATGCAGTCGCGGCGCAGACAACTCTACGTCTTTCAGCCACCGGATCCGCCATGCTGCTGGGCGATTTGGAACACGCTCTCATGGAAGCCGCCTGGACGCTGGACTATTCTGCCAGTGCGCGGGAACTCTACGAGATGGTTTCTGAACGCCGCTCAATTGAATACATCACGGCGGTCACCGTCTTGAATCGACTGGTGGCTGAGAAGCAGCTCATGCAACGCAAGAAAGTCGAGAGCCTGTTCCGATATTCCACCACAGTTTCGCGCGAGGTATTTATGCAGCGCGCGTCCAGGCACGTTATGGAGCGGGTTCTCGCTCTCGGCGCCGATGCCGTTTCCGCCTCGATGGTGGATGTACTGGCCGAACGCGATCCGGAGAAGCTGGCCGAGTTGGGACGCATGGTGCGCAGAAAGCTGCGCGAAAGCGACAACCGGTAGTTGTGTTGACTGTCGATTCGGCTTGACGTCCATGCTGCATGGTTCGCCACAAGGCTACCTGACGCCGCGTCTGCAAAAGCGGGAGCACGCGCACCGGCGCTGGCTGTTGCTTGGACTCGCGGCGGGAATTCTCCTCAGCTTAAGCCCTGTTGTGGGTCATCATCTCAGTCAGCAGGCTAGTACCTACCTCGCCGGCCAGGATCACCTGTTTAGTTTGTGCCTGATTGCCCTGCATGAGTTGCTGGCGCCCGTGCACACCATATTTCACGCAATTCTTTACGTCGGGCTGGCATATGCGTTCTACGACCGCGCGCGTGCGCTGCTTGGTCTCAATCGAACGCTGCGGCAGCTACCAGGTCGCGACGTCTTGCACGGTGACGGGTTCTTCAATGTGGCACGCGACGCCGGCGTTCCTCTGGACGCAATTCGAATCGTCCCCGATTTGCCGGTACCGGCGTTCACGGCCGGAATGTTTGCGCCGAAAATCTACATCGCGGAAAATCTCGGCCAGATTCTGTCTCACGAGCAACTTGTAGCCGTTCTGGCGCACGAAAACGCCCATCGTCGACGTTTTGATCCGCTCCGTTTGTCATCGCTGCGTTTTCTTGCGCGCACGTTGTTTCTGCTTCCAGCGCTGCGACGTTTGGCCGAGGATATCGCCGATGAAGCAGAAATTGCGGCGGACGACGAAGCGGCAGCCAATACACATGTCAATCCGCTCGTGCTTGCGTCGGCGATCATCGAACTTGCGTCGCGAACGCGAAGCGCTGTGCCCGTTGGAGCGATTGCATTTGAACACATTGATCTGGTCGAGCGCCGAGTAAAACGTTTGGCCGGCGAGGAGTCAATTGTGAGGACGCACGTTACCCGCCGCTCATTGCTCGGAGCAACGATGGTGCTTGGTGCGGTCTGGGTTTCCGGGCTCATCATGGCGCACCCGCTGCCCGCTGCGAGCATCGTGGATGGACAGCCCGTTGGTCCTGACAACGCACATCATTCGTTGCTGCACTGCGATCATCCCGGAGAATCGGCGCTGAGCCATCTGTTTTGCCTGAGGGATCGGCTACAACACGCATCCGGTGTCGTTGTGCGCGCGTCCGGGGGCGCCGCACCGATTTTTTGCCCCCACGCGCAACTGCAACGATTGTAGTGTGTCGGCAACGCCTTTGCGTAAGCCAACGAGGCATCAGTGCTCTCCGTCGGCTGTGAAATTTTGCGATTTGCCTGATCGTTGTCTCCACCATGACCAGATCAAGTAGAATAAAAAGAGAAGATCAAGCGT
>Ga0335397_10011218_pt1 | contig 11051 bp, 5 predicted proteins | sample MAT04_FD_205740 | JGI IMG/M metagenome (GOLD analysis project Ga0335397, IMG submission 205740) | Freshwater microbial communities from Lake Fryxell liftoff mats and glacier meltwater in Antarctica - MAT-04 (spades assembly) (version 2) ...
GCCACGAACTGGCGATGCAGGACAAGGCGCTGGAATTCGAGAAGATTCGCGGCGCGCAACGAATGGACGAGATCGGCGCAGGTGCCGACGCCGCGTGGAATGTTGGTGCAATCGAAACACTGCGCGACGCCGTCCGCACCCAAGGTGAGAAAACTGGCGTGCGCTGGGCCGATGCGCTCTCAAGCAGCGTGCGCCCCGTGATCACCTACTGGTTCATGGCGCTGTACTGCGCTGCCAAAACCGCTGCGTTTGTGGCTGCCGTGACCGCTGGCGCGGGTTATGGCGTGGCAATCCTGCACTCGTGGACGGAGGCAGATCAGGCGCTGTGGGCCGGTGTGCTGAATTTCTGGTTTTTGGGGCGCGTGTTTGATCGGGTGCGTCCGTGACGGTGCCGCAAGCCGCCATCGAACTGGCCAAGCGCTTCGAAGGGTTCGAGCGACGGGTGAAGCGCGGTACCGAGATTACCGCCATCCCCTACGTGTGCCCGGCAGGGTTCTGGACGATTGGCTATGGACATCTCTGCGCGTCCGACCACGTGCCGATCACACTGGAGGAGGGCGAGTCCTATCTGGCGCTAGACCTCGTCAAAGCACTGAACGCTACGTTGCGCTACTGCCCGGTGCTGGCCACCGAATCCGAGGGACGGCTTGCGGCCATCGTGGACTTCACGTTCAACCTTGGCGCAGGTCGCCTACAAACCTCGACGCTGCGGCGGCGGATCAACCATATGGACTGGTCGGGCGCTGCGCAGGAGCTGCAGCGGTGGGTCTATGGAGGCGGGAAAGTCTTACCGGGGCTGGTGATCCGGCGCGCTGCCGAGGCAGCGATCCTTGCCCGTTAATTCTGCCTTCTTCCTGTCACGCCAAGACAGCGAACAGTTTCTTCATGTAGCTGCTACCGCCTTCCTCCATAAACAACACATGGCGGCTCTCCAGATCGGCCTTCTTTGTGGGATCGCCGACATTGAGCAAATCAGAGAACTTCGTGGGGGACAGTATGAAGGCGTTCAAGACCAGGGGTGAATCACCAGGCTTGGCCTGAATCGCCAACGTCGTCTCCAGTATCTTCACCTCTTTGTAGAGGCCCAGTTTCGGGTGTGAGAGATCAAGGTTGCGCAGCCCCTTGGGATCGACGAAGGTCAGCCATTGTTTGCCGGTGGTATCGTCCACCAGCCACAGCAAGAAGTCCGGGTAGAAGTTGCCAGCCAATGCAAAGCCCAGCCCCTTCGCCTCGCTATCCGCATTGCGCAGCAGATACAGGCTGCGTGGTCCGATGAAGGACTTGCCATCGGGCGAGTTATAGAACGCCTCTAGATCGCGAACGAACTCCCATTCGCTCGGCGCATCAAAGGCCAATGGGCGCATCTTCAAGGGCACCGCGTCCTTGTCTTCAAGCGCCAACAAAGGGTAGTACAGGTGACGGTCGAAACTGATTGCCACCATGTGCGGCGCGTTCCACTTGCTTGCCTCGCCAATTTTGCCGTCTGCCACCAGTTTCTTCAGCACTTCCAGCTTCTTTTGGTACTCCAGCCCGTCGTCGCTGTTCTCGATCTCGAACTGATACAACTTGAGCATCGAGCCGTGATCTTCGTCCATGCGGATGACGTCGTAGAACTGCCCCTCGTAGCCGGTTTTCAACGCCTTGTAGAAGCGGTCGGTGTAGTCGGTCAGCAGACGGAGAAGGATGTCCTCCTGCTTGCGGATGTCGCCGAAGGTGGTCACTGCCAGTTCGGCCGCTGGACTGAATAGCGTGTACCAGTCAGGTGTGCCTGCGCAGAAGTCGATCAGCTTCTGCAGATCCAGCCGCAGGTTGCTCCAACTCCGTTGCAGCTTGTAATCCTGCAAGGCCAGATAAATGCGATCCCAGTCGAATACGGCGAACAGCGACGCATTTAACTTGCCCTTGTGCCGCGCTTCTGTCGTGGCGACTGCTGTTCCTTTATCCTGCGTGGACAGAGCCTCGACTCGTGGGTACAGATCCAGCACAACATGCGGTGTTTTGATCTTGCCCTTGAACTGCGCGGGAATCTCATAAAGCCATGGGAAGTGCGTACGTTTGAACCCCTGCTTCTGGTTGTCCTTGTAGCCATCCTTCAGCGCCAGCGTCTTGAGTTTTCCGACAGGCAGGTTCGGCCGCGTGGGGAAGTCTAGTTCCAAAATCTCGTCGCTGGGCGTGATGCCTTCTTCGCGCAGATAGTCCTTGAAGGCGGCCATGTAGCTGGCGCGCACGCCGAAAATATTCAGCGCCTCCAGCTTGTCCAGATGCAAACCCTTGGGCCGTTCCTGTGGCGTCGTGCGTTTGAGCGAAAAGCCCTTGCCTTTGAGGCGCACACCGCGTCCGAACAACTGGATGATCTGCGATCCTTCGCCTTGCCCCATGTTCAAGAGGCCCATAGTGGACACGCGCCAACTGCTCCAGCCCTCGGTGAACTTACGTGAACCGATCAGCACGTTGAGTTGGCTGTCCTTGTTGTTCAGGGTGCCGAACAGCGCACCACCGAAGTCGTCACGATCGCTGTCGAAGGCGTCGCTCGCTTCCGCCGCCTGCTCGGCAAGACTAAAGAACCCTGTGTCGTCACCGATGTTGATAAGGCCGAATGGTTCCGCATCACCCACCCGCAGCGCCAGTTCTCCCTTGCTGCTCTTGATATTGACCAGCTTCAGCCGCTGCTTGGCATGCGCATTGAACACGCGCACCAGGATGTCGGCGTACAGATCCTCCACCTTGTTGGTGAAGCCCATCAACGGCGTGAAGCGCCCCTTAAAGATGTTGTTGCCCTTGGCGTCCAATATCTGCGTCCGGTCGGCGATCAGGTCGGCCAGCCAAGTCTTGATCTGCGCATCGTTGTTCAGAAAGTCGGCGAGGAAGTTCACGACTTCCAGAATGTCTGAAGCCTCACCAGACACTGTATTGCCCACGTACACCCACAACGGCTTCTCGATGTTAAAGTCGGTCAGCTTGTCGCGGTGTGTACTCCACAACCAAAGCTGCTGATAGAAGGCCAGCAGGCAGGCGGTGAAGTACTTGCGGGCGTTGTCGGCCTGTTCGTAGGCATCGCCATTCATGTTGAGGATTAACGACTCCTTGCCGTAGCCATCCTCGTAGAAGAACTTGTAGGAGTAGTCAAACAAGATGCACTTAGCGTAGATCTCCCGCGTGGCGGTAATGCGCGCCCGGCGTTTGTCCTCGCTGGTGAGTGAAAGCTGAGCTAACTGGGCCTCGTCCAGTTTCTTGAGGCTGGTCGTCTCAAACAGCATCTTGGCGCGCTTCTTCTGGATGTCCTCTTCCGAAGCTGCCACGGTCATACCCTTGGCCACGGCCTGCCCGAAGGTGGCAGAATACTCGAAGGCAAAGCCTCCGCGCACCAACGCGTCGCGGCGGTTCATCCATGCACCCGCAGCCGTGCCCGTGCCCCGGTGACCTTCGTCCACCAGCACCAGGTTGTTACCTTCAAAGGCATCCACGGCGACCGTCTTGGCACCCATTTCATCGCCCAGCTTGTTGATGTCGATGATCTCGATGGTACCGCGCGCCGGGCTCTGCGCTTTGTTGAAGAACTGGGCGAAGCCAAAACCCGACAGGTGAAGCTCCTCCAGATGCTGGCGCGACAAGCCCTCGTTGGGCGTGAGCAGGATGATCTTGCTCGGGTAGTGGTCGTTTTGGCCTGCCTGGAAGTAGTGCAGGTATTGCTTGATGTTGATGTGCAGCAGTAGCGTCTTGCCGCTGCCGGTGGCGTTCCAGAAGGCGACCTTATTCAGATCGTCCGCCTCGAAGTCTTTGAACGACTCCGCACCTGCCTCGGCGCGGTAGCGCACCATCTCCTCGTTCAGGCCATCGAGCAAATCCTGACGCTTGTTGAAGTACCAGTCCAGATATATCTCGGTGAACAGCAGCGACAGGTACTGAAAGTACTTCATCTGCAATTCATGGCCTTCCAACTTGTTGCGCTGGGCGGTGATGATCTGCCAGTGACCAACGATGTTAAGGTCGTAGCGCAGCAGGTCAGCTTCAGATACCCTATCCACTTCGAACAGGTTGCGCGTGAGCTCGTGGAAGAACTTGGTCTGACCGTCCTCGTCGATGCCCTCGTGCCGGTCATCGCCTAGCCGAAGTTTCAATGCGCTGAGGCTGCCGCCTTTGAAGAAGCCCAGCATCCAGCGATTGAGCACCAGCTCTTGGTGAAAGCTGCGCTTCTTGCCACCGCTTCTTGCTCCACCAGCGCCGCCAGCAGCGGCTGTCGTCTTTCGCGGGCGCGCCATTAGATGTCCTCCACTGCGAACATGTGCAACAGGAACTCAGACTCGATCTGGCGTAGCTTGAGCACGCGGGTGGCTCCGCCTTCCTCGGCGGTCTGCGTCAGCACGGTCGGGATGTTGTGGTCGCCGTTGATGTAGACCACGTCGAACTCATTGTCCGCCGGGTTGATGGCCAGCTTATCGCAAAGATTGCTGACACCTTCGTAATCGAGCACATCACAATCGCGCCACAGCACAAGGCATGTTTCGCCGCTGGGCAGCATGCCGGTGACGGTGACAAAGCCGCGCTCGGGTTGGGCGTTGATGTGCTTGACGCGCAGGCCGATCAGATAATTGAAGGTTTCCACCAGATCGATCTTGCTTGCCTCATAGGCTCCCGCCGAATCGACCGCCACGTTCAGTGTGTAGTCGAAGGGTTTCTTGAAGTCCTGCACCGATAGCAGAGATTCACGGCTTTCAACATCTAACATGTACTGCAGCAGATAATCGTCCTTTGCCTGCTGAGGCAACTTGGCTAACAGATCATCCTGTCCGGCCGAACGGCGCAGCTGCAGGTTGTTTAGTGCGTCCTCATAGCTCTCTAGCGTGATGACCTTTAGGCAGTGGGAGATTCCGGATTCAGGTGAAGTCGGTTTTCCAGCGGCCCATTTTTCCGAATACACTGCCTTTTGGATCCGGCGTTTGGTGACCGTATCGCCGTGCGCGCCCATCTCGACGAGAATGTAACGACAGTCGGCACCGAGCTTTCTGACACGATTGATTGCAGCATGTGCGGTAGTGCCACTGCCGCCGAATAGATCAACCGTTAGTGATTTCGGCTTTGCGTATAGCGTCGCATCGAGGACCCGTTCCATAGTTCCGAGCGCCTTCGGGTAGGCGAATCTCCCCGCATCACCAAACATTGCGGTTAAAAGATTCGTTCCTCCCGTCGTGGCGTTGTATTGCGATCCTTGCCAAAGACTTGGGAGTAGCAAGCGCCTTTCGTTGTCGTGATAGACGCGCTTAATTACGAAATTCTCTGAAGAGATAATCTTGCCGTCCCTAATGGCAACACAGGCGCCTTCAAATGATAGCGTCCAGACTCGCTCCGAGCCGTCCTCCCCAATAGGATAGACACGCTTGAGCCCGTCTGCCGTATCGTCCAGTGGATAGACTGAGCCAATTGCGGGCGGCGACTCAGCGCCAACAACCTCGAATGTCGACTTATTCACTAATACAGCGAAGAAGCTTTCTGGGCGTCCAGGGTTACCAATTCTGAAATTATTATCCCCTGTTCCAGCACGCCGAAAGCCCCGGACGCGTTCTCCGTCTTCCACGGCATCACCCCGTAATGCATCTACGTCTTTTGGGACAGAAAAGAGGCAATACTCATGAGTTCGAGAAACGTTCGATCTTCCAGTTCCCGATCCAGGATAATGTTCAACCACACATTGAAAAAGATCGCGATTGGTGTCTATCTCCATCACAACTGTCTTAAGTAGAGCAGCTTCGGTGTCGTCAATCGCATATGAAACAATACCGTCCGCACCGGCAAGTGAATTCGAGAGCCTGATGCGATCAGCCATCAATGTAGCCCACGACGAGTCCTTGTAGCCGTTCTTGTAGAGAATCGGCGTGGCATCCGTGTTGTACGGCGGATCAAGGTAAACTAAATCTGCTTGGCCGGCATATTTCCCTTGAAGCATTCGACAAGCCTGGAAGTTCTCGGAAAAGATCAGCTCGCCGTTGACGGTCGTCGCCAGATCAGGCATTTCATTCAATAATTTCGCCTTAAACTCATCTGGAAACAGGCTCGTATCCACCATCCGGTACAACCCATTTTTCAGATCGTTAACCGTGCCGGTAGCATTTCCATCCCACACGCCGAGCTGCGTCCATCGCACCCATTGCTTCTCATTAGCCGCGATCTCTGGGTAAAGCACTTCCGGTACCCGATCCAGGGTGATGCAATAGTGGCTTGATACAATGAATTTCTTTTTAAGCCAAAGTTTCTTTTGAAAATCTTCCAACTGGGCCAGAAACGCGACAAGTTCTAGCGCAATGATGCGTAAGCACTGGATCATACGCAACGACTTCTCGATGTCGGCAAACGCGCTAGCGTTCTGCACGTCGTCTAGGTGCATGACTTCATTCCTGATGTAGAAGTCCAGCTCCCGACGCAGAAAGCCACCCAGATCCTTATGGATAAAGTAGTCGGCGGTGTTCTTGGTCGTATAGTCGCTCAGGTGCTTTTCCAGCAGCGTGCGTTGAGGGTTCTTTTCGGTGGGAGCACGGCTTCCCAAGTTAACCCAGCGGGCCTTGACGGCTGCATCGGCCAGCACTGCCGCTACTGTTTTTTCCACCAGTGCGTCCTGTTTAGTGCCTTTCGCGACCGGTTTGTACTCGAAGCGGACAATCAGTTCTTTTCCGTTTGCGCCATCCACTTCCTCGACCGGTACCATTTCCTCGTCGAATTCGTCGCCCTGTTCATCGATACGGATGACAATCTTGCGCTCGATCAGCGCAAAGCGGCGCTCCTTGTCATTGTCCTTACGGTTGTCCTTGGCTGTGTCGGCCGACACAAGACGGAAGTGAACCGTACGGCCTGGTTTTCCATTTGCTTCGGGCAGCTTGAAGCTGTAATTAGAAAAGTTCTCGCCACTTTTGGTGTAGTACTGATCCTTGTTGGCCCAATGCAGCATCACTTCCTCACCCGCATAGGGGATGGCGTAGGTGTCACCTTTGTAGCGACGCTGGCTGATAAAGTCGCCGTCCTGGTAGTAGCGCGAGAAGAAAGTCAGCAGGTGCGAGAACACAGCGTTCTCGTGTTCGAAGCTGCCTGCGCTGGCGTCCTTCAACCGGATGCGCAGTTCCTGCACCTTGGGCACGCCATCGGGATTGACGCCCAGCGCCTGGGCGTTTTTCTCAGCCTCCTTCAATTCAGACTGCAGTTGCTGGGTGTTGGCTGCATTGCCTACAGCCAGTGCAACCTGTACTTTCTCTGCAAGCCGATTCTGCAGGTAATCGTTGATCTCGTCAGCGCGGGCGTTGAGGATGCGGTAGATGCCGAAGTCCAGTTCCGGACGGTCGATCTGGAAGATCTCGCGCAGCTTGGCGACGAGTTCCTGGAATTTAGCGTTTTGTTTTGTGGTCATCGCTAGAGTCATATTCGGGGCCTTGATTTCTTCGTTTTCGGTTGTGCGCTTCACACCACCTGCCAGCGCAGGGTGAACAGCGTTTCGGTTTCTGTCTTCTCTTGCAGCCGTTGCTGCAGGGACTCGATCAGCGCATCGCGCTTCTCGATGATTTCGTCTTTAACGGCAAAGATCTCTTGGCGCTGGCGGCGCTGCTTGCGCTCCAGTTCCGATAGCTCGCGCTGAATGCCGTCTTGCTCTTGCAGCGTTGCGGCCTTGCGCGCGTCGCGCTTCAGTTGGGTGATGCGCGCTTTGGTATTGCGCAGGGCTTCTTCCGAGGCAAGCAGCTTGTCGTCGGCCCAGCGCTCCAGCTTGTCGCGCTCTTCATTGAAGAGGCGCTGGTTGGCTTCCAGCACTTCGGCGATAGTGGCCAGCATACGCCGCTGGCTGTTGGCTTCCAGGCCGGTGGGTGCTGCGCCCGGAATGGCGGTGGGCTTGCCCGCCGCCGGAATGGCCATGAGCTTCTCGCAGGTTTCCTGATCGAGCAGCAGGCCCTCGTCGGTCATGCCGGAAAACAGCAGTGCCTCGGTGGTCTCAAATGCGGTGACCGCCAGCCGCACCAGCGTGAGCCAGCCCGACCTGCCGCGCAGTTGCTCGATCACCGAGACACGGGCGCCGTGCTTGTCATAGTCCAACTTGAGCAGGGCCGGCGGCGTTGCCGCGTTGAGACCTGCGTCGATGCTCCACTCGCCTAGCGGATGGCTGAGACGGTAGGCATGGGCCAGCATGTCGGGCTGCGCCGGACCACGGATAAGCTGATAGCGGCCCGGCGGTATTTGTAGACTCGCACCCTCCGGCGGATTAGTCAGCGAGAATGCATAAGACTGCTCGTCAAAGCGCGCTCGGTCAGTCAGGGCATAGCGGGTGACACCCCAGAACCAGCGGCCTAGCTTGTCCAGCCGGGCTTCCGCTTCGTCCAGGCGCAGCTTGAGACGGTCGTGGACATCTTCGTCGAAGTTTTCCAGCAGCTGGGCCTGGGTGTCCTTGATTCGGTCGGCAATGACTTCTTCCAATTCCGCTTGCAGGGTGTTGAACGCGGCGTCAATTTCCTCGGGGTGGCGGCAGGTGTCGTAGATCTGCAGTATGCGCTTCTCGAAATCGAGGCCACCTTCAACGCGACCAAGTACATCGTCTGAAGCCCCAAAAACACCCGAGAACAGGTTGAACTTCTCTGTAAGCAGTTCCAGCACGCGCTGATCGGCCTGGTTGCGGGTGTTCAGGAAGTTGATGACCACCACGTCGTAGCGCTGCCCATAGCGATGGCAGCGGCCGATGCGCTGTTCAACGCGCTGCGGGTTCCACGGCAGGTCGTAGTTGATGATGAGCGCACAGAACTGCAGGTTCACACCTTCGGCAGCGGCTTCTGTGGCGATCATGATTTGTGCGCCACTTCCGTCGTCCTTGCGGAAGTGATCGATCAGCGCAGTGCGGCGGTCCACCTGTGGGGAGCCCGTGACGCGGTCAGTACCCTTGAACTCCGCCAGCCAGCGTTGATAGATGGTGGTGGAGTTTTCGTGGTTGTTGGTTCCGCTGAACAGAACAAGCTTGCCTGCATGGCCGTTGGCGGACAGAAAGCGGTGCAGGTATTCCTGCGTGCGCTTGGATTCCGTGAAGATGATGGCTTTGCGTGGGGCGCGCAGCTCGGCCATGTTGCCAAAGCCAAGCGCCAGGGCCTTCAGCAGTGCCTGCGCTTTGGTATCTGTCTGCAAGGCATTGGCTGCGTCGATGAAGGCGGTCAGCTCGGCGATTTCGGCATGCAGGGCGTTCTGGTCGATTTTTTTGTCCGTTGCGCTCGACTCTCCGGGAGAGTGAGCATCCCCCGGTGAATCTTCGTCCTCGTCGGCTTGACCTTCCAGATATTCCTGTTCAAGGTCTTCTTCGTTGACGAGTTGCTCGACCAGCTGGCTGCCGTCATCCAATTGATCACCGGCCAACAGCCGTTCCAGCCGCGCACGAATGGTGATCAGGGTGGCCACCACGGCGTGCGAGCTTGACGCCAACAGCTTGCGCAGAATCAGGGCGGTGAGATGGCGCTGTTGCTTGGGCAGTGCGTATGAATCGTCACGTTGCAAGAAGGCCGATATGCGTTCGTAGAGCGATTGCTCGTCGTCCGTAGGCTCAAAAGGCTGGGTCAACGCCTTGCGCTCGGTGTACTTGATGTACTCCAGCACGTCCCGCCGCAGCGTGCGCTTGGCAAAGGTACCAAGGCGGGCACGCAATTCATCCGTGCCCGTGGCGCTGTTCATGAATTGCTTGCGGAACGCGGCTTCGTCGCCGAACAGGTGCTCGTCGATTAACGTGGACAGGCCATACAGCTCCATCAAGGAGTTCTGTAGCGGCGTGGCGGTGAGAAGTAGCTTCTTGCGACCAGCCAGGGCGCGCTTGAGTGCTTGGCCGGTGCGGTTGTTGGTGCGGTGCGCGTTGCGCAACTTGTGTGCTTCGTCTATGACGACCACGTCCCACGGCACTGTGCGCAGTTCCGCTTCCAGCTTGACAGCGAACTGGTACGACATGATCACTACCGCCTTGCCAACCATGTCCTGCAAGGTCGCCAGCATGTCACCCGCGATTTTTTTGCGCATGGATACTGCATCAACAACGATGGTCGGCACAGCAAATTTGTCATGCAGTTCCTGTGCCCATTGCTTGCGCAGACTTGCCGGGCAAATCACCAGTAGGCGCCGCCGCCGCTCAGCCCAGTGCTGGCAGACGACGAGGGAAGCTTCGATGGTCTTACCTAAACCGACTTCGTCGGCCAGGAGCACCCCTTCCTGCAGCGGGTTGCGCAGGGCGAACAGCGCCGCCTCAATCTGGTGCGGGTTCAGATCGACACTGGCATCGAACAACGACTGCGAGAGGCGATCTACGCCATCGGCGGCGTGACGCCTTGTGAGTTCGTGCGCGTAGTACTTGGCGTGGTAGGCGGATATCAACCTGTGCGACCCTCCGCGTCCTGTGATTGCGCGGCAATCCAGCTGTCGATATCAGCTTTGCGAAACCGCCAACTCCCGCCCACCTTGAAGGCCGGGATCTGCTTGCCCGCCGCCAACCGGTATATCGTCCGCTCCGTGACCTTCAGGTAGTCGGCGACCTGCTTGATGGTGAGGATATCGCCCTCGCTGGTACTTTTAGACATGGTGATGGCCAATTTAGGACAAACAGCGACAGCATAGTGCAAAATTTTCAAGGCAGCAACGACAATTGGCTGAAATTTGAGCGATTGTGCAGGACTGGTAGCTCGTAGGGTGAGCCTGTGCTCTCAGTGGGCTCCATCGGAGGGGAAGCAGGCGGGGTGAAATGGAGTTTTGTAGTTAACGCGGGGATCGAACTGGCGTTCTGCGGTTGGGCGGTGGAAGTCCAGGATTCGCGGGACGATGTGTCCTATCTAATGGTGCTCGCGGGCGGATTGAATTCGGCCAAATCATCGAAACCACGCCCTCAAGGCCGAAACCTTGCTATCGTTGTCGGGATGCGGACGCGGGTTCGGTTCCGTGCTCCACCACCATAATTTGAAATCCCAACCCTTATCGGTTGGGATTTTTTTTGTCAGTTCCCCCAGTGTTGGCGCGGTTCTGGGCCTTGGCCTCTTGAGCACGATCCTCCCGAAGTCGCCGTTTCTGGC
>Ga0335397_10011219_pt1 | contig 11051 bp, 8 predicted proteins | sample MAT04_FD_205740 | JGI IMG/M metagenome (GOLD analysis project Ga0335397, IMG submission 205740) | Freshwater microbial communities from Lake Fryxell liftoff mats and glacier meltwater in Antarctica - MAT-04 (spades assembly) (version 2) ...
GAGAATCCCTTTTGTCAAGCTAAATAGTGACTTTTGCGGTAGTGCTAAAAAACACTGTTTCGTCGCATGAATCGCCTTCAAGATAGGATTTTGTGCTGAAAATTTGTTAGAACTGAACAGCCCTGGCCGCCATACTCACCAAATCTTAATTTGATTGAGCGGCTATGGAAGTTTGTGAAAAAGAAAGTCCTCTACAACGAATATTACCCGAAGTACGAACAATCCCATCAAGCCATTTCGAATTGCTTGGAACACACACACTACCTACAAAGAAGAATTGGACACTCTGCTGGTTGCTAAATTTCAGTCACTCAAAAACGCCACTATTCAACCTTCATGAGTATATTCAAACTCACGCCGCTCTACTTTACCAGGCAACATAGGCAAATCTGGATGTTTGCGTTCCAACGCTTGAACGCCCGTCATTTCATCTATACTTTCAATGCGTTGACCTTGTTTGGCTAATTCAGGAGCCTGTTTGTACAGCCCATTGATGTCGCTAACTTTAGCGTCAAAATCGGCTTCATAAGCAGGCTTTAGCCAATAGCGGTTCAAATGCGGCTTGATATCAGCACCTTTTTAAAAGCCTCGCCGCATGTCGCGGAGAGATCTCTTTTACAATCTTGCGCTTTTTCAGTTCGTCCGCAATTTCGCGCGCTGTCCAGTTTGTAATCGGTCTGCCAAACTTTTCAGGCTTTTTACATGCCAGCGCCTCTATCTGACAACGTTGATCTGCCGTGATCTTGGCTGGCGCTCCCGGACGTGGCGCATCTTCTAAACGATCTTCAATACTCAAGTCGTCGAACGAAATACTTTGTAACTTTACCCAACGATTTCCCCATAGACCCACGGTGTCCAATGTCACCTTGTATCCTTGAGCAATCTCTTTGTTCTTTTGTCCTTGCGCCGCCGCCAAAACAATTTTCGCTCGTATTGCGATTTGCTGACCCACTTGATGCCGTTTGATCAATTTCTCTAAACCGTGTTGTTCGGCGTCTGACAGATTCACTACTTGCGCTTTGGCTCCTCGCATTTTGACCGCTCCTCGTTAAGAATTTACTCCATCCTATTCCAAAGTCTCATTTATGCCAAGATGTACTAGTAGCGACGATCACGAACAACCTAAGTGAAGGTCGTAGTATTATCAAATTTATGCTCAATATTTCAAATTCTCAGTCTAAAGCTGAATACATAGTTGCCCTGCGGTAAAACAACACATTACAGCATAAACAATATCAAATTTATTAAACTCAACGGGATAGGCAAATTGCCTATCCCGTTTTTTTACGTCTACCAACCTGGATTGACGTTTGCCAACTTAATATGCTAAACTGAAAGTGCTTTCAGGAAAATTATGTCACCTAAAAAAAAATCCCCAACCATCTATGATGTAGCCAAATTAGCAGGCGTTAGCATATCAACGATTTCGCGCGCTTTGAATGCAACAGATAAAGTAAATTCAGAAACACACAAACGGGTAATGAATGCCATTGACCAACTTGGATTTATTCCGAGGGCCGAAGCGCGTGCCCGAGCATTGCAGAGCGCGGATCGAATTGGCGTATTAACCCCATTTTTCACAGCTCCATCTTTTGTGCAAAGACTGCGGGGGGTTGCGTCTTCTTTATCAAAGGCAAATTATGAATTGGTCATTTACCCTGTCGATTCAATGGACCACCTTCAGGAATATATTTCTTCCATTCCATTAATGAGAAATATTGACGGGCTGATCATCATGTCCCTGTCCATTGGAGATCAGGATGCGCAGCGTTTATCCAATAATGGCATGGAAACTGTCTTGATCGAATATTCGCACCCACAGTTGAACAGCATCCTGATCGACGATCAGCAAGGTGGACAGCTGGTTGCAGAATACCTTGTCAAAAAGGGGCATAAAAAGTTCGGCTTTCTAGGTGACATTGAACCGCCTGAAAAATTTGCGATCCACCCTGTCAAAACACGCCTGAAGGGATATAAACAGGTATTGCAGGAAGCAGGCTTTTCATTGCCTAAAGCATATATTCGTTCATGTCCCTACACCCAGAAAGAATCCAGGCAAGCCGCGTTTGAATTGCTCAGCTTGCCCAAACGACCCACGGCTATATTTGTTGCGTCAGACATTCAGGCTTTAAGTGTAATGAAAGTGGCGCGCCAATTAGACATCAAAATTCCCGGCGATCTTGCCATTGTCGGATTCGATGACATTGATGTTGCCGAGCATGTAGACCTGACAACCATCCGCCAGCACCTGGATGAATCGGGCAGATTGGCGGCAGAGATATTACTTGCGCGCATCAGTGAACATGACCGCCCATTACAACACATCAACCTGCCACTTAACTTGATCGAACGCATGACAACTTAATTTGCGCCAGCGAATTTCCTTCCTTAAATCCAAAGAGTTGACCGTAGAATCTTATTGACTTCTAGAAGAGTTATGCTATACTGCTTATGAAAGTGCTTTCATAAAAACGCTTTCAAACACTTCAAGTCAATCCGTGCAAACTTCTTTTCAACAGGAGGCGCCCTTCCCCAATTGACAATCCCCGTTACACCTACATACCCAATATAATCTATTTAATTTTTCAACAAATTCTCAAGGAGAGAAGAATGAAAAAAGTTATTTGGCAAACATTTGCCTTGTTAGTTGTCGCTGCATTGCTCCTCACAGCATGTGGTACCCCCGCTCCCGTAGCAACAGAAGCCCCGGTTGCCACAGAAGCCCCCGCAATGACCGAAGCCCCTGTTGCAACCGAAGCCCCTGTCGAAGCCCTTCCCCAGGGACAGGAACTCACCGACGCTTATGCCGGCATGTATAAAGGCACCGTCGTCACCATGGCTGGACCTTTCACCGATGCAGATGCGGTCAAATTTGATGATTCCATCAAAGCATTTGAAGCTGCTACCGGCATTGACATTCAGTATGAAGGCTCAAAAGAATTCGAAGCCTCCATCACTATCCGTCTTGACGGCGGCGATGCTCCTGACATTGTAGATTTCCCCCAGCCCGGTCTGCTCAACACAGCGGTCAAAAAGGGACAAGCAATTGATCTCAACACCATCATCAATCCTGACTGGTTGAAGAAAAACTACAGCCAAGCCTGGCTTGAAATGGGCACAATGCAAGGACCGAACGGACCCATCACCGCAGGTATCTGGGCGCGCGCCAACGGCAAATCACTTGTCTTCTACCCGAAGGCTCAGTTTGATGCCGCCGGTTATAAAGTCCCTCAAACCTGGGATGAATTAATGGCATTGACCGACCAGATTGCTGCCGACGGAGACACCCCCTGGTGTATCGGCATTGAATCCGGCGCTGCCACCGGTTGGGCAATGACCGACTGGGTCGAAGATGCCATGCTGCGCACGACTTCCCTCCAGAACTATGACAAGTGGGTCGCTGGCACATTACCTTTCAATTCACCAGAAGTTAAAAAAGCTCTCAGTTACGTAACTGCCATCTGGTTCAACGATGCTTATGTTTACGGCGGACGCAAGTCCATCCCAACCACCTTCTTTGGTGATGCTCCCGCCCCGATGTTCAACGCTCCTCCGCAATGCTGGCTGCACCGCCAGGGTAACTTCATCACTTCCTTTTTCCCCGAAGGCAAAGTCGCTGGTGTGGATTATGACTTCTTCTACCTGCCCCCGATTGATCCTGCCTATGGCAAGCCTGTTCTCGGCGCTGGCGATATTTATGCTATGTTCAATGACCGCCCCGAAGTCCGCGCAGTCATCCAATACTTCTCGACTGGCGAATCAGTCAAAGGTTGGATCGAAGCCGGCGGCGCAATCTCCCCGCACAATGACTCCAGCCTCGACTGGTACAAAGACCCCGTTACTCGCGGCGTTGCAGAAATCATCCTGAATGCGACCTCCTTCCGCTTCGACGCATCTGACCTGATGCCCGGTGCCGTTGGCGCAGGCACCTTCTGGAAGTACATGACCGACTATGTCAGTGGTTCAGTTGACGAAGAAACTGCGCTTAAGCAGATCGACGCTTCCTGGCCGAAATAGTAATTGATAAATTAGTAAGACCGTGTAAAATAAAGGAGCAGGAAAACTTCCGTTTTCCTGCTCCTTTGAACCTCAGTAGGAATAGATTTGATCCCCTGGAGGTAAGTCCATGCAAAAACCGCAAGAGAAAACCCCAGCCGTTGCTGGTATTTTAGGCGGGCTCGCTATAACGATTGGGCGGATACTCATCTCACTTTTTGTTCCAATAATTACCTTCCTTGTGCTATGGCAGGTATTTTTATTTTTGCGAGACAGTAATGCGCCGCAAATTGTAATCGTCCTGGTTGCCATCATCTGGGGAGTTGCAGGAGTGGCAATTCTTTTTGTGGTATCCAACTGGTTTGTGGAACAGCTCCCCACAGTCTGGTCAAGGCGTTTGCAACCATTCGTATATATCGGACCTGCAGTCACCATCATGGGCTGGTATCTGGCAGTGCCTGTCCTGCGTACATTGGTTTTAAGTTTCAAGGATGATATTGGCAAAAATTGGGTTGGGTTTGATAATTATATTTTCGCCTTCACCGATCGCATCATGCTTGAAACTTTCCGCAACAACCTTTTGTGGATGGTTGTAGGAACATTCTTCAGCGTTGGTCTGGGTTTATTGATCGCCGTGCTGGCAGATCGTACCCGCCTCGAGTCAGTTTACAAAGCAATTATCTTTATGCCCATGGCAATCTCCTTTGTCGGCGCGGGTGTAATCTGGAAATTCGTTTACACCTACAAAGGCGAGGGGGTCGGCATTCAAGAGATCGGACTTTTGAACGCCATTGTTCTGGCGTTGGGAGGACAGTCTCAACCCTGGCTAAGTATCCCCCCATGGAATAATCTATTTCTGATCGTTATTATGGTCTGGCTTCAAACAGGTTTTGCGATGGTGGTCATTTCATCAGCCATCAAGGGATTACCGCTTGAGTTGCTGGAAGCCGCCCGCATTGACGGCGCCACCGAAATTCAAGCGTTTTTCAAAATAACCATCCCCTACATTAAAGGCACGCTGCTCACCGTCACCACCACCATTGTCATTTTCAGTCTCAAGTTATTCGACATCGTGCGCGTAATGACTGGCGGCAACAACGGCACAAATGTGATCGCCAATGAGTTTTACCTACAACGTTTTACCTATGGGAACACAGGACGCGCATCCGCTATCGCAATCGTGCTCTTGATCGCGGTCATCCCGGTCATTATTAATAACCTGCGCGAATTCAACAAGGATCGGAGGGCGTTCTAATGAATACTGGATATAAAACTCAAAAAGCAATCTCCAGCATTGTCGTTAACGGCATCCTGACCATAATATGCTTGATCTGGTTACTGCCGACATTAGGCGTTTTCATCACCTCTCTGCGCAACAGTCAGGACATTTTCACCTCGGGCTGGTGGACGGTTTTCCCGCATAAAGAGAATGTCCAAAGCGCCGAGATAAAAATAGATCCCTCCGTTAATGTGGATGAACCAATTCAAATTGAAGGCATCACCGCCACATTCGAGGAACTGCGCCAGGGCGTGACTCTGCCTGACGGTCGTATGCTGACCTGGTACGGAAACAAGCGCACACGCACCATCGTCGTGACTGACGAACAATGGGTTGGCTTTTTCTCCAAACCATTGACCCTTGAAAACTATACGGCGGTTTTATCAGGAAAAGAGATCAGCTTCACAGATGCCGGCGGCAACAAGATCGTGCGCAAGGGCAATAACTTAAGCGACGCATTTCTCAACTCGATAGCTGTAGCGGTGCCAGCCACCATCATCCCCATTCTGATCGCGGCATTCGCGGCATTTGGTTTTTCCTGGTTGAATTTCCCCGGGCGCGGATTGATCTTCACCATGGTGGTTGCAATCCTGGTTGTGCCTTTGCAGATTTCACTGGTGCCAATTCTACAGGATTACACGAAGTTGAATTTAAATGGCACTTTCCTGGGGATCTGGCTGGCTCATACCGGCTTTGGCTTGCCGCTTGCCACCTATCTGCTGTTCAACTACATGAGTACCCTGCCGCGCGACTTGCTTGAAGCCGCCTTCATTGACGGGGCATCCAATTTCACAATTTTCACCAAGTTGATTCTGCCACTCTCCGTGCCAGCGCTGGCGTCCTTCGCCATCTTCCAATTCCTGTGGGTTTGGAACGACTACCTGATCGCGCTGGTGTTTTTGGGAGACAAAAGCCGCGTGGTCACTTACGCGCTGGCATCCATCGTCGGCGAAAAGGGACAGGATTGGCATCTGCTGACTTCGGGTGCATTTATCAGCATGTTAATGCCGCTGGCTGTGTTCTTTGCTCTCCAAAGATATTTCGTACGGGGATTACTTGCAGGCTCAGTCAAAGGTTAAAAGAGAAAAGTGGACTGGGTAACCCAGTCCACTTTTTATTTACGACAACATAAACTATGAAAAATAATCTCTGGTACAAAGACGCTGTATTTTATGAAATCTCTGTCCGCGCCTACAAGGACAGCAACGGCGACGGTCACGGTGACCTGCGCGGCATTACGGAAAAACTCGATTATCTGCAAACTCTCGGCGCGGATTGCATTTGGATCATGCCCATCTATCCCTCGCCGCTCAAAGATGACGGCTACGACATCGCGGATTATTATTCGGTGGATAAAGCCTTCGGCTCACTCGATGACTTGAAGGAATTGATCCGCGCGGCACATGCGCATGACATCCGCATCGTCATGGACCTGGTGCTTAATCATACATCTGACGAACATCCCTGGTTCCAGGCATCGCGCTCAGACCGCAACTCGCCTTATCGCGATTATTACGTCTGGAGCGACACAGACCAAAAATACAAAGATGCGCGCGTCATCTTTGTCGACACCGAACCTTCAAACTGGACATGGGACGAAAAGACAAGCCAATATTACTGGCATCGTTTTTACGCCAGCCAGCCTGACCTGAATTTCGACAATCCCAAAGTTCAAGAGGAAATGCTCAACGTGGCGCGCTTCTGGCTCAACCTGGGCATTGACGGCTTCCGCGCGGACGCCGTCCCCTACCTGATCGAACGCGACGGCACAAATTGCGAAAACCTGCCCGAGACGCATGTCTACCTGAAAAAACTGCGCGCCTTCCTCGATGAGCATTACCCGGGGCGCATTCTGCTTTGCGAAGCCAACCAATATCCTGAAGACGTGCGTCCGTATTTTGGCGACGGCGACGAATTCCACATGGGTTTTCACTTCCCCGTCATGCCGCGCATTTACATGGCGCTCAAAAAAGGGCGCTTTGAAGATATCGCAGAGATCATGCGCCGCACGCCCGCCATCCCTGAAAACTGCCAGTGGTGTACCTTCCTCCGCAATCACGATGAACTTACGCTGGAAATGGTCACGCCCGCAGAACGCCAGTGGATGTGGGAACAGTACGCGCCCGACCCGCACATGAAACTAAACCTCGGCATTCGACGCCGCCTCGCGCCCCTGCTCGACAATGATCGCCGCAAAATTGAGCTTGCGAATTCCCTGCTGTTTACCCTGCCCGGCTCCCCTATTATTTATTACGGCGACGAGATCGGCATGGGCGACAACCTCGATCTCTTCGACCGCAACGGTGTCCGCACGCCCATGCAATGGGATGACTCACCAAATGCAGGCTTTTCACGGGGCGTCCCATTTTCCGAACTTGTCAAAGGCGAGTTGGGCTTTCAGCATATCAACGTCGCCAGCCAGATCAGCGACCCTGATTCGCTGTTCCGTTCCATCAAAAGAATGATCGCCGTCCGCAAAAATCATGCCGCATTTGGAAGCAGCAGCATGGAGTGGATCGAAACGGGCAATCCCGCCGTCGCGGTTTACATCCGCCAGCACGCAGGCGACACGATGTTGATCCTCAATAATTTGAGCGCATCTGCCGAGACAGTAAACATCCCAGCCGAATATCAAAAAACATATCTCGACCTGTTCGCGGGTCACACGCAAACCCTCGCCGAAAAACTCACACTTCAACCCTACTCTTATTTATGGCTGCAACTGAAAAATGAAAAATAGCACTCCTCTCTTTGGCGGCATCGAAGGCGGCGGGACGAAGTTCGTCTGCGCCGTTGGCACGGGACCGAACGACATCCGCGCTGAAACACGTTTCCCCACCACCTCGCCGCAGGAAACAATGTCTCAGGCTGTGGATTTCTTCAAGCAGCAGGAAAAGAATTTTGGGGAACTCGCCTCGATCGGATTTGCCTGCTTCGGACCACTCGACCCGAATCCTGATTCGCCGACCTATGGACATGTCCTCCCGACACCAAAACCAGACTGGACAAATGCGGACGTGGTCGGGGTACTGCGCTCTGCATTTGATATTCCCATCGCCTTCGATACCGATGTCAACGGGGCGGCGCTGGGAGAATGGCGCTGGGGCATGGGACAAGGTTTGCACACTTTCATCTACCTCACCATCGGCACGGGCATCGGCGGCGGCGCATTCGTGGAAGACAAACTCCTGCACGGATTGATCCACCCCGAAATGGGACACATCCCCGTGCCGCATGACAAAACCAAAGATCCATTTGAAGGCGCCTGTCCATTTCACGGGGATTGTTTTGAAGGGCTTGCCTCAGGCGTTGCCATCGAAAAACGTTGGAAGCAGCTCGGCAGCACACTCACAGAAAACCACCCAGCCTGGGAACTTGAAGCCGAGTACATTGCGCAGGCGTTGGCAAGTTATTCATACACACTCTCACCGCAGCGGATCATTATCGGCGGCGGCGTAGGCTCGTTGGGTCATCTCCTGCCGAGGGTCCAGCAAAGAACGAAGCAATTAATCAACGGCTATATCCAGTCGCCAGTCATCCTTGAAAATATCGAATCCTACATCGTCAACCCGGGGCTTGGGAATCAATCAGGCATGTTGGGCGCGATTGCATTGGCAGAGCAAGCCTTGAAGTAACAGGAGTCCAGAAGTTTTACTTCTGGATTTATCCGCAAGCAGAACTTGCGGACTCCGTTGGAGATTTATCATTCATGATTCAAAACTCACTCGAACATCAGTCGCAGAAATCCCTGCTACGCATTTTGCCGCGCGTAGAGCAGACGCTCAAGAAAAATATTTCAAAAGACCCGCAGGGTTGGAAGCAATTCACGGCGCGGTTGCATAAAAATTTTTCTGCGCTCTTCGAGTTATATTTTCAAATCTACAACGGGCAATATGATTTCTTTTATCACCTTGAAGACCTGGTTGCCAGCATGGCGCGCTCATGGTTCAGTCGTCCGCAGGATTTGCGCGAGTTGGACGGTGAACGGGAGCAGCATCCGCTTTGGTTTCAGTCAAACCAGATGCTCGGCGGGGTTTGCTACGTTGACCTTTTTGCGGACGACCTCAAAGGCGTCAAATCCAAAATCCCATACTTCAAAGAATTGGGGCTAACCTATCTCCATCTCATGCCGCTCTTCAAAGCGCCCGAAAGCGAAAATGATGGCGGCTATGCCGTGAGCAGCTACCGCGAAGTGCATCCGCCGCTTGGCACGATGAAGGAACTTGCATCCCTCGCGCACGAATTGCGAAATGCAAATATCAGTCTCGTGGTGGATTTTGTTTTCAATCACACATCTGATGAACATCTCTGGGCAGAACAAGCGAAGGCGGGCGATGAAGAATTCATGGACTTCTACCGCATCTTTCCCACCCGTGAAATGCCCGACCGCTATGCACAGAATCTCAGGGACATATTCCCCGAACAACGCCCAGGGTCATTTACTTTTTTCCCCGACTTGTTCCCTTCCCCCAATTCCGCTGGAATTGGGGGAAGGGCTAGGGATGAGGGCGGCGGCTGGGTGTGGACGACCTTCCACAGTTATCAATGGGATTTGAACTACGCCAACCCCGCTGTCTTCAACCGCATGGCAGAGGAAATGCTCTTCCTCGCCAATCAGGGAGTTGAAGTGCTGCGGCTCGACGCGGTTGCATTTATCTGGAAGCAACTCGGCACAGGCTGTGAAAATCTACCCGAAGCGCACATTTTGATCAAGGCGTTTAATGCGGCGGCACAGATTGCCGCGCCTGCGCTAATTTTCAAATCAGAAGCCATCGTGCATCCTGATGACGTGGTGAAATATATTTCACCAAACGAATGCCAGATTTCGTACAATCCACTGCTGATGGCTTTGTTGTGGAATTCACTTGCCACCCGCAAAACTGATTTGTTATCACAGGCGCTGGCGACACGTTTCAAAATTCATCCTGAAACGGCGTGGGTCAATTATGTCCGCGTGCATGACGACATTGGCTGGACTTTTTCAGATGAAGACGCCACCCTGCTGGGCGTGAACGGCAACGACCACCGCCGCTTCCTCAACGAGTTCTATCGCGGAAGATTCAACGGCAGTTTTTCACGCGGACTTCCCTTCCAGGAAAATCCGCTCAATGGCGACTGCCGCATCAGCGGGACATGCGCCTCGCTGGCGGGTCTGGAAAAAGCCATGCACGAGGAAGGCGCAAACGAAGTGGAACTTGCCATCCGCCGCATTCTCTTAATTCACGGCGTCATCCTGACCGTTGGCGGAATTCCGCTCATCTATCTCGGCGATGAAGTCGGCACGCTCAACGACTACACCTTCCGCGACGACCCCGCTCACGAAAGAGACAGCCGCTGGGTGCATCGTCCGCGGGCTGATTGGGAGAAGTACGCCAAACGAAATGATGCAACCACCGTTGAAGGGCGGGTTTTTCAAGGGCTGAAAAAACTGATCGGGTTGAGGAAACAGCACAAGGTTTTCGGGGGCGGCGAGGTGGAAATCATCCCAACCGAGAATGAGCACGTCCTCGGTTTCATGCGCACCCACGCGGGCAAACGCGCGGTCATCTTTGCGAATTTCTCCGAAGAACCGCAAACCCTCTCCGCGCGGATTTTGGAACAGTATTCCCTGCAAGGCAAAAAACGCCTGCATGGAAAAAGCAAAGTTTCATCTAAAAATTACATAACAATCGAAGCGTTGGATTTTTTGGTGTTTGGGTAGCAGCCAGTTTTTTCTGCTACAATCGCCTCATCCTATGAATCATATCTGGTCACCCTGGCGTATGAAATATATTGA
>Ga0335397_10011222_pt1 | contig 11050 bp, 10 predicted proteins | sample MAT04_FD_205740 | JGI IMG/M metagenome (GOLD analysis project Ga0335397, IMG submission 205740) | Freshwater microbial communities from Lake Fryxell liftoff mats and glacier meltwater in Antarctica - MAT-04 (spades assembly) (version 2) ...
AACGTCTTCATCAAGAGGTAAATTATTTTTGAGATTAATACAGCAGGCGCTTGAAATTGACCCGGTGCCAGCAAAATCACTAAACACTATATGTAGTGGTTAGATCAGTAAACTGCATAGGCAGGTTCTATTAAATCAAAATGATTGAGGATTATACACAGAGTTTGTGATTCCATCAATGTTATAGCTTTACTTGTTTTGACAAAGTAATAACTAAAAAGCAATGATAAAGAGCCGCGTGGCAACAAAACAATTAAGGATATTGTTATGATTAAAAATCAGACTGCGCTCATAGCGTAGCGTAATACGGGACATCCGGTACGCCTGAAATTCCCGTATTACGCTACGCTAATACGGGCTACGCGTCCTGATTGAAAGGAATCCATTTTACTAGGTTCCAATTTAAAGCCAGTTAAACAATGGTGAGAACATTTCCCATATAAATCGCCTTGCTGCTTGCCCTATTTAAATATGCTTATTCTTTAAATTTGCATTATGCTTGGTCAGTGGTTTAAGATCTTCACGGTCAAGGACAACAATATCAGTAATTCTTTTTTTGAGATTTTGACTTGTAAGGCTTTTATCGTTTTTAAACAATAATTTAAATAACATAAAGACCCCCATTTTTTATTTTTAACCACTTAATTTAAAGATAGTCAGCAAATTATAAATTTGCGTAATTTTTTCAAATATATATTCTTGAGTAGATTAAAATGACCAAACCCGACCTGTTCTCGACAGATGAGAAAAATATTATATCTCTGCTCCCTCTTTATAATTCACCTGCAACATTATTAGTAAGTGGTTTTGAAAATGGAGTTACAAGTAAACCAATAAAACAAATTCTAGGTGAGCTTAACAGACAATTATGGATAGAAGGATTATATGTTAACGAAGAAGAACTGCATAAAGTAAAGCGTTACAAGAACCTGGATGGAAATTATAAAAATGATTTTGATGCAAAACAATTTCTGGAATGGGTTAAAAGCATTGAGAAAAATACAGCGCTTGGTGATATGGAAAATAAGGAAATAGGAAAAGGCGTGTTTGTACCGTATGGAAAAAAATTACCCAAAGGTACGTTTATTCCCTCATCAGGGATTATTAAACTTGATCCTACGGAAGAAGAGTTGGCAACTAAAGTACATTGCTCCGCCCTTCAGGATCTTAATACTCATACAAAAACAATATATGGTTTTATTGATCCGGCTCAAAAGGGAGGAATACTGGATCTCATTAATCATGCGCCCGATAAAAATGAATTGGCATATTTTGACTTTCAAAATACTACTATAAAAGAACGTGTAGCTACTTCAAATCTTAAAAGCACCATTAAATTTTATAATGGATATGCAATCATGGGATTGGAGGCATTTGAAGATATTGACGGTGGTGAACACGGGCAACAGCTTCTATGGTCTTACGCACGGTCGAGCGAATATCTTGAGAATAATATGCCAAAATCAACTCACCCTGCCCTGTTTCTCTTTGATAATCGTAATGGGCATAATGGAAAAATTATTGATCCACGTTATTACTCGTTGCGAAAAATAACTATATTCGTTGATAACGGTGATCTAATAGTTCAAAAAATTGCTTCATTATCCCGCTGGGAAATAATGGAGGGCTCACCAGACTCTGAGTTTATCCTATTGATGGATTACAAAGCAGCAAATCAGAATGAGGAGAAGCAACTTATTATTGAGAAAAGTTTTTTACAAACATATTTACAAAAAAATCCTTTAGCTAATCGCATTATCCTTGATGTCACAAATAAGTGAGTTCTGTTCAGGGCGTTCTCACCTGTCAAGACCCATAGCCGTCAAGCTTAGGGGGGAAAGTGCTGTCGTTTTAACTAAAGTGGAGCAATTATAAATTTTGGTGCTCCGAACCTCTGGATTGCTTCGCTAGGCGCTCGCAAAGACGGCATCGTGCTAAACAAGTTAGTTTAACACGTTATTTTAGAACCTGTATAAAGGCTCGCAAGACGGCTATGGATCAAGACCCAACCACACGTTCTGTTTTTTTTATATCAAAGATTTATGTATCGGTATATGATATATTTTTTAATATCAGGATTATTGTCGCATGTTACCACCTAGCAACAGATCGCCCTCCCATCCCGGAGAAATTTTATTAAAAGACTTTCTAGAACCCCTCAACCTTTCTCAAAAACAATTTGCTGAACACTTGGGTTGGACCTACGCTCGACTGAATGAGATTGTTAATGCACATCGGGGAGTAACTGCTGATTCTGCACTCTCTTTTGCTGAATCTTTTGGTACTGAGCCTGAGTTTTGGTTAAACCTTCAACGTGATTGGGATTTATGGAAAGCAAGAAAAACTCATTTAATTATTAATCTATTGCCTCATATAAAAAATAAATAAGGTATTTGAAGTACCTGTTAAAGAGATAGATATAAATCGTGTATCGGTATATGATGTATCGCTTTTAATTATAAATTACAGGTACGTTATTCTATGGATTACCCTCTGATTTTAACACTTGGTGTTACCTTGTACTGGATTATACTTGGAATCAGCGGCGGTCTTTTATTGCGCTACACCACAAATAACACACGTATTCTTTTTCTTTTAGGCGTATTTGGTTGCATCACTTTATTATTAATTGGTATTTTTTCTTTAAACAGCACCCCGGGCAACGTTACATTACCGATAGGTATTCCAGGATTTCCGTTGCATTTTTGCCGGGATAATTTATCGGCTTTTTTTGTGCTCTTGCTTAGTGTTGCCTCGATAGGCATAGGTATGTTTTCCAGCCATTATTTTCGTCATGTGGATTCGCGCACCCAGAGTTTGCTTTTCTTTAACTATCATTGGTTTCTTGCAAGCATGGTATGGGTATTCCTTGCTGCAGATGCCTATGGTTTTTTAACTGCCTGGGAATTTATGGCCTTATCTTCCTATTTTTTGATTGTGGCGTTTAAGTCTTCACCGGAAACGAGTTATGCTGGATTTTTGTACCTTCTAATTGCTCATCTTGGCGCTATTGCTATTTTGTTTAGTTTTACCATCATGTCACCTTCACAACCTGATTTTACTTTTGAAGCAATGCGCCATGGATTGCTTTCACCAACAAAAGCCAATTTCGCTTTTATACTGGCATTAGCAGGTTTTGGCGCAAAAGCCGGTTTATTGCCTTTGCATATCTGGTTACCCGAAGCCCATCCAGCCGCCCCATCACCTGTTTCTGCATTAATGAGTGGCGTGATGCTGACAACGGCAATTTACGGAATGCTTCGCGTCTTTTTTGATTTATTGAGCAATCAAGACATAGCTATAAATTGTGGATTGATTGTTTTGATAGCAGGACTATTAACGGCATTACTGGGGGTAATTCTGGCAGCGATGCAAACTGATATGAAGCGGCTTTTGGCCTACTCGTCTATTGAAAACATGGGCATTATTGTTCTTGCAATAGGATTGGCCTTATTATTTAACTCAGCACACCTATCTTTATTTGCTGCTCTCGCTCTTGTTGCCGCGTTATTTCACTGCTTTAATCACGCTCTTTTTAAAAGCCTGCTGTTTCTTTGTACCGGAAATGTCTTGCATGCTACTGGTGAGCGTAATTTAGGGAAATTAGGCGGATTAATAGCACATATGCCCTGGGTCGCTGGATTTGCACTGATTGGGACTTTAGCTATGGCAGGCGTTCCCCCTTTGAATGGTTTTTTTTCAGAATGGCTACTCATGCAGGCTTTTTTGTTCTCCCCAAACATTCCAATTCCTTATCTTAATATGTTAATCCCTGTAGCCGCAGCCGCTTTCGCTTTATCAATTGGTCTGGCAGCTTATGTCATGGTGAAATTTTATGGGATTATTTTTTTAGGTAAACCACGTGAAACGAAACTGAAACATGCAGAGGATGCTGCTTTTCTTGAAAAACTGGGCTTGGGTTGGTTTGCTGTATGGTGTGTCCTGACTGGGCTTTTTCCTTTTCCAATATTGCATATATTAAACCAACTGACTGCAAATTTACTCAATCAGCCAAATCTTGCATTACCTCAACAAAGTTCCTGGTTGTTTTTAACACCTACCCAATTCACTCGGGGAAGTTATAGTCCATTTTTGTTATTTTGTTTCATTATATTGATAGTGGCACTACTTTACATAATGATTCGCTGGTTTTATAACGGTCAATCTCGTCGAAGTCCCGCCTGGGATTGTGGTTATGGATTACAAACAGCACGCATGCAAGATACTGCTGAAGGCTTTGGTCAACCCATTACACATATTTTTTCTCCGTTTTTATATGTTCGATCGAAGGTACCTGCTGCTTTTGACAATACGCCTGTTTATTCCAGTCAAACAGACGATCGATTTTGGAACGTGTTGTACTGGCCTGTTTTACAGCTAATCCTTATGGGAGCCAAATTAGTCAGCAAATTGCAGCAAGGCCGTATCAGTTACTACTTACTGTATAGCTTTTTGACATTGCTACTGTTGCTGTGGTGGTCTGCATGAGCATTTTAGTATCAATTAGCTTTCAGTTTTTTCAGTCGGTATTGCTTATCGCATCAGCCCCTTTGTTAATGGGATGGATGGGACAAAATCGCGCTTGGCTCAGTAATAAAACAGGCGCTGGAATTCTTCAGCCCTATCGCGTTATTCATAAGCTTTTATTAAAAGAAACGGTTCTAGCTAAAAACGCCTCGTTTTTGTTTTGTAGTGTTCCCTACATCTATTTCGCGGTGATGTGTTTGATTACGATGATTATCCCTGTTTTTTGGTCTCAAATGGCTTTTTCAGCTATTGCAGACGTAATTACTTTAATCGGGTTGTTTGCATTGGCACGTATTTTTCTGGCTCTGGCCGCAATGGACATAGGAACAGCTTTTGGGAGTATGGGGGCACGCCGAGAAATGTTGGTTTCTTTTTTAGCAGAACCGGCTTTTCTCATGGTCTTCTTTAATCTTGCTTTAATGAACCAAACGACCTCACTCACACAGATAGTCACAACCATGCTCTCCCATTCATTTCTTATTAATCCCAGCCTGGCTTTTGCAGCCATTGCTTTTTTTATGGTGTTACTCGCTGAAAACGCTCGACTGCCTGTGGATAATCCGACAACTCATCTCGAATTGACCATGATTCACGAAGCCATGATTTTAGAATATTCTGGACGACATTTAGCACTCATAGAATGGGCTAATCAGTTAAAATTATTGAATTATTTTGCAATCGCTATTGCTCTGTTTTGTCCTTGGGGAATCACTAATACACTTGAAATGACACCATTGATTTCTTCAATAGTTATCGTTGTATTCAAATTACTCATTATAGGAAGCGGATTATCACTATTTGAAGTGTTATCTGCAAAAGTACGCTTGTTTCGTGCACCTGAATTTTTAACCAGTGCTTTTATACTGGCGATTTTAGGTGTGTTAATTCAACTCTTGGCACTAAGGTGACATCATGACAAGCGTGGCTCAACAACTTATCTATTTTTTTTCAGCACTCCTGCTGTTGTTGAATTTTGCGATGCTCGCCCAACGTCGAGTACTCACACTTATTCGATTATTAGCATTACAAGGTCTTGTTTTAAGTATTAATATGGCATGTATTGCTTATGCGTTTTCACTTCCTGAATTTTATCTCACCATGATACTTACCTTGACCCTTAAGGTTTGGCTTATTCCTTTTGTATTGCGTCGCCTGCTTATTAAGTTTGGCATGCAGGGCAAAATTGAGCTTATTCTCAATCTGCCAATAATATTATTAATAGGCCTTGCATTGGTTATATTCGCTTTTAATTTAAGCAACTCGCTCATGGAAAGCATCTCTAATAATATAGCATTAGCGCTGGCCAGTGTTTTAATTTCATCATTCACATTGATCACCAAACGAAAAGCTATTTCGCAAGTGATTAGCCTTTTAGCATTGGAAAACAGTTTGTTTTTTGTAGTCAGCAGTTCTACATATGGCATGTCTTTAGTTGTGGAGCTTGGTGTTGCATTTGATGTCTTGATTGGCCTATTCATTTTTGGAATTTTCTTCTTCAGAATTCGTGAAAATTTTGAAAGCCTGGACATAATTCATTTAGAAAAACTACGGGAAGATTAGTCGATGTTAATTGCTTTATTACTTATTATCCCCTTGTTAAGTGCTGTTTTTCTGGCATTTTTGGGTACGCGCCCCAAAGCAGCCAAAATGAACATAGTAGCCAGTTTATCAAGCTTTATTACCGCCTTGGGTCTGGCGGTGCAAATTAAACAGCAAAAAATGAGTCTGGCAGGTAATGGTTGGTTTTATTTGGATTACTTAAGTGTGTTTTTAATTGTTCTTACTGCTTTTATTGGGCTTACTACGGCTTTTTTTAGTGTTCGTTATCTTATTAATGAGCAAAAAATACGTAAACTTTCACGAAAAAAACTACGATTCTTTTTCAGTTTTTATCAATTTTTTTTCTTTGCAGCGTTCTTAATATTAGTAACCAACAATTTAGGCATTCTCTGGGTTGCAATGGAATGTGCCACGTTAACCACTGTGATGCTTGTTGGGCTTTACCATATCCCACAAAGTCTTGAAGCAGCATGGAAATATCTTATTCTCTGTGGTTTTGGCTTGACTCAAGCTTTATTGGGAACCATTCTGTTTTATATTGCCGCAGAAAAATTATCAAACTCACATAATATGCTACTATGGACCGAACTGCATGCGGCAAGCAGTCATTTGTCACCGCACATGATTAGCATTGCTTTTGTGTTCATCCTGGTGGGATATGGCACTAAAGCGGGATTCGTCCCACTGCATAATTGGCTCCCGGATGTGTATGGCGAAAGTATTGCGCCGGTGTTGGCTCTTTTGTCTGGTGTGTTATTAAATCTGGCTTTTTATGCCATATTGCGATTTAAGCTGATTGCAGATGGTGCCACAGGTTCCGATTTTAGTAATCATCTGTTACAGGGTTTTGGCTTACTGAATATTATTATCGCGGCCTTCTTTCTTTTACGACAACGAGAAATAAAGCGTTTTTTTGCGTATTCTTCCATAGAGCATATTGGCCTCATTAGCTTTGCTTTTGGACTAGGTACTCCCTTGGCTCTTTTTGCAGGGCTGCTTCATATGATGAGCCATTCACTTGCTAAATCAGCTGCTTTTTTTAGCGCAGGATATGCCGTACAAACACGTAACTCGCTGTTAATGGACGATATTAAAGGACTTAGCCGTGATTATCCAGGTCTGGGCTGGGGTTTGTTACTATGCGTCTTTTCTTTAATCGGGTTGCCACCATCCGCTTTATTTACCAGTGAATTTTTAATTTTATTTACTGCTATTAAAGAACATATAGGATTAACGCTACCCTTCATAATCGGATTAAGTATTGCCTTTGCTGCCATTCTTTTTCGAGTACAAAAAATGGTTTTTGATCCACAGGATTATCCTCAAACAGTGAAGATTACACCATTGAATCTCTACCCAATTTATATTCATCTGGTTTTAATTATCGGATTGGGTTTGTTTATTCCTGTTTTATTTATTCAGTGGAATGAACAAGTCATCCAGCTCATCAAGGAATTTTTATGATCGGAATGGATGCCATAAAATTAGATAAACTGTTTTGCGATTGGCCTGCATGGATTGGTGCAATTGAGAGTAACCAATTACTTGACGTAATATTGAAAATACATTCGAATCAAGGACAATTACTCACCTTGTGGGGTAGTGATGAACGATTAGATCATGCTAAATTTCAGTTACACCTTTTGTTCTTTTTTCCTAAAGCGTGCACCTTATACATCCATTGTGATTTATCAGAACATAATCCTGTTTATCCTGATTTAAGCCCTTATTTTCCTGTAGCAAATCGCTTGCAACGAGCACTATTTGATTTATTTGGCTTTAAAGCCATCGATAGTGAGGATCAACGTCCCTGGTTGAGACATGGCTCCTGGCCTCCTGACATTTTTCCATTGCGTCATGAAGTAAACATCGATTATCAATTTTATCAGGAACCCGATTATTATCCATTCATATGCGTTAAGGGAGAAGGCGTTCATGAAATTCCGATAGGCCCTGTGCATGCGGGAATAATTGAGCCTGGGCATTTTCGTTTTCAAGTCGTCGGTGAACATATCTTACGCCTGGAAGAGCGCTTGGGTTATACCCACAAAGGGATTGCCAAACATTTTCAACACGCATCTTTTGAAAAAGGAGCACATTTAGCAGGACGAATTTGTGGGGATAGCACTGTAGCTTACACGTGGTCTTATTGTATGGCATTAGAAAATTTACATGGTTGCCTCGCCCCTTCATGTGCTCAATGGCTACGTGCCCTTTTGTTAGAACGCGAGCGAATTATGAATCATTTAGGCGATCTGGGGGCTCTTGGCAATGATGCTGGACTTCGATTTGGCCTGGATCAATTTTCTCTTTTAAAAGAACGTGTTTTACGACTTAACTTCAAATTATTTGGTCATCGCTATTTGATGAATAGTATTGTCCCTGGGGGTGTTGCTGTTGATTTTTCCTCAGACACTTGTAGTTATTTGTTGGAAGAAGTACACATGCTTCGCCAAGAGGTTAAAACATTGGAATCCATTTACAAAGAACATGATGGATTACAAGATCGTTTTCTTACAACCGGTGTTATTAATTTTGATTTGGCGACTCAATTAGGTCTTTTAGGTTTGGCCGCTCGCGCCAGTGGGGTACAAAATGATTGGCGTGAAGATTTTCCATATCTTCCTTACAATGAGTTAAAGATCAAAAGCCAAACACTCTCTTCAGGGGATGTTGCAGCGCGAGTTGCCATCCGCTTTCTCGAAATTGAAGAGTCATTACGTGTAACAGAAGCAATACTTGCAAATTTACCCGAAGGAAAAATCATCAGGCAATTACCTTCAGTCTCTTCACAAAGAATTGGCCTGGGCTGTGTTGAAGGCTGGCGCGGGCCAATCACCACCATTCTTTGTAATAGCGATGAAAAAACGCTTCATTGGGGTCATATACACGATCCGTCCTGGCAAAACTGGCAAGCCATTTCACATGCAGTTATGGGAAATATTGTGCCTGATTTCCCCCTGATTAATAAGTCATTTAATTTAAGTTACAGCGGGCATGATGGATAGGAGAATGTATGTTTCAACAACTTAAAAAATGTATCACAACTGGCTTTTTAACAGAAGAAAAACCAAAAATTAATGACGAGTGGTTAATTAAATCCAGTTTACATCAGTCTATCTCAAAAGCTTTTGGGCATTCGTTAGCGATTCGGCATGTGGATGCTGGCTCATGCAATGGTTGTGAATTAGAAATACAGGCATTAAATAACCTTTTTTATAACATTGAAGGTTTAGGTATTCATTTTGTTGCAAGCCCTCGTCACGCCGATTTACTCCTGGTAACAGGCCCTGTTTCTCGTCATATGGCTCTTGCATTAAAGCGCACCTATGAAGCAATGCCTAATCCAAAGTTAGTGGTTGCTATAGGAAATTGTGCGTGTCCTGGTGGTATTTTTGGAGAAACCTATGCCACCTTTGAAGCTGTCAACCAAGTTATTCCTGTTAATGTTGAAGTGCCAGGGTGCCCGCCTGATCCCAATTCTATATTGCAAGGCATTTTGACAGCTGTGCAATATGTGTAGCCCCACTGCCATTAAGTTAAGCGTTTCCGACGTCCCGCGGCTTGTCCGCGGGATCCAGAAATCTCGCTCTATGCCTGGATCATTGGATCCCGCGGACGTAGGAAAGGCAGTGGTGCGTAGATCAATCCAGGCATTCATATGTCAAAAACTGTACTAGAGGATATACCGTTGTTAACTATTTCGAAAATAATTGAACAAGATTTTTTTGGCAATCCCATTGTTTATCGTACAAACGATCAATGGGGTGAGGTTATAGTTATTGATAAAAAAGATTGCAGGGTATTAGCTTTTGATCCCATTTATGAGCAAAGCTGTATTGATCTTAAAAACCCGCATATTCCATTCCATGAATATACGCGGATTATGTTGTTAGTACTTGCTTTTGTTAATCCCCGTCATGTCACCATTTTGGGACTGGGTGGCGGATGCCTGGTACACGCGCTTCATTATCTTTTACCTCACTGTAATCTGCTTTCTATTGAACTGCGCGAAAAGGTTTATGAAGCAGCCGTTAATTTTTTCCAGATACCAATAAAGCATAATATTAATATAACCATTTCTGATGCAAAATTAGCAATTACACGTTGTGAAGATAGCAGTACCCAGATTATTTTTGCTGACATGTATAAAAGTTACGGTATGAACCCCTTTCAAATACAAAAACAATTTATTCAACAATGTCATCGAGTTTTGGATGATACAGGATGGCTTGTCGTTAATTATCATCAAATGCCCGCATTAAATTCGAGCTTTATTCAATGCTTGCAAGGTTATTTTGCAGAACTCTTTGTTTGTCTTGCATCGAGTGGAAATTACATTTTATTTGCCAGGAAATGTATTATTGAACCTATAAATAACCATCAAACAATCATATTTGATTTGGAAAAAAAACTTAATATTAAATTGATGCATTTATTCAAACGAATTACGCGGCTTCGTACAAGGATTTCTGATTAAATAATACAGCTTAGCGCCATGATATATTGCGGGGTAGGCAAAATGGCTAATGCCGCAGTGGTTCAATACCTTGGGATAACACTATGTTTATTAATTTTCCAAGTCACTTTCCAGATGCGCGACCTTTTTTATGCAGAAAACTACCCGAGTCGCTGACAAAGCTCATCCGTAGCTTTTATTAGGGCGATCTCACCAAAGTGCTAAAATTAAACAATTGCTGGTAGGGTGGACAAAGGAGCGGCAAGCGACGTGCCAACGCGTAACAATGGTGATTAAATGGAAATGCGCGGACACACTTCGTTTTGTCCGCCCTACATTCAAATGGGTTAATATAATTTCGTAAATACTACGGCTATACCAGCAGTTCCCGCCACCGCATAGACTCCACAGCAGCCGTGCACTCTAATTATTCCATTTCGTAAACTTGTTTGGTATTTTAGCATCTGATTTAAGTCGTAGGATAGGATTTCGCTCAGATGTTAC
>Ga0335397_10011223_pt1 | contig 11048 bp, 10 predicted proteins | sample MAT04_FD_205740 | JGI IMG/M metagenome (GOLD analysis project Ga0335397, IMG submission 205740) | Freshwater microbial communities from Lake Fryxell liftoff mats and glacier meltwater in Antarctica - MAT-04 (spades assembly) (version 2) ...
TTGTTGCAGGGGCTGGACCGGCTGGGCAACTGGACCCTTCGCCGGTTCACCGGCAGGTACGACGAGGGCGGTGGGGCAATCTGGACCGAGGGGAAGTTGCTGATCGACTCTGTCCGCCGCTTCAAGGGGCAGGCTTCAGGCGCGATCGTGCTGACTGAATGCGATCTTGAGCAGCTTGATCCGATGAGCCGTGGTCTGCTGTTTGTCGGGTTGACCCGGGCACGCTTGCACCTTGAGTGGGTTGTCTCCGGCGCGACGGCAGTGCTTTTAAACCGAACCCTTCGTTTGTGACCAATGCCAGCAATGAACTGCGTGCTGGGACCGGAGCTGCGCAGCGGGACAAGACGGGCATTCGAACCTTCACAGCCAGAAAGGGTAAACCCGGTACGTACCCTCTGATTGAAGGGGAGCCTCGGATACGTGTCGAAATGCGTCTACCATAGGCGCACGTAGTGAGCCATCGACAGGGGACAGTGCTTGGATCGCACAGAACGGTTCTACAAAATCGAAATGCTGATCCGAGCGCGCAGGTGTGCCAGCTTCGACGAGTTACTTGCAGAAGTCGAAGTTTCGCGGGCTACCCTCAAGCGAGACCTGCAGTACCTGCGCAGCCGAATGGATGCGCCGATCGTCTACGACCGCTACGACAACGGATATAAGCTTCACGCGGATCCGAGCGACAAGCGCCAAGCCAGCCATCAACTGCCTGGTGTGTGGTTCAGCGAGCGGGAAATCCACGCCCTGTTGACGATGTATCAGCTGATCGAGGGGTTGGATGATGGAGGGCTGCTCGCTCGCCACTTGCATCCGATCCTCGAAAAGTTGCACGGCATGCTCGGCGCCGGGGAAAGCGATGCCAAGGAGTTGGTCAAGCGCGTGAAGATAGTGAGCGCTGGTCGGCGCCCAGTTTCAAGCAAGTGGTTCGAGATCGTTGGCGACGCCTTGCTCAAGCGACGACGCCTACATATGCGGTATCGCACCCGTGGACGTGGTGAGAGCAATGAGCGCGACGTCTCCCCACAGCGCCTTGTTCACCACCGAAACACCTGGTACCTGGACGCTTGGTGCCACAAGGCGAGCGGACTGAGAAGGTTCGCACTTGACGCCATCGAGGACGTGGCTGTGCTGTCGACCAAGACCAAGGAAGTCGCGCTCAAGACGGTTGAGGATGAGCTCGATGGTGGGTATGGCGCCTACGTTGGAAACAAGGCTCAATGGTCAACCCTGGTGTTCAGCCCTGAAGCTGCCCAGTGGGTCAGCCGGGAAGAGTGGCATCCCCATCAGGAAATGAAGTGGTTGGCGGACGGGAGCTTCGAGTTGCGGGTGCCCTACGCTGACCCGACGGAGTTGGCCATGGACGTGCTGCGTCACGGCGAGCAGGTCGTTGTGGAGCAACCTGCCGAACTTCGTGACGTTGTCACGTCACGCCTTATCGGTGCCCTGCGTCGATACGGTCTCGAATCATCTATAAGCATCTAGACGATTAGGCTCAAGTCGGGAGCCTCTCTTGCGCAACCATAAGAACAAACATCGTTTCACAACATGCCGAACATTGATGTTCACGTGCTGAGATCAGGGCGTCGTATAGGCCTCGCCGAAGCGCGGCCGGTACGGATCACCCCCGACGGATCTGGCGGTGTGGTCTATCGTGGAAAAGTCTTTCCAGTCTGCCGCTCTGGCGAAGACACTTACGCCGTTGACGTTGGCGGAACCTGCTACAGCGCCGACCAACGGGTTTGCAAGCTTGCCACGCCTGCAGAGGCGCGTCGTTTGCTGAGATCCGCAGTACGGGTGGCGCCCGCCGTTCAATCACCTCAGCGACCGGTCACTGGAGCAGCAAGAAAGAACGAGAAGGCGAGTGCGATAAAGGTCACCGAACCGGCCTCAACGCCCGCACTGGTTGAAATCCTGGGGCTGCTATCCATCGCCGTGCCCGCCACTGCCAAGCCGTCTGACCGAGATCGATAAGCTTTCGCACTGCCACACCCCCCAATTCGGCCGACCGTCAACTACTGTGCTCATGTCCCTGTCTCTTGATCGCGTGTATCGATCCGCGGGTGTAGGCGTAGGCAGGGACTTCTTCGCCCGGACCCTGCCGGCAGCACGGCTCTACAAGCGGGCAGCTGGCTTCTTTTCAAGCTCTGTGTTTGCCTCTGCTGCGGTTGCCTGGGAAGAATTTTTTGAGACTGGCGGCAGGGTCCAATTGATTTGCAGCAATCGCCTGTCGTCATCAGATCTCTCAGCACTAAGAAGTGCTGTTGTCGATCGCCCTCGTTGGAGGCGTCGAAAGTGGGAGGACATGCTTGTCTCAGTCAGTTCGAAGGCAAATACGTCGGACTTTCTCGCATGGCTCGTGGCCAACGACCGCTTGAGCTTGAAGATCGCAGTTGTTAAGACAGCGCCAAGAAACCTGCTGTATCACGAGAAGATTGGCGTGCTACTCGACGCTGCGGGCAACGCCCTAGCGATCTCTGGCAGTGCAAACGAGACTTTTAGTGCATGGTCCGCGAACTTCGAACGAGTTGACTTGTTCCCAAACTGGGAAGACGACAATTCGAAAACACGGTGCCAGAGCATAGAGACTGCATTCGCCGGACTCTGGTGCAACCAAACCGATGGGTTGACCGTGCTGGACCTTGGCCAGGCAGTACTTTCTGATTTACTCGTTGAGTCTCCCGAAGGAGATAGCGCTGTACCGACCGTTCCAGCCGAAATTGTAGTGGATCGTTTTCTAACGCCCGAATTGCTGCTACCACCTTCGGACGTTGAGCTCTTTGCGCACCAACGGGCTGCCATCGATGCTTGGGCTCGTAGCCAGGGACGAGGAATTCTTGAGATGGCAACGGGCGCAGGAAAGACTGTAACCGCCCTCCACATTGCATCAAGGCTCTACGACGCGATAGGTCCTGGCCTTTGTGTTGTGATCGTGGCTCCTTTCATCCATCTGGTGGATCAGTGGACCAAGGAAGCCCAACGATATGGCCTGCGACCGATCCGCTGCGCTGAAGGTGTCGGTCGTTGGCTGGCAGAAGTGGGCGTCACAATCGATGCTCTCAACAGTGGAGCACGCCAAATTGCGAGCTTCGCAACGACCTCCGCAACGATGAGTTCGGCGTCGTTTATGGCGCAGATGAAACGCATCCGTCGGCCGATTCTCATTATCGGTGACGAAGTGCACAACTACGGTTCGAAGGAGTACGCGTCTGCCCTACCGACCAATGCGCAATATAGGCTTGGGCTATCGGCTACGCCAACACGCTGGATGGATCCAGATGGAACCAAACGGCTCACAGACTATTTCGGAGAGGTGGTTTACCGCTATGGTCTCCGTGAGGCGATAAAGGACAAGGTCCTAACGCCTTATCGCTACTACCCGATTTTTGTTGAACTGGATGAGGATGAGTTTGAGGTCTTCCTCGACATCTCAAGATTGTTGAGCCGCTACGCAAGGCGAGACGCAGGAGACGACGACCTACCGGAAGGTGCGAAGTCTCTGCTGTTCAAGAGGGCTCGAGTATTGGCCTCGGCACGAGGAAAGATTCCCCTCCTCCGGGCGATGCTTTCCAAGCGCTTGGATGACGACCAGATTTTGGTGTATTGCGGTGATGGTTCTGTTGAAGGACCAGATGATGGGGATCTTTTGCGCCAAGTGGAGGCCGTAACCACAATGATCGGTAGTGACTTGGGGATGAGGTGTGCCTCTTACACTGCCAGAACGCCGTCCGCTCGCAGGCGAGAACTTCTCGCCGACTTCGCGAGTGGTGCGATACAGGTGCTCGTTGCCATCCGCTGCCTCGACGAGGGCGTGGACGTACCTTCCACAAGGACAGCCTACATTCTCGCGAGTAGTACCAATCCCCGGCAGTTCGTCCAAAGGAGAGGTCGCGTGCTCCGAAGGTCAAGTTCCAAGCATCGTGCGGAGATCTACGATTTTTTTGTCGCTCCGCCCTCCGATGCACTGACGACTGGTCACTCTGCCTTTGCGTTCGCCAAGTCTTTGATTAGAGGGCAGGTCGCGCGCGCGGCGGAGTTTGCAGAGTTGGCAGAGAACGGGCCCGTCGCCCGCAGAGACGTGATGCAGGTATTGTCCAAGGCACATCTTCTAGATACATGGGAGTCCGCAGATGAGTGAAGCAATGAATCCAAAGATCGTTGAGGCGCTGAAGAAGCTAAGTACGCAGGAACAGGACCTCTTAGTTCGTGTTCTGAAGGTCGAGCGCGACAAGCTATATCAGGAGAAACCTCGAGTGAAAGAGGATCTACTGAAGGCAGTCAGGGAGGTGTACAAGTGATTCTTCAGTCGTTAACTATTGAGAACTTTCGTCAGTTCTATGGCAAGCAGACGCTTGAATTCGCCCGAGGTGCCGATGGACGGAACGTCACTCTGCTTCATGGCTTCAATGGGGCCGGAAAAACCACGCTGCTCAATGCGTTCGTTTGGTGTCTCTACGGAAAGACGACACCGGACTTCGGCTCTCCGGAACGGATCGAGAGCGAACGGGCCTTTGCCGAAGCTGCCGTGAACGGCAGGGTCGACGTCCGAGTGGCATTGCACTACAACCTGCGAGGTGAGGAGTTCCTTGTCGAGCGCTCGCAGACCGTGCAGAAGGCAGGCGAGTCAGAGGCGCGGCGCCTCGATCAAAAGTTGAAGATGTGGAAACGTGAGGCTGGTGAGCTTGTGGCACCTGCTGGTGACGAGTTCCAGTTTCAACAGCGCATCAATCAAATGCTTCCCGAGGGTCTCTACCCGTTTTTCTTTTTTAACGGCGAGCGAGTGGAGTGGCTTGCCAAAAAAGAAGCTTCACAGGAGGTCGAGCGGGGAATCAAGATCTTTCTCGATGTCGAGATCTACGAGCGCTCGCTGAAGCACCTTCGGCGAGACGTAGCGAAAGAGCTATCGGATGAGCTAAGGAACCTGGGTGGTGACGAACTCAAGTCAGCCCTTGACCAAGAGGCCCTGCTGAAGCAGGCGGAAGAAGAAGCGCAGGCACGGAAGTCGACAATCGATACGAACCTATCAAGTATCGAAGACAGCATCGTTGCTATCGAGCAGCGACAGGCAGGAATTGCCGCATTGGCCGAGTTCGCAAGACAGCGCGACCGCCTCAAGGAAGACCAGTCCAGATGCGAGAAGGACATCCGGTCTGTCGAGGAGAGTTTGGCGCGCAGCATCTCGGACGATGGATATCTGGCATTTGGCGATGCCGCTCTAGCCGCTACCGCAGAGCTCGTTGTTGCTGCCAGGGAGCGTGGCGAATTGCCCGCCAAACTCAAACCTCAGTTTGTTACGGATCTGCTTGAGAAGCGACTATGCATTTGTAGCCGAACACTGGATCCAATCAAGGATGAGGTCGAGGTCAAGCACTTGTGCGATTGGCGTGAGAAGGTGGGTCTTGCCGAGCTTGAGGAATTCGTTTCTCAAACGTCTGCCGGAATTGCATCGCTGAGGCAGCGCCGCGAAAGGTGCTTCGAAGAACTCGAAAGAGCGCAGACGCGGCGATCTGCGCTGTTCGCGGAGCGGACGTCGCTGCAGGACCGGTTAGCGTCCGTGCTCGACCAGATGGGGGATGAGCAGCACGGAGAGGACGCGCACGCTCTCAAGGTTCAGTTAGATGGCTTGAAGAAGAAGGAAATCGAGCAACTCGCGGATCAGAGGCGGACAGTGGATGAAATCGGCGATCTCCAAAAGAAACTCTCGGAGATTGGCTCAAAGATCAAATCCTTAAGAGTCTTGGATGTTCGTGGTGCGCTAATCAAGACTCAGAAAGAGGCCGTCGAAAAGATCGCTGACGTGTTGGAGGAAATCTTCGATATCCAGAAACACGACGTTCGTGAGTACCTAAGCGGACAGGTCGCGCATATCTGGAACGACGCGGCTATCAAGCCGTATACAGCGGGCGTGTTTGACGACTTCTCTCTTAGTCTCACGAAAACCGTCAATGGCGCTGTGCAGCCAGTGCACGGGGCGTCCACCGGCGAAAAGCAGGTGCTCGCCCTTTCCTTCGTCGGTAGCCTTGTTAAGCGCGCAAAGGAGAACCTTGAGAACAAAGCCGCTGCCGCGCAGATGGGGTTGCAGGTCGGAGGCGAGTACCCGCTGGTAATGGACTCCCCATTCGGCTCCCTCGAAGATGACTATCGTGCGAAGGTCGCGCAATGGATCCCTAGGCTCGCGCATCAGGTTGTTCTTCTAGTTTCCAAGACGCAATGGCGCGATGAGGTTGAGCGGGAAACTCGTCCACGAGTGGGCAGGGAGTACATCCTGGAACTGCACACGCAGAAGAAGGGCGCTGACCGCTCCATTGTCATCGCTGGTACGGAATATCCTTATGTCGTCGAAACTCGGGATCCCATCGAACAGACCATCATCAGGGAGGTCAACTAAATGGAACGCCGTATTGCTCCGCCAGGCAGTGCTGAACTGCTCCAGCTTCTTGAAAAGCTCGTTTCGCCGAGTCAGGGTCGGGAAGATGGCCTCTTCCGCTCTAAGCAGAAGGCGTTGATGTTCTCTGCAGCGCTGGGCTGGAACTTGAAGCAGCGCAAGCCCCTCGAAAGACGAGGCGAGCCCATTCGGTATTCGATCTTTGAAGGGGCACTTGACGACGCGTTCATAAATGCTCTAGCCATTGCTGAAACGAACGATCTAAAGGTTCTTGGCGGCGAGAGAGACGACGACAGGGTTCAAATTTTTGAAGAGTATGCGCATGGAGGTCTGCTCGAGATCAAGAGGATTTTGAGTCAGCCGGGCGAGGATCTAGATCACCTTCTGCAAGCGGTGATCGACGCTCGCGAATCTACGGTGCCACCCGAAGGCCTGGCGCCTGATCTCGCAAGACTGTTTGGCGCGTAAAGTCTGAACAGACGTGTCAGCGCCGATCCAAAATTGATCCATCTGCAGATTAAATACTGACCCGGGGATGGATGCTGACCGCGGGGCGGTCTGAGAATAAGTGCAGGTCAATGACCTGACTTCTTGACCATCGAAAACTCCTTCTCGCCAGGCTCTTCTCGCCCCAGCCTGACGCCCGGAGTTTCCACTTATCGAGTTGTTTAACTCTTCGGCACCATTGCTGTTGTTCTGGCCCTTTGGATGCGACGCGCGCAAGACAGACATGGTGTGGTATTCATGCCGGCTGATACGATCACGTCCTTGGCGAGCTTGATGCTTGCGTACAGAATAATCGCAAGCAGTAGCACCAGCTCGCTTCCGCAGGATTCTGCCTTTTGTTGTCCACGACGTCATGACCATTGTTGAAGCAATCAAGCAAGTCATGCGTGGGAGCGGCAAGCCCATGACTGCCGAAGAAGCCTACAGCGCTATAGCTGATGGCAGCCTCTACATCTTCCACTCGGATGATCCCGCCGGAATTGTGAGAAGACAGATCCGACGCCATTGCGAGGGACTGGATTTCACATCGGCATCGCCGACCAAGCACTTTCGGATCGTGGCCGATGGGAGATATGAGCCGCTCGAAGATGTTGTACGAGCTCGTCGCAGGCTACGACGAAGGCCTGGTGCGCCAGAAGCAGACAAACCACCTGTCGTTGCCAAGGGAATACTCCCGCAGTTGATGGCGCTACACGAGAAGTATGTCCAGGAGCTGAAGCAAAGGATGCTTCGCGATCTCAAGGACTTATCGCCCGCTGCGTTTGAGCAGTTCGCCAAACGGCTGTTGGAGGTGTATGGCTTCCACGACACTGCGGTAACGAGGTTGTCCGGAGATGGAGGCATTGATGGATATGGCCGCCTAAACGTCGGTTTGGCTAGCTTGAACGTTGCCTTCCAATGCAAGAAGTGGACGAAGGGAAACATCCAACGTCCGGAAATCGATAAGTTCAGAGGTGCTTCGCAAGGTGACTATGAGCAAGGACTCTTGTTTACAACTGCCTCTTTCTCGGAGGGAGCGATTCAGGCCTCGATCAAACGCGGTGCTGTGCCAATCGTGCTGGTAGACGGCGCTGCGATTGTTGACCTGATGATTGAGAAGGGCTTCGGTGTCCAGGTCGAGACCCTATCCATCCCTACCTACGCACTTGATCTGGCCTTGTCGTCCGACGAGTCGAAGTCGCAAGTGAAAACACCTGTCACGCCTCGCTCCAGTGGACGGCACAAGGGTTCCCGCTGACTTGCTCTGCGCACCAGAGGACGGCCTGACGCTGCGATCAGACCAACGATAGCCCTCTAGCGCAAAGAGAATTCGGATCAGACATGAGATACGACAGCCCTCGATGAACGTGGGACTGCAAGATATTTCGAAGATAGACGGGCGACGAGCCACCCTCTTCTACGATGGCGCGCGCAATCAGCAGGTTCGTAAGCGTGGATTCGGCCTCGCCAGCGAAAGTCTTCCAGTCGATCTCCAACCCCCCACTGTATTGGAGCGCTTCCGGCGGCACTTTGGTGGCATTTGCCAAAGACGCACACAGGGCGTGACGGCAGATCACGTTGTAGTGCTCTATGCCCGTACGGCGCTTGAGCGTGCTGAGTTGCTGCTTGCCGGCTGCGCTGATCTTGACGCGATCAATGATGGCGCTCATTCCGCAATCTCCTCGACCAAACGGCGTGTACTCGTGCTGCGGGTGTCGTCGGAGAAATCCAGTTCGTACGATCTGGACATACTGGGCGCCATTTCGGCCAGGAGTTCATCGTCCACCTCTTCTTCTGTGGAAAGCACCATCACCTGGTGAGAGATCTTGGCGAAGAAGCGCTGAACCAGCGCCCGGCGATGGCGCTTGTCCAGTCGGGCCAAAGGCGTATCCACCGCGACCGGGAACTGGCCTTTGCGCTCGCGGATGAGCGCACTGAGCACGGCAATCGCAAGAAGCTGCCGCTCGCCGGCTGAGAGCCTTGCCATGGGCAGTTCGTGGCCGTCGGGTGCCACGATGGTCACAGCATAGGTGTCAGGGTCGACCTGCACTCGGCTGAAGAGCTTGCGCTTTCGCATCAAGGCGGCGAACTCACCGGTGATCATGTTCGAAAGCCAATGCGCCTTGGACGCCAGCAGGCGGTCCTTGAACAACGCCAGCACCTCTCGAGCTCGTTGTGACGCGTCCATCGACTTGGCGTCGTGAGCTAAACCGCCGAAGTCCTTGCGAAGGGTCTCGGTGGCAGCTGCAACACGGATGTCCAGGTGCGCCTTGTGCGCCTGGGCGACTTGGTAGGCCTTGGTCTCTTGCCCTAGCTCGGCTTCGGCAAGGGCCAACGCTGAGCTGTGCGTTTGCAACTGGGCTAGCAGGTCGGCCACTTGCTCGCCCTGTGGGATGGCCGCCAGGCGGCGTTCTGTAACGGCCAGCTCGGATTGGGCGCGCTCCAACGTTTGCATTGCGGCGTTCAATTGCTGCGTCGCTACATCCATCTTGAGCCGCGCTTCGCTCGGTGCCTCGGATGGTAGAAGGTGCAAGGGTCGCTTTGCTGCTGCGCGGTAGGTCTGCTGGTCTTGGTTTAGAACTTGCCGCAGTGCGGCCAGTGCCTCGGCCGGTATGACGCTGCCCACTTTCTTGATGACCCTTTGGTCACGCTTCTGAATGGCTTCGAGCAGATGCTGCGCGATCCGGGTGTCTTGCTCTTGCTCATGCAGCTTTTCGTAGTCGAGCCACACAGGTCCGAGGCGAGCTAACGCAGACCAAGGGTTAGCCAGCGCCTCGCGAACTTGGTCGCGTGCATGTGTAAGCTGTCGGCGTGCATGTTGCTCCTCGGCGCGCAAGCCGGCGGCGCTTTCGTAGGCAGCAAGTCCACTACGCTCGCCCCTGGACTGGAAGCTGAGGAGGGTGCTTCGCAGTCGGTCGACCCGGTTCTGAGTAGAGGCACAAGCGGCAGCCAAGCGAGGCAGATCTGCCTCGGTTTGAGCGCGCTGCAACTCTAGGTCGTTGAGGTTGGCCTTGGCTGATTCGTACTTGGGGTTGGTCTCGCGCCCCTTGATCAGGGCACGGCGCTCCACCGCGACGAGATCTTTGGACAGGGAATCGATGCCGCCGATGCCTAAGAAGGCCTCGGTGGCCCGGCGCAGCATGTCGGGCAGCGTCGCAGGGTTGGCCAGCGCTTCGATCTTTTCGCCGTCAAATAGGAACAGCTGTACAAGCTCGGCCGGCAGAAGGTTGTCAAGGAAGTCATCCCACTCCTCGGTGAGCTGCAAGTCGGGATGCCCGTCGCGATGTACCGTGAGTTGCTCTTGGAGCTTGCCACCCGAAAGGGCCCAGCTGCGGGATACGGTGAACTCGTCGACTTCGCCATGACCTTCCAGGCGAAGGTCCAGGTCGATGCGGGCATCGCCGTCGGCGTCTCGCCGCTGGAGCCCGATCATTAGCTGTTCATACTCTCGACCACGGCCGTTACCGTAGAGCTTGGTGCCGTACAAAACGACTTGCAGGGCCGTGAGCAGGGTCGTCTTGCCGCTGCCGTTGAACGCCTTGACGAGCACGATGGGCTTGCCGCTTTCGGTGCGCAAGTCCAAGTACTGTCGCTGCTTGAAGGGCCCGAGGTTTTGAAGGCCGAGGCCTAGAAAAGTCACTTTTGTCATGCTTCACTCACATGAGAATTGCGCTGGCTGCCGCGATGGGGATGACCTTGCGGACGGCATCGCGTTCAAGGTCTTGACCCAATAGCTCGTCATCTTGCTCGTCCAAGAGCAAAGTGACCGAGGCCTCCTGCTTGGGATCGGGGTGGTGGACCTTGGCGAAGGCCAAGGCGTCGGCCTCGTCGACGAAGGCGAAGGCCTTCAAAAGTCCACCGATCTCATCGAGCTGCTTCGAGCGCTGCCGGCTTTGAAGCCCCCGGAAGCTGGTGGCCAGCAGGGTGCGAAGCAGCTTGTAAATCTCTAACCGACGCTCCCGCCGCACTTCGGGAAGATCGGTAGGCTGGTGGCGCATCGACCAGTGCCCCGCGACGCGCTTGAGAAGCACAAGGTCGGACAGGTCGAGCGGCATTGGATCTAGCTCCCGTCCGGGGTAAGGCTTACCCAGGGCTTCGGCGTACAGGCGCGGCACGGCGTCCTCGATCTCACCCTTGTCCTCAACCCATATGCGCCGAATCTCGTCAATCTCTTCGATGGAGA
>Ga0335397_10011226_pt1 | contig 11047 bp, 5 predicted proteins | sample MAT04_FD_205740 | JGI IMG/M metagenome (GOLD analysis project Ga0335397, IMG submission 205740) | Freshwater microbial communities from Lake Fryxell liftoff mats and glacier meltwater in Antarctica - MAT-04 (spades assembly) (version 2) ...
ATCGGCGGCGACAACCGCGTCGCCGTCGGTGGCAACTACGCGGCCATCGGCACGACGACGGGCCAGGGCGGCACGTCCACCTACGCCGACAACCAGTTCATCAACCTGCCGGCCAACGCCACGGCCTTCGGCGGTGCCAACGCGGCCACCTTCGCGCTGTCGCTTTTCGGCGCCACGGCCAACCGCTTCCTGAACCTGGAACTGTCGGCGCTGGAAGCCGAAGGCAAGGGCAACATCGTCTCGAGCCCGCGGGTCATCACTGCCGACCAGACGAAGGCGCGCATCGAGCAGGGCGAAGAAATCCCCTACCAGCAGGCCACGTCCAGCGGCGCCACGTCGGTGCAGTTCAAGAAGGCCAGCCTGCGCCTGGAAGTGACGCCACAGATCACGCCCGAGGGCAACGTCATCCTCGACCTCGAAGTGAACAAGGACAGCCGCGGTGCACTCACCGCCGCCGGCCCGGCCATCAACACCAAGCAGGTGAAGACGCAGGTGCTGGTGGAAAACGGCGGCACCGTGGTCATCGGTGGCATCTTCACCCAGGACGAACAAACCGAGGTGAACAAGGTGCCGCTGCTGGGTGACATCCCCTACCTCGGCTACCTGTTCCAGAACCGCGTGAAGAGCACCCGCAAGACCGAGTTGCTGGTGTTCATCACGCCCAAGATCGTGACCGACCGGTCGGCGGCGCGATGAGCACCCCCGAGTCGCGACCCCGAATTGGCGAGACCTCTATGAACCGTGTTCTGCGCATCCTCTGGGTGAGTCTGTGTTCGCTGGTGCTCGTGGCCTGCGGTGGCGGCGGCGGAAATGCCGGCACGTCCACCTTCGGAAGCGGCAGTGGTGGTGGCACCGGTGGTGGAGGCACGGGCGGCACCACGCTGACCCACACCGTAGCCGTGACGCTGTCCAACCAGACCGTCACCGCAGCGCAGCCGGCCACCGTCTCGGCCAAGGTGACGGCCAGCAACGGGTCGGTGCTTGCCAACCAGGTCGTAACCTTCGGCACGGCTGCCGGTCTGGGCTCCTTCAGCGCCGTCTCGGCCCTGACCAACGACAGCGGCGTCGCCACCGTCACCCTGACACCGACCAGTTCGACCGCCGTGGGCGCCGACACCGTGATTGCATCGGCCACCGTCGGCGGCACGGTCATCACGGGCTCGCTGGGCTTCCAGCTGACCGCCACCAACGTCACCATAGCTTCGTTCACCGCAGACATCGGCACGACCAACCTGGGCGCCTACGCGCAGACCCTGTTGACGGTGACGCTCGCCGGCACCAGCCCGGCCACGCCCGTTAACGTCACGATCTCGTCTTCCTGCGTCACGCAGGGCCGCGCCACGCTGACCCCGGACAACGTGACGACCAGCACCGGTACAGCCACCTTCACCTACCGCGATGCGGGCTGCGGGGCCTTCTCCTTGACCGACGGCCTTCAAGCTTCGGTCACCGGCACTGCCGCCACGTCGACACGCTCGATCAGCCTGACGGCGCCCACCGCTTCCAGCATCGCCTTCGTCTCGGCCACGCCGACCGAGATTTACCTCAAGGGCTCGGGCTTCACCGAGAACTCGATCGTCACCTTCCAGGTGCGCGACGCCAACGGCCTGGGCGTGCCGAACCAGAACGTTGCGCTCGAAGCCACGACGCTGGCCGGTGGCCTGCTGCTCGACGACGGGAGCTTGCCGGTGACCAAGCGCACCGACTCCAACGGCAACGTGCTGGTACGCATCAACGCCGGCACCGTGCCGACACCTGTGCGCGTGCGCGCCACACTGACCTCGGCCAACATCTCTACCGTCTCGAGCAGCCTGGCGGTGGCCGTGGGCCTGCCTTCGCAGCAGAACTTCTCGCTGTCGCAGGGCACCTTCAACATCGAGGGTTTCAACGTCGACGGCGCCACGAACACCTACATGGTCATCGCCTCGGACCGCCTGGGCAACCCAGTGCCCGAAGGTACGGCCATCAACTTCGTCGCCGAAGGCGGCCAGGTGCAGGCCATCCGCTTCACGACGCTCGCCAACGGCCTGGCCAGTGCCACGGCCAATTTCCAGAGCTCATCGCCGCGCCCCACCGACGGCCGCGTCAGCGTTCTGGCCTATGCGCTGGGCGAAGAGTCGTTCCTTGATACGAACGGCGACAACATCTACACCACAGGCGAGGACTACCAAGACCTGGGCGACATCTTCCTCGACCGGCTCTTCAACGGCAGCTTCAACGGCGCCGAGGACCAGTTCATCTCCCTGTCGATCAGCGGCACCGACGCGTGCAGGGTGGCCACGTCGCCGCTGTTGCAACTCGGCATCGAAGCGCCGACGCGCGTGCTGTCGAGCACCGGCGTCACGCTGAACACCTGCGTAGCGGGCTGGGGACGCGCCTACGTGCGCAAGGCCATCCAGACCGTGTTCTCGACATCGGAGGCACGGCTGGGTTGGCGGATCAATCCTGATTCTCGGGCACTGAGCGCGAACGGCGGCACGTGCGCGAGCGTGAACCTGATCGACCAGGTCGGCACCACGCCCTACGCCGTCGACGACACGGCAACCACGGTACTCTTCTATCTGCTCGGCGATGGCGCCAACGTCGTGTTAGCGAACATGGGCAAGACCGGCTCCCTCGCCTTCCTGGTCGCCGATGCCAACCCGGTCGCGCTGAACCCGGCCGCTTCGGGCACGACGGTTTCTGCGGCATCCACCACCGGTCTGACCGCGACGGTGCAGGCGCCCACGGTGCCGAGCACGTTGACGCCATCCGCATCGTCGATCAGCTACGCCTTCGACGACACCACGACCTCGGGCACGATCACGCTGACCGTGCGTTCGCCCCGCGGGTTGATTACCGTGATCGTGCAGACCCTCTACCGCAACGCCGCCCCGGGGCCCGTCAGCCCGTGCCCCCCACCACCACCCCCCTGACCCTCTCCCTCGTCGGCATGCCCGGCTGTGGCAAGTCCACGGTCGGGCGCCACTTGGCGCGCCAGCTCGGCCTGCGTTTCGTCGACAGCGACACCGAGATCGAACACCGCATCGGCATGCCGATCCGCGACTACTTCGCGGCCCACGGTGAAGACGCTTTCCGTCAGGTCGAGCAGGACGTCATCGACGAACTGACACAGCAGCCCGGGCAACTGCTGGCCACCGGCGGCGGGGCCGTGCTGCGGCCATCGAACCGCGACGCGCTGCACTCGCGCAGCCACGTCGTCTACCTGCGCAGTTCGCCGGAAGAGCTGTTCCGCCGCCTGCGCCACGACACCCACCGGCCGCTGTTGCAGGTGGCCGACCCGCAGGCCCGCCTGCGCGAGCTCTACCGCGAGCGCGACCCGCTGTACCGGCGCACCGCGCACTTCGTCGTCGAGGGCGCACGGCCGTCGGTGCAGTCGCTCACCGGCATGGTGCTGATGCAGCTGGAACTGGCCGGGCTCGTCGACCCGTCGAAGGTACCGTCCACCATCGACCACGGCCCGGCCTGAACGGCGCCCTCGCCGGCGACCCGGGCACGCCGGGGTGGCGGCTTAAACTTCCCGCCATGAACGCTGCCCCCGCAAGCGCCGTGGTGGTGACCACCCCCGACACGCGCTACGACATCCTGATCGCCGGCGGCCTGTTCGGCAACACCGCCGCCTGGCGCGGCTTGCCGGCCTCGGCGCAGGCCGTGATCGTCAGCAACCCGACGGTGGACGCACTCTACGGCGACGCGCTGGCCGCCGCCATCACGCACAACCACCGCCGCGTCAGCCGCGTGCTGCTGCCCGACGGCGAGGCCTACAAGACCTGGGCCTCGCTGAACCTCGTCTTCGACCACCTGCTGGCCCACGGCTGCGACCGCAAGACGGTGCTCTACGCCCTGGGCGGCGGCGTGGTCGGCGACATGGCCGGGTTCGCGGCCGCGACCTACATGCGCGGCGTGCCCTTCGTGCAGGTGCCGACCACGCTGCTGGCCCAGGTCGATTCGTCGGTGGGCGGCAAGACCGCCATCAACCACCCGCTGGGCAAGAACATGATCGGCGCTTTCTACCAGCCGGCGCGTGTGGTCTGCGATCTCGACACGCTGGCCACCTTGCCCGCGCGCGAACTGGCCGCCGGGCTGGCCGAGGTGATCAAGTACGGGCCGATCGCCGACATGGCCTTCTTCGACTGGATCGAGGGCCACCTCGACGCGCTGTTGGCGCGCGACCGCGCCGCGCTGGCGCATGCCGTGCGGCGGTCCTGCGAGATCAAGGCCGCGGTGGTCGGCGAGGACGAACGCGAGAGCGGCCTGCGCGCCATCCTGAACTTCGGCCACACCTTCGGCCACGCCATCGAAGCCGGCCAGGGTTATGGCGCCTGGCTGCACGGCGAGGCCGTGGGCTGCGGCATGGTGCTGGCGGCGGCCCTGTCGGCCGAACTCGGGCTGGTGCCGCCCGCCTTCGTGGAACGGCTGACCCGGCTGGCGCAGCGCGCCGGGCTGCCCGTGCAGGCCCCGTGCATGCCCGACGAACGCTGGCTCGAGCTGATGCGCGTCGACAAGAAGGCCGAGGCCGGCGCCATCCGCTTCGTCCTCATCGAAACACCCGGCCGCGCCGCGCTGCGCAGCGCGCCTGACGAGACCGTGCTGCGTGTCATCCATCGCCACAGCGCGCCTGTGGACGCAGGTTTCGGCGCCGCCGCGTGAACGCGGGCGATCTGGCACCCTGGGCCAGCGACCCGCGGCGCACACGCGGTCGGCGCACCGCAGAGCCGCCTTCGCCGCCGCGCAACGAACACCAGCGCGACCGTGACCGCATCGTGCACAGCACGGCCTTCCGACGCCTGGTCTACAAGACGCAGGTCTTCCTGAACCACGAGGGTGACCTGTTCCGCACGCGACTGACGCATTCGCTGGAAGTGGCGCAGCTGGGCCGCTCGGCCGCACGTGCGCTGCGGCTGAACGAGGACCTGGTGGAGGCCATCGCGCTGGCCCACGACCTCGGCCACACGCCCTTCGGCCATGCCGGCCAGGACACGCTGCACGACTGCATGCGTGAGCACGGCGGCTTCGAGCACAACCTGCAGAGCCTGCGCGTCGTCGACCGGCTGGAGGTGCGCTACCCGGCCTTCGACGGCCTGAACCTGTGCTTCGAGACCCGCGAAGGCATCCTCAAGCACTGCTCGCGCCACAACGCCGAACACCTGGTGAAGGCCGAGCCGGGCGGCCCGGGTCGGCGTTTCCTCGACGGCACACGCCCCAGCCTGGAGGCCCAGCTGGTCAACCTGGCCGACGAGATCGCCTACAACGCACACGACATCGACGACGGCCTGCGCTCGGGGCTGATCACGCTGGCGCAGATCGGCGAGGTGCCGCTTTTTGCGCACTGGCGCGACACCGTGCTGACCGAATACCCGGCGCTGGCCGCGCAGCCCGGGCGCCGACTGCTCTTCGAGACGCTGCGCCGGCTGCTGTCGGCCCAGATGGGCGACCTGGTGGCCAGCACCGCGCAGGCGCTGGCAGATGCCGCGCCGGCGGACGCCGACGCCGTGCGCGCTGCACCCGCGCTGGTGACCCTCAGCGCCGGTCTGCGCGCGCAGAACGCCGAACTCAAGCACTTCCTCTTCGCCGAGCTTTACCGGCATCCGCAGGTGGTGCAGTCGACGGCGCTGGCCAAGACGGTGGTCGCGGAGCTGTTCGGCGCCTACACGGCCCGGCCGGCCGAGATGCCGAACGACTACGCCGAAACGCCGGACATCCCGCGCGCCGTGGCCGACTACATCGCCGGCATGACCGACCGCTACGCGCTGCGCGAGCACCACCGCCTCACCGGGCGGCGGCTGTTCGACTGAGCAACCGGCATGGCCCGCCTGCCGCGGCTGGAATGGCCGGGCCAGCTGCACTACCTGGTGCTGCGCGGCCACGGCGCGCTGGCCGGTCAGGGGGTGTTCACCGATGCTGTCGACCGGCAGGCCTTCGTGGCCGCGCTGCGCGAAGCCGCGGCCGCCGAAGCCGTGCGTGTGTACGCCTACGCGCTGCTGCACGACGAGGCCCAGTTGCTCGTCACGCCCACCGAAAGCGGCGCGCTGGGCCGCCTGATGCAGGCCGTGGGGCGCCGTTACGTGAGCGCCTACAACCGTCGCCATGGGCACCGTGGCAGCCTGTGGGCGGGCCGCTTCCACTCGGCCTCGGTCGAGGCCGGTGCATCGGGGCTGGCCGCGCTGCGGCTGGTGGATGGCGCCTCTGCCGAGGCCGGCGCCACAAGCGCCGGCTCGCGCACTGGGGCGCCGCGCGAAACCTGGCTCGTCGACCTGCCCGAGGTCTGGGCCCTGGGCAACACGCCCTTCGAACGCGAGGCCGCCTACCGCGGGCTGCTGGCCGAGGGTGTCACGCCGGCGCAGGCGGAAGGCCTGCGCCGTGCGGCGCTGGGCGGCTGGGCCTGGGGCAGCGCGGACTTCCTGGCCGCCGCCGAACGGGCCACGGCGCGGCCGGCCGCGCCGCGTGTGCGCGGTCGGCCGCGCAAGCTTCCCTGACACGCTTCGCCTGGCACGACGCCTGCGTGAGCCGGCCGTAGTGGAGTCACGACGCACCGCATTGATATGTCCCCATTTACTTGCGCGCGAACACGACACTTGATTAATTGGAGTCTGACCCTATTTTTTCCGTGTTGCCGCAGTTGCTGCAGTGCAGTAACCTCGCGGTCCCTTTCCGCCCTTTCCCGATAGGAGCGCGCCATGTCGACGCACGCACCCCAGCCCGCCTCTGACGAAGAGATCAACGCCCTCGCCGAGCAAGGGCTGTACGACCCGGCGGGCGAACACGACGCCTGCGGCGTTGGCTTCGTCGCCCACATCAAGGGCGTGAAGGCGCACGGCATCCTGCAGCAGGGCCTGAAGATCCTCGAGAACCTCGACCACCGCGGCGCGGTCGGCGCCGACAAGCTGATGGGCGACGGCGCGGGCATCCTGATCCAGATTCCCGACGACTTCTACCGCGCCGAGATGGCCGCACAGGGTGTGGCGCTGCCGCCGCCCGGCGAATACGGCGTGGGCATGATCTTCCTGCCCAAGGAACAGGCTTCGCGCCTGGCCTGCGAACAGGAACTGGAACGTGCCGTGAAGGCCGAAGGCCAGGTGCTGCTGGGCTGGCGCGACGTGCCTGTCGACCGCGAGATGCCGATGAGCCCGGCCGTGCGCGCCAAGGAACCCGTCATTCGCCAGATCTTCATCGGCCGCGGCACCGACGTCATCGTGCCCGACGCGCTGGAGCGCAAGCTCTACGTCATCCGCAAGACCGCCAGTGCCGCCATCCAGGCGCTGAAGCTCACGCACAGCCGCGAGTACTACGTGCCCAGCATGAGCTGCCGCACCGTCATCTACAAGGGCTTGCTGCTGGCCGACCAGGTGGGCGTGTACTTCAAGGACCTGGCCGACCCGCGCGCCGTCAGCGCGCTGGCGCTGGTGCACCAGCGTTTCAGCACCAACACCTTCCCGGAATGGCCGCTGGCCCACCCCTACCGCATGGTGGCGCACAACGGCGAGATCAACACCGTCAAGGGCAACTTCAACTGGATGCGCGCCCGCGAAGGCGTGATGAAGAGCCCGGTGCTGGGCGACGACCTGCACAAGCTCTACCCCATCAGCTTCGAAGGCCAGAGCGACACCGCCACCTTCGACAACGCGCTCGAACTGCTGACGATGAGCGGCTACCCGCTGGCGCACGCGGCGATGATGATGATCCCGGAAGCCTGGGAGAACCACGAGCTGATGGACGCGCGCCGCCGCGCTTTCTACGAGTACCACGCGGCGATGCTGGAACCCTGGGACGGCCCGGCCGCCATGGTCTTCACCGACGGCAAGCAGATCGGCGCCACGCTCGACCGCAATGGTCTGCGGCCCGCACGCTACATCGTCACCGACGACGACCTGGTGGTGCTGGCCAGCGAGTCGGGCGTGCTGCCGGTGCCGCAGAACCGCATCCTGAAGAAGTGGCGCCTGCAGCCGGGCAAGATGTTCCTCATCGACCTGGAGCAGGGTCGCATCGTCGACGACGAAGAACTGAAGAACCAGTTCGCCAACGCCCGCCCGTACCGGCAGTGGATCGAGAACGTGCGTGTGCGCCTGGACAGCATCGCCGGCGGCACAGCGCCGGCGCCGGCCACCGAGAGCCTGCTCGACCGCCAGCAGGCCTTCGGCTACACCCAGGAAGACCTGAAGTTCCTGATGGCGCCGATGGCCGCCAACGGCGAAGAGGCCATCGGCAGCATGGGCAACGACAGCCCGCTGGCCGTGCTGTCGGACAAGAACAAGCCGCTCTACAACTACTTCAAGCAGCTCTTTGCGCAGGTGACGAACCCGCCGATCGACCCCATCCGGGAAGCGATCGTGATGAGCCTGAACTGCTTCATCGGCCCCAAGCCCAACCTGCTCGACATCAACGCGGTGAACCCGCCGATGCGGCTGGAAGTGACGCAGCCCGTGCTCGACTTCGCCGACATGGCGCGGCTGCGCAGCATCGCGCAGCACACGGGCGACAAGTTCCAGAGCTACGAGCTCGACATCACCTACCCCATCGACTGGGGCCGCGAAGGCATCGAGGCCAAGCTGGCCAGCCTGTGCGCGGAAGCCGTGGACGCGCTCAAGGGCGGGCACAACATCCTCATCATCACCGACCGCCGCATGGGCCGCGACAAGATCGCCATCCCCGCCCTGCTGGCGCTGAGTGCCGTGCACCACCACCTGGTGCGCGAAGGCCGCCGCACCACCGCCGGCCTGGTGGTGGAAACGGGCAGTGCGCGTGAAGTGCACCACTTCGCCGTGCTCGCAGGCTACGGCGCGGAGGCCGTGCACCCCTACCTGGCGTTGGAGACACTGGTCGAACTGCAGGGTGCGCTGCCGGGCAGCACCGACGAAAAGAGCGATGCCGACAAGGCGATCTACAACTACGTCAAAGCCATCGGCAAGGGTCTGTCGAAGATCATGTCGAAGATGGGTGTCAGCACCTACATGAGCTACTGCGGCGCGCAACTCTTCGAGGCCATCGGCCTGGAGAAGAGCTTCACCGAGAAGTACTTCCGCGGCACCGCCACGCAGGTCGGTGGCATCGGTGTGTTCGAGGTCGCCGAAGAAGCGCTGCGCATGCACCATGCCGCCTTCGGCAACGACCCGGTGCTGGCCCGCATGCTCGACGCCGGTGGCGAATACGCCTGGCGTGTGCGCGGCGAAGAACACATGTGGACGCCCGACGCCATCGCCAAGCTGCAGCACAGCACACGCGCCAACAAGTGGGACACCTACAAGGAATACGCGCAGCTCATCAACGACCAGAGCCAGCGTCACATGACGCTGCGCGGCCTGTTCGAGTTCAAGGTCGACCCGAGCAAGGCCATCCCGCTGGACGAAGTGGAAAGCGCAGCCGAGATCGTCAAGCGTTTTGCCACCGGCGCGATGTCGCTGGGCAGCATCTCGACCGAGGCGCACAGCACGCTGGCCATCGCGATGAACCGCATCGGCGGCAAGAGCAACACCGGCGAAGGCGGCGAAGACCCGGCGCGTTACCGCAGCGAGCTCAAGGGCATCAAGGTCACGGCCGGCACGAAGGTGTCGGACATCATCGGCAAGAAGGTCATCGAGAGCGACTACACGCTGCAGGACGGTGACAGCCTGCGCAGCAAGATCAAGCAGGTGGCTTCCGGCCGCTTCGGCGTCACCACCGAATACCTGGTGAGTGCCGACCAGATCCAGATCAAGATGGCGCAGGGCGCCAAGCCCGGCGAAGGTGGCCAGCTGCCCGGCGGCAAGGTCAGCGAGTACATCGGCTTCCTGCGCTACAGCGTGCCCGGCGTGGGCCTCATCAGCCCGCCGCCGCACCACGACATCTACTCGATCGAAGACCTGGCCCAGCTCATTCACGACCTGAAGAACGCCAACCCGCGCGCCTCGATCAGTGTCAAGCTGGTCAGCGAAGTGGGCGTGGGCACGGTGGCCGCGGGCGTGGCCAAGTGCAAGGCCGACCACGTGGTCATCGCCGGTCACGACGGCGGCACCGGTGCGTCGCCCTGGAGCAGCATCAAGCACTGCGGTACGCCCTGGGAACTGGGCCTGGCCGAGACGCAGCAGACGCTGGTGCTCAACCGCCTGCGCAGCCGCATCCGCGTGCAGGCCGACGGCCAGATGAAAACCGGCCGCGACGTCGTCATCGGTGCGCTGCTGGGCGCCGACGAATTCGGCTTCGCCACCGCGCCGCTGGTGGTCGAGGGCTGCATCATGATGCGCAAGTGCCACCTCAACACCTGCCCGGTGGGCGTGGCCACGCAAGACCCGGTGCTGCGCAAGAAGTTCGCCGGCAAGCCCGAGCATGTCGTCAACTTCTTCTTCTTCATCGCGGAAGAGGCGCGCCAGATCATGGCGCAATTGGGCATCCGCAAGTTCGACGAACTGATCGGCCGCGCCGACCTGCTCGACACCAGGAAAGGCGTCGAGCACTGGAAGGCCAAGGGCCTGGACTTCGCACGTGTTTTCCACCAGCCGCAGATTGCCGCCGAGGTGCCGCGTTTCCAGTGCGAGCAGCAAGACCACGGCCTGGCCAAGGCGCTGGACGTCAAGCTCATCGAGCGCTGCCAGCCCGCCATCCAGCGTGGCGAGAAGGTGCACTTCATGGAAGACGTGCGCAACCTCAACCGCAGCGTGGGCGCCATGCTGTCGGGTGAGCTGGTGCGCCACCGTCCGGAGGGCCTGCCCGACCACACCATCTTCATGCAGATGGAAGGCGTGGGCGGCCAGAGTTTCGGCGCCTTCCTGGCCCAGGGCATCACGCTCTACCTGATCGGCGACGCCAACGACTACACCGGCAAGGGCCTCAGCGGTGGCCGCGTGGTGGTGCGGCCGAGCATCGAGTTCCGCGGCGATGCCACGAAGAACATCATCATCGGCAACACCGCGCTGTATGGCGCCACCAGCGGCGAGGCCTTCTTCCGCGGCGTGGCCGGCGAGCGCTTCGCAGTGCGCTTGAGCGGGGCTTCTGCCGTCGTCGAAGGCACGGGCGACCACGGCTGCGAGTACATGACCGGCGGCACAGCCGTCGTGCTGGGCAAGACCGGCCGCAA
>Ga0335397_10011236_pt1 | contig 11040 bp, 8 predicted proteins | sample MAT04_FD_205740 | JGI IMG/M metagenome (GOLD analysis project Ga0335397, IMG submission 205740) | Freshwater microbial communities from Lake Fryxell liftoff mats and glacier meltwater in Antarctica - MAT-04 (spades assembly) (version 2) ...
GATTTCGGGGGCGGCGGGGGCAGCGGAATCGAGAAGTGCACCGCCCCAAGCCCCGCATCTGCGGAGTCCGCCCGCACGCGAGCTGGATCGTCCTCGCAGACGCCGCGCCCCGGGGCACTCCGAGCAACGGGCACTGGCGCGGACGCCACCGGGGGGGCATACTACGTCCTATGCATCCGGCGAGCGCAACTCGCGTCTCGTGCGCGGCGGGGCGTTCGCCGAGGCGTCGCACATGCTACGGGCCGCGTTTCGAATCGGCGTGGGGGGCGGGGAAGCCCGGAGCTACGTCGGGTTCCGCGTGGCGGCGTCGGTCTCGGAGACGTAGGCTCGGTCGCGAGCCGGCCGGCGCGTGGCCGGCGTCAGACGGTCAGGGTGATGACGACGAGGAGTACCACCGGGCCTGCCAGACCCACAAGGAACAGGATTCCGCCACGCCGCGCGAAGAGGATGGGCGACAGCAGCGGGAGCCAACCGAGAAGCATCCCGAGGAGTGCCGCCGGCAGGGCGAAGTCCCTGAACGCACGTGAGTCGAAGGAGAAGGCGCCCATCACGAAGGCGCTGGCGCCCAGGAGGCCGCACGCGGCATGCAGGAGCAGGGGCACGCAGACCCACGGCGAGGCCGGACGTCTCACGCTCCTCGACCGGAGGCGTTCGGCCCCGTATGCGAGTCCGCCGCTGTAGCGGGCGATGGGGAGGAGGAAGGCGATCGAACGCCCGTCACCGTCCCCCCACCTGGGCACGAGCGCCTGGATCCCGAGTTTCAGGAGCGTGAGCGTGATGGCCGCGTAGCCGAGCGCCGCGACCCGTGCCAAGGGTGGTCGCGGACCCGGCTCGGATCCGTAGGGGCCCGCCCACGCACTGCGGCCACGCCAGCGCCCGGGAGGGGGGCGGCGGGGCGCACTCGAAGAGGCCGCCGGCAGGTCGGACGTCGACATCGGGTCCCGGTATCCTACGCCGCAATCCCGGACTGCGGTGCCCCTCGGATAGCGACGGCGCCCACATCCCTGTAGGCCGAACTCCACCAAGTCGCCCTCCCGTGGCCAACGCACGTGGCTCCAACGTCTGAACTGGAACCCGCTGGTCGTGGCCTCCCCTTTGGAGAGGTCATCCGAGAATTTCCTGTTGAGCGGCTGAGTTCGAGCACTCGCAGCGGGAGCGGCGGAAGCAACTCGGCCATCGGACGCATACACCGGAAGCGTACTTCGGGCCTGCCTGGACTCGAGCGCCGAACGGAAGGAGTCCGGGCCGTAATTTGCGCGTAATCGGGGCCGCATTCACTTCGGGGGTCCGGGAGGGCTTCATGCCGTCGATCCGCGCCGCACTCCTGATCACGTTCGCTCTCGCGGCTGCGGGCCTTCCGGGGAAGCCCGCCTGCTCCCAGCCCGACGACGACGAACCGACCCTGAGGAAGCGGGTTGCCGATGCCGGAGCGGAGGGCCGCGCGGACGATGCGCGGGCGCCGGTGCGTGTCGAAACCGCCGTCGCCGGGGAGATTTCCATGGTCCGCCGGGCGCTCGGTTCCGTCGGGATCCCCCCCGGTGCACCGGGGATCGTGGCCGCGCGGGTGGCCGGCGCGGTCACCTCGCTCGACACCGCCGAGGGTGCGGTCGTCGCAGCGGACGACCCGATCGCCCACCTCGATGACCGGGCGGCGAAGGAAGCGTTCGTGAAGGCCGAGCTCCTGACGGCAGCCGCGCAACGCGAGCTCGAACGGGCGGAGACGTTCTCCCTCCCCGAGGAGCAGCGGTCGCTGGAGGCAGAGGTCGAGCAGACGGCCGCCGCCGCGAGCGTGGCCGCCCAGGAGAGCCAGCGCCGTGCGGGCCTGCGCAGGGACGGTCTCACGTCGGAGCGGGCTGCCCTGGAGGCGGAGGCGGCCCTCGGTGCTGCGCGTCGCACCGCGAGCGTGTCGCGGCGTCGCCTGGACGAGTTCGTCGCTCACGGGCGCGAAACGGAGCTCGCCCGGCTCCGTGCGGCCGTGGCGCTGGCCGCAGCAGACGTAGAGCCCGCCCGCCGGGCGCAGGCCGACGCGGTGATCCGTGCCCCCGTTGCCGGGCGCGTGTGCGCGCTCGAGGCACGGCTCGGGGGCTGGGTCGAGGTGGGTGCACGCGTGGCCACGATCATCGATGCTGCGGGAGCCCGCGCCCGGACGTCCGTGCCCACCTCCGTCGCGGAGGCCCTCTCCCCGTCGGCGCGGGTCCGGATCGCCGGGAGCGAAGCATGGACGGGGCGCGTCCGCCTCCACGCACCGGTGTCCCAGACGGAGTCCGGGTTCGCCGTCCTCTGGGTCGAGCTCGACGCGGCCGCGGGCCCGTTCCGGCTCGACCAGCCGGTCGCCCTCGAGATCGAGGTCGGAGCGCCGATGAAGGGCGTCGTGCTCCCGGCCTCGGCCCTCGACGGTCGCGAGGATCCCCCCTACGTCGCCCTCGTCGTGGACGGCGTCGCGAAGGTGCGCGAAGTGCACGTGCTCGCGAGGGACGCCGCCCGCGTCGTCGTGGCATCCGACGAGGTGCCGGCGGGCTCGGCGGTCGTGGTGGAAGGGGGCTACAACCTTCCCGACGGACGCTCCGTGCGCGTCGAGGAACCCGGGAAGTGAGCCCGAGCACGGGACGAGGTCGGATCGCCGCGTTCGCGCTTCGCCAGCGCCGGGCGGTCCTCCTCGCCGTGATCGGCGTGTGCGCCGCGGGCATCGCCGCGGCCTCCTCGATGCCTTCGGGCATCTACCCCGACCTTCGCTTCCCACGGATCGTCGTCATCGCCGAGCGCGGCCAGGACTCGGTCGAGAACGTGCTGGTGGGCGTCACCCGGCCCCTCGAGGAGGCAGTCGGCGCGGTGCCCGGGATCTCTCGGGTGCGGTCGAAGACGATCCGCGGCGCCTGCGAGATGTCCATCGACCTCGCTCCGGGCTCGCCCGCCTCGGAGACCCTCGCGCAGACCCGGGCCGCCGTCGCCTCGTTGCTGCCGTCGCTTCCCTCGGGCGTCAAGACGACGGTGGAGCTCCAGACCCCGGCCATCTTCCCGGTCCTCTCGTTCGACGTGGGCCTCGACCCGAGCGCGATGGCCGGCTCGCTCCGGGACACCGCGGACCTCCGCGCATGGGCGGAGACCGAGGTGAAACCGAGGCTCGGACGCCTCGACGACGTGTTCCGCGTGACGGTCCAGGGTTCGGAAGAACGCGCGCTGGTGATCGAGATGGACCCCGACCGACTCGCCTCCGCGCATCTCTCGCTGCCCGACGCGGTGGCCGCGACGCGGGCCGCGCAGGTGGTGGAGGCCGTGGGCATCCTCGAGCGCGACCACCGGCGCCTCCAGCTCCTCGCGTCGAACGAGCCCCGGACGCCCGCCGACCTCGCCGACCTGCCCGTGGCGGTGCGGGGCGAAGCCACGGTCCGCCTCGGAGACGTCGCGACGGTGCGGCGGGGCACCCTGGACCCCACGATGATCGTCACCGGCGACGGCAGGAAGGCCGTCGTGGTCTCCGTGTTCATGCGGGTCGAGGGCGACGTCGTGGCGTTGAGCGACCACGTCCGCACGACCTTGACCGAGGTGGCGAAGGAGGCTCCCGCCGGGGTGCGGATCACCCCCGTGTACGACCAGGCGGACCTCGTGCGCGACTCCCTCGCCTCCATCCGCGAGGCCATCGGCATCGGCATGGTGCTCGCCGTGGTCATCCTGTGGGCATTCCTCGCCTCGTGGCGCCTCTCCCTCCTCTCGGGCCTCGCGATCCCGATCTCGGTCCTCGCCACGTTCGCGGGCCTCCGGCTGCTGGGGCAGTCCCTCAACCTGATGTCCGCGGGCGGCATCGCGGTCGCCATCGGGCTCATGATCGACGACGCGATCGTCGTCGCGGAGAACCTCGCCCGGCGACTCCGGAGCGGAGTCGATCGCCGCGCCTGCGCGCGGGAGGCCACGGCCGAGGTGACGGGCGCGGTGGTGGGCTCCTCGCTCACGACGGTGGTCGTGTTCCTGCCCCTGGTCCTGCTCGAAGGCGTCGCGGGCCAGTTCTTCACGGCGATGGCCGTCGCGCTCTCCATCGGGATCTTCGCCTCGCTCGGAGTCTCGCTCCTCCTCTTGCCGGGCCTGTGCTCCGGCCCCCTCGGACCCAAGCCGGGCCTGCGCCTCACGCGCGGCTGGGTGGAGGCCATCGCCACGGGGTACGCCCGGGTGCTCGGCGCGGCCCTGCGTCACCCGCGATGGACCGCCCTCGCGCTCGCCGCCATCCTGGCCGCCGGAGTGGTGCCCTCCATCGTCCAGAAGACGGGTTTCCTGCCCGCCATGGACGAAGGCGCGTTCGTGCTCGACTACACGATGCCCGTCGGCACGTCCCTCGCCGAGACCGACTCCGCCTGCCGGCGCATCGAGCGAGTCCTCGGGAGCGTCGAGGGCATCCGCGCGTTCTCGCGCCGCACGGGGGCCGAACTCGGCTTCTTCGCGACCGAGCCCAACACGGGGGACTTCCTCGTGGGCCTAAAGCCCCGCGATCGGCGCCAGCGGACCTCGGATGCCATCGTCGACGAGGTGCGCCGGCGGCTCGAAGACGAGGTCCCGCAGGCCGAGGTTAGCTTCGTCCGGGTGCTGGAGGACACGATCAACGACCTCGCGGGCAACCCCGCTCCCATCGAGGTGAAGATCTTCGGACCCGAGTACTCCGCCATTCGGGCGGCGGCACGCGGCATCGCCGATCGCCTCGAGAAGGTGCCCGGCGTGGTGGACGTGGTCCGCGACGCATCCGACGGGACGCCGGAGATCGAGATCCGCATCGACGCACACGCGGCGGGGCGGCTCGGCCTCTCCTCCACGGACGTGGCGGAGCAGCTGCGCATGGGCATCGACGGGGAGGAGGTCGGTCGCGTCCGCACCGGCGAGCGGCTGATCCCGGTGATCGCGCGCTACGCCAACGCGGTCCGCAAGGACCCGTCGCGGCTCGCACAGACTCCCGTGTACACCGCTGTGGGAACGCCGATCCCCGCGTCCAGCGTAGCCGCCTTCCTCGAGCGCTCGGCCCCGGCCGAGCTCGCCCGGGAGAACGGCCAGCCGCTGGTCAGCGTCGAGGCGAGCCTCTCCGGCCGCGACCTCGGGTCCGTCTCACGCGACGTGCGAGCCCTGCTCGCAAGCGAGCCCCGCACCCGCGGGGTGCGCTTCGAGCTGGCCGGCCAGGCGGAGAGCCAGCAGAGGACCTTCCGCAACCTCCTGACGGTGCTGTCCCTCGCGGTGGGCCTCGTGCTCCTCTTGCTCGTGGTGCAGTTCCGCTCCCTCCGGCTCCCCTTCGTGGTTCTCCTGGCGGTGCCGTTCGCCCTGGTGGGCGGCCTGCTCTCCCTCCGGCTCCTCGACCTGCCCCTCGACGTGAGCGGCCTCATGGGCCTCGTCATGCTGATCGGGCTCGTCGTCAAGAACGGCATCATCCTCCTCGAGTACGTGGCGCAGCTGCGGGCGGAGGGGATGCCCACCCTGCGCGAGGCCTTGGTGGCCGGGTCGCGCACCCGCCTGCGCCCGATCCTCATGACCTCGCTCACGGCCATCGTCGCGCTGGTGCCGCTCGCGCTCGGCATCGGCGCGGGGTCCGAGATCCAGCGACCGCTCGCGGTCACCATCATCGGAGGGCTCACGGTGTCCACGATCTTCACCCTGCTGGTGGTTCCCGTGGCCCACCTGCTCGTCGGCGAGCCCGGCCGCGACGCCCACGGAGCGGCGTCGTGACCCCCCGCGCCCCCACACTCCTGGCATCCTTCCTCGCGGCGCTCCTCCTCGGCGGGTGCACGTCGACGCCTCCGGCACCCTCGTGGCACCCGCTCCCCGCCACGGCGCTCGCGCACCCCCTCACGCTCGACGAGTGCGTCTCGATGGCGTTGTCCTCCGACGTCCGCCTCGCGGGCTGGCAGGCCCGGCGCGCGGCGACGCTCTCCACCCTGCGGGGCGCGGGGGCGCTCTCCGACCCGCTCCTCGCCCTCGAGTGGGAGGGCCTCGGCCTTCTCGGTCACCCCACCGATCTCCTCACGAAGGCCACGGTGGGCGCCGCCTTCGTCGAGCCCTTCGCCCGACCCCACCGCATGCGTGGGGCACGGGCGGAGCGCGAAGCCGAGGAGCAGGGGCTCCGCCACGAGCGAAGACGCCTGGCGAGCGAGGTCGCTTCCGCGTGGTTCGGCCTCGTCGCCGACCGCCGCCGGGAGCGGCTCGCCGAGGAAGGCGTGGCCCTGGCGCAGGAGTCGGAGCGCCTCACGAAGGCGCAGCACGACGCGGGCGCGAGCTCCGCCTTCGACGTCGAGCGCGCCGAGGCGGAGGTGATGGCGGCGGGCGCCGACCTCGAGGAGGCCCGCTCCACCCGCCGTGAGGACCAGCTGGCGTTCGCCTTTGCGCTCGGCGCCGATCGTCCCGCGTTCCCGGAGGCGCGCGAGCCCGGGGACGGGGCCGCGCCCCCGCCACGCTCTGGGGACTCGTTGCCCGAGGACGTCCTCGCCTCGGCCCTCGCAGGCGATCCCGCCTGGGCCGCCGCGGTGGCCAAGGTGCGCGCTGCGGAGGAGTCCCTCCACGTCGTGCAGACGACGGGATCGCCGCTCGGAGCCCTCTCGGGCTCCGTCGGTCGCACCGGTACCTCCGGCGATCGCACCGGGGCGGCCACCCTCGACGTCCCACTCCCGCTGTTCGGGGCCAGCGCCGCCGAGCGCAGCAAGTCGCTCGCCGCCCTCGCCGAGGCGCGCGCGGAAGCCGAGCGCGCGCGGCGGGAGACGATCGCCTCCCTCGCTCGCGTGTGGGAGCGCGTGCGCGCGACCGAGCGCCGATGGGATGAGGTCGCTCACCCCCTGTCGCAGCGCCTCGAGGAGATCGCCCGGCACGCGCGGGCGCTCTACAAGGCGGGCGAAGTCGAGCACGCGGAGGCCATCACGGCGGAGCGGGATCTCCGCGCCGCCCGCCGTTCCGAGGTGGACGCCTGGCGTGACGCGCGGGCCGCTCGGTACGCGCTCGAGGCCGCGACGGGGCTCCACGACGCCACGGCACGAGCGGCGGGGCAGAACCACCGGTGAGCGGGGCTACGGAGAGGAGACCTCGGGGACGGGGAGGGCTTCGGGATCTCGAGGGGGCGCGGGGGCCCGAGGCAGGCTGAGGACGACGGCGAGCGTGGACGGGGACCGCATCTCGGCGCGCACGGCGCCGCCGAGCCACCGAGTGACGCCGCTGGCGACCGAGAGGCCGATGCCCGCGTGACGATCCGAGGTGCGGGCGCCGTCGCGGCGCCAAAAGCGCTCGAACAGGCGGGGGAGGTCCTCGGTCCCGAGGCCCGCGACCGTGTTCTCGACGTGGACCTCGACCCCCTCCGATCCCTCGATGCAGCCGAATGCGACTCGGCCTCCCGTCGGCGTGTGCTCCGCGGCGTTCCCGAGCAGGTTGCCGAGGACGACACCGAGCAGCACCCGGTCCGTCGCGATCCGGCCCCCCGCGCCCCCCCTGTTCTCGACCGAGATCCCCCGCGCCCGAGCGCTCTCGTCGAGCGGCCGCCAGAGCTCGCGGAGGAGCGCCGGCACGTCCACGTCCTCGCACTCGACCACGAGGTGCCCGGCGTCGGAGCGCGCCAGAAGCAGGAGGCTCGCGACCAGCCGCTCCATGCGCGAGGACGACGACACGGCCGTGTCCACGGCGTGACGCACCACCTCGGCGTCCGCCGGGTAGGCGAGCGCCAGCTCGGCGGCCGCGTGGATCTCGGCGATGGGCGTGCGGAGCTCGTGGGCGGCGTCGGCCGTGAAGCGACGCTCCCGCTCGAAGGCCGCTTCGACGCGGTCGAGGAGCTCGTTGAGCCTCTCCCGGATGGGCTCGAGCTCGACGACCTGCCCGCCCGGCGGGAACCGGGCGCCGAGGGAGTCGGGGCCGATCGCCGTGGCCCGTTCGCCGAGGGCCGCCACCGGCGCGAGGGCGCGGCGCACGAGGAAGGACGTCGCGGCCACCCCGATGGCGAGCAGGGCGATGCCCGCAGCCGCGAGGCGGACGCGCAGCTCGACGAGGTCCTGGTGCAGCCGCGCGCTCGACCGTGCGATCACGATGGTGAGCGGGCCGGCCGGCGAGGAGCGGGCGACGGGCTCGCGCTCGCCAGGGGCCGGCTCGGGAAGCTCCGCCTCGAAGCGGAGGACCACGGCGCGTCCCGGCCGCCCGTCGGGCAGATCGAGCGCCCACACCCCGTCCTGGTCGACGGCGTCGCGTGCGATCGGGAGGCTCCGCTCCCCGAGCGATCGGCTCCGCTCGAGCAGGGATCCGTCCCCGCGCCGGATCTCGAAGTACTCGGCCGCCGGACCGCGCTCGAACTCCGGCATCTTCTCGTCGGCGAATCGTAGCACCGGGCCCGTGGGGCCGCTCTCGACGAGGGAGGCGAGCGCCCGCGCCTTCGCGCCGCTGGCGGCGTCGAACTGGCGCAGGAGCTCGCGCCGCATCTGGTGGTCGGCGAAGCCCTCCAGGAACGCGAGGATCACGACGAGGGACACGACGTGCCCCAGCACCAGACGGCGGCGCAGGGAGGTCACGGGCCCTCGTCCTCGAGGACGTAGCCCAGGCCGCGCCGTGTGTGGAGCAGCGGTCGCGTGCCGGGCGCGTCGAGCTTGCGACGCAGCGTGCACACGGATCGATCGACGGCGTTGCTCGTGGGCTCCGCACCGCGGGGATACAGCTTGGCCTCGATCTCGGTGCGCGACACGACGGCCCCGCGCCGCAGGGCCAGGTACTCGACGAGCGCGAACTCCCGCGGCGTGAGCTCGATCGGTCGCCCAGCCCGCGCGACGCGCTTGGCCTCGAGATCCACCACGAGGTCGGCGATCACGATCCGCGGCTCGCGCTTCCCATGCCGGCGTCTCAGCAGGGCCTGCACGCGGGCCAGGAGCTCCTCGAAGGCGAAGGGCTTGACGAGGTAGTCGTCGGCACCGGCGCGGAGACCTCCCACGCGCTCCTCCACCGTGTCCCGCGCCGTGAGCACGAGCACCTCGCACGGCAGCCGCCGCTCGCGGATGCGCCGCAGCACCTCGAGCCCGTCCGTGCCCGGCAGCATGAGGTCGAGGATCACGACGTCTGGCACCGCCGTCGCGAGGCGGGCGAGGGCCTCGTCGCCGTCGGAGGCCGTTTCGACGACGAAGCCTCCGTGCCGGAGCCCGAGCTCGAGGCTCCTTCGGAGGCTCGCAGAATCCTCTACGACGAGCACCTTCATGGGGGGGAGCGTACGACGCGCCACCGCGCCCGGCGCGTCGCGCGCGCCCCGGCACGGTGGCAGGGGCGCGCGCAGCTCCAGGCTCCTGCTACTTCTGGGCCCCGGGGGCCTCGTGCTCAGCGGCCTCCTCGGGATCGGCCTCGAGTACCTGCCCGGCCGCGTCCACCTTGAACTCGCGGACGGTGCCATCGGCGAGCTTGACCTTCACCTCGTAGTAGACGCGGCGAACGGAGTCCGCGTGGTCGATCTTGGCCCCGGGCGCGACCGCCTCGAGGCGCTTGCGCACGGCCTCGGGCAGGGAGGCGACGTCCGCCGCGACCTCCACCTCGAGGAGCTCTCCCGCGGCCGTGAACGCGGCGGAGGCCTTGTGGCCCGCGCGAACGAACTCGACCTCGTAGATCTCGACGCCATCCTTCGCCTCTTTCGTGTACCGCGTCGCCGGCGTCGCTCCGAGCACCGTCGCCGCCGCCGCACGGACGCGCGCGGGCACGGCCTTCTCATCCACCGGGGCCTCTTCGCCCTCGTCGCCCTCGTCGCCGGCCTCCTCGGCCTCACGCGAGAGCAGCGTCCCGTCGAGGGCGAGCGTGATCTCCTCCGTCTTGCCACCGACGACGATGAGGAACTCGTACGCGGTCTTCCCGTCCTCCTGCTCGACCTCCACCTTCCTGACGACTGCGCCGGGCGCGACCTTCTCGAGGCCGGCCTTGACTGCCGGGGGAACGTCGGGCGCCGAGGGGGCATCCCCCGCCCGGGCGGTGAACGCCCCGACGGCGATGGCGATCGAGGAGGCAAGGGCGAGCATCGGACGCATGGGGATCTCCAATTCGGAAGGGGGACGGAGCAGGGAGAAGCATCCTAGGTCGGGATTACGGGTCCATTACCGAGGGCTTCGATCCGGCCGCGCGGAGCGGACCGGGCCCGCAGCGCGCCCCCCTCTCCCGCTGGGAGGGAGGCCATTCCGCCACGGTGGCTGAATCCCGCCGCCTGGTTCAAGGCAGGGGCGAACCCCGTGACGAAACCTCGTACAAGCAGCGCAGGGTGTCCGCGGGGGCAGTGAGGGCGTCGGACGCCGACGTTCTGTTATAACCGTTCTGTTCCTTGCGCTGGCGCAGACGCTGCGAGCCGAGGACCCGCAGCCGGCCGCGCGCGACGCAGAGGCTGTCGCGCGACTGGTCGCCGACGCGATGGCGAAGGGTCTCGATGGCGATTGGGATCGCGCGAGCGCGCTCGTCGCCGCGGCGCGCCAGAAGGGCGCGACGGACAGCGACGTCCCGTCTGCGTTGGCCGCCGGGGTGAGGAAGTGGGATGCGCCGCCCGTGCTCGCGATCGACGAACCGAAGGACGGCGCGACCGTGGAGACCCGCGAGGTCGTTCTCCGAGGGCACTTCTCTTCGGGCCGTCCGACCGACCGCGTGACGGTCGATGGCAAGGAGGTGATCGTGCGCGACGGAGTCTACTCCGCGCGGATCTCCGCAGATCCGAAGGGGGAGGACAGGACCGTCGAGGTCGCGGTCGTAGACCGTGGCGCGGCGAGGGGCACGGCCACGTGCAAGCTCTCCTTCCGCTTCCCTTGGACGGCTTCGGTGAGCGCGGCGCTCGACCTCGGGCTGGGCGGGGATTGGAAGGGTGCGAAGGCAAAGGTCGATGCGGCCCGCTCGGCCGGCGCGACGGACGGCGACTTTCCCGAGTCCCTACGGGCGGGCGTCGCTCGATACGAGGCGAGCCTCCGTCGGGCCGCAGAGGAAGCAGCACCCGGTCCTCACGCGCAAGGACTTATCCGTCTCAGGCGCGAAGATGTCTAACTCTTCGTTGCAGCGTGCTGTAGTTGGGGGGGGGGGGGGGCGCCGGGGGGGGGGGGGGGGCGC
>Ga0335397_10011237_pt1 | contig 11040 bp, 7 predicted proteins | sample MAT04_FD_205740 | JGI IMG/M metagenome (GOLD analysis project Ga0335397, IMG submission 205740) | Freshwater microbial communities from Lake Fryxell liftoff mats and glacier meltwater in Antarctica - MAT-04 (spades assembly) (version 2) ...
TCGAGGGCGCGGTCCAGTTCCTGCGGCGACGTCCGCCGGACGGCCCGTGGGACGAGGCCGGCGCCGACAAGACCGTCGGCACCTGCTTCGCCCTCCTCTTCCTCAAGCGCGCGACGGTCCCGCTGGCCGTGACCACCGGAGGGCGGTGAGCGCAGGAGCCCTCCGGGCTATGTCCAGCGGGCGATGTCCAGCGGGCGATGTCCAGCGGGCTACCTCCAGACCTGGACCTCGAGCTCGAGGTGGGCGCCGGTGGCCGCGGCCACCCGCTCGCGCACGCGCCCGATCAGGGCCTCGACGTCGGCGAAGGTCGCAGACGCGTCGTTCACGATGTAGTTGGCGTGCACCGGCGACACCATCGCGCCGCCGACCCGCTCGCCCTTCAGCCCGACCGCGTCGATCAGCGCCCCCGCCGACCGCCCGCCCGGCGGGTTCTTGAAGACGCAGCCCGCCGACGCCGCCGACAGGGGCTGCGTCGCCCGCTTCCACGCCGCGGCCTCGAGGAACCGGCGGCGCTCCGCGTCGCGGTCGAGCGCGGCGTCGCGACGGAACGCCGCCGCCACGACGACGGCCGCGCCGAGGAACATGCTCGTGCGGTAGCCCAGGTCGCCGGGCTCGACCTCGCGCACGAACGGCGCCCCGTCGAGGTCGACCGCGAGCACCTCGAGGAGCGCATCCGCGACGTAGCCGAACCGCCCGCCCGCGTTCATCGCGACCACGCCCCCGACCTGCCCCGGGATGCCGGGGCAGCCGGAGAGCGTCGGGACGCCCAGCTCGGCCGCCCGCGACACGAGGCCCGGGAACGAGTTGCCGGCGCCCACCTCGACCCGGTCGTCGAGCACGCGCTCGTGCCGCAGCCTCGTCGTCGCGAGCACGGCGCCGCCCAGCGGCCCGTCGGCGACGAGCAGGTTGCAGCCCCCGCCGAGCACCCGCAGCGGGACGGCCGCGCGCCGGCACGCGACAACGACTTCCGCGGTCTCCTCGACGGTGGCGGGCTCGAAGAGGAACTCGGGCACGCCGCCGATGCGGAACGACGTGCGCTCCGCGAGCGCCGTCGCGCGGGCCCGGGCGTCAGCGAAGTCGGCGGCCGAGCCCACGCGCCACCTCGTCGACGTTCCCCGCCCCCATGGTCACGATCACGTCGCCCGGCCGCGCGACTGCGGCCGCGTGGGCCTCGACCTCGGCGAGGCTCCCGAGCGCGACCGCGCGGCCGCCCCGCGCCTCGATGCGCCCCGCCACCTGCGCCGAGGACACCGCGCGCCGGTCCTCCTCGGTGTCGCGGGCCGCGTAGATCGGCGCGAGGAGCGCGAGGTCGGCGAGCGCGAGGGCCGCCGCGAACTCGTCGAGCATCAGCCGCGTGCGGCTCGCCTGGTGCGGCTGGAACGCGACCACGATCCGTCGGCCCGGGAACCGCGCCCGAAGGCCGCGCACCGTCGCCTCGATCTCCGCCGGGTGGTGGCCATAGTCGTCGAGGACGAGCACGCCGCCGACGTCGGCGATCGTCTCGAGGCGCCGGCCGACGCCGCCGAACGCGGCGAACCCGGCCACGACCTCGTCGAGCCCCAGGCCGGCGGCCACGAGCACCGCGGCCGCCCCGGTGGCGTTCGCCACGTTGTGGAGCCCCGTCAGCCCGAGCGTCGGCGCGGCCACGACGGCACCGTGCCGGCGCAGGCGCCACCGCAGGCCGCCCGCGGCGACGTCGTACGCGGCGTCTTCGTAGCGCCAGTCGGCGCCCTCCGACGGGCCGTACGTCTCGAGGCGCGCGCGGAGCCGCCGGTCGCCGCGGAAGACCTCGGCGTGGTCCTCGTGGACCACGAGCACGCCGTGGCCCGGCAGCAGGCGCGCGAAGTCGCGGAACGACTCGCGGATCTCGTCGAGGTCGCGGTAGTAGTCGAGGTGGTCCGCGTCCACGTTCGTGACGAGCCCGAGGGTCGGGACGAGCCGGTGGAACGACCGGTCGTACTCGCAGGCCTCCACGACGAAGTGCGCGCCGCGCCCGGCGCGCGCGCTCGCGCCGAGGTCGCGGACCTCGCCGCCGATCACGAACGACGGGTCGCGCCCGGCGCGCCAGAGGGTCGTCGCGACGAGGGACGACGTGGTCGTCTTGCCGTGGCAGCCCGCGACGGCGATGCCGGTGCGCCCCTCCATGAGCGCCCCGACGCAGTCGGCATACTTCCACACCGGCAGCCCGCGCCGCCGCGCCTCGACGAGTTGCGGGTGGGTCGCGGCCGCGGCCGCCGTCGTGACGACGAGCGTCGTCCCGTCGGGCAGCGGGGCCGCGTCGTCGCCCACGTCCACGCCGATCCCGAGCCGGGTGAGTCGCTCCGTGCGTGGCGAGGCGCTCCGGTCGCTCCCCCGCACGTCGTAGCCGCGCGCGGCGAGCAATTCCGCGGCGCCGCTCATCCCCGAGCCGCCGATCCCCACGAGGTACGCGCGGCCCCCGTCGGCGAGCGCGCGCCGGACGAAGGTCGGGTCGGAGACGGTGGCGTGCGGCGAGATCATGGGCGGGGCCGCCGAGAGGGTCGCGGGGTCGGTCGCGGGGTCGGTCGCGGAGTCGGACGTGGGGGCGGCCGGCGGGGCCCGCAGCGTCACGACGCGGTCCCGGCGGCCGATGTCCCGTTGGATCGGACGAGTTCGGCGGCGATCGTAGCGGCGCCGTCGGCGTTCCCGACGGACGAAGTGCGATCGTCCGGGGCAGGCGCGCGCCGCGCGAGCGCCGCCGGATCGAGGAGCACGTCCACGACCTCCCGACGGAACGTCGCGACGTCCAGCGCGCCCTCCTCCACGAGGGTCGCCTGCCCCGCCGCGACGAGGCCTTCGGCGTTCTTGAACTGCTGCCGGTCGGCGTGATGCGGATACGGGACGACGACGGCGGGGCGACGCAGGGCGGCCAACTCTGCGACGGTCCCCGCGCCCCCCCGGCACAGGACGAGGTCGGCGGTCTGGTACGCCGCGCCGACCGCCGCGATGAAGGCCGTCACGTGGCACGCGAGGCCCACGGCGGCGTAGTCCGCGCGGGCAGCGTCGGCCTCCGCGTCGGTACCGGCGGCGTGGAGCACCTGGAGCGTGGACGCGAGGCCCGGCCGCGCCCGGACCGCCGCGACGAGGCCGGCGCGGGCTCGGGCGTTGAGGCCCTGCGCCCCCAGGCTGCCGCCCACGACGAACAACGTCCGCTTCCCCTCGGCCAAACCGAAGCGCGCCGGGTCGCGACGGGCCGACGTGACCGCCGACCGAACGACGGACCCGACGACGCGCGTGCGCGTCCCCTCCGGCAAGCCCGCCCGTGCGCGCGGGTCCGTCAGCCACACGCAGGTCGCCCGGCGCGCGAGTTTGCGGACGACGAGCCCCGGCACCGCGTCGGTCGCCAGCAGGTGCATCGGCACCTTGCCGAAAGCGGCGGCCAGCGCGGTCGGCGCGCAGGGCCATCCCCCGAGCGCGAGGACCGCCACGGGGGCGTGCGCCTTCAGCAGGCGCCGCGCGGCCCGGACCGCCCACAACATCCGGACCGGAAACAGCGCCTTCGCGACGAGGCCGCGCGGGAGGCGCGGCGCCGGCGCGTGGAGGGGCGGCGGGTCGTCGGCCGGGAACCACGCCGCCTCGCGGGCCTCGCCGGGCGTCACGAACACCGCGTCGTGGCCGGCTGCGCGGAGCGCCTCGCGGACCGCGAACCCTGGGGCGAGGTGCCCCACCGAACCGCCGCCCGCGAGGAACACGACCGCCATCCGTGGTTACCCCCAGGGGTCGCCGGCCTCTTCCGCCGCGACCGTCCGCGCCACGTTCACGAGCAGGCCGACCGCCACGAACGCCGTCACGAGGCTGCTGCCGCCGACGGAGATGAACGGCAGCGACACGCCCTTGTTGGGCGCGCTGCCCGTCGCCACGGCCATGTTCACGAGGGCCTGGAACCCCACGGCGAACGTCGCGCCGCAGGCGAGGAAGAACGGGAACAGCCCCGACGCGGCGTGGGCGCGCTCGGCGATCCTCTTCCCGTACACCACCAGCGCCATGAACGCGATGATCACCGACGCGCAGCCGACGAAGCCGATTTCCTCGCCGATGAGGGTGAAGATGAAGTCGTTCTGCATCTCGGCGACCCGCCCGAGTTTCTGGGTCCCGGCGCCGAGGCCCGTGCCGAGCACGCCGCCGGAGCCGAGCGCGACGAGCCCCCGCCACTGCTGCTCGTCGTTCTCGACGCCCTTCGTGAAGAAGGCGAGGCGCTCGCCGACGTGGTGGAAGTTGGCGGCGGCGACCGCGATGATGCAGGGGATCGCCACGAACGCGACCGGGAGGAGCTTCCCGAAGCGGATGCCCGCGAGGCCCAGCAACACCACCGCCAGCGCCGCGACGAAGAGGGACGTCCCGAGGTCGGGTTCGGCGAGGATCATGCCGACCGCGAGCCCCACCGGAGCCAGCAGCGCCGGCCAGGGCGTCTGCTCCTCGAGCGGGTCCTCCTCGCGCTTCGCCAGCCGGTCCGCGAGGTACAGGATCACGCCGATCTTGACGAACTCGCTGGCCTGCATCGTGAAGGGCCCGAGTTCGAGCCAGCGGCGGCTGTTGTTGCGCACGACGCCGACGCCCGGGACCAGCGTCGCCGCCAAGAGCAGGAGGAGGCCGCCCATGAGCGGGGCGGCGTTCCGCCGCATCCAGCCCAGCGGGATCCGCGAGACGACGAGGCCCACCCCCAGGGCGATGAACGCCCACATCACCTGCTTGCGCAGGATCGCGTCGGGCGAGAACGACGGGCGGCGGTCGGCGAACTTCACCGCCGTCCACGAGTAGATCATCACCAGGCCGAAGGCCGTGAGGCCCACGGCGATGCCGAAGACGGTGCGCCCGAGGGCGCGGACGTCCTGGCGGCCGACGGCGACGTCGCGGACCCAGGGCATCGGACGGGCGATGGATCCTCTCAAGGGTGCGTCCTTCGTGGCGGCGGAGCGCCGGGCTACCGGATCTTGTGGGCGGCGAGCGCGAGGACCGCGCAGATCACGGAGACGATCCAGAACCGGACCGTCACCTTGTTCTCGTGCAGCCCGCCCTGCTTGAAGTGGTGGTGGAACGGGGCGCAGCGGAAGATCCGTCGCCCCGTGGGGTTCGGGTCGCCGCGACGGATCGCCGCGCGCTTCGTGAACTTGAACCACGAGCGCTGGAGCACCACCGACCCCGCCTCGGCCACGAACAGGCCGCCCGCGAGGAAGAGGGTGAACTCGTGGCGCAGCGCCACGGCGAGCACGCCGAGGATCCCGCCGATGGCGAGGGAGCCCGTGTCGCCCATGAAGACCGTGGCCGGGTAGCCGTTGAACCACAGGAAGCCGAGGGAGCCGCCGAACAGCGCGGCGCCGATGATCGCCAGCTCGCCCGCCTCGGGCACGTGGAAGAGGAACAGTTCCCGCGAGAGGTCCACCCGCGACGCGAGGTAGGCCGTCACGGTGAGGCTGACGGCGACCGTGGCCGTGCAGCCGATGGCGAGCCCGTCCTGGCCGTCCGTGAAGTTCACGGCGTTGCTCGCCCCGACGATCACGAGGATCGCGAACGGGAGCAGCAGCAGCCCGAGGTCGAGGCAGAAGCCCTTGACGAACGGGATCTGCAGGTCGGCCCGGTGACGGTCGTCCGGGTCGGTGAGCCGCACGGGCAGCCGCACGAGCGCGCCGACCACCGGCGCGAGCAGCGCGCCGTCGGCCGCGACGAGGCCGTTGAGCTGGGCCAGGTCGGGGGCGCGGCGTTCGTCGCCCAGGTACCGCCCCGCCATCGACGCCAGCGTCTCGCCCGGCTCGACGCGGTGCTCCTTCACCCCGGCGCGCGGGTAGGGCGAGGGCTTGAGCTCCGGGCCGCGCAGCCACGGGCGGCCCTCCTCGGCGGCCCCGAGGCCGTACAGCACCGAGATCACCACCAAGGCGATCGCCACCTGCCCCCCGAGCTTCGCGCGCTCGGAGAGGCCCTGGGTCTTCGGCCGGGTGAGCTTGCGCCAGTCGTCGACGGCGCCGAGCCCGCCGAACGCGAGGAACGACAGGATGGTGGCCCAGGTGTAGGGCGTGTCGAGCCGCACGAACAGCAGCGACGACAGCCCCACGCCGACCAGCAGGATCACGCCCCCCATGGTCGGGACCTGCGCCTTCGCGAGACGGTCCTTGTCGACGTCGCCGCTGCCCGTCAGCGCGGTGCCGGCGATCTTGCGGGCCGCCAGCGACGCCACGATCCCCGGCCCGACGTAGATCGCGACGAGGAAGGCGAGGACCGCCGCGAACGCGGCGCGGAAGGAGATCGATTCCATCAGCCGGCACGCCCGTACCACCGACTCGAGCGGCAGCAGCAGGTGGTAGAGCACGCAGGCCTCCGGGCGATGGGGACGGACGGGACGGGCGCCGGACGGGAGGGTCCCCGACCGGACGCGGGTGACGGACTAGCCGTGCGGCGGGTGCTCGGCGGAGACGGCCACGGACGACGCCGACTCGCGCGGCGCGGGCGCGGTCTCCTCGCCCTCCGTCCCGTCGCGCTCGAGCAGCTGCGTGCGCACGTGGGCGAACAGGCGCTCGAGCGCCATCCCCCGCGACGCCTTGAAGAGCCACGTGTCGCCCGGGCGGGGCTCGACGGTCCCGTGGGCCCGCGCCTCCTCGACGGAGGCGTAGTGGAAGCAGCGGTCGGCGGGTTGGCCGGCACGGACGGCCTCCTCGGCCACCCACGACGCGTTCGGCCCGACGGCGACAACCACGTCCACCTTCGCGTTGGCGAGCTTGCGGCCCAGCTCGCGGTGGCAGCGCTCGGTCTGCTCGCCGAGCTCGAGCATGTCCCCCACCACGGCGACGCGACGCCCCGCGACCGGCCGGGCCGACAGCTCGACCACCGCGGCCTCCATGCTGCGCGGGTTCGCGTTGTAGGCGTCGTTGATGAGGACGACGTCGCCGACGACCTCCTTGCACATCCGCATCTCGGGGGCGCGGAAGCGCAGGAGGGCCTCGCGGACCTCCATCGGATCGCGGCCGAGCCACAGCGCGACGGCCACGGCCGCCAAAGCGTTGTGCACGTTGTGGATCCCGAGGGCGGGCACCTCGAACGGCATCCGGTCGAACAGGTCGAACGCGACGCCCTCCGCGGTCACGCGCGGCTTGCTGCCGTAGACGTCCGCGTCCTCCCAGGTGCCGTAGGTGACGAGGTAGGAGCGGACCTCCTCGAGCATCTCGCGGCACCAGTAGTTGTCGGCGTTGACCACCGCGGCGCCGTCCTGGGGCAGCGCGGCGAGGAGGGCCGACTTCTCCTTCATCACGCCGCGCAGCGAGCCGAGGCGCTCGAGGTGCGCCTCCTCGACGTTCGTGACGACGCTGACCGTCGGCCGGACGATGCCCGCGAGGTGCGCGATCTCGCCCGGGGCGTTCGTGCCCACCTCGACGACCGCCGCCTCGGTCCGCTCGTCCATCTGGAACAGCGTCAGGGGCACGCCGATCTCGTTGTTGAACGACGCCTGGCTCGCCACGACGTGCTCGCCGAGCACGAGGCGGAGCATCTCCTTCGTCGTCGTCTTCCCGCACGAACCGGTCACCGCCACGACCGGGACGTCGAAGCGGCTGCGGTGGAAGCGCGCGAGGTCGCCGAGGGCCTTGGTGGTGTCGCCCACGCGGATCACGGTGGAGGCGACCCGCGGCAGGTCCGCGTCGCGGGCGGCGAGCGCGAAGCCCGCCCCCGAGAGGAACGCCTGCGGGATGAACTGGTGCGCGTCGGTCTTCTTCCCGCGGAGGGGGACAAAGAGCGAGCCGGCCTCGATCCGGCGGCTGTCCGTCGTGACGACGGGGATCAGCGGGTCGCCCGCGACGGGGCTCGTGAGCTCGCCACCGGTGGCGCGCAGGACCTCGGACAGTCGGAAGGGACGCATGGAAACTCCTCGCCGGCGTTACGCCGGCCTCTCGCCCGTGCCTCGGGCGCGCAGGGCCAGGGCCTCTCGGGCCTCGGCCACGTCGTCGAAGGGCACCTTCGTGGTGCCCAAGATCTGGTAGTCCTCGTGGCCCTTGCCGGCCACGAGCACGGTGGAACCGGCGGGCGCCTCGAGCACGGCCCGACGGATCGCCTCGCGGCGGTCGGGCACGGTCACGACGCGCTCGAGCACCGAGGCCGGGATGCCGGCCTCGATCTCGCGCAGGATGGCGGCGGGGTCCTCGGTGCGCGGGTTGTCGCTCGTCACGACGACCCGGTCGGCGAGGTCGGCCGCCACCGCGCCCATCCTCGGGCGCTTGGTGCGGTCGCGGTCGCCGCCGCAGCCGAAGACGCACGTGAGCGGCAACGCACCGACGGTGCGGAGGAAGCCAAGCACCTGGCGGAGCGCGTCCTCGGTGTGCGCGTAGTCGACGAACACGTGCAGGTCGCCGGCGGACTCCACGCGCTCGAGGCGGCCGCGGACGCCGCGCACCGTCGACGCGCCCTCGGCGGCCGTGACGGCCTCGAGGCCCAGGGACCACGCCGCGGCGACCGCCGCGAGGTAGTTGCTGACGTTGTGGCGGCCCACCAGCGGCGTGCGGACGTCGATCTCGGACTCGCCCGCGACCCGCAACCGGAACGCCGTGCCGTCGGCGGCGAGCTCGATGCCCGTCGCCCGGACGTCGCACGCGGCGCCGGTGCCGTACGTCACGACGCGGCCGCGGGCCTTGGACGCGAACTTCGCCCACGCGACGTCGTCGCGGTTGAGCACGGCCGCCGACGTCCGGGCGAGGCCGCTGAAGAGCCGGGCCTTCGCCTCGAAGTAGGCCTCCGGCGTCTTGTGGTAGTCGAGGTGGTCGCTCGCGAGGTTCGTGAGCACGCCCGCCTTGAAGGACAGGCCCTCGGTGCGGCCCTGATCGAGGGCGTGGCTCGAGACCTCCATGACGCAGGCGGTGGCGCCCGCGTCGCGGGCCTCGGCGAGCAGGCGGCGCAGGGCGAGCGCGCCGGGCGTCGTGTTCGGGGCCTCGCGCGGCTTTCCGTCGCCGACGTCGTACGCGATCGTGCCGAAGACGGCGCAGCGGCGGCCCGCGGCGGCCAGGGCCGCCCGGACGAGGTACGACGTCGTGGTCTTGCCCTTCGTGCCGGTCACCCCCACGAGATCGAGGACGTCCTGGGGCCGGCCGTACCACGCGTCGGCCGCGTCGCGCAGCGCGACGTCCACGTCCGGCACGACGAGGGTGGGGACGTCGGCGGCGACGACCTCGCGCGCGACGACGAGCGCGGCACCGGCCGCGCGCGCCGCCCGCACGAACGCGACGCCGTCGGCCTTGCTGCCGTGGCGCGCGAAGAACGCGGTGCCCGGCGCCGCCTCGCGGGAGTCGTCGACGAGGCCCGTCACGCGGACGGACGCGTCGGCGCCGACGAGGCGGACGCCCTCGGCGCGGCCGGCGAAGAGGCGCTCGAGCGCTCCGGCGCTCCGCGGCACGGGAAGGGCGGCGAGGCTCATCGGACCTCCCGGGCGGGCGTCGTCGTCAGCGGGACGGCGACCGACGCGGCCCCGACAGCAGCCGGCGAGGCGGCGCCGGTGGCGGCCGGGGACGCCAGGCCCGCGGCGCTCGAGCCGTCGGCGGTCGGCACGCCGAAGTAGTCCTCGAGGGTCTTCTCGACGATGTACTTCACCGCGGGGCCGGCGACCGCGCCGCCGTAGGGCTTCGCGCCGTCGGCCCGCACGCGGGGCTCCTGCGCCATGACCAGCACGACGATGCGCGGCTTCTCCGCGGGCGCGTAGCCCACGAACGAGCTCGAGTAGTAGAGGCCGTCGCCGACGGGCTTCTTGGCGGTCCCGGTCTTCCCGGCGATCGCGTACTTCGTCGAGAACACGGTCCGCTTGCCCGTGCCCTCGGTCACGCAGGCGCGCAGGCCGGCGCGGAGCGCGCCCTGGTGGACCGGGTCCTTCGCGAGGCACGGGCCCAGCGGCAGCTCGGGGACCGTTTCGCCGCCCACGGCCAGGACGAGCCGCGGCGTGACCGCGCGGAAGTCGTCGCGGGCGAAGGCGCAGAACGTCGCCGCGAGCCGCAGGGGCGTCATCGTGAAGCCGTGGCCGAACCCCCAGCGCAGGTGGTCGGCCTCGCCGAGCTTCTTCCACGGGATCATGCCGACGCCCTCGCGCGCCCGGGGCAGCCCCGCGAGCGGGAACGGCTTCTCGACGCCGAGGTCGGCGAGGAGGGCCTGCATCCCCGCGGCGCCGAGCCGGTACGCCCACGCCGCCGCGTCGGGGTTGTTCGAGTGCGAGAGGCACTGCACCACGGTGCCCGCCCCGACCGACTCGCCCTCGTGCGCGTCGCGCACGGTCGTCACGCTGCGGCCGACGCGGAACTCGCGCGAGGGCGGGAGCTCGAAGACCTCGTGCGGCCCGACGAGCCCTGCGTCGAGGGCGCGCGCGGCCGTGATCGGCTTGAACGTCGAGCCGACCTCGGTGCGCCACTGCGCGGCGAGGTCGGGGCCGGCCGAGCTGCCGGCGTCGGCCGGGTCGAAGCCGGGGCGCTGCGCCACCGCGAGCACGTCGCCCGTCCTCGGGTCCATCACGATCGCGACCGCGCCCATGGGCGCCCACTCGTCCATCAGGTGGTCGAGGGCCTGCTCGGCGAAGCCCTGCACCACGAGGTCGATGGAGAGCCAGGCCGTGCGGCCGTCCGCGTCCTCGCGCCCGTCCACGGCCCGCGGCGTCCCGAACGCCCGCCCGCGGCCGTCGCGCGGGACGATCCGCTCGACGGTCCGGCCGCAGAGGAACGCCTCCAGCCCCTGCTCGATGCCGTCGAGCCCCTCCGGCGGCCGGTCGGCGTCCGGGGAGCGCGCGACGCCGAGGAGGTGGCCGCCCCAGGAGCCGTTCGGGTAGTCGCGCCGGTCGGCGTGTTTCACCACGAGGCCGCGCAGGCGCGCCTTGACCTCGTCGAGGCGCTCGATGATCCGCGGGTCGTCGATCGCGCGGCGCACCGGCACCATGGCCGAACCGCTGCGGCTGAAGGGGTAGCCGCGCCGCTTCTGGATCGCCTCGCGGAGTTCCTTCGACGAAGGGACACCCTCGAGGATCTCCGAAAGGGTCACGGCGAAGCGCGGGACGTCGTCCACCGCGAGGATCAGGGC
>Ga0335397_10011246_pt1 | contig 11035 bp, 7 predicted proteins | sample MAT04_FD_205740 | JGI IMG/M metagenome (GOLD analysis project Ga0335397, IMG submission 205740) | Freshwater microbial communities from Lake Fryxell liftoff mats and glacier meltwater in Antarctica - MAT-04 (spades assembly) (version 2) ...
GTGATTTCGCGGAACGTGAACGCTTCGAAGTCGGTTCGTCTCGTGCAAGCGCTCGCGCTCGCGCTCGGGCTGGCGCTCGCGTCGCTCGTCTTGCTCTCGGGCTGCAAGAAGAAGAAGCCGAAGCCCTTTCCGCCCGCGCCGCAGCTCCTCTCGTCGACGGCGACGACCCAGGGCGCTTCGCTCGATGCAGGCGTCATCCCGGTGAACGTCGTGACCGCGGCGCCCGTCGCTCCTCCTCCCCCCGCCGACACGATGAGCCCGCCCGACCGCGCGGCGTTCGAGCAGACGAAGGCGCAGCTCCGCGAGCTCGACGCGATGGTGAAGCAGGGCGTGGTCACGAACCCCGCCAAGCCCGACGAGGGCGACGCGACGATGCGCTGCGCCGAGGTCGAGTCGGCGCGCCCGCGCCTCGAGGCGCTGACCGACCCCGAGGTGAAGGCCGTCGTCGCGGAGTCGAAACGGCTGTGCTCTCTCGAGGTCCCGGTCCTCAGCGCCGACAAGACGCTGAAGCAGGTGACCATCTCGCCGTCGCAGGCCTCGCGCCAGCTGATGTGCAAGTACGCCTCGAAGGACCTCGACAAGGCGAAGAAGGAGAAGCCCGCTGACCGGCGCGTGCGCGACCTCGACGGCCGCTTCACGAGGGCGTGCCGGTAGCCTTGTCCGTGGCTATGCTGCGCTCGTGAGCAGCTCCATCATTGCCAGGGCGCCACTCGGCTTCCCCTGGGGGACCACGGACCCCTTCCTCTTCTGCGTCCATCACGACGACTCGTATCCCGCCGGTGACGAGCGCCTCGCTCCGCCCGCGACCGAGCTGAAGGGCCGCAACATCGGCCAGGACTTCGAGGGCAAGGACGGCTGGCGCATGTACCACGGCGAGGTGGTGCCTGGTTTTCCGGGCCATCCGCATCGCGGCTTCGAGACCGTGACGGTCGTCCGCAAGGGCTACATCGATCACTCGGACTCGCTCGGCGCGGCCGCGCGCTTCGGCTCGGGCGACACGCAGTGGCTCACGGCCGGCGGCGGCATCGTCCACTCGGAGATGTTCCCGCTACTCGAGCGCGACACGCCGAACCCGCTCGAGCTCTTCCAGATCTGGCTGAACCTGCCGGCCGCCGACAAGATGGTCGAGCCGCACTTCGCGATGCTCTGGGAGAAGGACGTCCCGCACGTCGAGCACACGGACGCGCAGGGCAAGGTCACCGCGGTCGACGTCGTCGCCGGTGAGCTTTCGGGCAAGCGCGCGCCGGCGCCGCCGCCGAAGTCGTGGGCGTCGCGTCCCGACACCGACGTCGCGATCTGGACCCTCCACATGGAGGCCGGGGCGACGTTCGAGCTCCCGCCGGCGAAGAACGAGGACGCCATCCGCACGCTCTACTTCTTCGAGGGCACGTCGCTCTCGATCGGCGGCGAGGTCGTCACCGAGCACGCGGCGCTGGTCGTCGAGAGCGACGAGCCGCTCACGCTCGTGGCCGGAGAGGCGCCCGTCGCGCTCCTCATGCTCCAGGGTCGCCCGATCGGCGAGCCGGTGGTGGCCCACGGCCCGTTCGTCATGAACAGCCGCGAGGGCATCCAGAAGGCGATGATGGACTACCAGCGCACGCGCTTCGGCGGATGGCCGTGGCCGACCGAGGCGCCCGTCCACGCTGCCGACGCCGGTCGCTTCGCGAAGCACGCCGACGGACGCATCGAGAAGATCGAGGGCTGAGCTCGTGGCCACGCTCGCCGAGCTCCGCGAGCGTCATGTCGAGCGCGCGAGGCCGCTCCCCGCAAGCCTCGAGGCCGAGCTGCGTGCCGACCCGCGTCCGGGGGCGAAGGCGATCCTCGACGCGATCGCCAAGCGGCGGCATGCGCATCGCGCCGAGGGCCAGCGGCTCCGCAAGATGCTCCGCTTCGAGCAGGCGCTGTGGACCACCGGAATCGTGCATGTTGCAGGGGTCGACGAGGCCGGCATGGGCCCGCTCGCGGGCCCGGTCTACGCGGCGGCGGTCGTGCTCCTGCCAGGCAGCCGCCTCGCCGACGTCGACGACTCGAAGAAGCACGACGCCAGGGAGCGCGAGCGCCTCGCGATCGAGATCAAGGCAACCGCGTTCGCGTGGGCGGTCGGCATCGCGACGGCGCAGGAGATCGACACGCTCAACATCTACTGGGCCGGGCTGCTCGCGATGCAGCGCGCGGTCGAGGGGCTGAAGGTCGTTCCGCAGCACCTTCTCCTCGACGCGCGGCGCCTGAAGGACGTCGCCATCCCGCAGGAGCGCATCGTGAAGGGTGACGCGCGGAGCCTGTCGATCGCGGCCGCCTCGATCCTCGCGAAGACGTCACGCGACGCGCGGATGTGCGAGCTCGACGCGCAGTACCCCGGCTACGGCTTCGCCAGGCACAAGGGCTACCCGGTGAAGGAGCACGTCGCGGCGCTGACGAGGCTCGGCGCGTGCGAGGAGCATCGCCGCTCGTTCGCGCCGGTTCGCGTCGTGCTGGGGCTGCCGCCGCTCCACGAGGTCGGGTAAGATGGGCGCGTGGTGACGCGCGTTCCCGAGGACATCGTCGAGATCCTGGAAGGCGGAGTGTCTATCCTCGTCGGCACGTGCGACAGCGAGATGCGGCCCGATGTGGCGCGCGGGGTCGGCGCATCGATCTCGCGCGACCGCACCGAGCTCACGGTCTACCTGCACGAGGTGTGGGGAGCACGCGCGCTCTCCAACCTCCGCGCCCATGGAGAGATCGCGGTGGGCTTCTCGCGTCCGCTCGACGCCTTCGCGATGCAGCTGAAGGGTCGGTGCACGCGCTTCCTCTCGCCGGGCGAGGGTGACCGGAGCGTCGTCGACCGTTACCAGGCGACCTACGGCGAGCAGCTCTACATGACGGGCTTCCCGCGGAGCATCACGAGGCGCTTCGTCTTCTGGCCCGCGGTCGGCGTCGTCCTCACGGTGCGTGACATCTTCGTGCAGACGCCCGGCCCCGACGCCGGCAAGCGCCTGGAGAGCGCATGACGAAGCTCGAAGACATGCCGATGCGCTGCTTCTCGGGCGTCATCCCCTCGGCGATCGCGACGTGCGACCGCGAGGGCATCCCCAACGTCACTTACCTGAGCCAGGTCCACTACGTCGACGAGCGGCACATCGCGCTCTCGTGTCAGTTCTTCAACAAGACCAAGAAGAACGTCGAAGGCACTCGCTTCGCGAGCGTCGAGCTCTACGACCCGCTGACCGTCGAGATGTACCGAATGCGGGTTCGCTACGATCACGCGGAGAAGGAGCGCCCCCTCTTCGACGTGATGGCGCGGCGCATCGACGCCATCGCCTCGCACACCGGCATGACCGGCATCTTCAAGCTGCTCTCGGCCGACCTCTACGAGGTGCTCGAGGTCGAGAAGGTCGAGGGCTTCCTCGAGCCGCTGCCGGAGGGCGCGGTCCTCGACGACCCGCCGCTCTACCGCGCCGAGCTCACCGGCCTCCAGCTCGTCTCGCAGCGCGCGTCGAGGGCGACCGACCTCGACAGCCTCCTCTCGACGGTGCTCGAGGCGCTCGAGCAGGCCTTCGGCTTCGAGCACTCGATGGTGCTGCTCTGCGACGAGGCCGCGCCGAGGCTCTATGCCGTGGCGAGCCGTGGCTACGGCGAGAACGGGATCGGCGCCGAGGTCGGCGTGGGCGACGGCCTCATCGGCGCCGTCGCGCGCGAGCGCTGCATCCTGCGCGTGGCGGGGGTCGGCGCGGAGCTCCGCTACGGGCGAGCGATCCGCGCGAGCGTGCATCGCGCCGGCGGGGCGCGCACGCTGTCGCCGGAGATCCCGCTGCCGGGGCTGGTCGAGGCGCAGAGCCAGCTCGCGCTGCCGCTCGTCGCGGGCGATCGCCTGGTCGGCGTGCTCGCCGTCGAGAGCCGGCGGTCGGCGGCGTTCGAGGAGTGGCACGAGGCCTACCTCGAGATCATCGCCTCGCAGGTCGCGCTGGCGATCGAGAACATCGTGCGGCGCGGGCGCGAGGCCGAGGTCGCCGAGGGCGCGGCGCCGCCGAGCGAAGTCCCTGTCCCTTCGGCCGCGCGTGTCTCGGCAGTCCCGGCGCGAGCACGCAAGCTCGTGTTCTACCCGAGCGACGACTGCGTGTTCGTCGACGACGACTACCTCGTGCGAAACGTCCCCGGGAAGATCCTGTGGCGGCTGCTCGGCGCGTACAAGGCGACGGGGCGCACCGAGTTCACGAACCGCGAGCTCCGGCTCGATGCTTCGCTCGGTCTCCCGGCGGTGCGCGACAACCTGGAGAGCCGGCTCGTCCTCCTGCGCAAGCGGCTGGAGCAGAAGTGTCCGGACCTCGCGCTCGTGTCGATCGGCCGCGGGCAGTTCCGGCTCGATGTCGCGTGCGAGATCGAGCTCGAGGAGCGCGTCGGCGAGTGCGGAACGCCCTGAATTCCTGGCGTTCGGCGACCTTAAGATCGACTTAAGAAACTCTCGCGATCCCGATAGGGGCGACTTAGCAATCGAGCTTCGCGCGCGGTGACATCTTCATCTCGACTTCTTCGCCAGAGGAGACCGAGATGAACATGCCCGCCCGTATCGACCTGTTCGGCCCCATCCACAAGGCCATCCGCTTTGCCCTCGCCGATCTGCTCGCGCAGATGGGCACGACGAGCTTCGCCGACCCGCACGAGGCGAACCCGAGGCGCACGCGGCGCAGCCCGGCAGCGTCGCCGAGCTGCGCGCGCTCGCCGAGACGCTACGCACGAGCCGCATCGAGCTGCGGCCCGTCATCGGCCGCACGCTCTATCTGCACTTCAGCACCTTCGCCGCCGAGCTGCTCCTGCACATGGCGGAGGAGGAGCAGGTCCTCCTGCCGCTGATCGAGAGGCGCTTCTCGGACGAGGAGCTGCGCTTCATCCATGGCCGGCTGATGGCGGCGCTGACGATGCCGGAGCGGCTGCGGGCGACGCCCTGGATGATCCGGGGCACCAACGCGGTCGAGCGCGCGGCGCTCCTCCAGGCCGCGATGCAGGGGAGCGTTCGATGAGCGCCTCTCTCGTTCGCGAGCTGTTGAAGAAGGTGCTGCGCCGTGCGAGCTACGTGCTCGGCGTGGTGGTGGTGCTCGTGGGCGTCCTCGCCGCGTACGTGCAGATCGACGGCATCCCCCGCTATCCGCACGAGACGCCGCAGCTGAACGTCGCGCGGACGCCCGAGCGCATCGCGCGCGGCAAGCGCTTCGCAGCGCTCCTGTGCAACGAGTGCCATCTGAACAACGAGACGCACCAGCTGACGGGCAAGCACATGGAGGAGATGCCGCCCGAGCTCGGCGACGTGTACTCGAAGAACATCACGCGCCATCCCGAGATGGGGATCGGCAACTGGACGGACGGCGAGCTCGTGTACTTCCTCCGCACCGGCGTGCGGCCCGATGGGCAGTACGTGCCGCCGTGGATGGTGAAGCTCCCTCACCTCTCCGACGAGGATCTCCACTCGATCGTCGCGTTCCTGCGCTCGGACGATCCGCTGGTCGCGCCTTCTGCGGCGCCGCCGCTGGGCGTGACCACGCCGTCGTTCCTCGCGAAGGCGCTCGCGCACGGCGTGTTCGGGCCGCTGCCGTATCCGAAGGAGCCGGTGGTGATGCCGGCGCGCACGGACCGCGTCGCGTATGGCCGGTACCTCACGTTCGCGCTCGACTGCTACAGCTGCCACTCGGCGGACTTCAAGACGATGAACGTCCTCGAGCCCGAGAAGACGCCGGGCTTCATGGGCGGCGGCAACGCGCTCACCGACTCGGAGAAGAAGCCGATCTACTCGGCGAACCTGACGCCCGACGAGGAGACGGGCATCGGCCGGTGGTCGGAGGCGGACTTCGTGCGCGCCGTCACGAAGGGCCTTCGGCCGGACGGCCGGGTGCTGCACTACCCGATGTTGCCGAAGACCGAGCTCGAGGAGGACGAGGTCACGGCGATCTACGCCTACCTGCGGACGGTGCCGAAGATCCGCAACGCGGTGACGCGACCGACCATCGAGCTCGCGACGACGGCGGCGGCGAGCGACCCGGGCAAGCGTGCGTACCAGAAGTACGGCTGCGGCTCGTGTCATGGTGAGAACGGCGTGGGCCTCGTCGGCGATCTCCGCGGCGCGAACGAGCGCTTCCCGAGCGACGAGGCGCTGCGCGCGTGGATCGAGGACGCGCCGAAGCAGAAGCCGGGCACGAAGATGCCGCCGTGGAAGGGCGTCATCAAGGAGGAGGACTACGCTCCTCTCATGGGCCACGTGCGCTCGCTGGCGCGGCCCGGCAAGAGCGCGGCGCGCTGAGGCTCAGAGCGACTCGCGGGCCTTCTTCGCGGCGTCGGCGTAGGCCTGCTGCTCGGCGGTGAGCGGAGTCTTCTTGCTCACCGCGAACCAGAGGGTGTTCTCGAGCCAGAAGCGGTGCATGAACGCCTCGAAGCTCGGGGCGCAGACGGCGAGGTCGCGTGGCGTGCAGACGTCCTCGAGGCTCTCGCCTGTCGCGGTGTGGTCGAACTCGGGCACGGCGCTGACGACGCAGTGAGCTCCGCCTGGCTGGAGGAGCACGTACCAGAGGAGGCAGCACTGCTGGTCGTTCATGAAGCGGAGGAGGAGCCCGGGCTGTCCGTCGGGGAGCGGGACGAGCCCGGTGGGGACGTCGAGGTAGCAGGCGGTGCAGCTGGGCACGCGGCGATGGAGCTCGGGGTGCCCGATGAATGCGACGAGCGCGGCCGGCACGGTGAGCCCGAGCTTGTCGGCCTGCGCGACGACGGTGGCGAGGCGAGTGTCGATCGCGTCCTTCCTTGCGCCCTCGCCCGCGCCCTGCTCGGCGTCGTCGCCGAAGTCGAGGCCGTGCGGAGAGAGCGGCGCGTCACGAAGCCATGCGAACGACCCAGCCTCACCGGCGGTCGCGGGCAGCGGGGGCAAAGCCTCGTAGGGGATCGCCTTGTAGGTCCCAGCCTCGCCCCACACCTCGAGGTTCGTCCCCGCGGTGTACCAACGACGCGGCAGCGCCGCGCCCGAGTCCGTGGTGCTCATGCCCGCGCAAGCTAGGCCGACGGCGCCCGCCCGCCAAGCCCCGACCCCGACCCCGACCCCGACCCCGACCCACGCCCGCGACCCCTTCGGGCCGCGGGCGTGTTGCTGCTCAGCGAATGAACCCGGTGAGCAGTGCGACGAGTCGATGGCCGATGCGAACGCACTCGCGTGCGCACTCGAGCGTGGTGTCGCCAGTGTGCGCGGCGATCTCGACGGCGGCTACGGCCTCGACGGCCTCACCGCGAGCGATGGCGAAGACGCGAGCCTTGTCGGCGCGGGGAGACTCTCCCGGCGCCCTCTGTGCCCCCCCTGTCGCGCAGGAGTCGTGACAGCGCCGTCCCGCTCTCGCGTTGGTCTCTCGACCGCCGCAACGCCGCTGGCGCGACTCGTGCGCGCCCGGCGTGACCGACCAAACCAAGCCTCGCGCGTTCCCGTCACTCCACCGAGACGCACGCCTATGCCACTCCGAGCAACCCCCTGGAGGGGTAAGGCGTGTCGATTGTTCGCCGGTGCGAACGCGCATTCAAAGGTACCCCGTGATGGCGACGGCCGATTCCCGGGCGATCCGCATCGCCTGCCGGTTCTTCCACCAATGTATCATGCATGTTCTTTTGGAGAACAAAGTCAGAGCGCGCGTGACAGTCGCCCACGAGATTGATCGTCGCATCGCGATCGCGGTGGTTCGTCGCGGTCCCGGCCGCTAGAGCTGTGACTCCGGTGGCGTTCTCGGCTCCGAGCGCGTGCACCGGGCAAAGGGGTTGGGGAAGATGGCACAAGGGCGGGCGCTCGCGGTCGCATCGACGTTTGGCGTCGTGGCATTGATCCTCGGGGCGTCGTCGAGCGCGTGCAGCTCGCATCGAGCCGACGATGAGGACGATGCTCTCGGCCACGCGTCGCAAGCGCTCGAAGCCGGCGCGGCGATGCGGGAGATCCCGGCGAACGCGGACTCGTTCGTGCGCGAGGATCTGCCAACAAGGCTTCCGGTGGGCTCGCGAAGCTGCGCCTTCCGTCGTCGGACGTAGGCCGTGTTCTCGTCCGCTTCGACTCCGCGTCGATGAGCGAGCTCACCCACGGCCCGGTGCTGCTCAAAGTGACGCTCGCCTCGAGCGCCGCGGGCTGGGGCCCCGCGGGCCGCAAGATCGCGGTCCATCGAATGACCGAAGCGTGGACGGAAGAAGGCGCGACCTGGCGCTGCTCCAACGACACGAACACCTCCAATGCGTCGAGGATTGCACCGGCGCCGCGCGGTGGGAGATGGAAGCGGACGACGAGACGGGCACGGAAACGAGCACGAGCGCGGACACGAGCACGGGCGAGATCTTCACGGCGCACGACAGCGGCAGCATCGAGCGCGTCGACGCCGTCACGGGCACGACCACCGCGGCCGTCTCCGGCCTCTCCTTCAACGTGCCAGTGCATGCGCTCGCGATCGCGTACGTGGGCGGCGCCCGCGAGTTCATCGTCGCGCTTCAAGATCGCTTGCTCGAGATCGACGCGGGCGGCGCGCAGCGCGTGCTCACGACGCGCGCGCCCGGCGGTCGGGCCTCGCAGGCGAGCGTCGCCGCGCGCGACGACGTCGTCTTCTACGCGGCGTCCCTCGCCGCGCCGACCCTGTACCGCGTGCGTCTCACGGACCCGGCGCGCACGGTCGAGAGCATGTCGCTCGCGACGGGAGGCGACGTGCGTTTCTTCCCGCAGGCGCCGCTGTCGGGCGTCACGTTCGCCGATCCGCGGAGCCTCGCCTTCGGCGCCGACGGCACGCTCTACGTCGCCGATCGCGGCCGCAACACGGTCTACGCGGTGAGCGCCGACGCGAGCGGCAACGTGGTGGCGGCGAGCCACGTCGAGCCCGTGATGGGCGACGGGCAGGGCGCGTACGTCGCGCCGCTCGGCGAGCGTCAGCCGGGCGTGAAGTTCTCGCTCCGCGAGCCCCTCAGCCTCAGCATGACCGAGGACGGGCTCCTCTTCGTCGCCACCACCTACGGCATCTCCGCGTTCGATCCCATCGCGCGCGAGGGCGAGAGCCTCGTCCTCTGGGGCGGCATCGACGAGCTCACGTTCCGGCCCACGCAGCAGCGCATCAGCGTTCTTGGTCTGACCGGGCAGACCGCGCTCTCGCGCTCGGAGATCTCCGGGGGCGCGAGCCTGGTGCGCTTCGACATCGATCGGATGTCGAGCGAGCACGAGCCGACGCGCACGCTGCGAAAGCTCGCGGGCGGTCAGCTCGAGCTCATGGACACCTCGGCGGAGCTGGTGGAGCGCTTCGACAGCGCGGGACGCCTGGTCCAGCGCAGCAAGCGCACGGGCGAGGTCGCAATGACGGCCTCCTATGTCGATGCGCGCGGCGACGCGATCGATCGCCTGACCGATGCGGCGGGCGGCGAGACCGTCTTCAGCTACGCGAGCGGCAAGCTGCAGAGCATCACCGACGCGCGCGGCCGTGTGACCCAGGTCACGGTCAACGGCCTGGGCGATCTCGTCAGCGTCACGGAGCCGGGCAGCGAGACGCACACGTTCGGCTACGCCGAGCACCGCATGACCGAGAAGCGGAGCCCGCGAGGCGATCTCACGCACTACAGCTACCGGCCCGACGGGACGCTCGACACGGCCACGCGTCCCGAGGGCGCCGTCACCGTCGTGGATTCCGCGCTCTCCCATCCGCCGGTGTTCAATGCGGCCGGCAAGATCGAGCGCCGCGGCTCGTACGTCGACGCGCGCGGCGTCTCGCACGACACCGTCGTGAATCTCCGCGGTGAGGTCGAGCAGGACACGCACGTCGAGGACGGCGTCACGCGCGTCGACACGGTGACCTACGCGACGACGCTTCAGGACGTCGCGAGCGTGAGCGGGGCCTCACAGTTCCTCGACGGCGTCTCGAACCGCAAGAATCGACTCTTCCGTGTGGGCTCGCGCGCTCAGAACGGCGTGCAGCTCGGAAGCACGATGGAGTTCGACGCGCATGGCCGACCCATCCGTGAGAGGCGACCGGGCTTCGGCACCGGCGCACAAGACGTCCGTCGCTGGCAGTACGACGATCTCGGCTGGCTGCTCGAGGAGTACCAGGGCCCGTCGAACATGGCCGACCACTACGAGCGCGACGCGCTCGGTCACGTGACGCGGATCTTCGATCGCCAACCTGGCCTCGCCTCGGGCGCGACCACCGGCCGCGAGCGGCGCTGGACGTATCGCGCCGACGGCCTGCCGGCCACGACGACCGAGCACGGCGTGACGCGGACGTACGCCTACGCGGAGCTCCCGGGCTCGCTCGACGAGATGGGGTGGACGGACACGCTCGGCCGCACGATGGCGCTCGGGCGCGACGCGGCCGGCAACGTCACGAGCACGAGCGACGGCACGGCGACGACGTACGCGGAGTACGACGCGCGCAACCGTGTGACCGAGACGCGCGACGCGCTCGCGAACGCGACGACCTACGGCTACACGAACGCCGGCTGCGGCTGCTCGCAGGAGAACCTCGTCACGAGCATCCACACGCCGGACCTCCCCGCGGGGGTCGAGTGGCTGATGGCGTACGACCATGAAGGCCGCCTGGCCACCGTGAGCGACCCGCATGGCTTCGTCGAGAGCTACGCCTACGAGACGACGGGCGAGCTGAAGAAGCTCACGGACAAGCTCGCGCGCGACACGACGTGGTCGCACGACCAGCTTGGCCGCGTCCTCGCGATGGTCGACACGCTCGGCCGCACCCACGCGAGCACGTACACGGTGCCGGTGAGCGGCGCGTGGACCGGCCCGTCACTCATGGCGGGCAGCGGCGACGCGGCCGCGCCAGCCACCTCGCTCACGGGCTCACTCCGGAATGGCGACTACCAGATCGGCAAGAATGCCTATCAGCCGGCGGGCGCCGCCCCCAGGATAGTGTCTGTTTACCGCGGCAGCGGCCGATGTTCCGCTGGACGCGGCGACCGTTCGATGTGGGTCAAGACCAACTGTGTGAGACCGAGTTTCGGCGGGAGTCGATTTGGGGCTGTCCATTCGTTGCGACTGCTGTCATTGAGTCGTGCGTGTCGCCCGCTGAAC